>Ga0307372_10000836_pt1 | contig 53913 bp, 51 predicted proteins | sample OX1MG_FD_202533 | JGI IMG/M metagenome (GOLD analysis project Ga0307372, IMG submission 202533) | Soil microbial communities from Risofladan, Vaasa, Finland - OX-1 | ecosystem: Environmental > Terrestrial > Soil > Coastal area > Acid sulfate soil | place: Finland: Risofladan, Vaasa | collected...
GCCGGCGTGGTTGCTGCGACTTAACGCCGCGTGTATCATCACATCTTCCATGGAGTATCACTGCCTTCGCTTCCGCGAAATCCCGCAAACGACCAAGCTATTTTCTTCTTTTGTGGACGACTTTTCGAGCGTGAAGGAATTTTACACGCATGCGCCCGATGAGGACGGAGTGCGCGCGGCGGCGCAGGAGATTCGCCTGGACGCGGCAGTGCGTAAAGCCGTTGTCGAGGTTTTGCGCGAGCAGAACAGCACGCTGGGCTCGGATGGCGCGACAGCGAAAAACATTGAGCGGCTGGCGCAGGGAGCGGCGGCGATCGTCACGGGACAGCAAGTGGGACTGTTCAGCGGGCCGGCGTATAGCATTTACAAGGCCCTGGACGCGATTCATTGGGCCGAGAAGCTGACAAAATCTGGCGTTGACGCTGTGCCGGTCTTTTGGATGGCGACGGAGGATCACGACCTTGCGGAAGTGAATCAGGCATATTTTGGCGGACGCGCGGACATCGCGCGAATCGAGCTGCCGTTGCCAGACGGCGCTGTCGGAGGGAGCGTTGGCCGGATTGCGCTCGGCGAGATGGCGGGCGCTGCCGTGGAGCACGCCGCGGAACTTCTGGAAGGGCCCGGCGCGCAGGAAATTGGCGCGGCGTTGCGGACGGCCTATCGCGATGGCGAAACGTTCGGGACGTCTTTCGGCAAACTGATGGCGCGGCTGATGAAAGGGCGCGGATTGATCCTGCTCGATCCGCTCGACCGGAGACTTCACGAGTTGGCGCGTCCGATTTACCGGAAGGCGGCGGAAGAGTCCGAGACGCTAATCGCGGAGCTGATGGCGCGAGATAAAGTTCTCGAACGGCGCGGATTTCATGCGCAAGTGAAGGTGACGCAGCAAGGAACGCTGCTGTTCCTCGACGGGGATGGCAAGAGGCAGCCCGTGCGGCGGCGAGACGGCGGGTTCATGGCTGGAGCTGTGAAGCTGCGCGCTGCGGAGTTGCTCGGCAAGATCGAACAACAACCCGAAGCGTTGACGGCGAGCGTGCTGCTGCGGCCCGTGCTGCAAGATTCGATTTTGCCGACAGCAGCATACATTGGCGGACCCGCGGAAGTGGCGTACATGGCGCAGGCGCAGGTTGTGTACCGGCGGGTGCTGGGCCGCATGCCGGCGATTTTGCCGCGGGCGAGCTTCACGCTGATCGCGGCGAACGTGGCGCGCACGCTGAAGAAATACGAGCTGGATTTTGACGATGTGCTGCGCGGACGGCAGGCGGTTCGGCGTAAGATGGAGTTGAATTACTTGTCGCGAGGGCTCGCGGCGAAGTTCACGCGCGACGAGAAGACCGTGAAGCGAATTCTTGGCGGCTATCGCGCGCCGCTGGGACGCGTGGAAAAATCGCTGGCGGCCGCGCTCGATACGGTCGAGCGGAAAATGGTTTACCAGTTTGGGAAGCTGCGCGGTAAGGCAGGCAGGGCGGAGAATTTCCGCACGGGCGTGCTGGACAGGCATGAAAAGGAAATTTTGGGCGCCTTGTTTCCGCATCATGGACTGCAGGAACGGACGCTGTGCCTGTTGCCGTTCCTGGCGGCCCATGGAATGGAATTGCTGGACCGGCTGATGAGCGAGTTGAAGGAACCGTGCTCGGGGCATCGAGTGGTAGGCCTGTGAGGCCATCGTTTGGACGGTGAAGAGGAGGCAGTGCCGATGAAGATCACTCCGGGGAAGCTGCAAGGACTGCAAAAAGTATCGAATGCTGGCGGCGTGATTGCCGCGGCGGCGATGGATCAGCGCGGATCGCTCAGGAAAGCGATCGCGAAGGACAAGGGGATCGAGCAAAACGCCGTGACGCCCGAGATGATGTCCGAGTTCAAGCAGGCCGTTGTGCGCGTGCTGACGCCGCATGCCAGCGCGATTCTGCTCGATCCGGAGTATGGGTTGCAGCCGTCGCGATGGCGCGCGTCCAATGCCGGCTTGCTGCTGGCGTATGAGAACAGCGGGTACGACAATACGCGGCCGGGGCGCTTGCCGGATTTGCTGGATGAGTGGTCCGTGCGGCGGCTGAAGGAAGCAGGCGCCGACTGCATCAAGATTTTGCTTTACTACACGCCGTCTGATCCGGCGGCAATCAATGACATCAAGCACGCGTGGATGGAGCGGCTCGGCGCCGAATGCGCTGCGGAGGATGTGCCACTCTTCGCGGAATTCGTTGGCTACCAGGAGGGCATGGACGAAAAAGGGCTCGAATACGCGCGAAAAAAACCGGGCATCGTGATGCAGAGCATGGGCGAATTTTCAAAGCCGCAGTACCGGATCGACGTGCTGAAAGTGGAAGTGCCGGTGAATATGGCATACGTCGCGGGAGCGCGGTCATGCAAGGGCGAATCGGCGTACACGATGGAAGAAGCGAAAGAGCACTTCCGGCGCGCGGCGGCGGCGGCGAAAAAGCCGTTCATTTATCTTTCGGCGGGCGTGAGCAACGACATGTTCATCGAGACATTGGAGTTGGCAGGAGAGACAGGAGTGAATTTCTCGGGCGTGCTGTGCGGACGCGCGACGTGGAAAGACGGCATCCCGGTGTACGCGAAGCAGGGCTTGAACGCGTTTCAGGACTGGCTGGCGGATCAAGGCGTGAAGAATATTCAAAATGTGAACCGCGCGTTGCGCGCGGCGAAGCCGTGGTATGGATTTTATGGCGCGGAGTCGGCGGAGGCGCTGGCGTGAGCTGCTGCGGCGATTGATGAGGTGCATCTCGGTGGCGGAAACGAAAAAAAACGAAACCAAGCCGGGCGCGCTGACGCGCACGATTGAAGTCAAGACCGAGCGGCGGACGCAGCTTAGAAACGTTACTGGCGAAATCGAGAAAGCCGTCGCGGCGTCGGGCTGCAAAAGCGGCGTCTGCTACGTTTACGTGCCGCACACGACGGCGGGAGTGATTGTCAACGAGGGTGACGATCCAGACGTGGCGCGAGACATCGAGGCGGCGCTCGACCGCATGATTCCGCACGAGGCGAATTATCGCCACGCCGAAGGGAATGCGGATTCGCATATCAAGACCGCGCTGACGGCGACGAGCGCAACCATATTCATAGAGAACGGACGTCTCGCGCTCGGACGCTGGCAAGGCATTTTCTTTTGCGAATTCGACGGGCCGCGGCGCCGGGAAGTACGCGTGAAAATTGTCGCGGACGCTTCCGAGTCGAGCGGCTGAGCCATGGACAGGAACACTTTGGGAATTTACGTGCAGGTGCCGTTCTGCCAGACGAAGTGCACGTATTGCAATTTTCATACCGGCGTCGTGGCGCGGAGTTTGTATCGGCCGTACGTGGACGCGGTGTGCCGGGAGATCCGGGAGTCGCGCGCGCTGCGCGGCGTGACGGCGGATACGGTTTATTTGGGCGGCGGCACGCCAAGCTTGCTCGAACCAGCCGATCTTCGGCGCATCATGGACACGATACGCCAAAATTATTCGTGCGCGTTGGAGGAAGTGACGCTCGAGGCCGATCCGGAAACGATTACGGCGGAGAAGGCCGCGGCGTGGCTGGATGCGGGAATCAATCGCATCAGCATGGGCGTGCAGTCGCTCAACGATGAGGAGTTGCGCGCGGCGGGGAGAATGCACCGGCGCGAAGGCGTTTATCGCGTGATGGAATTTCTGCGCGAAGCGGGATTTCAAAATGTCAGCATGGATTTAATCGCCGGGTTGCCGCATCAAACCCGCGCGACTTGGGGATCATCGGTGGACGAATTGGTTGCGATGCGGCCGGAGCACGTTTCCATCTATCTTCTGGAAGTGGATGAGGGCAGCCGTCTGGGAAGGGAACTGCTTGCGGGGGGGAAGAAATATGGCGCGGGTCGAGTCCCGAGCGACGATGAGATGGCGGATTTTTACGAGTCGGCCTGCGTGAATCTGGAGGCGAAAGGCTTTGAGCATTATGAAATTTCGAATTGGGGCTTGCCAGGGCGGGCTTCGAAGCACAACTTGAAATACTGGCGGCGTGAGCCGTACGTGGGTTTTGGCGCGGGCGCGCATTCGTTTGATGGGCAGAAGCGCTGGGCGAATGTCCATGACCCAGCGGCCTTCGCGGGGGCAATTGAGCAGGGGCGTTCGGCGAGGGAAAGCGAAGAGGTGGTCACGCCGAGTCAGGCGCTCGAGGAGGAATTGTTTTTGGGATTGCGCGAGCTTGCGGGCATCGATCTGGCGCGCATCGAGCGGCAATATGGTGCGGATTTGACTCCGCGCGTCGGTAAATTGCTGGAGGAAGGCTTGATCGAACGCGAAGGCGATACGATTCGATTGACTCCTGAAAAACTGACGATTTCGAATGAGGCGTTCGTGGAGTTGCTGGGATAAAAGCAAGGGAGCAGAGAATCAAGAGGCGAGGCAGTGCGGACTGTTGATTGGTGACGGGCGAGACCTTCGGAGGCGCGGAGCGAAATGTACGAATCGGCAGAAAACGGAATTCACAGCGGCGAGGCCGTGGTCGATTTGCGCAGCGATACGGTGACGCGACCGACGCTGGCGATGCGCCGCGCGATGGCCGAGGCCGAAGTCGGCGACGACGTGTACGGCGAGGATCCGACGGTAAATAAATTGCAGGCACGCGCGGCAGAAATCTTCGGGCGCGAAGCGGGGATGTTTGTGCCGAGCGGGTCCATGGGCAACTTACTCGCGATCAAGACGTGGACGCGGCACGGACAAGAAGTGATTTGCGAGCAGCGAGCGCATGTGAATCAGTACGAGCTGGCTTCGATGTCCGCCGTGGCGGGCTGCATGCCGCGGCCGATCGCGGCGGCGAATGGAATTTTGACCTGGACGATGATTGAGTCGATGCTGCGCCCGAAGGGCTACCACTATTCGCAGACGGGACTTGTGACGCTCGAAAATACCCACAACATGGCGGGCGGGACGATTTATCCGCTCGACGTCGCCGAGGAAATTTGCGAGCGCGCGCACGAGCTGAAATTGCCGGTGCATCTGGACGGCGCGCGAATTTTTAACGCGTCCGTGGCCGTGGGCAAGAGCGTCAAAGAGCTAACGCGGAAATTCGATTCGGTGATGTTCTGCTTGTCGAAAGGGCTGGGCGCGCCGGTGGGGTCGATGTTGCTTGGGTCACGCGAGTTCATCGACAAGGCGCACATCTACCGGAAGATGCTCGGCGGAGGGATGCGGCAGGCGGGCGTGCTGGCAGCGGCGGGTTTGCTGGCGCTCGAAGAGTCACCGAAGACGTTGCCACGGGATCATCAAAATGCGCGGCATTTGGCCGGGGGATTATCGAAAATTGCTGGCATTTCAGTGGACCCGAAGAAAGTGGTGACGAACATCGTGATTTTCGATGTTCGCGGCACGGGCAAAACGGCGGCGGAGATTTCCGGCGAACTTGGGAAAAAGAAAATTCTAGCTGGGCCGACGGATAAGTTTTTGATCCGCATGGTGACGCATTGCGACGTGGACCGCGCGGGAGTCGAACGTGCGATTGCCGCCTTGGACGAAATTTGCAAAGCGCCACAGCGGACGCACGCGTAAACACGTAACCTGATGATTGACTACGCCGCGCGAAGTTCACGGTCTTTTTCCCGATCGCCAGTCGCGAAAAACCTCATGAGCTACAATGCAAACAAAGGAGTCGCGGCGTGTGGTAGAGTTTTTCCTTGGCGAGTATCGGTAACGGATTCCGAGCTATGGTGAGGTGACGTGGATTTCTCTCTGACCGATGAGCAGCAGCACCTGCGGCGCACGGTGCGCGAATTTGCCGAGCGCGAAATTGCTCCGCACGTCATGGAGTGGGACGAGGCGTCGCAATTTCCCGCGGAAATCATTCCCCAACTGGGCGAGATGGGGCTGCTGGGCGTTATTTTTCCGGACAAATACGGCGGCGCGGGGCTTGGGTATCTGGAATACTCGATTGTGATCGAGGAATTGTCGCGCGTGGATGGGTCGGTGGGACTGATCGTCGCGGCGCATAATTCGCTATGCTCGAATCACCTCTATAAATTCGGGACCGAAGAGCAAAAGCAAAAATATCTGCCGGCTCTGACGACCGGAAAGAAGCTCGGCTGCTGGTCGCTGACCGAGCCGGGAGCGGGCTCGGATGCGGGAGGCACGCGAACGGTCGCCGTCAAAAAAGACGGCGGCTGGGTGCTAAACGGCTCGAAGACGTTCACGACGAACGGGCATTATGCGGATGTGTGCGTCGCAATGGCCGTGACGGACACGGGCAAAAGGCAGCACGGGATTTCGGCGTTCATCATCGAGAAGGGAACGCCGGGGTTTCGTCCCGGGAAAAAAGAAAACAAGCTGGGAATGCGCGCGAGCGACACTTCGGAAGTGGTTTTCACCGACTGCCGCGTGCCGGCGGGGAACTTGCTCGGAAAAGAAGGCGAAGGATTCATCAATAGCTTGCAAGTCCTCGATGGCGGGCGGGTTTCGATTGCGGCGCTGGCGCTCGGGATGGCGCAGGGCGCGTACGAAGCGGCGCTGAAGTATGCCAAGCAGCGGCAACAGTTCGGGAAAGCCATCAGTGAATTTCAAGCGATACAATTCAAGCTCGCGGACATGGCGACGGAGATCGAAGCGGCGCGATTACTGGTGTGGGAAGCGGCGTACGTGGCGGATCGTTCGCGGAGCAAAGGCGGAGAAGGCCTGCGCTTTACGCGTGAATCGAGCATGGCCAAACTTTTCGCGGCAGAAGTAGCCGTGCGCGTGGCGAATGAAACGGTGCAAATCTTCGGCGGCTACGGCTTCATCAAGGACTATCCAGCGGAGAAATATTATCGCGACGTCAAACTCTGCACCATCGGCGAGGGCACGAGCGAAATTCAGCGCCTTGTAATCGCTCGCCAGCTTCTGGGAAAAGGCTAAGGGACAACACGCCGATGCCCGTGGCTCCCACACACCCCGTGCCGCCAATCAATATCGATGAGTGGGCGGAACAGGTGCGCGCGGGCGATGTGCGCGCCGTCTCTCGCGCGATGACGGAGATTGAAAACCGCACAGGCGCGGCGGAAGGTTTAGTGCGGCGGCTTTTTCCGCACACGGGAAATTCCTACTGCATCGGGATCACCGGAGCGCCGGGGACCGGGAAGAGCACGCTGGTCGACCGCATGGCGGCACAGTACCGTTCGCAAATGCAAACGGTGGGCGTGATCGCCGTGGATCCATCGAGCCCGTTTACCGGAGGCGCGATTCTCGGCGACCGCATACGGATGCAGGGACACGCGTCGGACAGCGGAGTTTTTATTCGCTCGATGGCAACGCGCGGATCGCTCGGGGGATTGTCGCAGGCGACGAGCGACGCGGCGCTGCTGCTCGATGCGGCGGGAAAGAAATACGTGCTGATCGAGACAGTCGGCGTCGGCCAAGGAGAAGTCGAGATTGCGCGGCTGGCGGATTGCACGCTGGTGGTGCTCGTGCCCGGCATGGGCGACGACGTGCAAAATTTGAAGGCCGGATTGATGGAGATTGCGGATATTTTTGTGGTGAACAAGGCCGATCGCGAAGGCGCGGATCGATTCGAACAGCAGCTTCGCGCGATTTTGCAGATTGTGCCGGAGCGAGACGGATGGAAGCCGCCGATCGCGCTGACCGTGGCGACGGCGGGCGAGGGAATCGAGGAACTGGCGCGGCAGATTGAGCGTTTTCGAAAGCATTTCCACGGGAAAGAGGCGCGGCACGCGAAGATCGTCGCACTGTGGAAGGAACGGCTGCTGAATTTGCTGCGCGAACGGGTGGTGCGGCGCGTGGTGGATGGTTTGGCGAATGGCAACGTATTGGAGACCATGGCGGCGGAAGTGGCGGAGCGAAAGCGCGACCCATATTCCGCGGTGAATGAGTTGTTGGCGAGAGCCGGATGGGAGAGTGCGCATTGAGATTAGGGGAACTGGAATTTCTGGTGCTGGACGACGGGACGCTGCGCCTCGATGGCGGCGCGATGTTCGGCGTGGTGCCGAAGCCGATGTGGGAGAAGAAGTCGCGTGCGGATGAACGCAACCGGGTTTTGCTGGCGATGAATTGCCTGCTGATACGCGCGGCGGGGAAAACGATTCTGGTGGAAACCGGCGCAGGCGACAAATGGGACGAGAAACACCGGCAGATTTATTCGTTCGAGGGATCGCCGAGGCTTCCCGGTCAGCTCGCGGCGCAGGGCGTGAAGCCGGAGCACGTGGACATCGTCATCAACACCCACCTGCACTTCGACCACTGCGGATGGAATACGCGAATCGTGGACGGCAAGGCGCGGCCGATGTTTCCGAACGCGCGCTACGTGGTGCAGAAAAAAGATTTCGAGCACGCGATGAAGCCGACGGAGCGCGACCGCGCGAGTTTTGTGCTGGAAAATTACGCGCCGGTCGAAGAAGCGAAGCAATGGTCGTTTATCGAAGGCGAGAAGGAAATTGTGCCGGGCGTAAGCGTTTTTCCCGTGCCGGGGCATACGCCGGCGATGCAGTGCGTAAAGCTCGAAGGCGGCGGGAAGACGGCCATATTTCTGGCTGACTTGGTGCCGACGACGGCCCATTTGCCGCTGGCGTGGATTATGGGATTTGACCTGTATCCGTTGACGACGCTCGAAAACAAGAAGGAATGGCTGCCGCGGATTGCGAGCAATGGCTGGCTCGCGCTCTTTGCGCATGATCTCGTGGTGCGCGCGGCGTACTTGCGCGAACGCAATGGAAACTATGAGGCCGAGCCGGTTCCGGTTGGCTGAGTCTCGCGCAAGATTCCCGGTAAATTCGACGGTGGGGCGAATGGCGAAAAAAAGAAAAAGCGCGAAGAAGCAGTTCGCTGGCGAAAACGTGCGCATGGGGATCATCGGCGGGAGCGGGTTGTACTCGATGAACGGGCTGAGCGACACGCGAGAAGTGCGCGCGAAGACGCCCTTCGGCGAGCCTTCGGATGCGTTCGTGATTGGGACGCTCGAAGGAAAACGGGTTGCGTTTCTTGCGCGGCATGGGCGCGGACATCGCATCTTGCCAAGCGAAATCAACTACCGGGCGAATATTTACGCGATGAAGACGCTCGGAGTGGAACGGATTTTATCGGTAAGCGCCGTGGGGTCCTTGTGCGAGGATTTGCATCCGCTGGAATTTCTGATTCCGGATCAGTTTTTTGACCGCACGCGCGGGCGCGTTGCGACGTTTTTTGGGGATGGGATAGTGGCGCATGTGGGGTTCGACAAGCCCACGTGCGGGCAACTGGCGAAAGCTCTGGCCGAGGCGTGCGGGCACGCGGGCGTGAAAGCGCACCCGAAGGGAACGTACGTTTGCATGGAAGGTCCGCAGTTTTCGACGTTCGCGGAATCGACGGTGTACCGGCAAGCGCGCTTCGATGTGATCGGCATGACGAATTTGACGGAGGCAAAGCTCGCGCGCGAAGCGGAGATTTGCTATGCAACGGTGGCGATGATCACGGATTACGACTGCTGGCATCCGCAACATGATTCCGTGTCCGTGCCGGATATTCTTGCCAATCTGAACAAGAATGCCGAGAACGTGCAGCGCGTGATTCGCGAAACGGTCCGCGAACTCCGGCCTGCGCGCGAATGCCGCTGCGGATCGGCCCTCGCCCACGCGATCTTGACGGACTGGAAGGTGATCCCCGCGGCGACGAAGCGGCGTCTCGCGCCGATTATCGGCAAATACATTTCCTGACGAGGAGAGGAATTCTAAATGTCCTTACTGGTTGTGGGTTCAGTTGCGTTTGACGCTATCGAGACGCCGTTCGGAAAGACGGAATGGACCGCGGGCGGCGCGGCCACGTATTTTTCGCTGGCGGCGGCGCTGCTTTCGCCGGTAAGACTTGTGGGAGTGGTCGGCGAGGACTTTACCGCCAAAGACGAGGCGGTGTTTCGCGGGCGAAAGATCGATCTGGCGGGATTGGAGCGCGCGTCAGGAAAAAGCTTTTTCTGGGCCGGACGCTACAGCAGCGATTTGCGGAGCCGCGAGACGTTGCGGACGGACTTGAATGTGTTCGCAGCGTTTACGCCGAAGCTTCCGGAAACGTATCGCGAATCGCCGTTTGTGTTTCTGGGGAATATCGATCCAGCGCTGCAGCGGAACGTGCTGAAGCAGATGCGGCGGCGGCCAAAGCTGGTGGCGCTGGACACCATGAATTACTGGATTTCCAGAACACGAAAAGAACTCGGCAAAACATTGAAGCTGATCGATGCGCTGCTGATCAACGATGAAGAGGCGTGCCAGCTGGCCGAGGAGAGCAACTTGCTGCGGGCGGCGCGAAAGATTTTGCGGATGGGACCGAAGGCGCTGGTCATCAAGCGCGGGGAATACGGCTCGATGATGTTTCATGGCGATTCGATTCTCGCCGTTCCCGCGTATCCGCTCGAAGACGTGCGCGATCCCACGGGCGCGGGAGATAGCTTCGCGGGGGGCTTCATGGGCTATCTGGCGAGCCACGCAAACGCGAATCATGGCCTACTGCGGCGCGCGATGCTTTATGGCTCGGTGCTGGGCAGTTTTGCCGTCGAGCAACTGGGAGTCGCGCGCTTGCGCACGCTGAAGCGCCGCGAAGTGGAAGCGCGCGTTCGCGCGCTGGCGCAAATGATGCACGTTCAGATTTAACCGCAGCAGAAGCCGCCTCCGCCGGGCACGCGCAATCGCGCGATACCCTCCCGTAGTGAACTAATCGGATGCGCCGGGCATTCGTGTGACTGGACTCGCCTGCCAAATTTTCCTATGCTCGGTAGCGGCAAATGCCCCCAATCGTCAAGCCGCTTCCGCTCGAACGCGGGAATCTGGTGCGCGTGGTTGCGCCCGCGAGTCCCGTCGAGGAGGCGGCGCTGCGCCAGGGGTGCGCGGAGTTAGGGCGGCTGGGTTATGAGGTGAAGTGGGATCCGCGAGTGCTCGCGCGGCAGGGGTATTTTGCGGGCGGAGCCGAAGAGCGCCTGGCAAAATTGACCCATGCGCTCGAGGAGAAATCATCGCGCGCGGTGATTTGCGCGCGGGGCGGATACGGTTCGGGATATTTGCTCGAACGAATGGAACCGCGGCGGCTGAAATCAGCGAAGGCGCTGATCGGATACAGCGACATTACGCTGCTGCAACTCTATTTTTGGCGCAAGAAGCGCTGGGTGAGTTTTTACGGACCGATGGTCGCGTCGGGATTGGATAAGGGCGCTGACGTCGCGGGCGGGTACGATTTTGAATCGTTTCACCAGGCCCTGACGCAGGCGAGCCATGGTTGGGCGATCGATCTTCGTGGTGAGACGCTTTTTTTTGGGCAGGCTGAGGGCACTCTGATCGGCGGATGCCTCACGCTCGTGGAAGCGACCTTGGGCACGCCGTGGGAAATTCAAACCACGGGCTCGATTCTGCTGCTCGAAGACCGCGGGATGAAGCCGTATCAAGTGGACCGCGCGCTGCTGCACTTGCGGCAAGCGGGAAAATTGAAAGGCGTGCGCGGCATGGTGCTGGGTGAATTTCCGGAATGCGAGGTACCGGCCGGAAACGCGACGGTGCGCGACGTGTTCGATAGGATCGTGGGGCCGATGAAAATTCCCGTGGTATGGGGCGCGCCGGTGGGACATACGCCGCGAGCGATGCTGACGATTCCACTGGGAGTGAAGGCGCGGCTAGTGGCTCACCGGAGCGGGCACTTGGAGATGCTCGAAGCGGCATGCGGCGTCGCGCGGCCAGAAGCCAAACGAGGGAAACGGCCACGACAGTCCTGAAACGCACGCTCGGACATATTCATTTGCTGGGAATCGGCGGAGCAGCAATGGCGCCGCTTGCCGGGATGCTGAAGGAGCGCGGCTACACGGTCACGGGCTCGGACACGAATGTGTATCCGCCGGCGTCGACGCTGCTCTCATCGCTGGGAATTTCGTGGAGCGAGGGCTTTCGCGCGGAGAACTTGAAACCGGTCCCTGATCTATTGGTGGTGGGAAACGCGGTATCGCGTGGCAATCCAGAGTTGGAAGCGGCGCTCGACGAAAAGATTCCGTACTGGTCCATGCCGCAAGCCCTCGAAGAATTGTTTTTGCCCGGGCACACTTCGATCGTGATTGCGGGAACACACGGAAAAACTACTACGACGGCGCTGCTGGCGTGGATCTTTCATGTCGCCGGGCGGCAGCCCGATTTTCTGGTCGGTGGCGTGGTGCCGAATTTCAGCGACAAAAGCTACGGGTTGGGTGGGGGCGAGGAATTCATCATCGAAGGCGATGAATACGATTCGGCATACTTCGATAAGTCGCCGAAATTTCTGCACTATCATCCTGACGATTTGATCCTGACCTCCTTGGAATTCGACCACGCGGATATTTATCCGAATTTGGCGGCGATTGAAGTGCAGTTTCGGCAGCTGGTGAATTTGGTTCCCCGGCGCGGGCGGATTCTGGTTTGGGGCGAAGCGCCGAATCTGGTGGCGTGTACGGAGAAGGCATTTTGCACCGTGGAGACATACGGGCTGGCTCCGGAAATGGATTGGTACGCCGGCGACATCGAATGGCGCGACGGCATGACGCACTTCCGCGTCGCATATCACGCCAAGGAAGTGGCGCGAATTCGGATGCCTCTGGCGGGCCGGCACAACGCGATGAACGCGCTCGCATGCGTGGCCATGTCGTTTAGTCGCGGCGTGGAATGCGGAGCCGTGGAAGCGGCGCTGGCGAAATTTCAAGGCGTGCGGCGGCGGCTTGAAATCAAGGGAGAAGCGGGCGGCGTGACGGTGGTCGAGGATTTCGCGCATCATCCAACGGCGATTCGCGCATCGATCGAGGCGGCGCGTTCTCGCTGGCCGGGACGCCGCCTATGGGTGGCGTTCGAGCCGCGGTCGAACACGATGCGGCGGCGCGTTTTTCAAGATGAGCTTGCGGGGGCGTTGGCGACGGCAGACGGAGCCGTGCTGGGGCCGGTGAACCGTCCGCATTTGCTGGCGGACGAAGAAAGGCTCGATCCGCAGTACGTGATCGCCGCAATTCGTGAACAAGGGAAACTGGGGCGAGCGTTTGGATCCTCGGCTGAGATTGCGGAGTACTTCTCAAGGGAACTTGCGGCGGGGGATCTGGTGATGGTGATGTCAAATGGGAGTTTTGACGGGCTGTGCGGGAAGCTTTTGGAGAGTCTTCGGAAAGGAACGGCAGTTCGCAAATCGTGATGACGACCTGCAAAATGCGAGCGAGTTATTTGTCTTTGCTGTTGCTGGCGCTGCTCTTCACACCAAAAAATGCGGTCGCCACAATTCGATACACGATTTCGCTGGCACACCCGGAGCAGCATCTATTTCACGTGACGATGACCGTGCCGAACGCCGGGCGGGAATTGGTTGTCGCCATGCCCGCGTGGAATGCGACGTATGACATTCGCGATTTCGCCTATCGCGTGACCCAAGTGCGCGCGACCGGCGCGGAACACGGCGGAATCGGCGCGGCGCTGCGCGTTGTTAAGACGGACAAGCAGACGTGGAAAATCACGGCACGGCGGGGAGATTCGCGCGCAAATTTGGGCACGGTAACCATCCAATATGAAGATCACTGGGATCAGCCGGGGCCATTCAGCTCGCAGCTCGATGCGCGCCATGCGTTCCTCAATTTAGCGGAAGTTCTGTTTTATGTGCCCACCCGGCGCGCGGAGGAGTCTGACGTTCAATACACGACTTTGCCTGGGAACTGGCGCGTGGCGGAGGAGTTGCCCGCGGGAAAGGCGGCCGAGAGCTTCACGGCTGCAAGTTACGACGCACTGGTTGATGCCCCCGCGGAAATTGGGACATTTCGCGAGTTTCAACTCGACGCTGGCCACGCGCACTTGCGAGTGGTTATTGACGGCAAGGATTGGGACCAGAACAAATTGACCGATACTTTGCGCAAGATCGTTTCCTACGAGACGGGAATGATGCGCGACGTGCCATTCCACGAGTACATGTTCATTCTTCATTTCGGGCCATATGCCGAAATGGGCGGCGGGGGAATGGAGCACGCGAATTGCACGGCCATTGCGGTGCCTTCGGGCGACATGGTCGCGGATGTCGCGGCGCACGAGTTCTTTCATCTGTGGAACGTAAAGCGTATCCGGCCGCAAAGTTTACAGCCGGTGGATTACACCAAGGAGATGTGGACACGGTCGTTGTGGTTCGCCGAAGGTGTGACGAGCGCGTACGCTTCGTACACGATGGTGCGAACAGGCCTGTGGACCCACGAGCAGTTTTACAGCGATCTGGCGCGGCAATTCACCATGCTCGAAGCGCGCCCGGCGCATCTCTGGCAAAGCGCGGAGGAATCGAGCCTTGATACTTGGCTCGATAAATACGATTACTACAATCGCCCCGAGGTGAGCATTTCGTATTACAACAAAGGCCAGATTCTCGGAGTGATGCTGGACCTGGCCATTCGCGAAGCCACGGACAATCACAAATCCCTCGACGATGTGATGCGCGCGATGGACGGTGATTACGCGCGCCGCGGACGCTTCTATGACGGCAGCGCTGCCGTCGAGCGGGAAGCGGAGAAGGTCGCCGGCAGGAGTTTTAAGAACTTCTTCGAGAAATATGTATCCGGGACCGCGGAAATTCCGTACCGCAAGTTCTTGCAGTACGCGGGCCTCGACGTGAACGCGCAAGAGCGCGCGGTGGCCGATTTCGGCTTCGAAATTTCGCGCGGACGCGGCGGACCCATGCGCATCGGCGGTGTCACGCCCGGCAGCGGCGCGGAGCAAGCTGGCTTGCACTCGGGAGACGCGCTGCTGGAGCTTGACGGGCAGCCGTTTCCGCGTTTTGCCCAGCAATTCCTTCTTCAACATACGCCGGGGGACACGGTGAAGCTGCGGATCGAGCGGAGCGGACGCGAGCGCGAAGTTTCGCTGACGCTCGGCAAAAAGATGGTGAAGACGTACTCGATTTCCGAAATGCCCGGCGCCAGCGCAAAAGAGAGGCGGATTCGGGACGGGATGCTGACCGGTGCGACGGATTAGGATGATGCGAAAACAAGCTATGGCCGAGTGGAATCGCAATTGCCGCGGGCGATGATTCGAACGATTGCAGCCGTGGCGTTTTTGGGATTTTATGTGGTCATCGTCGGCCTGCCAGTTATCGCATATTCGCTGATTACCGATACGAGTGATTTTCTGTATCGCGCGGGGAAGTGGGGCATTGGCATGTCGATGCGCCTCGCGGGAGTACGTGTGCGAACGGAGGGGCTCGAAAATATCCCCCCGGGCGTGTGCATATTCGCCGCGAATCATGCAGGCAGCCTGGATGCACCGGCGACGCTCATTGGGATTCCGAGACGAATATCTTTTTTGGCGAAAAAAGAAGTTTTCAAGGTGCCCATCGTGAAGACGGCGCTGCGGTTGGCAAAAGTCGTGCCGGTGGACCGGTCGGATCGTGATGCGGCAATCGCGAGCATCGCCGAGGCCATCCAATACCTAAACGCAGGCATTTCATTCGTGGTGTTCCCCGAAGGCACGCGAAGCGCGGATGGACAATTGATGCCCTTCAAGAAGGGCACATTCGTGATGGCGATTCAGGGGCGCGTGCCCGTGGTACCCGTGTCGATACTGGGGAGCTGGGAACGAATGCCGAGGGGAAGGCTCAAGATAGCTCGCGGCGAAATCCTGCTTCGGTTTGCTCCCGCAGTGGATAGCGCGGTGTATACGATGGAACGACGGAAAGATCTACTCGAGCGCGTACAAGCCGCCGTGGTGGAGGGGCTTGACAGTCCGCAATGACGGCGGAGACTTTTTCACGCGACTGGATTGCCTGCACCACTTCTCCGCGATGACGTAAGAGTTTGCCCTCTACTTTTTAATCTGCAGCCGTAGTTCATCGATTTCGCGTTCGAGTTCGCGTACCGCCTTTTGCAATTCTGGCAGCCGATTGAAAATCGCAACGGAGCGAAGCCAGATCTTATTTTCGATTCCGGGCGAACCGGAATAGGTTGCTCCGGCGGGGATGTCGTGAGAGACGGCGCTTTGAGCGGTGAGCACAGCGCCGTCGCCCATGTGGAGATGGCCCGCGCACGCGGCCTGGCCCGCGAGAATGCACCGATTGCCGATCACGGTCGAGCCGGCGAGACCAACCTGCCCGCAGAGGAGCGTGTCCTCTCCAACGGTGCAGGCATGGCCGACCTGAACCAGATTGTCGAGTTTTGAGCCGCGGCCGATGCGCGTTTCGCCCACGGTGGCGCGATCGACAGCGCTGTTGCTCTGGATTTCGACGTCATCGTCGAGGATCGTAATCCCCGATTGGCGGATTTTGTACCAGCGGCCGTCCGGCTCGCGAGCGAAGCCGAAGCCGTCCCCTCCGATGACGACGCCATTCTGGAGAGTGACGCGGTGGCCAATTTGGCAGGCTTCGCGAATTGCCACGTGGCTGTGCGCGAAGAAATCGTCGCCGATGCGCGCGCCGCGATAGACGCTCACGAAACTATGCAATACGCAATTGCGGCCAACGATCACGTCGTCATCGACAAAGCAGTAGGGGCCAATGCGGGTGTTCGCGCCGATTTTTGCCGATGGGGAAATGACGGCGGTCGGATGAATACCGGCGGCGTAGCGCGGCGCAGCATAAAAAAGCTCGATCGCGTGCGCGAAGGCGAGATACGGATCGTCTGCGCGGAGAAAGGGCACGGAGACACCTTCTTCGCTCCGCGGGACAATGATCGCCGAGGCGCGCGTTTTCGAGACCGCCAGCCGATAGCGCCGATTCGCGAGAAACGTTAGCTGCCCGGGCTGGGCTTCCTCGATGCCAGCGACGCCGGTGATTTCGATTTGAGCGTCGCCTTCAAGATCGCAGTTGAGGCGCGCGGCAATTTCTCCAAGTTTCATCATTTCCTCCCAGCTGGTTCGGTGAAAATGTACATCAAGTCGAGCGCCGGAAACGAGTGAACAACTGGCGGGGCGGGAAAGGCATTATTCCGTGAAAAGTTTGGGCTGCGATGGCGCAGCGGCGCGGGCAGGCTGGCGGCGGGCAACGCCCACGACGCCGAGAACTTTCATCTCCGCAAGAGCAGTTCGCGGAATGAAGACCCAGAGACTGTTTCCGTGAAGGTCGGGAGGGGTGAGGCGAACCCCATTCACGAGAAGATCGAGCAAATCGTTCGAGACGATTCCTTCCAGAACGTCATCGTCGCGGAACCGCAGGCGGACCCACAGCCCGTCGAGCTTCGGGCGGCTGAGGAAGGCTTTGCGCTCGGGCTCGAAGTTGTCGATTAACTCGCGAACAAAATGGATGCTCTTGATCTTGGAAAGATCGAGGGTCCGGTACTCGCCGTCGCTGCTGAGAAGCTCAACGGTAGCTTCCTGCCCCAAACCGCTCGGGTTCAGGTAGCCCTGGGCGCGTGTGCGGTCCAGCATGAAGATGACGGCCTTTTTGTGCGTGGTAGATGCGTTGCGCTTCTTCACCAACTCAAAGCCTCGCCGGGAAACTGGAAAGGTGTTGCGAAATGAAAGTGTGTATGTTATTGTTGCCATGGGCCGTTGTCAACTCATTGTTTATTAAAGGGTTAGGAACGGAGTCGCTGCCGATTGACCGAAAAAAGGCAGATTTTGAAGTCCGCTTCCGTAATCACCCTGATTACCCTTGTCAGCCGAATCTGTGGGTATGTTCGCGACCAGCGCATTACCTTGCTGCTCGGTACGTCCGTGGCAGCCGATTCGTTCATCTTGGCGTTCCGTATTCCGAATCTTTTGAGGCGTTTGGTTGGGGAAGGATCGCTGTCGGCGTCGTTCATTCCCGTTTTCGCGCGATATCTGAAGAACGAGGATGAGCGAACCATCTGGCGTTTCGCGAACCGAATTTTCTGGACGGTGGCGCTCTTTGCGGGAGTCCTGGCGATCCTGGGCATCCTGTTTTCCAAGTGGATCATTTACGCGTTCACGATCGCCGGTCCGAGCCACGCGCGATGGGGTTTTGCGGTCTACCTGAACCGCATGATTTTCCCGTATATCTTTTTCGTGGCGCTCGCGGCCGTGGCGATGGGGATCTTGAATTCGTACCATGTCTTTGGCGTATCCGCATCGGCGCCCATTTTTTTCAATTTGTCTCTGATCGTTTTTTCGATTGCCGCGATCTACAAGCCTATTATGCGGCTGGCGCCAATCGCGTATCGCAATCCAGCCGTGGCCCTGGCGGCGGGGGTACTCGTGGGAGGGGCGCTGCAGTTCCTTGTGCAGGTGCCGGCGCTGGTGCGGCGCGGGATGCGTTTCGATTTTGGAATCAACTTCCGCGATCCGGGCGTGAAGCAGGTGGGAAAGCTGCTGGTGCCTGGCTTCGTGGGAATTGGAATTTATCAGATCAACTTTTTTGTCGACACGATATTTTCGACGGCGTCGCGAATGCCCCGGGGCAGCATAACTTCTCTGTACGTTGCGGAACGCGTGATGGAACTGGTGCTGGGAAGCTACGCCATCGCGATGTCGACGGTGATCTTGCCGATGATGTCGCGCCTGGCTGCGGCGGCGAAACACGATGAAATGAAGAAAACATTCACGTTTTCATTGCGGCTGGTCTCGTTTATAACCATTCCCGCCGCTGTCGGATTGGTGTTACTGCGGACCCCGATCATTCAGGTGCTGTTCCAGCACGGGAAATTCGTTGCGGAATCGACGGCGCTTGCGGCCAGGGCGCTTTTCTACTATGCGCTGGGACTGCCCGCATTCGCGGCGGTGAAGATTGTCGTGCCGCTGTTCTATTCCACGCAAGATACGAAGACGCCGGTCACCGTGGCGGGATATGCGCTGGCAATTAATGTGATTTTGAATGTGGTGTTCTTGCTGCTGTTCTTCCGCGTGTTTTACAACGGGAGCCCGGCGCTGGCAACCTCGATTGCCGCATATTTTAACTTTTTCACGCTGTTGTGGATCTTCCGCAAGCGTTTCGGCCGGCTGGGATTCGGTGGAGTGTTGATCTCCCTCGGAAAAATCGCGGCAGCGGCGGTTGTGATGGGACTCGGATGCGTTGCATTTCTGAGGTTTGTGAATTTTGATTCGCATGCCCATATTCTTCCGCGGATCGGTCTGTTGAGCGCGGTGATTCTAGGCGGCGCGGGGTTGTACGTTGGGTTGGCCTGGCTGTTGCGGTGCGAAGAGCTCGGCGAGCTACAGAGCGTGCTGCGGCGCGCGGACCGCGCAGGAGCATGAAGGCTTGAGAGAATTCACGAGGATAATGCCGAAGATGCGAGCCTTCGCCAAGGTTGGTGCGAGCGCCTTCGGCACGGAAAGCATAAGGGTGGACGCATGGAAGGCTTAATCCGCTCATTCCTGAATTATTTGCGGGTTGAGAAGGGGCTATCGCAGAACACGATCCTTGCGTACGGGCGCGATCTGAAGAAGTTCGAGGCGTTTGCGGGAGTGCGCGGCCGCAATTTGAAGCAAATCAACCGCGACGACATCGTCGAGTTTTTGACTACCCTGTATCGTTCGGGATTGGACAGCCGGTCGGTGGCTCGGCATCTTGTATCCCTTCGGAACTTTTTTCGGTTCGCGCAATTCGAGGGTTTGATTGTCGAGGACCCGGCAGCGAACGTGGAGACGCCGAAGTTCCGTATGCGGCTGCCGAATCATTTGAGCGCCGAGGAGGTTAATCGCTTGCTGGCGCAGCCGGATACGGGCAGCGCGATCGGGATGCGCGATAAAGCAATGATCGAGGTGCTTTATTCCACGGGCCTGCGCGTATCCGAATTGGTGAATTTGCGTCTAAGCGACCTGCAAATGGAAAGCGGCTGCCTGCGATGCATCGGCAAGGGAAATAAGGAAAGACTGGTGCCCATGGGGCGAACAGCCGTTGCCGCGATCGAGGAGTATGTGCGAGGTTCGCGGCAACAGCTGTTGCGGGGGAAGACGTCGCCGCACGTATTTCTGAACCGATTTGGCGGACGCATGGGTCGGATCGGTTTCTGGAAGAAACTCGCGGATTATGGCAAGCAGGCGGGGCTGCGGCTGAAACTGAAACCCCACATGCTGCGTCATAGTTTTGCGACTCACCTTCTGGAGCGCGGTGCGGATCTGCGCTCGGTCCAGCTCATGCTCGGCCATGCGGATATTTCGACGACGCAAATTTACACCCACGTCGTGAAAGAGCGGCTGAAAGAGGTCTATAAGCAGCATCACCCCCGCGCCTGAAAGCCGCGGAATGACCAGCGGACACGGCCCGAGGCCGCAGCCCGCAGTTCGGAGGCGGAATCATCCATGCCTGACTACATGTATTTGCTGGAAAGCCGGCTATCTCCAGAGCAGCGTGCGGCGCTCCTGCGCGTGCAGGAATTGGCGCGCGCGCAGGACTCAAACGTGTATTTAACGGGCGGAGCGGTGCGGGATTTGATCTCCGGCATGCCGTTGCGGGATCTAGATTTTACGCTCGAAGGAAATCCCGCGCGCATGGTTCGCGAATTGGAGAAGGGCGGCGCGCGCGCGGTGGTCGAGGATGATCGTTTGCGCCAGTACGAATTGATTTTCGCGGGTGACGTGGATGGCTCGATTTCCGCGGCGCGCGACGACGTCTACGCGCGCCCGGGCGCCAAGCCCGAAATCCGCTGGTCGACCGTGATGGAAGACTTGCGGAGGCGCGATTTTGCGATCAATGCGGTGGCGATTTCCCTGAATCCCGCGTCGCGCGGATTGCTGCTTGATCCGACGAACGGGCTGGCAGATTTGGAACGCCGCGAGGTGCGCGCGCTTTCCATACACGCCTTCACGAATCAGCCGATACGCTTACTGCGCGCGTTGCGTTTTTGCGCGCGCATGGGGTTTGCCATGGAGTCCCGCACACAGGAATGGTTCGATCTTGCCATTGACCGAGGCTTGCATGAGAGCATAGACAGCCGCGAAATCGGCAAAGAGGTGATGGATGTGGGCCGCGAGGAAAATCCCACGGCGATTTTGAAGCTGTGGGAGTCCAAGAATCTGTTGAGCGTTGTCCATCCGAAATTGCAGCGGAAGCGGCCGGACTACGACGGCTTGGCGAGACTGGCCAAAGCGCGCGAGGGATTCGTGGCGGCGGGGTTTCGCGTGCGGCACACCATTCCCGTGGTGTATTACACCTTTCGCAAACTCGGCCCGCGGATGGGGCCGGCGCTAAACAGGCTGGACATTCCGGCGGCCGAGGCGGCCAAGGTGCTGCATTTGCCGGACGAGGCGAAGAAACTGCTGCTGACTCTTCGCGGCAGCAAGACAAAAATGCCGCGGGACGCCTACGAGATGATCTCGAAAACACCCACGGAACTGCTGGCGTTCATGGATGCGGAGTTTCGCAATGCGAAGGCAGCAAGCAAGATCCGAAACTATCTCCACAAATGGCGGCCGCTTCGTTTGAGCCTGCCCACGGCGGAGCTGGACAGCCTGGGCGTTCCGCGCGGGCCAAAATTCGATAAGGTTCTCGAACAGATTTTCGATCTACAGTTGCGAGGAAAGGGACGAACTCCAGAGGAAATTACCAAACGCTTGCGACAATTCGCCGGAATCAAGGACGAGCCGAAGAAGAAATTGAAGGAAGAGAAAAAGAAGCGGGGCAGCGCGCTCGAGGCTGCGGGAGCAAAGCGTGCGGCGAAGGCGTCGGAGGCCAAGGGGGGCGCAGCGGCAAGCCCCTCCTCGGACGAGACAAAGGAGGATCGCAAGGCTGCTTCCGACGCGCGAGCAAAATCAGCACCCGTAAAGGCTTCGCCGGCCGCGCCGCGCCGCAAGGCGGCCGCAAAACATAGCAAGACCGCGGCAAAATCGAAAGAACGCGCGCGACGCTGACAATTCTGGCGCGGTTGTGAATTTTATTTTCCTGTGCGCGCGAAACAATCGGGCCGGACATTTGGTTCAGCCGTAGCTAAATCCGCGGCATCAGTCTAAAATACAATCCAGCATGGACTCCGCAGACTTTGTCCACCTACATCTCCACACGGACTACTCTCTGTTGGATGGCGCTTGCGAAATTGGCGAGCTGACAGCGGAAGCCGCGCGCCGGAAGATGCCGGCCGTGGCGGTGACGGATCACGGCAACCTTTTCGCGGCCGCAAATTTCTTTCATCAGGCGACCATCTGCGGCGTCAAGCCGATTATTGGATGCGAAGTCTACGTCGCTCCCGATAGCCACAAAAATCGAGGCGCGGACGCGGAGCGGTCGAATCACCTGGTGCTGCTCTGTGAAAACAACGAAGGCTATCGGAACCTGATTCAACTCGTCTCGACGGGCTTTCTCGACGGATTTTATTACAAGCCTCGCATCGATCACGAATTGCTGGCGAAACACAGCCGCGGGCTGATTGCGCTCTCCGCATGTCTGCGCGGCGAGGTGACCGAACACGTATTGGAAGAGCGGCACGACCAGGCGCGCGCCTCGGCCTACCGCCTGCAGGACATCTTCGGGAAGCAGAATTTCTTCCTCGAAATACAGGATCAGGGGCTCGACGTCGACAAGCGAGTGAATCAGGGTGTGGTGCGGCTCGCCCAGGAGACGGGGATTCCCCTCGTAGCGACGAACGACTGCCATTATTTGACGCGCTCGGACGCTCACGCGCAGGAAGTGCTGCTCTGCATTCAGACCGGCAAGACGATGAGCGACACGAACCGTATGCGCTTCGCGACGGACCAATTTTATTTCAAAACTGCGGCGGAGATGGCGCAGGTGTTTGGCGAATTGCCGGACGCGCTGCTGCGCACCGTGGCGATCGCCGAACGCTGCCAGGTGAAAATCGAGCCCGTCCAGAATCCCTTTCCCGTATTTCAGGTTCCGGAAGGGACGACGACAGATTCGTATTTCGAGCGTGTGGTGCGCGAAGGATTCGCGGAACGCGCGCCGCAGCTCGAGCGCCTCGCGAAAGAGAACCGCCTGCGGCACCCCATAGCCGTGTATGAGCAACGGCTGTCGGACGAGATCGAGATGATCAAGCAGATGCGTTTCTCGGGCTACTTCTTGATTGTCTGGGATTTTATCCGCTACGCGCGCGCGCAAAACGTTCCGGTCGGACCGGGGCGCGGTTCCGCAGCAGGAAGCCTCGTGAGTTATTCCTTGCGCATCACGGACGTGGACCCTTTGCAATATGACCTGCTGTTCGAGAGATTTCTGAATCCAGAACGCATCTCGATGCCGGATATCGATATCGATTTCTGTATGCGGCGGCGCAGTGAAGTGATCGATTACGTTCGCCGGAAATATGGCGAGAAGAGCGTTGCTCAAATCATTACGTTCGGGACGATGGCGGCGAAGGCGGCGCTCAAGGATGTGGGACGCGCGCTGGACATGCCCTACGGCGAAGTCGACCGGCTCGCGAAGCTGATCCCGAATCAGCTCAACATATCGCTCGAAGACGCGTTGAAAGAAGGTTCGCCGCTGGCCGCCGCGCGCGACAAGGATGACCGGGTCCGAGAAGTCGTGGAAGTAGCTCTGCGGTTGGAAGGGCTCGCGCGCCACGCGTCAACGCACGCGGCCGGCGTGGTGATATCGCCGCAACCGCTCGCGGAGATTGTGCCGCTGTATCGCTCGTCGCGCGATGAAATCACCACGCAGTACGACATGAATGCACTCGAGCGAATCGGGCTGCTCAAAATGGATTTCCTGGGCCTGACCACCCTGACGGTGCTCGATGACGCCGTCCGACTGATTCAGCAAAACCGCGGCGTCGGCATCCAGCTCGCCGAGTTCCCGCTGGACGACAAGGAGACGTACGGGATTTTTAGCCGGGCGGATACGTCGGGCATCTTTCAGTTTGAATCCCACGGCATGCGCGAGATCTTGCGGCGCTACCAGCCGGCGCGTTTGGAGGACTTGACGGCGCTCAATGCGCTATACCGCCCCGGTCCGATTCAAGGCGGCATGATCGACGATTTCATCGCACGCAAGCACGGAAAAAAGAAAGTGACGTACGATCTTCCGGCGCTCGAGGCAATTCTGTCGGAGACGTATGGCGTCATCCTGTATCAGGAACAGGTGATGCAGATCGCCAACCGGCTCGCGGGATTTTCGCTCGGCGAAGCCGATATCTTGCGGCGCGCGATGGGGAAGAAGAAGCGCGAGGAAATGGCGGCGCAGCGTGAAAAGTTTTTGGCGGGCTGCGCGACGCGAAAAGTGCCGGCAAAAAAAGCTGAAAAGATATTCGACCTGATGGCGGAATTCGCCGGGTATGGCTTCAACAAGTCGCACTCGTGCGCCTATGCGCTGCTGGCGTATCAGACGGCCTATTTGAAGGCGCACTTCCCGGTGGAGTTTACGGCGGCGCTGCTGACGTCGGAAGCGGGAAATACGGAAAAGGTGGTGAAATACATCAACGAGGCGCGCGGAATGGGAATTCGCGTTCTGCCCCCGGATGTTCACCAGAGCAGTTTGTACTTCACCCCAGTCGGCGAGGATATTCGTTTTGGCTTGGCGGCGATTAAAAACGTCGGAGAGAATACGGCGAAGGCGATCTGCGAGGCGCGCGGCACGCGCGGAGATTTCCTGAACATTTACGGATTCTGCTCCGCGATTGAGCCTCGGTTTTTGAATCGGCGGGTTCTCGAGAGTCTGGTGAAGGCGGGAGCGATGGATTGTTTCCATGCGCCGCGGGCGCGATTGTGGGCGGCCATTGAAGGCGCGATGAATCATGGGCAGAAAATGGATCACCAGCGCACCGTGGGACAGCACGGCTTGTTCCGTCCAGGTTCAGGCGGTATGAGCATCGACGAAGCGCAGAACATTCTGCCGCAAGCTGAGGATTGGTCGGAAGACCAGCAGCTTTCGGGCGAGCATTCGGTCCTCGGTTTTTACGTTTCCGGCCATCCGCTGGACAAATACGCCGGACGCCTGAGGGAAATGGGCACGGTGGAGCTGGGAGCGATGGAAGCACGGCACAATGGAGAAGAGCTGGCGATCGCGGGCATCATCACGCAGACGCGCGCGATGCGGTCGAAGAGAGGCGCGCGGTGGGCGATTTGCAGCGTGCAAGATCGCACCGGCGGCGTGGAGGTCCTGGTGTTCCCCGAGGCATTCCAGAAATTTGAGCACTTGCTGCGCCCGGCAACGCCGCTTCTGATTCGCGGACGCGTCAACGTCGAGGAAGCCGGAACGAGATTCGTGGCCGCCGAGGTCCGCTTGCTCGATAAGATCGCGGATCGCGGGCCGAGTTTGATGCGCGTGCGCGTCGATCTGCGGGCCGTGGATACGGGCACGCTGGACGAGTTGCAAAAGATTCTTACGGAGCGGCCGGGGCGCTGCCGCGTGGCTTTTGATTTGATCTCGGCCGACGGAACGATGGCGACCCTCGATACGGAGAAGGGAATCGAACCGGCGCCGGAGGTGTTTGCGAGATTGCGGGAGATTTGCGGCGCGGATTCCGTGGCCGTGCTGCGCAACTAGTTCGGCCCTGCACGGGTAAATCTTTGGGGGCAGTGTGAAATCGAAACGTCGGAAACACGAACTGGACGATCTCGAACACGACGTCGAACAATTGACGCCTCTCGCTCCGGGCAATCAGAAGGCCGCGAAGGAGCTCGAACGCCTGCGCCGAGAGATCTCTGAGCTTAAGCGCGAATTCTATTCCCACATGAGCGCATGGCAGCGCTTGCAGCTTGCGCGGCATCCGCAGCGGCCGTATACGCTCGACTTCATTCCGCGGCTTTTCGAAGGATTCAGCGAGATTCACGGGGATCGCGCGTATGCCGATGATCCCGCAATCGTTTGTGGAATGGCGGAATTTCACGGCAAGCGTGTGATGATTGTGGGCCATCAGAAGGGCCATGACACAAAGCAGCGCGTGGCGCGCAATTTCGGGCAGGCCAAGCCGGAGGGGTATCGCAAGGCGCTGCGCGCCATGGAGCTTGCGTCAAAATTTCGCCGGCCCATTTTCGTCTTCATCGATACGCCGGGCGCGTATCCCGGTGTCGACGCGGAGGAGCGCGGCCAAGCCGAGGCTATTGCAAGAAACCTGCGCGAAATGATCCGCCTTCCGGTGCCGATTGTCGTGGCCATCACAGGGGAAGGCGGCTCCGGCGGTGCATTGGCCGTCGCGATTGGCGACCGCGTGATGATGCTCGAGAACGCTGTGTATTCGGTGATCTCGCCGGAAGGGTGCGCGTCGATCATGTGGCACGATGCGGCGAAAGCTGAGCTGGCCGCCGAAGCGCTGAAGATGACGGCGCCGGACCTGCTCGAGCTGAAGCTGATCGACACAATTGTACCGGAGCCGGAAGGCGGCGCGCATCTCGATCACGATGCCGCGGCAAAACTGCTCGGCGACGCGCTGGCGCAGGCAATCGAGGATGTGTCGCGGCTGAACGAAAAGGAGCTGCTCGAACAGCGCTACGAGAAGTTCCGCCGCATGGGAGCCTGCTTCTCACCAGCCGCGCCTAACGCTTCAACCCCGAAGTAAGTGCCTCGTCCGAAACTTTTTACAGCGAACGCGCGTATCTCGTATCAGAAGGTTCTGCCAGAGAGAGCTGGGAGGTGACGCCGTGTATTGCGATCGATGTGGCGGACAAGCCGTGCCGGATGCGCGATTTTGCAGTAATTGCGGACGGGCGTTGGCGGCGGCATATCCATCCGCTCCTCCTGCGGGTGCAATGCCCGCGTACGCGCCGGGAGTTCCAGCGAGCCGCGTCAATTCGCATCTGCGCACGCTGGGGATTCTGTGGCTGATCTCCGGAATACTGCGCATATTGAGCCTCGGATGGCTTTGGACAGTGAGCCGGCTGGTGATTCCCTCCGTATTGTCCAAGTTTGGTCCCGGATTTGCCGCTGGCTCTCCATTGGACAGGCTTGTGATAGGCGGAATCGCGTTTGCGTCGGGGATCATGGTGTTTCAGGCCGTGCTGGCGATTGTCGCAGCGTGGGGTTTGCTCGAGAGACAATCGTGGGGAAGGGTTGTTGGAATTATCGCCGGAGTGCTTTCTCTGTGGAACATTCCCTTTGGAACGGCGCTGGGAATCTACACATTGTGGGTGCTGTTGCCGGCCTCTTCGGAATTGGAATATCGCCGTCTGGCTCGAGCATAGAAGAGTTTTCCCCCTGGCCCGATACGTTTGCGAGTTGGACACTTCGCGGATTCTGCAGGTTGCCCGCCGCCGCTCCCTGGCTTAGTGTGAGTGCCATGGAACAAATTCAAAGAGAAGGCGGGACGGGGGCCATGGCCACGTCGGAGATTTTTCGCCCGTACGAGCGTCTGGTGGAGATTACGATCCTGGGGAAGAATTTTTTGGTTCCCGAGCGGAATTCCCTGCTTCGATGCTTTCAGTTCATCAGCCCGGAAACCATTCCCTATGGGCGATTCTGCTGGAATCAGGAATGCCAGTATTGCCGCGTGAGCTGCCAACTGCCCGACGAGGATCAGCCCAAGCCAATCCTCAGCTGCAAATTCATGGTTTCCGCTGGAATGAATGTCACGGAATTATCTCCCGAGCTGCTTTTCTGCCTGAAGAACAAACTGGGCGCGTAAACGAGCCAGCGCTTGCCGGCGCGGCTCCCGCGTGTGATCCTTGCTGCCGTGAATCCTGCCAATCGAGACATTCGGTGCGATGGCTGCGGCGTAGTGGCCACGCCCGAGCACCTTCGCCGGCGCGTTGAACGCCTGGAACTCGCCACGCGCTTTCGGCCCGTGCATATCGACATGCTGTTTTTGCACGCAGCGCCTCCGAAGCGATTGGAGGATTATTTTTATAAGCCCGCGATTTCGCGCGACGAACGCAGCGCCTCCGAACGCACATTTTTCGATGCACTGACTGGCGCAGTGGGCCGTGACGCCACGTCGGGCACGGATGCAAACGAAGAAACGCTCCTCACGGAATTTCAGCGCGCGGGCTGCTTTCTCGCGGGATGCTGCGAGTGCGCGCTGGAAGATGCGGCCATCTCCGAGGCCGATTTGGCGGAGCGCCTGGCGCCAGCGGTTTTGCGGCGCGTGCAGCATTCCTACAGGCCGAAGCGCATCGTTCTTCTTTCAAACGAGCTGCTTCCATGGGTCGCCGTGTTTCGGGAAGCAGGACTGGGCGAAAGATTGGTCTTGCACGACGGCCAACCGCTGGAAATTCCCGCCCGCGGCGATTCCTCGGCGATGGCGCGGTTTCGCGGCACTTTGCGCAGCGTTTCGCCGAAAGCACAGCCACGCAATGATGCAGGCTACAACGCCTGAGCACGCCCAGCGCGCAAATCAACGCCAGCGCGCCTGTTCGCAGGACACCGGCTTCTGTGACGCGCATCACTGAATGTGATAAACTCCGCCGTTATAACATAGAACCTTTGGGAGTCTTCAAATGAGCGCCCGAACGAAGTTTTCGGTAGGAGCCATCGTCATATTGGGAACATTGGTGTGGCTGGGCTGGGTGGGAGCGTCGCAGAGCAAATCGTATTACCACACGATTTCCGAGCTGTCGTCTCTTCACGGAGCCGCGCGGGATCAACGAATGCGCGTCAGCGGCAACGTGGTCCAGGGATCGATTCGGCATTTGCAGGGCCGCATCGATTTTGTTCTGACCGAACAGGGCAAGACGCTGCCGGTCAGTTATGTGGGCGACGCCCCGCTGCCGGATACATTCAAAGGCGGCGCGCAGGCATTGGCGGAAGGGAAGTTGATGCCGGACGGCCGCTTCGTCGCCGAACAAGTGCAGGCAAAATGCGCGTCGAAGTATCAAGCGACCCCAGGGCAACCGGGCGGCGCTGCGAGTCCATCCTATCCATCAAAATCGACTAGCCAACTCACAAGTGCGAATACTTCGGGCCGCCGCGGTTGATGGGAGCGAGATAAGTCCGTGGATATCATTGGCTCCTTTGCACTGATTCTGGCGCTCTTGGCGGCAGGCTACGCGCTTGTTGCCGGGATCATCGGCATACGCACGCAACGGCCGCTGATCATCAAGAGCGCGCGAAATGCGGGGATGGCGACGTTTCCGCTCGTCACCCTAGGCGTCGGATGCCTGGTCGCACTTTTCTTCCAAAACAATTTTTCGATGGCGTATGTGGCGGAGCACAGCAATCGTGCGCTGCCGGCGTTCTATAAGTTTGCGGCGCTGTGGTCGGGGCAGGAAGGGTCGCTCTTATTTTGGAGCTGGCTGCTTTCGATCTACGCGTTCATCGCCCTATTCGTTAATCGCAAGAAGCATCCGGAACTGATGCCGTATGTGGGCGCAATCCTCGCCGGCGTCCAGCTATTTTTTCTGGTGCTCAATAATTTCGTCGCCAGCCCGTTTGCGCTGGTGGGAACGGTGGGAGCCTCTGGAGCCACCCACGTTGTCACGTTGGCCGATGGCAGCGGACTGACGCCGCTGTTGCAGTACGGTGAGATGGTCATTCATCCGCCGATGCTGTACCTCGGCTATACCGGATGCACCGTGCCCTTCGCGTTTGCGCTCGCCGCGCTCCTCGGCCGGTATCCGGGCGAAAAGTGGATTCATATCGCCCGCCGATGGACGATGGTGGGCTGGGCGTTTTTGGGCGTCGGCATCCTGCTTGGCGGCCACTGGGCGTATCGCGTGCTGGGCTGGGGCGGCTACTGGGCGTGGGACCCGGTGGAGAATGCCTCGCTGTTGCCCTGGATTACGGAAACTGCGTTTCTCCATTCGGTGATGATGCAGGAGAAGCGCGGCATGATGCGCGTCTGGAATGTCTGGCTTGTTTTCATCACGTTCATGCTGAGCATTCTCGGCACGCTGCTCACGCGGTCGGGAGTTGTGAGTTCGATTCACGCGTTCGCGCAATCGTCGATTGGCTCCTGGTTCGTCACCTTCCTGGCGATTATTTGCGTGGTGTGCGTTGTCGCGTACTGGAAAAACCGCGATTACCTGCGCTCGGATAATCAGCTCGATTCCGTTATCTCGCGCGAGTCGAGCTTTCTCTTCAATAACCTGATTCTTCTGGCGGCATGTTTTGCGGTGCTTTGGGGCACGCTGTTTCCAGTCTTTTCCGAGTGGATTGAAGGCAGCAAAATTACGGTGGGCCCGCCATTTTTTAATAAGGTCAACGTTCCCATCGCGCTGTTTTTGCTGTTTTTGACCGGCGTGGGGCCGCTGCTGGCATGGCGGCGAACGTCGTTCTCGAGCCTCAAGCGGAATTTTGCGTGGCCGCTGGGAACGGGCCTGGTCGTCGGCACAATCGCTTTTGCCTTTGGCGACCGCCATTTTTATGCTCTGGTTTGCCTCATTCTCGGCGTCTTTGTCTCGCTGACCATATTTTCGGAATTTTTCCGCGGCGCGCGCGTTCTTTCGGCCCGCAGCGGCGCGAATATTTTTTCGTCGGTCGGCCAGCTAACAATGCGCAACACGCGCCGCTACGGCGGCTACATCGTTCACTTCGGTATCGTGCTGATTTTTATCGGCATTTCGGGACAGGCATTCAATCGCGATGTTCAGAAGGAGATGCATCCCGGCTCCGAACTGGCGATCGGGCCTTATACGCTGGTGTGCCAGAATTTCGACGCCACGTCGAATAAGAACTACACCGCGGAGCGCGCCACGATTGAAGTCTTCAAGGGCAACCGCTCGGTGATGATGCTCTATCCAGAACGCCGCTTGTATCTGGCGAGTCAGGTTACGCAAACCGTTGTCGCGCTTCATTCTTCTCTCGCGAGCGATCTCTACGTGGTCTATGCGGGGCGCAGCCCGCAGGATAATAATCCCGTGATTCACGCGTATCTGAATCCGCTGGTGCGCTGGATTTGGCTCGGCGGTCTGGTGCTCGTCCTCGGCACAATTCTGGCGCTGCTGCCGAACCGCCAGCCGCAAATTGTGCTGCAAGCCGCAAGGGAACCCGCGCAGATTAAGCCGCTCGCGGCCCCCGCGCCTGCGCATCACGCTGGCGATGATTAGGATGACTACGAAGATGATTACGAATTCAATCCGTCGAAGCAGCGTCGCGCTTTTCGTTTTTGCATTCGCTATTCTCTCGGCCAGCTCCATTTCAGCTCAGGCGCCGGAATCGGGCGCGGGCGCAAAAAAACTCGGCAACAAGATTATGTGCATGTGCGGAGGCTGCAACGACACAGCCCTGAAATGCAATCACATGGGCGGCGCTTTTTCCGGCCCATGCGAGACGGCGCGGGCGGAACTGAAGGAGCTGAACGAGCGCGTCGGGCAGGGCAAGTCGGACGATCTGGTGTTGCAAAGTTTCGTTCAGGAATACGGGCCGACCGTATTGATTTCTCCTCCCACGAACGGTTTTGATCTGTGGGCGTGGCTGATGCCTGTGATTGTGCCGCTCCTTGGTATTGCTCTTGTGTGGATGGTGGTCGCGCGCTGGCGGCGTAAGATGGCGGCTGCGGACGGGCCGCCGGTTTCGCCAGAATTGCTGGCTCGCGCGCGCGACGGCATGGGACGTGACGCGGATGACTAGCCAAGTTCTCGTGATTGCGCTGTGTTGCGTGGCCGCGACCGTCGCGACCCTGTGGTTCGTTTTTGCAATCAAACTGGATGCTTCCGATTTTGCACCGCACCGCTCGCGCCTCGATCAATTGCTCGAACGCCGCGACGCGATTTACGAAAACCTGCGCGATTTGCGTTTCGAGCATCGCGCTGGAAAATTTTCGGAGGAAGATTACGAGGAAATGAAGCGCGCGCTGGAAATCGAAGCGGCGCGCGTGATTGCGGATATGGATAGCCTGACCGGAGGCGCGCCGACGCCCGCCATTCGCCAGGCGATGTCGGAAAAGCCGCGCGGATAATCAGCGAACGCCCTATGACAGCGGAGGCAAATTTGGTGAAGGCATCTCGGAAATTAGCATGCCGGTGCAAATGCGCCGCATGGCGCACGGTGTTCGCCGCGCTCGTGGTTTTGTGCTGCGCAATTTCCGCCGCGGCGGCGGGGAAAGTCTCAGGCACAGTGACGAACGGCACAACCAACCGGCCCGTTCCCGGAGCCGAAGTGATTTTGCTGCAACTCCAAGGCGGCATGCAGCCAGTGGCCACCACAAAAACCGATGCCTCGGGACACTTCACCATCACGAATGACGGTCTCGGGTCTGCGCCCATGCTGTTGCGCGTTCCCTATAAGGGCGTTCTTTACCACCAGCCGATCCCGCCGGGGAATGCGGCGAACGTCACGGCGAATGTGACGGTCTATGAGCCAACCACGGACAGGCATTCCTTCACGGTGACCACGCGCGCGATCATTCTGCAGCCCAAGGGTTCCGATTTGCTCGTGGGCGAGGAATACACAATCGAAAATCAAACGCATCCGCCCGTCGCCTACTACCTGAAGGACGGAACGTTCCAGTTCAAGCTTCCTGACGGCGGACAGCTCAATCAAGTCTCCGCGTGGGGCGCCGAGGGCATGCCCGTGATCCAGGGCACGATAGACAAGGGCAACGGCGTCGAAGCCGTGGACTGGCCGTTCCGCCCCGGCGACAACGGCGTGCGAATTTCCTATCAGCTTCCCTACGCTTCGAACCAGACAACGATTCACACAGCCTCGCTCTATAACGTGCAGCGCATGCTGCTCGTCGTGCCGCCCGGAATGCAGGTGTCGAGCGCGGGATTCACGCCGGCGGGCACGGAGCAGGGATACGATATCTATACGCGCGATTCGATTGCTGCGAATGCGCCGGTGACGATCGCCGTTTCCGGTACGGCGCCCGAGCCCGCCGCCGCGGATAATTCGCAAAACCCCTCGGTGAATTCACATGCGGATTCGGGCGATGCCGCCGCGGCGACGACAACACTGCCGCCGCGCCTCGGCAATCATGTGCAATACATCTTAGTGGCCGGTTTCGCGGCGTTGTTTTTCCTCGGCATCATTTTCCTATGGCGTCGCCCCGCGACGGCTGTTCCAGGCGCGCCCCAGAGCGCCTCCACTGCCATCCCAAGCGTCGCCCCGAATAAGAACGTCGAGGGCCCGCGCGAGCCTCAGCGCGCGCCCGGGAAGCCAGCCGTCAGCGTCGCGCAAGTGGAGCGCGAAGTGAGCCACAGCCTCGACGACTTGAAAGAAAAGCTATTCCGCCTGGAACTGCGGCGGCAAGCCGGAACAATCAGCGAAGAAGAGTACGCGCGCGAACACCAGCGAACCGAAAAGATTTTGCGCGATTTTGTGAAGGGCTGAGCGCATCGCCTTGGCGACTCCTCACCAGAAAACCTCCCTGGGCGTCACATTTGATCAAGTCCAAAAACGCTATGGCGCGTTTTTCGCGCTTCGCCGGATCTCTTTGTCCATAGCGCCCGGTGAATGCGTCGCGCTTCTGGGCCCGAACGGTTCGGGGAAAACGACGCTTCTCAAAATGGCGGCGTTGCTGGCGCGGCCGACGTCGGGCACGCTGACATTTACCGGTACCGGCGCGGCCGGTGCGGATAGGCTCGCCATCAAGCGCCAGATTGGCATGGTCGGTCACAGCATTCTCGCGTACGACGAACTGACGGCGTCGGAGAATCTGGAATTTTTTGCGCGGCTGTATGACATGGACCGTCCCGCGGAGCGCGCGGCTGAAGGACTGGACGCCGTGGGCCTTGGCATGCGCGCGGAAAACCTGGTCCGCACATTCTCGCGCGGGATGCGCCAAAGACTCGCAATTGCGCGGGCGCTGCTGCCTTCACCAGCCCTTTTGCTCCTGGACGAGCCTGCGGCGGGGCTCGACCATCAGGGAGTGCTGTGGTTTTCGGAGACGCTTCGGCGGTTGCGCGCTGAAGGCCGCACAATCATCATGAGTACTCATGCGCGCAACGAGTCGCTGGAGATTTTTACGCGCGCCGTGGCGATCTCCGCCGGACGCGTGGAGCGCGACACGGGCGCCGGCGGAAATCCGCAGCCGCTGTTTGAAGAGTTGCGGGCCGGGGCTTGAATGGGCACTGCGCGCGCCGCCGCGATTGTCTTCGGCAGGGAAGTCCGCGCCGAAATGCGCACGCGGGAACTCTTGCAGACCACCGTGGTCTTCACGGTGATCGTGGTCGTGCTCTTCAATTTCGCGTTCGAGCCAAGCGTCGCCGAAGCCCGGCGCTTTGGGCCGGGATTGATCTGGATCACGCTGCTCTTCGCTGGATCGTTGATGCTCAATTCCTCGTTTGCCAAGGAGCAAGCGAACGATACGATTTACGCGCTGCGAATGGCGCCGGCAAGTTCCTTCGCGATTGTCCTGGGAAAGACACTCGCGAATTTGCTCTTTCTTTGCGTCACGGAAGCGATTCTGTTGCCCGTGTTTTCGATACTCTACGATGTTTCCATGCTGGCCTTTCTCGGCCGGCTCGCCCTGGTGCTTTTGCTGGGGACATTTGGAATGGTGGTCGTCGGGACTGTTTTTTCCGCGCTGGCGGCGCAGGCTCGGTTGCGCGAGCTGCTTTTGCCGCTGTTGCTTTTGCCGGTGCTGATTCCGCTGCTGTTTGCGTCCGTTGAGGCCACCGCCGGATTATTCGCGGATTCCCCCGCGCTCGACCGGACGTGGATGGCCGTTCTTGTCGCCTTCGATGTGGTATTTTTTACGGCTTCGTGGCTGCTGTGCGATTATCTGTTGGAGGAATAAGCGGGACATGAAACGTTACGGAATCGCGAACATTGTCACGGCGCTGCTGCTCTTCTTTGCCGGATATGCCGCGCTGTTCATCGCGCCCGACGAAGCGACGATGCACGCCATCCAGCGGATTTTTTACTTTCACGCGTCGTGTGGATGGGCGGCAATGGAAGCGTCGCTCGTTGTGTTTGCCGCGAACGTGGCCTATCTCGCGAAACGCAATCCTCAATGGGACTGGCTGGCGGTCTCGGCTGCGGAGGTAAGCCTCGCATTTTGGAGCGTGGTACTCGTCACGGGCCCCATCTGGGCGCATCCCGTCTGGGGCGTTTGGTGGGTTTGGGACATGCGTCTGACGCTGACGCTCATTCTGTGGATACTCTATGTCTCCTACCTGATTCTGCGAACACTGATCGCTGATCCGGAGCGCCGCGCCGTTTTCTCCGCGGTTTTTGGAGTTTTCGTGTTCCTCGGAGTGCCGCTTGATTACTTGTCGATTCGCATCTGGAGGACGCAGCATCCGCAACCCGTTATATTTGGCGGGCCGGGCTCAGGTCTCGATCCCACGATGCTGAAAGTGTTCCTGTACTGCTGCGGCGTGATGACCCTTTTGATGATTTTGCTGCTGCGTCAGCGGTATCACCTGGAACGGCTCCGGCATGCCGCGGAGGAGCTGCGTTTGGCTGGCGAAGAGCGTATGGACGCGCGGGTGTCCGGGGCAGGGAAGTCGTAGCAGAGATTCGTAACCGGGAGATGCTCGATGGAAAATTTCGGAAGTCTATTTGCGGCATATATCGCGGTCTGGGCCATATTTTTCATCTACGATTTCACGATTGCCCGGCGGATGGCGCGGGTCGAGAAAGAACTCGCGCAATTGAAAGACCAGTTGCGCCAGTCGTAAAGCCGTCCGCGGATGCAGTCACGCAAGAAAATCGGCGTTGTATTGTTCCAATTGGGCGGCCCGGACAGCCTGGATGCGGTCGAGCCGTTCCTCTACAATCTTTTTTGCGATCCCGAAATCATTAATTTCATGGGAGCGGGGCTTGCACGCAAGCCCCTCGCCAGGTTCATCGCCCACCGGCGTTCAGAAATCGTGCGCGAGCACTACGCGGCGATCGGCGGCCGCTCGCCGATTTCTGAGCTGACCAATCGCCAAGCGCGCGCGCTGGCCGCGGCGCTCGAGCCTTATTGTGACGCAACCGTGGTTGTCGCGATGCGCTATTGGCATCCGCTGACGCAGGAGGCCATCAAGCAGCTTCAGGGTATCGCGCTCGATCAACTGATTCTCCTCCCACTGTACCCGCACTATTCGTTTGCCACGACGGGAAGCAGCTTGAAAGAATGGCAGCGGCTCTATCGCAGCGACGGAACGCCCGTTCGCATGGTGAACGATTTTCACGAGCATCCTTTGTATATTTCGGCGATCGTCGAGAGGGTCAACGAGGCGCTGCAGCCGTTGGCGCGCCGGGAAGAAGTGCATCTGGTTTTCAGCGCGCACGGGTTGCCGATGAGCTTGGTCGACAAGGGCGATCCGTATCCGAAGCAGATCGAGACAACGGTTCGACTCGTGCGGGAGCAGGGCGGCTGGAAAAATCCCAGGATTTTGTGCTACCAGAGCCGCGTCGGCAGGCAGAAATGGCTCGAACCCTCGCTCACTCAGACCATCGAGACGCTCGCGAAGAGCGGCGTGCGGCGCATGCTGGTGATTCCGATTTCCTTCGTGACCGAACATATCGAGACGCTGCATGAAATTAATATCGAAGCGCGCGAAGAAGCGGAGGCGCTGGGAGTCGAGGAGTTCTATATGACCGCGGCACTCGACGATTCTCCGGCCTTCGTGCGGGCGCTCGCGGATTTGGTGCGGCAGGCGAGCGGCCTGCCCGGCATATCGTGACGCAACACCCGCGCAATTTTATGCGCGAGACCGCTTGACACCGCTTGCGGTGCAGCATATAAAAGTATGTTTGAAACACGCATCATAGAATTCATTTTCATATTTCGAGCAAGCGAAATTATCTATCCCGATGCCGGAACATGTAGACCCGAAGACTGCCGAGAAACACGGCGCTCCTGTAACGCCGCCAAGTCTTGCGAACTCGAATTCGCCAAATCCTCCTGAAGAGGTGAATCGGACCCGGCGCAGGCTCATCTGGACGTGCATCGGCGGCTACCTGGGCGTGAATCTTCTGATGTTTTTGCGCTATTTCTTTCCTCGCGCATTGTTTGAGCCTCCCACGGTTTTTGCGGCTGGGTATGTGTCGGATTACGGGCTGGGGGTCGACCAGCGGTTCCTGCAATCAGAGCGCTGCTGGGTGGTGCGCGAGCCGGGGCGCCTTTTCGTTATTTTCGCGCAGTGCACGCACCTCGGATGCACGCCCGACTGGATTCAATCGCAAAACATATTTCACTGCCCATGCCATGGAAGCGAGTACGACAGCGAGGGCGTGAACTTCGCGGGCCCGGCGCCGCGCCCGATGGATCGCTGCCACATCATTCTCGATCCATCGAATCAGCTTGTCGTGGATACGAGCCAGCGGTACATCATGGACCCGGCGGCCGGAACGAATCAGTTCAACGACCCGGGCGCATTTATCAACACTTAGCTGTTTATTTACGATACGCGAAGACAAAGAGGTTTCCCTGATGGCGGATGATGGCGGGGCGAACGGTCGCAAGCCGGGCGTTCTGGAAGCAATAAAGGACAAGACGCGCGATCTCGGCGAAGTACTGAAGATCAAGGCTCGCGAGCAGGCGAAAGAGCTGAAGAAGCCGGAAGAGACTCAGCTCTATCGCTCGATTTTCCGAATTAAGCACAACGACGAGCCGCGCAACCGCGCGCTTTCGACGCTCAACAATTTTTTCCTCCACATACATCCCGCCAAGGTCAATCGCGACGCGACGCGTTACGGTTACACCTGGGGCATGGGCGGCATCACGTTCTATCTGTTCATCGTGCTGGTGTTCACCGGCGTGATGCTGATGTTTTATTATCACCCAACGAAAATTCAGGCATTCCGCGACATTCTGTATCTCGAGAACGACGTTCCCTTTGGCCGCCTGCTGCGGAACATGCATCGCTGGGCCGCGCACTTGATGATCATGGCTGTATGGCTGCATATGTTCCGCGTATTTATGTCCGGATCCTACAAGCGGCCGCGAGAGTTCAATTGGTGCGTCGGCGTGCTGCTGATGGTCTTGACGTTGCTCCTCTCGTTCACCGGCTATTTGCTTCCGGACGATCAACTGGGCTTCTGGGCCGTGACCGTCGGAACGAATATGGCCCGCGCGACGCCCTTGCTCGGCAGTCAGGGGCCATTCGGCCCACAGTTAGGCATGACGGCGTACAACGACGTACGCTTCGGATTGCTGGGTGGCTCGATCGTGGACGCCAACGCCCTGCTTCGCGCCTACATTTGGCACTGCATCGCGATTCCGTTGATCGCCGCGATTTTCATGGGTGTGCACTTCTGGCGCGTCCGGAAGGACGGCGGAATTTCCGGGCCGTCGCCCGTCATGCTGGAATCGGAAACCAAGGCGTAGAGTTCGCATTGTGCTGGCATTCTGCGGCGCAGGGGTTTGAGCGCACGCAAGGAGCGGGGTTGACTAACAGCAATGCTCGGTAATTGGCACCAGCTCTGGATAATCGTTTCCACTCCGGACAATATCCCTATTGTCGCGATGCTCGTGCTCGTGCCGTTTTTTACGTGGTATGCGTTCCACAATGCCCTGGCCAATGACCGTTTGATCGCCCAGCTCGAAGCGGATCCAGAACTGGCGCGCACGCACCACCGCACCACGTATCCTTACAACTCGCGATGGGAACGCGAACTGCACACGAATCCGTTCCTCATGCGCAAAGAGCTGCTTGCCGCCATCATCATCACCATAATCCTGATGATCTGGGCGCTGACCATGAACGCGCCGCTCGAGGAGCCCGCGAACGCCAGCGTCACGATGAATCCGGCCAAGGCTCCGTGGTATTTTCTGGGCCTTCAGGAAATGCTCGAGTACTTCGATCCCTGGATCGCCGGCGTAGTTATCCCCACTCTGATTATCGTCGGACTGATGGCCATCCCGTTTATCGACGCGAATCCGCTGGGAAACGGCTACTACACATACAAACAGCGCCGCTTTGCGATCTGGACCTATCTGATTGGCTTTGAAGCCATCTGGCTGGTGCTCGTCTCCATCGGAACGTTCATTCGCGGACCTGGTTTCATGTGGTATTGGCCCACGCAAACATGGGACCCGGACAGAGTGGAGTTCAACGTAAACCGGAACCTCGACCAGATATTCGGCATCAACGGAAGCTGGCTGTCGCACATTTTGCCGGTGACCTGGAGGCCGGAGGCGACGATCATCGCTCGCGGCTTATTCGGAATTATCCCGATGATTGTCTATGGCGTTGTGGCCGTCCTGTTTATTCACTGGATTTGCATGCGGACGGAGTATAGCCGCAAGATTTACCGGAAGATGAGCCTCCTGCAAACGGTCACGATGTACATTCTCCTGATCACCATGCTGTTCTTGCCGGTGACAATTTTCCTGCGGCTCGTGTTCCGCATTAAGTACATCTGGGAGACGCCGTGGTTCAGTATCTAGCGTTGAGTAGCCATCTCGCTCTGTTGACTAGCCTAAGTGGCACAGGCTTTAGCCTGTGTGCCTTTGCCTTCGTAGGGGCGGGGTTAATCCCCGCCCGTCGGCGCGAAGCGCCGAGTCTTCGTTTTCGAGAGCTGCCGCGCCTCCATCTCCGTCAGGGCACGGCTTCAGCCGTGCCGAAAAGGCCCAAAACCTCAGGGGTTTTAACCCCTGAGGTTGGCACGATACTTTTGAAGGAGATCGCGTTTGCCTGAGCTTCCGCCCGATGATCCGATAAAAAGCCGGTCCTACGCGAACGTGATCTTGATCGCGATGCTCGTGCTGTTGCTGTGCGTCACCGCGTCGCTGTTCAAGGAATTCGTCATTTTGCAGCCCTGGCGCGCGTATCAGCACCGGTTTGCCGCGTCTTACTCGAAGTACCTGAAAAAGCAGATTCGCGCTCGCGAGGCGGCCGAAAAAACGGTCGACTCGGCGCCCGAGTATCAAAAACTTGCGGCGGATCTTCAGCAAGCCGAAGTGGCAGCCAAGCCGAAAGACGCGGAGATCCAAAGACAGATTGCGCTGGTCGACGCGCAGCGCGCCGCCATGCTGCAATCGTTTCAAACGGACCGCAGCCTTGTCGGTTCGCTGATCTACGATTACGAAGTCGTTCCCAATACGCCCTCCTACCGGCATGAGAAGCAGAGCAAGTTGAAAGATGTGCAGGAAGCCGAGGCGAGAACGTACAAAGTCGATTGGCCCCAGGCGGACGGAAAAACCGTCACCCGCGGAATGAATTACCACCAGCTCAATGATATGTTCAATGATTTGCTCAGCGCGAAGGCGCAGCTCACCGCAAAAGAAGGCATCGCGGATAAGCCGGTGAAGGACGCGCAAGCCGCGATGGCAAAATACGCGGGCGACAAGCTGCCTGGTCTAAATTCATCGCAATTGAATGGATTGCTCAAGACGGTCCAGTCGATGGACGTCTCCCTGCTGCAAATCAACGTCAATCCTCCGGGCACTCAGATCAACGACGTTGGCGGCGTCGGGCTTACGGACCGCTGCCAATCCTGCCACGTGGGCATGAATCCCACGTACGTCCCTGCGGGCTTCAAACTGACGAAGGCCGATCTGGGCCTGCAAAAAAACAACAACGCGCCATTTTCGAGCCATCCAGACCCGCAGCTTCTCCTCTGGCATCCGCTGGACAAATTTGGATGCTCGCCCTGCCATGGCGGAAACGGTCGCGCCCTCACCAGCGTGAAACAAGCTCACGGCCGCTACGAGCACTGGCTGTGGCCGCTCTATTACCCTGAAAATTACGATGCGGGCTGCCAGCAGTGCCATGCCTTGGACGCGCGGACCGAGGCCGCCCCGGTGCTCAACGAAGCGAAGATTCTTTATCGCCAACGGGGTTGTATTGGCTGCCATAACTACGCGGGCTTCGATGATCAAAGCCAGAAGCTCGAGGACACCGTTCGCGAGATTGCCAGTCTCGAGAAAACGAAGGCGGCGGACAACGAGAAAATTCCTCAGCTCAACAAAGCCGGCGATCAGGCGCCGGATAACGCCAGCGCGCAGAAGTTGTACGCCGAGGCGACGAATCTCACCGTTCGCGTTAGCAAAATTGACGCCCGCGTCGAGCAGCTCGACGAATTGAGCCACAGCCTCCAGCAAGAAGTGAAACGTGTGGGGCCGGATCTGAAGGAAGTCCGGATGAAGCTCAACCCCAACTGGATCCCCTATTGGCTGGGACACACATGGCAATTCGATCCCACCACGAGCATGCCGCAGTTCCGCTTGCAGCCCGATGAGATTCAGGCCATCTCGGCGTTTATTTGGCAGCAGGGACTTAAGGGGCCGGCTCTCGACAAGCAGCCAGCCGGAGACGTTGCCAAGGGAAAGGACCTGTTCTATTCCGTTGGGTGCCTGGCGTGCCATTCCATCGGAGAAGGCGCGCAAAAAGTGGGCGGCGATTTTGCGGCGAATTTAAGCCGCGTCGGCGAAAAGGACAATTACGATTATTTGGTCCGCTGGATTCATAATCCCCGGGTTCGCACGCGGCCCTATTGCCCGTACGAACACCGCGACCTGGGTCCTAAGGACTACGCCAAGCATGGCCTGCCGTTCGTCTTCGGCATCAATCACTCTCGCTGCCCGAACGATGGCCACGAACTCGTCGTCGAGCAACAGACCGTCATGCCCGACTTCCGCCTGAGTTGGGAAGAAGCGCGCGACATTGCCAGCTTCTTGATGACCCAGAAGGATGCGAACGCGCATTATGACGAGGCGACCTACATCAACGATCCGAATCTCTTCGCCAAGGGGAAATCCCTCGTCGAGCATTATGGTTGCGCTGATTGCCACGAAATCACTGGGTTGGAAGACGCCGCGCGCATCGGCACGGACCTCACGACGGAGGGCAGCAAGCCAATCGGACGTTTCGATTTCGCCCTTCTCTACACCAAGGCTCAGGATGGGATTTTACCGGACGGCCAGAAAAACCCGCGCGGCTCGTGGTATGACCTGAAAGGCTTCTTCGACGAGAAGCTCGCGAATCCAGCGATTTTCGACGAGGGAAAGTACAAGCCGAATCCGCTCGACCGGCTGCGCATGCCGAAGCCGAACATCGACCATCAGCAGCTCAATGCGCTCAGTTCTTTCCTGCTGGGCAGCACGGTATCCACGCTCCCGCCGAGCTACCAGTACAATCCAACGGATCAGCGCAAATATATCCAGCAGGGCTGGTGGATCGTCACCAAATATAATTGCATGGGCTGCCATCAAATCGACATCGGCCAGAAGAGCGTCCTCATGGGTCTGCCGATGTATCAGGGCGACAATGCCATCAATTTGCCGCCCGTGCTGACCAGCGAAGGCGCCCGCGTCAACCCGGAGTGGCTGAAACGCTTCCTGGCGAATCCGGCGCTCAGCACGACGGATACGGATCGCAACGGCGTCCGCACGTACTTAAAGCTCCGCATGCCGACCTTTTTCCTGTCTGATGACGAAATTCGCAAGCTGGTGCTGTTCTTCGGCGCACTGTCATCGCAACAGCAGCCGTACATTCCGGAGAAACTTGCGCCGTTGACCGGTGAAGAGGAGGCCGTGGCGCGCAGCATCTTCACGAGCCCTGCGGCTCCCTGCTTGAAGTGTCATGCCACGGGCAACCCGGCTCACGATAAGAACGCTACCGCTCCGAATTTCCTCCTGGCGGGCCAGCGCTTGCGCGCTCCCTGGACCGAGCGGTGGATCACCGAGCCCGCAACCATCATTCCGGGCACGGCTATGCCTTCTGGGCTGTTCGTCCGGCAGAACGGGCGGTGGGTATTCAACGGCCCGCTGCCCGCGATTGCTCATCAGTATACGGGCGATGAGGCCAATCTGCTCGTGCGTTACCTGTTTCAATTGACGCCGCAGGAGCAGGCCGCGCTTTCCGGCCGCACCCCTACCGCGCCGAAATCAGGTACCTCTGGAGCCAAAAAGTAATATCCTAGTCAAGTAGACGTGCGGACAGGCCGCATGCCGGGATTCTCGGGCGAATTTTAACTTTAGGAGGAATAATTTCACCATGAATAGGAAATGGATTTGCTGGACGGCCGCCGCCGCGCTTGCGGTTGTGGTAAGCGGATGCAGCAAGAAGCAGAGTCAGGAAAGCGGGCAGGAGCAACCTGCCGCAGCCTCCGCGGCGACAAAGACCGTGGATATGTCCACGGTCGGATCAATCAGCGGTGTAGTGAAGCTGGACGGAGCGCCGCCAAAATTCCGCCCCATCAACATGAGCGCGGATCCCTACTGCACCAAGGCCAACCCGAAGCCGGTCTTTCCGGAAGAGGTGGTTACGGGCGCGGGCGGAACTCTCGCGAACGTTGTCATCTACGTCAAATCCGGCGCCGAAGACTATTCGTTCCCCACGCCGGCCGAATCCGTGACTCTCGATCAGAAGGGGTGCATGTACGCCCCGCATGTCCTGGCACTGATGGCCGGACAGCAGCTTAAAGTGGTGAACAGCGACGACACCACGCACAACATTCACCCCACCCCGGCCGATAATCGCCAGTGGAATAAATCGCAGCCGCCCAACGCTCCTCCCATTCTCGAGAGTTTCGCGCGGCCCGAGGTCGCCATTCCGGTCAAGTGCAACGTTCACCCGTGGATGCAGGGATACATTGCCGTGCTGGCCAATCCGTATTACGCCGTGACGTCCAAAGACGGCAAATTCGACCTGAAGAATCTGCCTCCCGGAACGTACACGATTGAAGCGTGGCAGGAGAAATACGGCGTGCTCGACCAGACGGTAACGATCGGGCCAAAGGAATCGAAAACCACGGACTTCACGTTCAAGGCATCATCGTAGGCAGACGTAGCGGAGACTCTTTCGCTGTTCGTGCCGGCTCGGGCTTCGCTCGGAAACGAGCGAAGCCTCTTGCCGGTAATCCCTGCGTCCGAAAATCTGTGCTGGTCCGCAAACACGTGGGGATCGTTCGGGCGTTTTTTATTTTCGGTCCGGCAAAGAGGATTTGAGTTTTGAGAGATGAAGGGAATCGCGCGGTTCATCGTTTCGCCGTTTTCACGGCCGGTTGCACGTTCCTGCTGCTGATTGCCGGCGCGCTGGTCACCAGCAACGATGCAGGACTCTCCGTACCCGATTGGCCGCTTTCCTACGGCTCGCTTCTGCCTCCCATGGTGGGCGGAATCATGTATGAGCACGGCCATCGCATGATCGCCACATTCGTCGGCATACTCACCATCATTCTGGCCGTCTGGATTTGGCGCAAGGAATCGCGTCCGTGGGTGCGAACTGTGGCCTGGTCGGCTTTGGGCCTGGTAATCGCACAGGGCATTCTCGGCGGCATCACGGTGCTATTTCTCTTGCCGCCGTCAATTTCGTCGGCCCATGCGACGCTCGCTGAGCTCTTCTTTGTTACGGTAATCAGCCTTGCGGTGTTTACCAGCCGCTGGTGGTTGAGCCCCTTGCCGCAAGTCGAAGACCGCGGCTCGCCCAGCTTGCGTACCCTCACGGCTTGGACTTCGGTGCTGATTTTGCTCCAGATTGTCTTGGGCGCCGCGTTTCGTCACAACGCATTTGGCATCATCCCGCACATCATTGGCGCGGTCATCGTCACGGGAATGGTCTTCTGGACCGTCCTCGCCGTCAGCCGTCGTTTCCGTGCAGTGAAAGACTTGCGCCGCGCTGCTCGCTACCTCGAAATTCTGCTCGGCCTTCAGCTCGTCCTCGGCGGCCTTGCTTATTGGGCCGTCTTGGCCGCGCGTGACGCTGTGCAGCCCACGCCGTCCTACGTCGCGATCACCGTGGCGCACGTCGCTGTCGGTGCGCTGACGTTCGCCGCCAGCATCATCCTGATGCTCGCTTGCTATCGCATCCTCACGCCCGTTCACGCGGCGCGTCTCGAATCTCCTGCGGAGAAGGTGCTGTCATGAGGCTTGCGCGATGAGCTCCACGGGCGCCACACCGGTTCCCGTAGCGGCCGGATCGTTGTCTCGTGCGTTCGCCTGCGTGGCTCTCGTCAAGCCGGATGTCACCTTCCTCGTCGTTTTGACCACCCTGGCGGGCTTCTACCTCGGATCCACCGGGCCGGTTAACGTACTCGCGATGTTCCACGCGGTTTTCGGCACCATGCTCGTCGCCGGAGGCACGGCCGCGCTTAATCAGTATATCGAGCGGGCCAGCGACGCGAAAATGCGCCGCACCAGTTTGCGGCCTTTGCCGATCGGCGTCTTGCGCCCGTCCGAGGCGCTCGCGTTTGGCGCGGGATTGCTCGTGCTCGGCAGCGTGTATCTGGCGCTGCTCACCAATTGGCTTGCGTGTGTGTTGGCTTTGCTCACCGCCGCGCTGTATCTCGGCGTGTACACCCCGCTCAAGACGCGCACCACGCTGGCCACGGCCATCGGCGCGATTCCGGGAGCGATACCACCGCTCATCGGATGGGCCGCGGCCCGGGGCTCGCTGCACGGAGGCGCTTGGCTGCTCTTCGCGATTCTGTTTCTGTGGCAGTTCCCGCATTTTCACGCCATCGCCTGGATGTATCGTGAGGACTATGCCCGCGCGGGAATCCGCATGCTTCCCGTGACGGATCGGAACGGCTCCGCGACCTTCGGCCAAATTATCTTCGCGGCGGCCGCGCTTCTGCCCGTCAGCCTGCTTCCGTCGGTTACGGGACTCGCGGGGCTTCGGTACTTTTTCGGTGCTTTGATGATTGGCATTCTGCTGGTGCAGGTTTGCCTGTGGGCTGCGCGCTCGCGGACGAATCTTCGCGCCAAGTGGCTGATGCACTCGACCGTCGTGCACATTCCCTTGCTGTTCGGCTTGCTCATGTTCGACAAAGTGGTGAGGTAACAAATACGATTCTGCGAGATGCCCTATGATTGAAGTCGCCATATTCGCGGTTCTCATCGTGATCCTATCCGTGCTCGGCATCATCTGGGATATTGCCAGCGGATTGCTGGTCAGCGGCATCGATGGCCTTCTGCTCCTGCTCATTTGCCTGATGATGGCGGGCATATTTTCTCTTCAGCTTTTTCTGCTCGCCAGGCAGCGCGGCCTGCTCGGCGGCCGCCGCCGCTCGGACGAGTCACCGCGTGGAGGGGCCGGAAAATAAGCGCTTTCCGCCAAAATGCTGTCGCTTTCCGTCTCGTCGCTTCCTCGCCTGAACGCTTGCCTGAACACCGCCAGCGCTGTATTCCTCGTCGCGGGCTATTCGTTTATTCGTAAGCGGAAAATTCTCCTGCATAAGACGTGCATGCTTTCCGCGGTGTGTTGTTCCGCGATTTTTCTCACGTCCTATATTTATTTCCATCTGCACGCCGGAATAATTTATTTTCAAGGCCATGGCTGGGTGCGCCCGGTTTATTTCACGATTCTCACCACGCATACGATACTCGCCGTGGCAATTCTTCCGTTGGTCGTCACCACGCTCTATTTTGCGTTGCGCGGCCGTTTTGAGAGCCACAGAACCATCGCGCGCTGGACGTTTCCGATTTGGCTCTACGTCTCCGTCACGGGAGTTGTAATCTACTGGCTGCTTTATATTGTGTATGTCGCGCCAGCTTCCGCGTCATCGGTGCACGCGCTGCTTGGCGCCATGGCACATATATGACGGACGAACAATTGTCCGCGAAGCAGGGAAGCGAGAACGCGCCACCGGCGAATGGCGTCGGCAATCCCGCCGCGCCACGAAAGCCGCTCGGCGCGCGATGGACGTACATCATTCTCGGGGTTACGCTGGCGTTTGTTCTGATGCCTTTCCTGCTGTGGCGCGCCACGTGGTTTGGCCAGCCGCTCTCGGACCCGCAGCTCGCGCATGCGCTCGTCGACACGCAGAGTCCGCGCGACGTCCAGCACGGCCTGTCGGCGGTGGCCGACCGCATCATTCGCCAGGATCCCACGGTAAAGCAGTTTTATCCCCAAGTCGTCGCGCTCGCCTCGAATCCCCGACCCGCAATCCGCACGATGGTCGCCTGGGTGATGGGCCAGGACAACACTTCCGCCGCCTTTCACTCCGCGTTGCTTCGGCTGCTCAACGATCCGGACCTCATGGTTCAGCGCAACGCCGCGCTGGGTCTCGTCCGCTTTCACGACGCCGCCGGCCACGCCGTGATTGTGTCGATGCTGAAGGCGAGCGTCATCGATTCGCCCGCGGCAGGACGTTTGCAGACGCGCCTCAAGCCGGGGCAAACCGTGAACCCGAACACGCTCATCGCGGTCGTGGACGCGCCGGGCGGAAAAAGGGAAGTGCGGTCGGAGGTTCCGGGAGCGATCGACCGATGGCTCGCCCCTAACGGCGCGGACGTTTCCGCCGGCCAGCCCATTGCCTCGATTTTTCCCGCCGACGATGTGGTGTGGGAAGCGCTGCGCGCTCTTTACTTGATTGGGACTCCCGCGGATCTTGCGGCGATCGCGCCCTACGCGCGAGGGGCGGGCGACCTTCCACAGCAGATTGCGGAGCAAGCGCGTTTAACGATGCAGGAAATTCGCGCTCGCGCCAGCGCGCCTGCCGCCTCTACAACGCCGCGATAATCGCGCGTGTAAATTCCGCCGTCGTGGCGCTGCCGCCCACGTCCCGTGTAACCGTCTTCCCTTCGCGATATACGCTGCGCAGCGCGCGGTCGATCCGCCCCGCGGCGCCAGTCTCGCCGATGTGCTCGAGCATCATAATCGCGCTCAGCAGCAGCGCCGTCGGATTCGCGATTCCTTTGCCGGCGATATCCGGCGCTGTCCCGTGAACGGCCTCGAACAGCGCCATGGTGTCTCCCAGATTCCCGCTCGGGACCACTCCTAGCCCGCCCACCAGCCCTGCGGCCAGATCGCTCATGATGTCGCCGTAAAGATTCGTCAGCAGCAGAATATCGAACTGCGTGGGATTCATCACGATCTGCATGCAGGCATTGTCGACGATCAATTCGCGATATTCGATGTCTGGATATTTGCTGGCGACTTTCCGCACGGACGAAAGGAACAGCCCGTCGGAAAGCTTCATGATATTGGCTTTATGAATGGCGTGAATTTTTTTGCGGCCGCGTTTGCGCGCGTATTCGAATCCGAACTGCGCGATTCGCGTCGAAGCGCGTTCCGTGATGATTTTAAGGCTTTCGACCACGCCGGGAACGACCGTGTGCTCCACTCCCGCGTAAAGATCTTCGGTATTCTCGCGCACCAGCACCAGGTCTACGTCCGAGCGCAGCGCCTTTACACCCTCCAAATTTCTTACAGGCCGCAGGTTCGAGTACAAATCGAGTTCCTGCCGCAGCCCGACGTTGATGCTCCGCGCCCCGCCAATAATGCCCGTCTCCAGCGGCCCTTTCAGCGCCACTTTATTCCGCCGGATCGATTCGATCATTCCGCTGTGAAGGTAGTCCGCCCCGCTTCGCTCGACGTCCGCGCGCGCGGGCATTTCCTCCCATTCAACGTCCACGCCCGCTGCGGCAATGATTTGCTGCACGGCGCGCGAGACTTCCGGCCCGATGCCGTCTCCAGGGATCAACGTAATTGTATGTTTCATCGTAAGTTAGCCATTTTAGGAGAAGCCACCACAACCTACAACCCCGGTTCGACAAGACGTTGCGCGGAAACCAACTCGAAGTCAGCCCGCACGGCATCCCAAAGTTTGCTATAATGGCCTTGGTCGTTGAAACGTCGGAATATTCCCTGATGGGGAGGACATTGGAAATGATTGCTCTTACGCCAGTTGCCGTAACGAAGGTCAAGGAAATCATCGCGCAGCAGAATCCCGCCCCAACGGGTTTGCGCGTGGCCGTCGTCGGCGGCGGTTGCTCCGGATTTAGTTATCACATGGCTTTCGAGAGCCAGGTGAACGAGACCAGCGACAATATCTACGAATTTGACGGTCTGAAGGTCCTCGTTGACCAGATGAGCGAGATGTACCTCGACGGCATATCCATCGACTACATCGAGTCCATCGAAGGTTCAGGCTTTAAGTTCAACAACCCCAACGTGAAAAGCACCTGCGGTTGCGGCAGCTCCTTCAGCGTTTAATTCGCTGCACGCAAAATATTTCAACGGCGCGGGGATCATCGTCCCCGCGTCTTTTTAGTTGGTGTGGTAAGGTTCGTTCGTTTACATGGCCACGACAGAGTGGAAACGGATGTGGGGAGAGTTTCTTAACGGTATTGAAAGGGAACTCCGACCCGCGCCGTTCTCGAGAGCAATCCATTTCTGCGAGCCGCGACGAAGCGACACCTCTCCAAGAGGATCCAATCCGCCCTGAAAGCAGCCGCCGAAGTGAAGTACGGGACAAGGCCGAGCTGCTTCTTCAGCAACTAGAACACAAAAAGAAACAGTTCGTGAATTGAGCCCCTTTTGGAGTGCGGCGGCTCGACGCCGCCTTTCGTCGGCATTCCGAGCGAGGATGCGATCAGCATCCGGCGAGGAATCTGCTTTGCCTCATACCACGCCGTGTGAGCGCTCCTCGCGTTTGCAAATTCCCCTCAGCCTCCGTATTCTGATCCTTCTCGATGAAGATAGCCTTAGCCCAGTTCAATCCGACCGTGGGTGATTTTGCCGGCAATGCAGCCCGCATGCTCGAAATGGCCAGCGAAGCGAAATCCCGCGGCGCGCATCTCGCCGTTTTTTCGGAACTTTGCCTCTGCGGTTACCCGCCGCAGGATCTCGTCGAGCGGCCCTCGTTCCTCGAGACCAATCTAAAGGAACTCAAGCGCCTCGCTGCACGCATGCCCATGCCCGCCATTGTCGGTTACGTCGGCAAGGCTCAGGATGCCACTGGCAAGCCCGCCGCGAACTGCGCGGCGCTCCTCGCGGACGGGAATGTCGCCTTCGAGCAGCGCAAGATGCTTCTCCCGACGTACGACGTCTTCGACGAGTCGCGGTATTTTCAGCCGGCTCGCTCGCAGTCGAATTTCGTTTTCGATAAGCAGCAATTGGGCATTACAATTTGCGAGGACGGCTGGAACGACAAAATGTTTTGGGCCCAGCGCCTGTACGATCGCGATCCGGTCGCCGAACTCGTCGGGAAGGGAACTACCGTACTCATCAATATCTCCGCGTCGCCTTACAATCTCGACAAGCGCAGTCTCCGTATGGATATCCTTCAAGCGCTCGCACGCCACCACAAAGTGCCCGTCGTTTACGTCAATCAGGTCGGCGGAAATGACAGCCTGGTATTCGACGGCTCCAGTCTGGCGTTCAATGCCGATGGACGCCTTGCGGCGCAGGCGCATTCGTTTCAGGAGGACATTGTTTTCTTTGACGTCTCCGCCGGCGCAGGCGACATCCGCTCGCAGCCCAAGGACGAACTCGAAGCCGCCTATGACGCGCTCGTCTGCGGCACGCGCGACTATGTCTATAAATGCGGCTTTCGCCAGGTCGTCATTGGGTTAAGTGGTGGCGTGGATTCGGCTGTCGTCGCCGCCATCGCCGTGGCCGCTGTCGGGCCGCAAAATGTTCTGGGCGTCAGCATGCCGGGCCCCTATTCCTCCGAGGGCAGCTTGCGCGACGCGAAGCAGCTCGCCAAAAATCTCGGCGTTCAACATCTCGTACTGTCGATCAGCGATGTATTCCGCAGCTACCGTCAAACGTTAGCTTCTGTTTTCGGCGAGCGGAAGGACGACGCCAATCGCGAGCAGAAGAACGAAGTCTGGGAAGAAAATATCCAGGCGCGCGCCCGCGGAAACCTGTTGATGGCTCTCTCGAACAAATTCGGATCGATGGTGCTCAGCACGGGAAACAAATCCGAGATGGCCGTGGGCTATTGCACGCTCTATGGCGACATGGCCGGCGGCCTCGCCGTGATTTCTGATGTCCCCAAAGTCATGGTCTACGAGCTGGCGCGCCTGGTGAATCGCGAAAGGGAAGTGATTCCAGAGGCGACTCTGACCAAACCTCCTTCGGCCGAGTTAAGGCCCAACCAAACGGATCAGGATTCCCTGCCTCCTTACGACGTTCTCGATCGCATCTTGAAAGCGTACGTCGAGGATTTGCGAAGCCCCGAGGAAATATCGAGCCATTACGGCTTTGCCCTTGAACTCGTTCGTGACGTTGCGCGGCTGGTTGACCGCAGCGAATACAAGCGCAAGCAGGCGCCGCCGGGGCTGAAAATCACGTCGAAGGCATTCAGCGTCGGCCGCCGCTTCCCCCTCGCCAACAAATTCCTCCCCTGACGCCCTCACTCGCAGCAGTCCACGGGGTGTCATTCCGACGAGCAGGCGGACGGCCCACGCTTTACGATTTGGCCTTTGCGGGTGCTCCTCGATAAGAGCGAAGGCATTGTCAAGAGACACTTTTCCGGCGCAATGCTGTTGAGCACCGCTGCGATCTCAGAGGGGTGGAGGACCGAAGCCTGCTTGCCGCAGGCAAGCTCTGAAACTCTCACGGTGAATCAGCTTTCAACGGCTTGGATATCCAATCGTTCCGCCAACCATCGATACGGCCTAAACTACGACCATGATTCTTCTATCCGAACCCCGATTTGCATCGGGGCGAGAGCGCCCAATCAACGCTTCGGTCTAGCGGGCCTGCCTAAGGCAGGCTGGCGCTGACCACCGGCACCCGCGAGCTGCTCTCGACACGAACGACCTCTGGATAGCCCGTATTCGTCCTCAGCATCCAGTAGAGTCGAATCGCCAATTTCCTGGCCGCCGCCGCTTTCGCCACTCCTTTCGGCTTGCTGTGGCATCGGTGCAAATATTCGTTCCTCATCTGCGGATCGCAGCGCACCGCCATCTGTACGGCTTCGACCAGCAGCATTCTCATAAACCGGTTCCCCTGCTTACTGACCGACCCCAGCCGTTGATGTCCGCCCGAACTGTACTCCCTCGGAATCAGCCCCAGATAACTGGCCACCTGTTTGCCGCGCGGAAAACGCGTCACATCTCCCAACGTCAGTACGAATGCCAGAGAAGTCACCGGCCCCACGCCCGGCTGGGTCATCAGCAACCGAGCTCTTTTATTTTTTTCCGCCGCTTCGGCCACGGCTTGATCGAGCCGGTCAATCTGCTCATGCAACATCGCTTTCACCTTCCACAGGTCTTCGCGCCGCCGGCTGGCCCAGGGCGCGAGCGGCAGATCGCAAAACGCATTTTCCCGGGCCAAATCACCCCATCAAAAACTTCCTCATAAGAGCGATGTGGTCTATCCTGAAACGCGAAAGGGAACTGAGTTCCAGATCGAAATCTGCCTGCAATCTATTCGGAGGGGTAGCTAAGCAATGTTCAGACGCGCACTTTTTCTCGTTCTCGTGATTGCTCTATCCGCAGCAGCACAAACAAAGCCCGCGCCCGCTCCAACCACCGCTCCCGCCAACGACGCGCAGCTCCTCAGCAAAGTCGAGTCCTACCTTCGCGTGCTTTTCGCGTGGGGACCTGAATATCAGGTGAAACTCGACCCTGCCACGCCGTCCCCCATATCGAATCTGTACAAAATTCCTGTCCAGGTGACGTATCAAGGGCACACGGACAAAGGCACCGTCTACGTCACGAAGGACGGACACTACATGGTTCGCGGTGAAATTCGCGACCTTTCCACCGACCCATTTGCCGCCAATCGCGCCAAATTAAATCTATCCGATTCGCCCTCGCAAGGACCCTCCAAAGCCAAAGTCACGGTAGTCCAGTTCAGCGACTTCGAGTGTCCCCATTGCCGCGAGCTCTATACCATCCTCAAAACGGTCCAGCCCGAATTCCCTCAGGTCCGGTTTGTTTTCAAGAGCTTTCCTCTAACCCAGATCCATCCTTGGGCCATGACCGCTGCCATCGCTGCTCGCTGCGCGTTTCAAGCCTCTCCCGCGGCGTTCTGGAAGGTTCACGATGCGTTGTTCGACAATCAGGACGCCATCACGGCCGACAACGCTTGGGACGAAGTCACACGCTTCGCGGCTGCTGCCGGTCTTCAGCCCGACGCTTTCCACGCCTGCATGGTCGCGCCCGAGGCCAAAAACCACGTGCTCGCGGACATGGCCGAAGGCAAAGCCCTCGGCGTTGACAGCACCCCAACACTGTTCATCAATGGCCGTCCTTTGGTCGGCGGCAACCAGCTGATGTTGGAGCAAATCATCCGCTTTGAACTGGCTCGTTAGGCTAACCGCTGCCCTCTAAGCAGCCGCCTAACTTAGGAGATTGTTAAGGAACGTCGAAAGTTCTGTGCGTCGCGGCTTCAGTTCGTTCGGAGGCACGAACGACCGTGATGCAAAACCGGCCAAAGTTCCGACTCTCACCCTGGATAGTCCATCCGCACATGCCAGCATACCGTGCTGCCTCAAATCCAGTTATAAGATGGCCTTACAAATGATAGGAACTCTGCTGCAGGCACGCCTCATGCGGTTATTCCGCCGAACCGACATATCTTCCGCTCTCGCTGGTATCCCGGCTTGTCACCTATTTAGTGGCCGGAGGAATGCTGAAGGAATGCGGCAGCCGTAATGCTACTTACGCTCCCACTCTATCCGTATCTATACATAATATGCATTAGCAGAAGATAGTGGAAACATTACCCTCGCCCCGCGTGCTTGTCAACGGCATTGTGCAATTCGTCGAGGCAGCGGGAGCGGGACCGGAGCGAGTACACATGTTGGCGGGAGTGCCTCGGGCAAGTGCAGCAAGGGCATTTAAGCCCGCTTGCAGCGGCGCGGCTCACGGCTTCGGCGCCTCCGCCAGACCAAAGGGCGTCCGGCCTCCAGGCAGTGAATCTTCTCGGGCGGTTCGTTGCTCATGCTCAGACCGGCCACCAGCGCTTTCAGCCGCTGGGTCTCCTCGTTCTCGACCTCGGCTTCCCGCGCTCTCAAGTTGGCCGCACCGCCGTCCAGGAACTGCTCCCGCCAGCCGGAAAGCGTTGCCGCAGTCACGCCCAACTCACGGGAAAGTGTTTCGAGGTCTTCGCCGCGCGGCAGCCGGAGAACCGCTGGAAGCTTGCGTTTTGCCGACCAGCGGCCCCGGCCATCGCGCCGCTCTTCGGGAGCCTCTCCGGCCGCCCTGCGGGTTCCTCTGTGGCTCCCGAAGCCTGACTGCGCAGGCAGGCTGGTTCTCTCTCTTTGCTCATAGACACCTCCTCGTGATGTCTCACTCATTCATTGCATGGAGGATAGTTCCCTGCGCGGACGACCGTCGAATCGGAGATTCGCAACTCGACACAGCGACGAATAGCTTCGAGCAGAAGATTCTGGGGCGGGTGCGGCAGCATTATGCGTGCTCGCGACCGAACTTTGCCGCGAGCGCTTGCGCCACAACGGTTTCCTGTTGCGTTGTGAGACGCTTCGGAAGCGAGCGGATGATGCGAGCCGCGTCGTGCGCCGTCGTTGTCAGCGCGGGAAAAGTGTACGCGTGTCGCGGGAGCCACGAGGCGGCTTTGGCGGCTGTTGAAAAACTGAGCGTGAGGAACTTCTTGCCGCAGCCTTTTCCCCATGGCGCTGCCGCCCCTTTTTCTCTCGCGAAAAGTCATGCGAATCACCTACGAATCCACGCAACAACCAGAAACCGCCTATCCTGCCCGAAATGGGCTTGATCCCTATGACATCCCTTGTTCATTGCGGAATCGCTGCGCTCATG
>Ga0307372_10000837_pt1 | contig 53888 bp, 48 predicted proteins | sample OX1MG_FD_202533 | JGI IMG/M metagenome (GOLD analysis project Ga0307372, IMG submission 202533) | Soil microbial communities from Risofladan, Vaasa, Finland - OX-1 | ecosystem: Environmental > Terrestrial > Soil > Coastal area > Acid sulfate soil | place: Finland: Risofladan, Vaasa | collected...
AGGAAAACCTTACAGGTTCTGCAGCGCATGATTATGATATGGTTTGGAGAATGACTTTCTATTTTGTTTTCGGATCAAAATAAACCATGCACAAAAATTTTATTCATTTAATTATTAAAATCACTATTATCATGAAAGTTTCTAAAATAAGCAGCCCCGGCGGAAAAATTACTTTCAGAAGTAAGGGCGCTTTCTGGATTGGTTTTTTATCTGTGGCCATTGGGGTAGCTCTTCAGCTTCCTATGTATATTAATGCCGCCAACATGGGCTACAAATTGGTTGGTATGCACATGAGCACAAGCATGTATTATGGAATGGGACTTGTGATACTCGGTCTCGCTACTACATTATACAGCCTTTTACCCCCTTCTGTTATAAAAGAAAATTCTGACTATCATATTAAAGTTCGTGCGTTGGATGATGCTCCGATTAACAAAACCCATATCGGGCTATTGATCGTGATGGCTGTTGCCGTTACTTTAGATGTGATGAAGCCTACAATCTTATCGTTTGTTGTGCCGGGCATGGCAAGAGAATATGGCCTTAAATCGCCTGTAAATCCAGGCGGAATTATTCCGGTTGCTTTGCTTCCGCTATCAGGAATTACGGGAACCGTATTAGGTTCTTTTTTGTGGGGATGGTTAGGCGACAAAATAGGGCGCAGGTCCTCCATCCTTATGGCAGGGATAACATTTATTGCCACAAGTGCGTGTGGTTCTATGCCGGCATTTTGGATGAATTGCATCATGTGCCTGGTTATGGGATATGGAGTAGGCGGCATGCTGCCTATTCTTTTTACGCTGATGGCAGAAAGCATTCCGGCAAGGCACAGAGGCTGGCTGATGGTACTTATCGGCGGCGATATTGCAGGCGCTTATATTATTACAAGTGCATTGGCTTCGTGGCTTGTACCACATTATACATGGAGAATACTTTGGCTGATTGGTTTTCCAACAGGCTTTATGCTTATTCTTTTAAATCGCTGGATTCCTGAATCGCCGCGATATTTACTCAATCAGGGAAGATATAAAGAAGCTCAAAATGTGATGAAGCGATATGGCGCCGTTGCTATCAAAGAAAAAATTTCTTCAATTAATGTAGAAACAAAAATCAAAGATCAGTTTAAACAATTATTTCGTCCTCCTTTTTTAGGCCTTACCACCACATTGATGCTGCTTGCTCTTGGCGGAGGTTTTGTCGAATTTGGATTTGAACTCTGGATACCTTCTAATCTTCAGCATCTCGGGTTTACGAGCGCCGATTCTTTTGCCATGCTTCGCAACGCAGCTCTTATCGGGTTTCCGCTTAATTTTCTGGTAGCATGGATATATGGGGTGTGGAGCAGCAAGAAAACAATCGTCCTGCTTACTCTGCTGACGGCTGCATCTATGATAGGCTTTTTATTTGCAGGGGATTCAATTGTACAGCATAAAGTATGGCTTTATATATTGTTGATCGTTCCTATTTGGGGAATCAGTTCTGTTATATCCATACTTTCTGCGTATGCAGCCGAGATTTATCCAACAAGAATACGTTCGCGGGGAAGTGGCCTGGTTGCAGGATTCACTAAATTCGGCGGCGTGTTGGTTATTGCTCTTGTGGTGTTTGCGGTTGCCCCGCCATCTATTGCAGCAACGGCTGTTATCGGGGCTGTTCCATTAATTCTTGCAGCGCTTGCAATTATTTTTTTCGGGGTAGAAACACGAAAACGACAGTTGGAAGAAATTACGGTAGAGCAGCTTGCACATGTTTCAGTATATAATGATGAGATTACTAATACTGAAGGAAATTAAAATTATTTATTACTTTAAAAAAGAGTTATGTCAATCTATAAAAAAATAATTGTTGCTGCAGGTTTGTTGTTACCAATGAGCCTGCTGGCACAAAATTCAGAAAAGGAGGATACACTCCAGGGTGGTTTTCTGCAAACTGTTGTTATCAGTTATTATAATAACAATGCTGATTTTTATGGACGCCGTTACGACGGGCAGGCTAGAACGGAACGCTTACTGGATAATATTCCCGGCATTAATCTCATCAGCCGCGGCAATTTTGCCCAGGAGCCTGTGTTGCATGGTATGAGTGACGGGCAAATAAATGTTACCATCAACAGTATGCATCTATTTGGCGCCTGTACCGATCGCATGGACCCGATCACTTCATACATTGAACCCAACAACATGAAAAGTTTGCAGGTATGTTCCGGTTCCTGTTTTAGTAGCTGCGGGGCTGCTATTGGCGGGGGACTGAATTTTGATTTGCGCCAGGCACAGGACAATGCTTCAAAAAAATGGAGCGGCTCTGCAGGCACAGGTTTTGAAACCAATGCTGCGGCCCGTCAATTTCTTGGAAATATTCAATACAGCAGCAAGCGCTTTGCGTTCTCTTTAGATGGCATTTACAGAAAAGCCGGCGATTATTCACCGGGCGGAAATAAAAATGAAAACATTGAAAAGTATGATGAATGGACAAAGGAGAATGGCTTTACCGTAGATGATAAAGGAAGGATAAATTTTTCTCAATATGAAAAATGGAATGCGCACGCGAATGCATTATACCAGTTAAACACACATCAAACTCTCAGCGCAGATTATTTACAGGATGAAGCAAGCAACGTGGGTTATCCGGCACTTATCATGGATGTTGCTTATGCCAGATCAAAAACGGGCAGTATTACACACGAATATCATAACGCAAACAAAGTGTTGTATTACTGGCAAACCAAAATATATTACAACGATATTAACCATGCGATGGATAACAGCAAACGCCCGATGGAAGAACTGCCCATGCAGATGATGGAGATGAATATGACTGGTCATTCACAAACCGACGGCGCTTATACACAGTTATACTGGAAGGCATCTTCCTCGCATCTCATAAAAGCAAAATTGGAAAGCTATTATAACCGCTGGCATGCAGATATGATGATGATGGCAATGGATAGCAGCAACAGTTCTATGAACATGCTTACCATTCCTGACGCGGAGCGCTCAGTTGTTGGTCTGGATGTTACAGATGAAATACGCCTGACTAATGCTTGGTATGTAACACCGGGCATTCATACAGAATACAACCGCTCTTCTATTTTTTCTTCTGGTGGAAAAGATATGCTTGCCTCTGTTTATTCCGGCAATCCGGATAAGACCCATTGGTTGTATAATGCTTTTGCTGAGTTGGATTATCGTCCCGCATCCCCTTTTGGCTTTGGTCTGAAATTAGCAAGAGCCATGCGTGCGCCAACATTGAAGGAGATGTATGCATTTTATTTATACAATCGTGTGGACGGTTATGATTATATCGGGAACCCGGGTATTAAAAAAGAATCATCTTTTAACAGTGAAGTGAGTTTTTCTTACAGGCAAAAAAATTTTGAAGCGGTAATAAAAGGTTTCGGTTATCTTTTTCAAAATTATATAGCCGCATTTGTACAATCAGGTGACTCGTCCATGACCCCCGGTGCCATTGGTGTAAAGCAATCCGGAAATATTCATTCGGCTTATATAGCAGGCGCTTCTTTACTTTTTAACTGGAAGCTTTCACAAAAAATTCTGTTCAACAGCAATAATACCTGGCAACAGGGAGCAGATAAAAACGATAATTACCTGCCGATGATAATGCCTTTTAAATCTGTAAACACCTTGCGATACTCTATAAGCAGTTGGCGATTTTTTGTTGAAGGAATTGGTGCGGCAGCACAAAATAAGACAAGCACTTTTTACGGAGAAACACGCACGCCAGGCTTTTTTATTGCTGATGGCGGTGCAGACAAATCAATCAATTTGCATGGCAGCCAGGTAATCCTCAGCCTTACCTGCAACAATATTTTTAATAGATATTATTACGAAAACCTGGATGTAATAAAGCTACCGCGCGAAGGAAGAAATTTTATTGTACATGCAACTTATAATTTTTAAAATGGCTTATTACAGGAAATCAAAAAATAGAGACGTGTTAGTTCATAAATTCTAAAACTATTAATCAAAAAAAATATGCCATACATACCATTAGAAGATCATTTACCGGGAATTACAGGATTATTGGAATATCGTAAAGATTCCGGTCAGCCTATTCGCGAGTTGACACAAATATTAATGCGCGGGCCCTCTACCTTGTCGGAAGGAGAACGGGAACTGATAGCTTCTGTAGTTTCTAATGGTAATCAATGTATTTTTTGTTCTACAGCACATACTGCTACGGCAGATCTCTTAATTGGAGACCATGAAACTTCACAAAAAGTAAAACAAAATATAGATACAGCTCCTGTAAGTGAAAAAATGAAAGCACTTCTTACCATTGCTTCTTTAACAAGAGAGAATGGCAAAAAAGTAACGAATGCTGCAATAGAAAAAGCAAGAACGGCCAGCGCTACAGACACCGAGATCCATGATACCGTACTCATTGCAGCGCTGTTTTGTTTATACAACCGCTATGTGGACGGGATGGCAACAGCGCTTCCGGCTGATGCCGGTTATTACAATGTGTTAGCCGAAAGGCTTACCAACCATGGATACATGCGTTTGCCACAAGGATATGACCATTTAAAAAGCAAACAGTAGAATAGTAAGATAATGGATATTACAACAATAAATAAAAATCAAGCATCAAAGAGTTCGTCAGTTGTTTCTTCATCTGCGGGGGAAATAAAACAGGGTATTGAAGGAACAAAGCCGCGAAGTACAAAAAGGCGGCAAGTATGTAACAGAAGAGCAAATTGAAAACGCCGGAAGCCTCGGTGCTACTGATAAAGAGATACACGATACTGTGTTGATCGCGGCTTCATTCTGCATGTTTAATCGCTATGTGGATGGGCTTGGTACCTGGGCGCCACAGGATAGGAAATTGTATGTGGAGCGTGCTGAACTTATGGCAAATGAAGGTTATGCAAATGTGGATTTATATAAATAACAATCTCAATTATTTTTCAAACTAAATTATAATAACATGAAAATTCAAACAGAACCAATTGGCAGCATTCCACGTCCCAAATATTTGGTAGATGCATTAAGCGCGTTTTCGCAGCAGCAGATTAATAAAGCAGAATTATCGAAATTGTTTGATGATGCTTTGAAAGATACTCTCAAGCGCTTTGAAGAAACAGGTTCTCCTGTTATTTCTGATGGAGAACAAACAAAACCAAGCTTTGCAACTTATCCGATTGATGGCATGCAAAATCTTTCGCCAGATGGTATTGTAATTCCTTTTGCAGATGGACATACCAGGCAATTATCAAAGATTACATCAGGCCCATTTCATTATCAAACTTATGCAAACACGTATCTTGAAAAGGCGAAGCGACTTACCACATTGCCTGTTAAGCAGGCGGTTATTTCTGTTTCAGCATTAAGCCTGTTGTATCCCGGGGAAGGAATCGATGGTTATTCGAAGGATGCATTTATAAATGACTTGCTTAATGAAGCCGAAGCTGATATTCGAAAAAGCCTGAACAATGGCGCTTACAAAGTACAGATTGATTTTACTGAAGCAAGACTTGCTTTGAAATTAGATCCAAGTGGAGGCTTATTAAAATCATTTATTGATCTGAACAATAAAGTATTGATGCGGTTTACAGCGGAGGAAAGAAAAAGAATCGGAGTACATTCCTGCCCGGGAGCCGATCGTGATTCAACGCATAGTGCAGATATTAGTTTTGTCAATTTACTTCCATTACTGTTTCAATTGCAGGCCGGGAATTTTTATCTCGAGTATGCCGGCGAAAAAGACAAACGCTCTGTATTGTCATCCATCAAAGAAAGTATAAAACCGTCTCAGCAGGTTTTTTTAGGTGTTATTGATGTACTCAATCCAAAAGTGGAATCTCCTGAAGAAGTATGTGATACCATACTCGAAGCAGCAGAATTTATTCCTATTTCTCAGCTAGGCACAACTGATGATTGCGGTTTCTCTCCATTCGCTGATGATAGTTCCAGGTCGAGAGATACTGCTTTTGCAAAAATAAGATCCCGGGTAGCGGGAACCCTGCTTGCGGAGAAAAAATTGAGCTAATAGCTTTCAGGATAAAAAACACAATATTTTTTTCATAATCAATTATAGACCCCTTTCCTGTTTCTACAGGAAGGGTATTCTATAATTTCCAACAAAATAATTTAGAGACCAAAATATCGAATGCCTTCACCCATAAAGAACGTCATTAGCAGTAAACAAAAAAAATTGGCGATTCTATTTCCCATTTATATGAAGATAATTAATATTTTACATCAATTTAATTGTACATTCGGTTTTAATTTTTTTAAAACCATTACATGCGCAACTGGCGAATAAAGTTTTCCATATTTATCAATTATTTTGTTTTCGCAATTTTACTCAATAGTTCCGGCATTGCTATTTTGCAGGTGCAAAATAATTTTGGGGTTGGTAAAAATGCTGCTGCCTGGATTGACCCATGTAAAGATTTAAGCATCGCGATTGTTTCTTTTTTGGTTGCCTCTTACATTGCAAAATTTGGTTACAAAAAAGCAATGTTATTTGCGCTGGGTATTATATGTGTAGCCTGTTTTATAATTCCGGTTACTCCCAGTTTTTTTGCCATTAAAGTATTATTTGTAGCGGTAGGTTCCTGTTTTGCATTAATTAAAATGAGTGTGTATAGTACCATCGGAATTGTTACTAAAGATTCTAAAGAACATATCAGTATGATGAACTTTATCGAATCTTTTTTTATGGTGGGCAATCTTTCCTTATATTTTATTTTTGGTTTTTTTGTTAATAATGCTCACCCACAATCCACCTCCTGGCTTGATGCCTATTATTTATTAGGCGGTTTATCATTGCTTGCTTTTTTATTGCTACTCTCGGCGCCTTTGGATGAATCTGCTGCTAAAACAGAAGATGGAAAACCCGCGGCGGCGCCTAAGTTTTCTGATATGTTTAAACTAATGAGTGAACCGATTGTAATCGCCTTTATTTTTTCTGCTTTTTTTTATGTGTTGATTGAACAAAGTATCCAGAATTTTCTGCCGACTTTTAATAACAAGGTTCTTTTATTGCCTGCAGTGCTCAGCATACAGATGGGAAGTATTTTAGCAGGCTCTACCGCATTGGGAAGATTTTTTGCTGGAATCGTGCTCAAAAAACTGAATTGGTTCTTTGTAATTATTGGCAGCTTATTATTGGCAGCAATCCTGATTTTGATAGCAATGCCACTTGCTAAAAATGTAACAGGTAGAAATATTACCGGTTGGTTAAGTGCACCAATTGCAGCTTATATTTTTCCACTGATAGGCTTGTTGCTCGCGCCGGTTTACCCTGCCATCAATTCTGTAATATTAAGTTCATTACCTAAACCGAAACATGGTGTGATGTCTGGATTGATCATAATTTTTTCTGCTATCGGAGGTACCACCGGTTCTTTACTTACCGGCTACATATTTGAAAAATATAATGGGCAGGCCGCATTTTATTTTACATTAGTTCCGATTGGAATTTTGATAATTTGCCTTTCTGTTTTTAAAAGATTGCAAAAGAAAACAGTAGAGTCGGTGGTGTGAGCAACCGGACAATTTCATTTAGTTTAGATTTTTAAAAGCATTGTACCACCCCTTCTGGGTTCTGGGGTTGGATATTATTTGAGCTATAATCATATCATCCCTTCGGGATTTAATGCTGGGACGCCCGCCTGAAGGGAACGGGCAGGGCTGACATTCTTTTCTTAACTAAATGACATTTAGCGGCTGATGCAGGAGGCCAGTATAGTGTCTTAAGAGGACGCATAAATTTTTTGCGATGTCTGAAATTCCACCCGCAGCCTGAGGCCACGCGTACCGACAGTTCCTAATCGGTCAGAACTGAAGGTCCTGCGCCTTTAGAAATAAAACTTCTTAATCAAATCGGTGGAAGTCTTTACATTCTTTACGATGTCTATTAAGATAACTACAGTCTTACTTGTGCCGGAGGATGAAGAAGTAAAGAGAGCAATCTGGAAGAAGTAAAGAGAGCAATCTGAAGAAAGCGAGCAAACAGCCAGGTTAAGACCATTTAAAACTTTTATTGATACCAACCTGTTACTTTCTCCGTAATTGATAATGTTCCACTACGCTCCCACTGCGCTAATTAGCGCAGTGGGAGCGTAGTGGAAGGTAAAAAGGTACGAAGGAGATAGCCTTTTGTTATAGGAGAATGGCTATTTTATATAAATGGGTTTTCATATTTTGGTAAAAACTTTATTTTATAAAAAGCCTGAAAGTATAAGCAGCGTCTGACGACAGGCATTATTATCATTATTGAAGCAACCGGCACTGCCAACATGAAGGCTTTAGAAGTGAAGTTTTGTATTAGCCAAATAAGCCCCTGATTCATTTCCTGATCTTTTTATCTTTGCCCGCGGTCTGACGCCAGACGTACCGACCACTATCGAAGCGGCAGAACCGAAGGTCGATACCGCGTTTTTAAAAATAAAAAATGAACTATGGAAATCAAAAACATTTTTTCTTTAGGCGAATTGTTTGAAAGAGTACAGACCGGGAATATTTTTCCGGATAACAAAACTTTTGTTGACTGTATCCCTAAAAATGATCTTTCGTTTATTCGAGACCGTTATGAAGCTGAAAAAAAAGAAACAAGCTTCGATCTATCCGCTTTTGTTCATCAATATTTTGAAGAACCCGGAGAAGCCTCAACTGGTTTTAAGAGTGATACCCAAAAACCGGTAAGGGAGCATATCGAACAACTATGGGATGTATTAACAAAAAAACCGGAATCCTCTAACGACTCATTGATAACATTGCCTCATCCTTACATTATTCCCGGCGGCAGGTTTAGAGAAATTTATTATTGGGACAGTTATTTTACAATGCTTGGTTTGCAACTTTCAAATCGCTTCGATCTGATAGAAAATATGGTGGATAATTTCGCTTATCTCATTGATACCATAGGATATATTCCCAATGGCAACCGCACTTATTATATCGGAAGATCGCAGCCGCCGTTCTTTGCCTGCATGATACAATTATTGAGTGAAGAAAGAGTCTGCCTGCCGGATAGGCAGGGTGAAAATATTTTAGTTAAGTATTTACCCCAACTGAAAAAAGAATATGATTTCTGGATGCGGGGTACAGATGAAGTTTCAAATAAAAATCCTTTTTCGCATCGTGTAGTATTAATGCCAGACGGAAATTTTCTGAATCATTATTGGGATGAAAATGATACACCCAGGCCGGAATCTTTTAAAGAAGATTTGGAACTGGCGCGTTCTGCAAAGGATAAAAAGACCATGTATCGCCATTTGCGTGCAGCCGCAGAATCGGGTTGGGATTTTTCTTCGCGCTGGTTTAAAAACAAAAAAGATTTTGCAACTATTCATACTACAGAAATTATCCCTGTTGATTTGAACTGTCTTTTATTAAATCTTGAAAAAGCGCTTGCGAAAGCATATCACTTATCCGGAAATTTATCCCGGGCAGAAAAATTTAAAACGCTTGCCACTAAAAGAACACAGTCAATTGAAACTTATTGCTGGAATGAAAAAAAAGGGTTTTATTTTGATTATGATTATGTCTCCGGCCAACAAAAAGATTCCTGGACATTAGCGGCTTCATTTCCTTTATTTTTTAAAATTTCTTCTAAAGAGCAGGCGGATAGAGTGGCTAAAATTTTGAAAGAAAAGTTTGTTTCACAGGGAGGTTTAATAACAACCACTGAAGCCACCAATCAGCAGTGGGACGCGCCAAACGGATGGGCGCCTCTGCAATGGGTAACTATTAAAGGATTTTTAAATTACAATCATGTTGACCTTGTGAATGATCTTGCAAAACGATGGTTACGCCTCAACACAAACGTTTTTGAAAATACAGGAAAAATGATGGAGAAATATAACGTAGTAGCAACTGATATTACCGCCGGAGGTGGTGAATATCCCGCACAGGATGGCTTTGGCTGGACTAACGGAGTTTTTCTGGCATTGGAAAAATGGATAAAAAGATGATTTTACAAGATAGTATTTTTAAATTTTATATGATATTATATAATTTAAAATTTGATTAAAATATCGCCTTTCCAACTTTTTAACATATCCTTTCTCGTTGGAAAACAATATTTTACAAAAAAATGATAAAAATTAGGAAATAATTTAAAAAATAACGTTAATTTGCGTTGTCAATTTATTTTTTAACATTCCTCAATTACTTGATTATGAAGAAAAAATTTCTTTTTAGCAGTGTCCTGCTGCTATTTTGTTTTATGCAATCGTTTGCGCAGCAACGTACCATCACCGGAACTGTGACCACACAGGATGGAACGCCTTTGTCTGGTGCTTCGGTTTTAGTGGTTGGGCAAAAAACCGGCGAAACCACCAGTTCCTCAGGAGAATTCTCAATTAGGGTTCCCTCATCTACAAAACAGTTGATGATAAGTTTTATCGGATACGTAACAAAGGAAGTATCTGTTACAGGGAAAAGCAACGTAACCGTAATGCTTCAAACAGAGGCTACTAACCTGAATGAAATTGTAGTTACTGGTTATTCCACTCAGTTGAAGAAAGATATTACCGGTTCTGTAGCAACTGTAAATGTTGCGGATGCCAGAAAAATACCGGCTACCAGTTCTGAGCAATTATTGCAGGGGCAGGCTTCCGGCGTTACCGTAATTAATTCCGGTGCACCCGGCGCTCCAAGCACTGTATTTGTACGCGGTATTTCTAACTTTGGACAAACTCAGCCACTGTACGTGGTAGATGGTGTTCAGGTTAGCGACATGTCATTGGTCAACCCTAATGATATTGCAAGCATCAGTGTATTGAAAGATGCCGGCGCTGCTGCCATTTATGGTATTTCCGGTGGTAATGGCGTAGTGGTGATTACAACTAAAAGTGGCCATGCCGGCGCAACCAAAATTAGCTATGATGGCTTTTATGGTACCCAGCGTCCTTTAAGCGGTAATGTTTGGCATCTTATGAATCCGGAGCAACAATCAGAACTGGCATTCAGAGCTGGCGATATACCAACTGAAGCTTTATATCCGGGAGGCCCTGGTGTGATTCCAACCTACGGTTATCATGGAAATGCGGCTGTTGGAACTTTTGGAAGTTCAGGAGTTACCAGCGACCCGGGCATTCTACAGTATTATAATTTTGATGCTGGTAATCCGGGTAATGATTTCCTGATACAGAAATTTGCAACAGGAGCAGGTACTGATTGGTTCCATTCTGTTTTTAAACCCGCTCCTACCCAACAACATACCATTACAGCAAGCGGTGGTAATGGCAAAAGTAATTATTTATTTTCTGTGAATTATGTGGATCAGCAAGGTACTTTATTAAATAACTATGAGAAAAGATATGCAGCCCGTTTAAACACTAATTTTGTAGTGAAAAAACATATTCGTATTGGTGAAGAAGGATTTATAACTTACAGACAAAATAATGGTGGATATAATGGTAACCAGCAACAGGAAGGTGGTGGTATATCATTCACTTATCGTTTGATGCCGATGATTCCTGTGTTCGATGTCAAGGGCAATTATGGAGGCACCTACGACGGTCCTACAGGTGAACCTTTAGGTAACGGTCAAAGCCCTTATGCTATGCAAGCTCACCAGGCAACCAACCAGGCTCATTTTGTAACTGTAGAAGGAAATATATTTGCCGAAGCAGATATTGCTAAATATTTTACAGTTCGTACCAGTTTTGGTGGCCTTTTGTATAACCAGTATTGGTGGCAACTTGGCTATAATCCTTACCAGGATTATGAAAGCCATGCCAATCCAAACAGCGCGAGCGAAAATGAACAAATGAGCGCACAATATAACTGGACCAATACCATAACCTTTAAAAGAACATTTGGCAAGAACGATTTAAATGTTTTTGCAGGTTACGAGCAAAAACTATATACCGGCAGGCAGTTTAGCGCCTCAGCACAAAGTTTCTTTTCTTTGGACCCCAATTATGTAGAACTTCAGTACGGCACTCCGGTTAATGCTCCTAACAGTTATATTTACCAGCCTGTTGCCACCCAATCTTTTTTTGGCCAGTTAAGCTACACATATAATGACAGATACATTTTACAAGCTACCGCACGGCGCGATGGTTATTCCATCTTCTTCCCGGGCAAGCAATGGGGTACTTTCCCTTCCATTTCTTTGGGATGGCGTATGTCACAAGAGAATTTCATGAAAAATATCAGTTGGATCAACAATTTAAAGTTGAGGGGTAGTTATGGTGTAGCAGGGAATAACGGTAATATAGGCGCCAACAATGCATATACCAGTTATGCCCAGGGTACCGGCATATCTTATTATGCTATAAACGGAGGTTTAAATTCTATTACCCAGGGATTTTATCAAAGCCAATTGGGTAACCCTAATGTAAGCTGGGAAAAGGATAAGATCACTAACATCGGTTTGGATGCCAGTTTATTCAACCATTTTGATTTTACTGTAGAATGGTACAAAAAAGCAATTAGTGGATTATTGTTCCAAAAAGCGCTCCCTGCAACAGCAGGAGGAGCATCAGCTCCTGTAGTAAATATTGGAGATGTTCAGAATACAGGCGTTGACATCTCGGCTAATTATCATGCTGCTGTTGGTAAAAACTTTACCTTTAACATAGGTGCCAACATTACTACCTATAAAAGCTTAATTACTAAAATACCTTCTCCGGGTTACTTTGATTTCGGATATTCCCGTGATAACGATATTGTGAGGAACGAGGTGGGACATCCTATTGGAGAATTTTTTGGTTATCAAACAATGGGTATTTACCAGGATTCTGTATCCGCTTCAAAAGGAGCTACATACGCTGGTGCGAAAGCCGGTTCATTTATTTACAAGGATGTTAATGGCGATGGTAAAATTGATGCCAATGACCGTACCTGGTTAGGTAATCCTAACCCTAAATTTACTTATGGTGTGAACCTGAGTGCCAATTACAAAGCATTCGACTTCACCATGGTACTATATGGTTCCCAGGGTAACAAGGACTTCAATTATACCAAATACTGGACAGATTTTTATAGTACCTTCCAGGGCGGTAAGAGCCTTAGACTTTATAACGATGCTGCCATAGTTGTTGACGGAAAAGTAACCAACCCGGGAGCTACCCTGCCTGCCGCATCTGTTTCCCAGGCTTTGGGTTCAAGTACTATTAGTTCCTATTATGTTGAAAATGGTTCTTTCTTAAAATGCCGTGTTGCCCAGTTAGGATATACCTTTGATCCGCAATTACTAAATAAAATTGGTGTGGATAAATTGCATCTTTATGTTCAGGCTACCAACCTTTTTATGATCACAAAATACGACGGATTAGATCCTGAACTGGTACCCTCCTTATCTAACAATGGAACCGGGGTAAATCAAAGTGCTGCCTTTGGTATTGATTATGGTGCATATCCTAATAACCAGAAACAATATATTGTGGGAGTTAACTTAACATTTTAAATACTAAATATTAAAAAATTATATAGTTATGAAAAAAATTCATTTCAAATTTGTTCTCCTCGGGTCTCTGTTAGGTCTTACTGTGATCTATTCCTGTAAGAAATTCCTCGACAGACCCGTGGTTGGTTCATTAAGTCCAACTGTGCTTGCTAATAAAACCGGCCTCGATGGCTTGTTGATTGGCGCGTATTCTATGCTGGACGGATTTTCAAACACTAATGGTTATACAGGATGGTATTCCGGTGTTGACAACTGGACATTTGGCGGCATTGCCTCTGATGATGCCTACAAAGGCTCAAACACTACGGATCAACCAGATGCGGCTCCTCTTGAGAATCATACGGTTACCGGATCTGATGGTTATGTGGTACAAAAGTGGAATTGTTGGTATAATGGTATTCAGCGTGCTAATGACGTCATCAGGGAGATACCCCTTATTAAAGATGGTTCTGTAACACCTGCTTATGCTGCAGAAGTAACAGCAGAGGCCGAATTTTTACGCGCTGTGATGCACATGGAACTTGCAAAAGTGTTTAGGAATATACCTTACGTTACTGATTCTATAACCTATGCAGCCGGCGATTATAATGTAGGTAATCCCGGGCCGGTTTGGGATAGAATTGAAGCCGATTTAATGTCTGCCATGCAGGTATTACCCAAAACACAGTCTGATGTTGGTCGTGCCAATTATTATGCTGCTGAGGCGTTTTTAGCAAAGGCTTATATGTTTGATCATCAATACACCAAAGCCATGCCACTGTTAACAGATTTGATCAATAATGGTGAAACATCCAATGGATTAAAATATGCGTTAGGCCCTTATGAAAATAATTTTAATGCATCTACTAAAAATGGCCCTGAATCTGTATTTGCTGTGCAAATGACATCAAGTGATGGTTCCGGAGGCAATAATGATGACGCAGGGGAAGCCTTGAATTTCCCGGCCGGTACTTATACCAGTTGCTGCGGTTTTTACCAACCCTCATATACACTCGGCAATGCTTTTAAAGTGGACGCTAATGGCTTGCCCATGTTCCAGATAGATCCTAATACAGGTTTCCCGTATTATAATGATGTAAATCTAAAAAACGACCATGGGCTTACTGCAACAGATCCTTTTACACCTCCTACAGATGCTTTAGATCCAAGGATTGACTGGACATTAGGACGTAGAGGTATTCCTTACTTAGATTGGGGATTATGTGGTGGAGAAACCTGGTCACGCGGTGATATAGTTCCTTATAACCCTATTAAAAATGTGTTCTGGCATTCTCAACAAACCAGTACCAGCGATAATTTCCAGGGTTGGGCTACCAACCAGGGCACTGCGAATAACTACAATATGATTCGTTTTGCAGAAGTAATATTATGGCGTGCAGAATGTGAAGTGGAGGCCAATCAACTGGATGCTGCACAGGCTGATGTAAACACAGTAAGAGCTCGTATGCAAAATCCTGCATATTGGGTACACACTTATGTGGATAACAGCGATCCGTCTAAAGGATTTACTACTACCCCTGCTGCCAATTACCAGATTGGATTATATGGTACGGTCCCTTCAACCGGTTTTACAGTAAACGGACAGGCTTATGCCCGTGCTGCTACATACATGGAAGAACAGCTTGAAACAGGTATGGAAGGTAAACGCTTCTTTGACTTGCAGCGCTGGGACGGTTTATATGGAGGCCCTGCAGGCGCCGGCTACATGGCTGGTGTATTAAATGCATACATCAAAGCAGATACCCGTATATCAAATCCTGTTTTAAATGGCCACACATTTACTGCGGGTAAAAATGAACTTTTCCCAATACCACAAAATCAAATTGATATTTCGGGAGGTCCGTTAAAACAGAATCCTGGCTATTAATAATTATTTTTTTAAGTTAAGAGGTGGTGAATTTCAAAATCACCACCTCTTTTTTTTACCTTAGCAATCAAGAGTATTATTGGTATTCTCCTATAAAAAAGCCTGTTTTACTTTCTGAGAGAATTTTTTGCCTCAGAAAAAAAACTTTAACATGAAGGTTCCATATTTTATTTATTTTTTCATACTTCTTTTTTTTATTTCCTGTAAAAGAAAAGTCACCTTATTTGAACAGATTCCTTCCTCACATTCCGGTATCACTTTTAATAATAAAATTGTAGAAAACGATACCTTAAATCCACTGAAAGATATCAATATTTATAATGGCGGTGGAGTGGGGATTGGTGATTTTAATAATGATGGATTACCCGACATTTATCTTACCGGCAACCAGGTTTCCAACAAATTGTACCTTAATAAAGGAAATTTTAAATTTGAAGATGTTACTAAGATAGCCAATGTTGGTGGAGAAGGCAGATGGTGCACCGGGGTTTCAGTGATAGATATTAATAATGACGGTCTGCTGGATATTTATGTATGTGTAAGCGGGTCAAAAGATCCGAAAAAAAGACAGAATTTATTATACGTGAACCAGGGGATTGATAAGAATGGGATTCCTCATTTTAAAGAAATGGCTGCTGAATATGGTTTGAATGATACCTCTTATTCTACCATGGCTAACTTTTTTGATTATGATAATGACGGCGACCTCGATATGTACCTTTCAGTCAATGAGATTTTGCCTAATCAAAATCCTAACGCTATCGGTCCAATCATTACCAATGGATCTTTCCCAAGTACCGGGAAGTTATTCAGGAATGACTTTAATAAACGGTTAAATCACCCGGTATTTACTGATGTTTCAAAACAAGCCGGTATTACCACCGAGGGGTATGCTCATGGCGCTATCATTGCGGATATTAACAGGGACGGCTGGAAAGATATTTGCGTTACGAATGATTTTTTATCTAATGATATTCTCTATATTAATAATCATGATGGCACTTTTACCGACAGGTCCAAAGAGTATTTTAAGCATACTTCTTTAACTGCTATGGGGCAGGATATAGAAGATATCAATAATGACGGCCTGGCCGATGTGATCTCCCTTGATATGAACCCACCGGATAATTACCGGAAAAAAATGATGATGAGTAGTAATGATTATCAAACTTATGTAAACTTAGACAAATATGGGTACCAATATCAATATGTGCGTAATACATTGCAGTTGAACCAGGGGCCACGCGTAGGTGACAATGATTCTATTGGGCCACCTGCCTTCAGCGAAATTGGTTTTTTAAGTGGAATTTCTCAAACCGACTGGAGTTGGTGCCCCCTCGTTACTGACTTTGATAATGATGGCTACAAGGATATTATAATAACTAACGGTTATCCCAAAGATGTAACTGATCATGACTTTACCAGTTTCAATCAACGTTCACATGATCTTGCCAGTATGGATTATATATTAGCCCAAATACCACAGGTAAAAATTCATAACTATGCCTTTCACAATAATGGCAATTTAACCTTTTCAGATGTTACGGATTCGTGGGGATTCAGTACTCCCGATTTCTCAAATGGTGCGGCGTATGCCGACCTGGATAATGATGGAGACATGGATGTGGTGATCAACAATATTGATGGTGAAGCGATGGTGTATAGAAACATGGAGCGTGAAACCAATAAAGATTCAAGTAATTATTTGCAGATAAAGTTCAGGGGAAGTAAATTTAATATAAATGGATTAGGTGCGTTTGCAGAATTACATTATGATCATGGGAAACAACAGGTTTGGGAAAATACGCCTTACAGAGGCTATCTTTCATCTGTTCAGGATGTGGCTCATTTTGGGTTGGGGAAAATAACGAAAGTTGATTCTGTAATTATAAAATGGCCAAATGGTAAAATGCAGATATTAAAAAACGTGAAAGCAAATCAACGCTTAACAGTAAATATCAAAAATGCGCTTTTGGATTATTTGTTTCCGCAAAATAAAATTGATCATAAATCACTCTTCAGGCAGGTAAATGATTCGGTAAATATTCATTACGTACACCCTGATAAAGATTTTGTTGATTTTTATGTTCAGCGAGGCCTTCCTCATAAATTTTCGGATTATGGTCCTGCCCTTGCTGTGGGCGATATTGATGGCAATGGGTTAGACGATATTGTGGTGGGAGGTTCTTACCATAACAGCGCTCAATTGTTTTTGCAACAGCCCAATGGAAAATTTATCCAAAAAAGTTTATTGAAACCAAAGGATACCGCCAATAAAGACCGGGAAGATGAGGGGGTTCTTTTATTTGACGCGAATGGAGATGGCCATCCAGATCTATATATTGCCAGCGGAGGGTTTCGGGGTAAACACAACACCTCTGTCTATCAGGATAAATTATACATTAACGATGGCAAAGGGAATTTTAAGGAAGACTCAACAGCTTTACCTCAAAATTTCACCAGTAAATTTTGTGTAAGAGCCGCAGATTATAACAAAGACGGTAAAATGGACCTGTTTGTTTCCGGGAGGGTGGATCCTGGAAATTATCCCAAACCTGTTTCCAGTTTTATATTTAGAAATGATACCAAAAATGGCCATGTTAAATTTACGGATGTTACTGACCAGGTAGCGCCCGCTTTGAAAAACATAGGAATGGTTACTGATGCTATATTTACTGATTTTAATAATGATGGATGGCCCGATTTGATTCTTGTGGGAGAATGGATGCCGGTTACTTTCCTGGAAAATGATAAAGGTGTATTTAAAAATGTAACACCTTCGAGCGGAGTAGGCAATGAATTTGGATGGTGGAACACTATCGCAGCAGGTGATTTTAATAACGACGGGAAAATGGATTATATCGTTGGGAACCTGGGAAGGAATTCCTTTTATAAAGCCAGCGATAAATATCCTGTTAGGATGGTATCAAAGGATTTTGATAATAATGGCACTTACGATGCATTTATGTCGGTGTATTTACCTACATCACAGAAGGATACTGAAATCCGGGAATTTCCCGCAGAATCAAGAGATGATGTTTTAAAGCAAATGGGCATCCTTTATAACAAATTTGGAAATTATAAATCCTTTGCAAATACGCCTATGGATTCTTTGCTTACTAAAGAGCAACTTAAAGGTGCGCTACATTTACATGCTAATTATTTTTCTTCTGCCTGTTTGATAAATGACGGAAACGGCAAGTTTACTATGAAACCTTTGCCGGTTCAGGCGCAATTTTCTGTTCTTAACGGCATGACCGTTGGCGATTATGACGGCGATGGAAACCTGGATGTGGTAATCAATGGAAATGATTACGGAACAGAACCTATTCATGGAAGATACGATGCTTTAAATGGATTATTATTGAAAGGGGACGGTAAAGGAAATTTTATCCCACAATCCATCTTACAAAGTGGAATTTATATTCCCGGCAATGGCAAAGCCTTAGTGAGCCTCAGGAGCAGTAAAGGAAAATATTTGTTAGCGGCAAGTCAGAACAGAGGTCCTTTAAAAATTTTTGAATTAAAAGCAAATGATAAGTTGATTCCTTTGGAACCATTTGATGAGAGTGCCATCGTCACCTATAAAGATGGTAAAAAACAAAAGCGATGGATTGGATACGGTTCTTCTTTTTTATCCCAATCCGGGCGATTTCTAACTCTTGACAATAACATTGTTTCGGTAGAAATAAAAAATAATAAAGGCGTAGCCCGTACCATAAATTTGCAATAATATTTATTAAATGGAATAATGATGAAAATTAGACAACCTTCAGCAGAACTTTTCTTTGCTTTCATTTTTCTGGTGTTTATTTCTTCATGTGAAAATTATCACAGAAATAGTACTCACAAAGATGTTTCGATTGCCAGCATAAAGAAGGGAAAAGCTTTGGCAAAACTTTATTGCCAAACTTGCCATCAATTACCTGATCCCTCATTGCTGGATTCCAAAAGCTGGGAAAAAGGGGTTTTGCCTGAAATGGGCCCCAGGCTTGGAATTTTCAGGAACGGATTTCAGATATATCCATTTACCCGGGATGCCTATATCGGGCGCGATTTTTATCCTACTATTCCAATGGTGACAATAAGCCAATGGCAAAATATCCTGGATTATTACGAGGCTACTTCTCCTGATTCATTACCTCCTCAAAAAAGAAAATATCCTATTGAGATAGGACTACCTTTTTTCAAAGTGGAAATTCCTAAAATCAATTATGAAAGGCCAACTACCTGTTATGTAAAAATTGATTCAAAAGATTCTTTACATCCCATTATTATAGGTGATGCTATCAAAAAGAATCTTTATTTTATCAATCGGAATTTACAAATCATAGATTCAATAAAAACGGGGGGGCCAATAGTAAATATAGATTTTGAAAAAAATAAATTACTAGCCTGTAATATAGGAATATTAAATCCTAACAATGGCAAATTTGGTAAAGGAGAGTTTATTAATATCAATACAGAAGGTAAACCCTACATTGATACCACAACTATAATTGATAGCCTGGAAAGACCTGTGCAAATAACCCCTGTTGACTTAAATAATGACGGTAAGACAGATTATCTTGTATGCGAATTTGGGAATTTAAAAGGCGCATTATCCTGGATGGAAAACCTGGGCGGTAATAAGTTTAAAAGACATATAATAAGAGAAATTCCAGGTGCTATAAAAGCTTATGTACAGGATTATAACCATGATGGACTGCCTGATATTTGGGCTTTATTTGCACAGGGTGATGAGGGAATATTTTTATTTACAAATAAAGGGAATGGTAATTTTGAACAAAGAGAAGTTCTAAGTTTCCCACCCTCTTATGGTTCTTCTTCTTTTGAACTTGATGATTTTAATAAGGACGGATATCCCGATATTCTTTATACATGTGGTGACAATGGTGATTTTTCACCGGTACTAAAACCTTATCATGGAGTATATATTTTTATGAATGATGGAACCAATCATTTTAAACAAAAATTCTTCTATCCAATTGATGGATGTTATAAAGCTATGGCAAGGGATTTTGATGGTGATGGTAATCTTGATATTGCTACTATTTCATTTTTTGCGGATTATGTTCATCAGCCGGAAGAGAGTTTTGTTTATTTTAAGAATAAAGGGAATTTTAACTTTCAGCCTTATTCTTTTCGGGAAGCAAATATGGGTAGATGGATTTCAATGGATGTAGGTGATTTAGACGGCGATGGAAAGCCTGATATTATTCTTGGTAATTTTTCTGTCGGGCCTATGATAATGAAGTATAAATCTGACTGGAAGAATAACCCCCCATTTATCATTTTAAAAAATATTGGAAAATAATATTTATGGGAAACATGAAAAACAAAAAGAGAATATCTAAATGGCATGCTTACTTAATTATTTGTTTAATTATGATGTCTTTTTCAAAGATATCTGTATCTCAATCCCTGCCTGATTTTACGATCCAGCTTACCAATGGAAAGATGTTCACTGTCAAAGATCTTTCTCACAATAAGCCGGTAATTATTATTTATTTTGCTCCGGATTGTGAACATTGCCAGCTTTTAATGAAGAATGTATTAAAAAGGATCAATGAATTTAAAAAATCTCAAATTATTTTGGTAAGCTTCGAGTCCATGCAACAGGTTATTGATTTTGAAAAAGATTATGGTTTACAATCCTATCCCTTTATAAAAGTGGGAATAGAAAAGCCCGTGTTTTTTTTCAGGTATTATTATCATTTGGAAAACACTCCTTTTACAGCGCTCTATGATAAACATGGGAAATATATCATTTCGTATAAAAAGCAAACTCCTGTTGATGATTTGTTGAAACATTTAAAGGCGCTTAAATAAACGAAAGTTTTGACATAACTAAACCATTGCAGGTTGAATCAATAAAAAAATAGTGTTTTTGAAATTAGCAGTGGCAAAGGAATATTTGATAAATATTTCTTTACCATAAAACTATTTTGATTTTTTATTTTTGATTGATACAAAATTAATATCTTCATCGCTCACCCATCTTTATTTATATTTTATAAAAATTGAATTCATGAAAAAAAGTATTTTCTTTTTCTTTTTATTGCTTCTTTGTTTCTCCGCTTTTAGCCAAAAAAATAATGTAGCAGAATTATTAATCCCGGAGCCTGTATCTGTAACTTCAGGAACGGGAAATTTTATGATCAATGACAAAACCGGTATTGAGTTATTTTCTTCTGATTCCTCAGCAAAGCGTGTTGGAGAATTTCTTTCAAAAAGACTTTCGTTTGTAACGGGACGTAGGATACCTGTAAAAGTTATTTCAATGAAACGGGGGAAAGAAAATAATATCCGGCTTTCATTGATTAAGGACACAACACTTGGAAACGAAGGATATAAGTTGGATGTATCTAAACATGAAGTTTCTATTTCGGCTAATAAGCCCGCAGGGCTTTTTTACGGCATGCAGACACTTTTTCAATTGATGCCTAAGGAAATTGAAGAAGTAAAATTTACAAAAGATATTAAATGGGATGTTCCTGTTTGTAACATTACCGATTATCCTAGGTTTGGATGGAGGGGTTTGATGCTTGATGTAAGCAGGCATTTTTTTACTAAAGACGAGGTGGAACAATTTATTGATCAAATGGTGAAATACAAATACAATTTATTACACCTGCATCTTACTGATGATGAAGGCTGGCGTATCGAAATTAAAGGATTGCCAAGGCTGACTCAAGTGGGCGCCTGGCGTGTCAATAAGGTGGGTTATTTTGGAACTTTTTCTCCGCCAACACCTGATGAACCCCGCAACTATGGCGGATTTTATACACAGGATGATATCAGGGAATTAGTAAAATATGCAAAGGACCGGTTTGTAAATATTTTGCCTGAAATAGATGTGCCGGGGCATAGCCTGGCAGCCGTTGTTTCTTACCCCGATCTATCCTGCACACCGGGGGCAGATAAATACCAGGTACGTTCCGGCGAACCGATTATGGATTGGTCTCATGGACAACCACCAATAGCTTTGGAGGACAATACACTTTGCCCCGCTAATGAAAAAGTGTATGTTTTCTTAGATAAAGTAATGACACAGGTGGCTCAATTATTTCCGTTCGAATACATTCATGTCGGTGGAGATGAATGCCCTAAAAACTTTTGGGAGAAAAGTGATTCTGTAAAAGCTTTGATGCAAAGAGAAGGATTAAAAAATATGGATGAAGTGCAAAGTTATTTTGAAAAAAGATTAGAAAAGATCGTGGAATCCAAAGGCAAAAAATTTATGGGCTGGGATGAAATATTACAGGGCGGCCTGGCACCTAACGCAGCAGTAATGAGCTGGCGGGGAATTGATGGGGGTATAGCGGCTGCCAAAATGAAACACGATGTAGTAATGAGCCCTACTGATTTTACTTACCTGGATTATATGCAGGGTGACCCTTCTATTGAACCACATGTATATGCAACGCTACGGCTTAATAAAGCATACCAGTTTGAGCCTGTTCCTCCAGGAGTTGATCCAAAGTATATTTTGGGCGGCCAGGCTAATTTATGGACTGAACAGGTTTACAATATGCGACATCTCGAGTATATGCTGTGGCCACGTGCGATGGCAATTGCTGAAGCAGTGTGGACGCCAAAAGATAAAAGGGATATGTCTTCTACAGGGTGGAATGATTTTGCCGGAAGAGTAGAACAGCAGTTTAAAAGATTAGATGAAGCGCAAATAAAATATGCGCCCAGCATGTACGATCCGATCTTTAATGTCAGCAAGAATGATAGTAATCACCTTGTGATTAATTTAAGTACGGAAATAAAAGGGTTGGATATTTATTATAGTTTTGATAATTCTTTTCCTGATAATTTTTATCCTAAATATACCTCACCGTTAATTCCGCCGCAAGATGCGGTAATGCTCAAAGTAATTACGTATCGTGGCAACAAACCAATTGGTCGTATGATTTCAATGCCCATTGAAGAATTGGAGAAAAGGGCTGAAAAGAAGAAATAGGAACATAAATTATTTTCTTATCTACTGTTCATAGAAATTGACGGTTAACTGGCAGGACTTTTAAAGGCCTGCCGGTTTTAACACTTCTATGCTAAATAATTTAGTATATTTGTGATATAATTTTTATGCAATTCATTTTCAATTGTTGTCAAGTATGCAAAACAATTTTTTTATAAAAATGCCCGGATACCGGCAGATTGATTATATGATCATTCTGAATCCTCACGAGTCTCTTCGCGAAAAAATAATGAAAGTAAGGAATGAATTTCATTCAAAATATCCGGCTTCTATTCCACTCTCAGGTAAACCAAATGTTAAATTAACAAAGTTTCGTAACCTGGAAATGATGGAAGGAAAATTAATGGATCACTTAAAAACAATAGCAATGGGAATGCCTCCTTTCAAAGCGGAATTAAAAGATTATGGAAGTTTTCCTGAACATACTTTATTTATAAAGGCGGCATCCAGAATTCCATTGCAAATGCTGATGAAAGATTTGAGATCCATAAGACGTTTGATAAAATTGCCAGGTAACGAACTCTATTTTGCCAATGAATTTTACATTCCTCTTGCTATAAGGCTTACTCCTGAACAGTATAATAAAGCATGGACAGAATATAGAAAGCGCCACTTTACAGGAAGTTTTATTGCCGATAGCATGCTATTGCTAAAAAGAAAAGTTGGAGAAAGAAATTATCAGATAGCAGCACGATTTGAATTTATGAATTTACCGGTTTCTGTAAAGCAGGGCGAATTATTTACATAGAAAAATCGTTTCTGCTATCAATTTACTTTTCTTATTTCATTCCATCTCGAAGTATATCTGGGTGAACGGAATTCGCGCCGCATTTTCCAATCGGTATCAATTCCTGAAGCTGCAAATTTGATTACATCGTCCCGCATACTGAAATTAATATTATCCAAAGTACTCATTAAAAAGCGTTTATTGTTTTCTGCAGCAGGAACAAATAAATTACTTTGAACAGATGTATCCGGAACTATGCCGCTCAGCATTACCCCGGTTTTTTTATATTCTCGCCCTCGTTCAAAAATTTGTTCTGCCAATTGCATTGCAGGAACAATCAATTCATTGGTAATGGATGTTGCCACAGGCAAAGTAGCATGAGCGCTTAAAGTAGCGCCGTGACTAAAATTTACGGAATGATTTTCTTCTTTGGCTACCATAAAAATCTGTATTGTCGAAGCGGCACTATTTTGCCTGCGCAGCTTTTCAGCAGCTCGTGAAGTATAAGTAGCAAGTGCTTCTTTTATATCATCAAGCCTGCTAACATTTCTTCCAAACATACGGGTAGTAGCAATCATTTTTTTGTTGACCAGTTCATCTTTCATTTCTATGCAGGGAATCCCTTTTAATTCTTTAATGAGTCTTTTACCTATCACGCCACCCATATTTTTGTGTGCCCATTCTTCAGACATGTTACTCAATTCCCAGGCATTTGTTATTCCCCAATTCACCAGCTTTTCGGCATAAGCCCTTCCTACACCCCAAATTTTCGAAACAGGTGTTTTTTTTAATACCTCTATGATATCATAATTATTATCAAGTGTATAAATACATTTAGTAGCCGCCTTATTTTTTTTCGCAAGATGATTGGCAATCTTTGCAAGCGTTTTTGTTGGGGCAATGCCTACTGAAACCGAGACTCCTGTCCATTGTTCTACCGTTTCTCTAAGATGCAAAGCATATTCATCGAGGTCTTTTCTATCAATATTGCTCACATCCAAAAACGACTCATCTACAGAATACACTTCTACATTTTCTCTGCCTGCCAGCATCTTCAAAGTATCCATCACGCGCCTGCTCATGTCGCCATACAAATTATAGTTCGATGAAAAAGTGGCCACATTATGTTTTTCAATCAGCGGCCTTGCTTTAAAATATGGCCCTGCCATTTCTACTCCCAATTCCTTTGCTTCATCGCTTCGCGAAATAATACATCCATCATTATTGCTCAATACCACCACAGGCTTTTTGTGCAGGTCAGGACGGAAAACCCTTTCGCACGAACAATAAAAACTATTGCAATCAACAATCGCTTTGAATTTTCTTTCTTCCATTTACATAAAAATTATTACTAAGGTTTGTGAATCACATAAGTAACCACACCCCAAATTCCAAAATCCCCGCACCCCGAATCAACATTGATCGGAGATAACTTATTGCCGTCTGCCAGCAAACGAATTTTATTATTCATATTTTCAAATCGCCTTATTAACAAATCGCCATTGAGTATTGCGATAATAACTTTGCCATTACTCGCTTTTAAAGATCGGTCCACAATCACTACATCTTCTTTATAAATACCTGATTCTTTCATCGCATCACTGTTTACCCGCATAAAAAAAGTAGCAGGCTTATTACGGATGAGTTCTTCATTAAGATCAATTCCCCGCTCCATATAGTCATCGGCGGCAGCGCAGAATCCTGTGGCATTTGCCGTATAAATATCCTGTTGACTGAAGTCTTTGGTTCCCCCGTACCGGGCTGGATAAAAATTATCAGAGTGCATAAATAAATTTGTTTATTAACTAAAATAATTAGTAAATTTATACTAAAATTATTGACAAATAAATTAATTCTTATGAAAATAGAATTTCCTTCGTCACACTCTGTCAACCGGAAAATATATGAACCCGATTTGTATGAATATTTATTGATAGCTCATCCTGATAATGATGTATGTAATAAAGTAATGCAAGAAAAACAATCTTTTTGTGATACCTATAAAGAGAAAGTAGCCATCAATATTAAGCCACACGTTACCGTAAGCAGTTTTCTTGCAAAGGAATCTATGGAAAACACGCTGATCCGTTGGATACAACGCATTTGTGGTCAACAAAAAAGTTTCATAGCTACATTAAATAATTATAGTGGTTTTCCTCCGCACACTATTTATTTGAGAGTACAGGATGAGCAACCTTTTCAGAAACTGACCCAGGACCTGAAAGTAATAGATACTTATATCAGTTCCTGCGCGTGTCCGTCTATGAAAGTAATTCCCAAACCTCATGTAAGTATTGCCAGGAGTCTTCGGGAAGACATTTATTTTAAGGCATTGATACAATATTCGCATAAATCTTTTCATGAATCATTTGCAGTAAACAAATTGTATTTAATAAAAAAAGAACATCCTTATGATGCCGGTAAATCTATCAATGTTTTTGGTTTTCCACCGGACGAAAATACTTTATTCAATTAATTGAAATTCCGCACAATGGATATCAACTCGATCATGCAAATACCCGGGTATAATTATAATGAATACCTCCTCGTATTAAGCCCTCACGAAGATCTGTGGAATAAAATCATGCAGGTAAAAGAGGATTTTTCTGAAAAATATAAAGCAACAGTTGCGCTATATTCCAAACCTCATATTACATTCGTAAATTTTGTTCAGTTTGAAATGATAGAAGAGCGAGTGGTAAACCGTTTAAAAATATTAGCCGCAGGTTACCATCCTTTTAAAGTTGACTTAAAAGATTATGGCAGCTTTCCCAGCCATACCATTTTTATCAATGTAGCCTCCAAACAGCAGGTGCAGAATTTAGGAAAAGCTTTAAGACCGGCACAACAATTAATGACTTTGAATAAAGACAATAAACCTCATTTTATTAATGACCCTCACCTGACTGTTGCCAGAAAATTATTACCCTGGCAATATGAACAAGGCTGGCTTGATTACAACCACCGCTATTTTTCAGGATGTTTTATTGCAGATGGAATGTTGCTTTTAAAAAGATCACTAAAATTTCAATCTGATGGACATATTCTCACAGGAAAATATCAAAACGTACAACGATTTGAATTCAGGAATTTGCCCGTCAATATTAAACAAGGAGAATTATTTATGCAGTAAAGCAAGATTTATTTCCAGTTCCTGGTTAAGTTTTCAACACCAAATAAAATTCACTATGAATAACAAACCATTAAAACAAGATCACTTCAAAGTAGCCGCGCAACAAAAAGAAGAAGAACAACAATATTTATCCGGGCGTGGCGCACAATTTAATATCCAAAATCGTTTTCTGAAAACACATGAAGCTAAAGAAGAAATAGAGTCCATTGATGATTGGGAAGTATCCAATACAAAAACCCAATACTTAGAACAGAATGTAAAAAGTATTGTAAATAAAGTTGATAGTCCAGATCTGGGAATGATGTATAGTATGAATCCTTATGCTGGTTGCGAACACGGATGTATTTATTGTTACGCCCGTAATGTGCATGAATACTGGGGCTACAGCGCTGGCCTAGATTTTGAAAGAAAAATTATTGTAAAAATCAATGCACCAAAGATGCTACGTAAAACTTTGATGCATCCCAAATGGGATCCACACCCGATCATTTTGAGTGGTAATACAGATTGCTATCAGCCGGCGGAACAACAATATAGATTAACCCGCGGACTGCTTGAAGTGTGTAATGAATTTAATCAGCCGGTAGGAATTCTTACCAAGAATTCATGGATCATAAAAGACAAAGACATCCTGCAGGAAATGTCGAAAAAGAGATTGGTATCAGCCATGGTATCTATCACCTCTTTTAATGAAGACCTGCGCAGAGTAATGGAACCAAGAACCGCTACTGCCAGACAAAGATTAAAAGTAATTGAGGAATTAAGCAATGCCGGAGTACACATGGGTGTAATGATGGGGCCAATGATTCCCGGATTGAATGAACATGAAATGCAAAGGATCATGAAAGAAGCAAGTGATGCCGGAGCAAAATTTACAGCCTATACTTTTATCCGTTTGAATGGCGCCATCAAATTTTTATTTCACGATTGGCTGTACAAAAATTTTCCTGGCCGTGCCAATAAAGTTTGGCATTTAATCGAAGCCAGCCACGATGGAAAAGTAAACGACACACGATGGGGATTGCGCATGAGATGCGAAGGCGGCATTGCCGATATGGTAAATCAACAATATAAAAAATATGGAAAGCTGTATGGAATGAATGGAGAAAGATGGAAAATGAATATGGAAGATTTTAGGAGGCCGGGGGAACAAGGGAGGTTGTTTTGAGGCAGAATTTTACTAACTTGATTAATAAAATCTTTATGTATGAATCAATTTGGAGGGAATTGGACTAAAATTAAAATCGAGATTTTAATTGAATATGCCAAAGCGTATTTAACGATTATGAAAAATCGTAAATATTTCAAACTTCTTTACTTTGACGGTTTTGCTGGCTCTGGGGAAATTGTAAGGCTTATTGATGATAAAATAAGAGGAGTTTATGATATTGATATAACTATTGGCGCAGCTAAACGGATAATTGAAATCGATGATCCAAGATCATTTGATGAATATTATTTTGTAGAAAAAGATCCAAAAAATTATAAACAACTTGAAGATTCGACAAAAAATGCGTTTCCTAAAAAGAAGATTTTTACAATACAAGAAGATTGCAACAAAAAACTTCTTGATCTATCTAACTATTTAAGAAATCCCAAAAATAAAAATTATCGGACACTTGCATTTATTGATCCGTGTGGGATGCAAGTAGAATGGCGCTCGATTGAGTGTTTGAGAAACCTTCCAATTGATATGTGGGTTTTAGTTCCTACAGGCTTAGGAGTAAATAGATTACTTAAAAAAGATGGCCAGATATCGGACGCTTGGTTGGAAAAACTTGAATTGTTTTTAGGTATGCTTAGGCAAGATATAGAGAAATTTTTCTACAAAAAGAATGATACTTTATTTCCTGATATAAAAGATATAAAAAAAGAAAAAGATGCAATTGATAAATCAGCAAAACTTTATCATAATCGGCTCAAAGAAGTATTTGATTTCGTTTCAAAGCCCTATGAGCTTCGTAATAACTCTAATTCAATTATGTATCACTTATATTTGACTTCAAATAATGAAAGTGCAATAAATATTGCTAACGACATTGTAAAAAAATATACAAAATAATTTTTAATTATGGCACAATCATCAATAGAATGGACAGAAATGACCTGGAACCCAACAACAGGCTGCACGAAAATTTCGGCAGGTTGTAAATTCTGTTATGCAGAAGTTATGTCAAGAAGATTACATGCAATGGGTGTGGAAAAATACAAAGATGGATTTAAAGTGAGGACGCATGAGGATTCTTTACAAATTCCTTATTCGTGGAAAGGCTCAAAAGTGGTTTTCGTAAATTCCATGAGCGATTTATTTCATCCGGAAATACCTTTTGAATTTATTCAAAAAGTTTTTGATGTAATGAATGATACGCCACAACACACTTACCAGGTTCTTACAAAACGGGCTGAAAGGTTGTATGAATTGCATCATAAATTAAACTGGACAAAAAATATCTGGATGGGAGTTTCTGTTGAAGATGAAAGAGTAACAGACAGGATAGATTTTTTAAGGGAAACAAATGCCCGAGTAAAATTCTTATCCTGCGAACCCTTAATCGGCCCTTTAAGAAATATGAACCTTGACAATATTGATTGGGTAATTGTTGGCGGTGAAAGTGGAAGAAAAGCAAGACCTATGTCTGAACAATGGGTTTGGGATATAAAAATGCAATGCCAGGAACAGGAAGTTGCTTTCTTTTTTAAACAATGGGGAGGCGTAAATAAAAAGAAGGCTGGTAGAGAACTGGCCGGCATGACTTACGATGAAATGCCGGTAAAGATTTTATAGAATCATTATTCAATCTTTCCACTCCCAAAATATTCATATAGTACCTCAGGTAAAAAAATCCCATCTTCCGTTTGATTATTTTCCAGTAAAGCAGCTACAATCCTTGGTAACGCCAAAGAAGAGCCATTTAAAGAATGAACTAATTGCGTTTTACCACCACTTTTAAAACGTATTTTCATCCGGTTGGTCTGGAATGTTTCAAAGTTGCTGACAGAGCTCACTTCGAGCCATTTTTGCTGGGCAGCGCTATACACTTCAAAATCGTAAGTGAGCGCCGAAGTAAAACCAATATCGCCGCCACATAAACGAAGAATGCGATAAGGAAGGTTTAATGATTGTAATAATTTTTCAACATGCAAAAGCATTTCTTCCAATACTTCATAGCTTTTATCAGGATGTACTAATTGTACGAGTTCTACTTTATCAAACTGATGCACCCGGTTCAATCCACGCACATCTTTTCCATAACTTCCTGCTTCACGCCGAAAACAGGGAGTGTAACCAGTCATCTTTATTGGTAATTCACTTTCTTTAATTATTTCATCACGATAAATATTAGTAAGTGGAACTTCGGCAGTAGGTATCAAAAATAAATTATCTACAGTGGCATGATACATTTGTCCTTCCTTATCTGGCAATTGCCCGGTGCCAAAAGCGCTTGCTTCATTTACCATAAAAGGCGGCTCATATTCCATGTAACCTGCCGCTGTATTATAATCTAAGAAATATTGAATTAATGTACGTTGTAATTTGGCACCTTTATTTTTATAAAATGGGAAACCACTCCCCGTAACTTTATTTCCTAATTCAAAATTTATAAGATCATATTTTTTTGCAAGATCCCAATGGGGTAAAGCGTTTTTTGGAAGCGCTGGTTTTTGTCCACCTTCTCTTACAACCTGATTTTCTTCAGGCGTTTTCCCTTCGGGAACAGAAGCATTCGGAAGGTTAGGTAGTTTTATCAAATCATCATACAGATTTTTCTCGACTACAGATAATTTTTCGCTTACCGGATACAAAGAAGATTTTAACGTAGCTACTTCTTGTTTTTTTTCTTCTGCAGATTCTTTTTTCCCATTAGACATTAATTGTCCTATCTCTTTTGAGGCGGTATTTATTTTTGATTGCAATTCGTCCATTTCAAACTGGAGTTTCTTTCTTTCATCATCTAAAGAAATAATGTTATCAACCAGCAAAGGTTCTGCAAAATGCTTTTTTGCCAATCCTTTTAAAACTTCTTCCCTGTTTGCTTTTATAAAATTTACCTGTAACATTTTTTACTTTTATTTTGTTTGCAAATATAGAAGGTTTCAGGAACCACATTTCTGAACTAAGTCTGAAGTTTTTAAAATTGTTTAATTAATAAACTAATTGACCAATAAACTTTTTAATTTTTAATTTCGCGGTATGAACGCACAAGATGATATACAAACGAGATGGTGGAAATTAGAAGAGCAATTTCTTGAAAAATTTGGAAAAAAACCTGATGTGGAAGCTATTTTATTTTTGATAGGCATACAGGAAATAGGGAATTTTAAAACCACCAAAAAATTTAATAAAGAACAAAAGCAGGATCTCATGCATGTGGCTGTATGCACACTTTTAAGTCAAAGCGGGTATTATGAAATAGAATCTTTTGATAAAGATGGATGGCCTCATTTTACCCAATTAAAAGAATTACCGCATTTTAATATGATGGAGCAGGAAAATTTTTTAAAAGACCATATTTTACTTTACTTTGAAAATATTGGGGAAACATTTAAAAACTTTTAGACAGATGAAGAAACTTTTTTACCTTATCTCCTTAGTGTTTTTTATTTCATGTACTGCTTCCAGAAATTCCGGGAAATTCAAGAATGAAACTGTCTTTATAAAGATAGCAACCGATTCGGGAACAATGGTGGCGAGACTTTATAACAAAACTCCGTTATATAAAGAAAATTTTGCAAAATTAGTAAGAAGACATTTTTATGACGGACTTTTGTTTCATCGCGTTGTTCCAGGTTTTATTATACAGGGAGGCGATCCTGAAAGCAGAAATGCAAAACCGGGTGAGGTCCTTGGAAGTGGAGGATCAAAAAAAACGATTCCTGCAGAATTTGACACTTCACTTTTTCATAAAAAGGGCGCACTCGGAATGGCGAGGGAAACTGATAATAATCCGACAAAAGCAAGCAGTTCCCATCAATTTTATATCGTGGAAGGAAGAACTTTTACGAACCAGGAAATGGATAGAATCGAGGCACAGTTTTACATAAAAATCCCGGAAGATCATAGGGAAGTTTACCGAACAATTGGTGGAGCACCATTTTTAGATATGAATTATACGGTTTTTGGTGAAGTTGTAAGTGGTTTGGGTGTAATTGATAAAATTGCACATGCACCAAAAGATAAAAATAACAGGCCTTTGCAGGATATAAAAATGAAGATTACTTTAATGAAGAGGAGTGAATACAGGAAGTATCTATAAAAAACTTAATTTGCGGTTTAATATTTCAGAATTAAATTAAATAAAACCATGAATTTTCCTTCCGGATTAAAATACACCAAAGATCATGAATGGATTTCTATTGACGGAGATATTGCTACCATCGGCATTACCGATTTTGCACAGCACGAACTGGGCGATATTGTTTACGTGGACATAGATAGCAAAGACAAAAAACTGGAAGCCGAAGCGGTATTCGGAACAGTAGAAGCAGTGAAAACAGTGAGCGACCTTTTTTTACCGGTTTCAGGAACTGTTACAGAAATAAATCCGATGCTTGAAAGCGAACCTGAAAAAGTAAATTCCGATCCTTATGGAGATGGATGGCTGGTAAAAATGAAAGTGGACAATCCGGAAGATATAAATAAGCTAATGGACGCAGAAGCCTACCAGAAGCTGGTTTCATAGTATATATTAAAAAAATGGAACAGCAAAAGATCCCATTCAAAAAATTTTTGCCAGGCATTGCCTGGTTTTTTATTGTGGCCGTATTAACACTTATGCCTGGCAGTGATATTCCAAAAATAGGTTGGATGGATAATATTAAAAATTTTGATAAAATCGTACATGCCGGTTTGTTTGGCGGATTGGTTCTTTTCTTTTACCTGTCTTATTTTAAATCACGGTTTTCCCGGCGCCAAAAAATAAATTATTTAGTGCGTATTTGTTTAGCAACTATTGTTTGGGGAATTACGGTAGAGTTTTTACAAAGATTTTATATTCCGGGCCGCGATTTTGATTTACTTGACTGGGCTGCCGATTCTGCAGGAGCATTAATTGCTTTCTGGATTTGCATAAAAATCATGAACCATTTTGAAGAAAAGCATGCGCATTAAACAAACCTGCATACCGACCATGCAGGCTTTTAATCAAGATTTCCGTTTATTTATCTTGTAATCTTATTTTTTTATCTTTGTACTCAAGATTAAATTTTACATTATGCAAATACTTGAAATAAAAGTGCCGGACAGTAAAACACATGTAGTGAAAGAATTTCTAGAAGAGATGGGGGTATCTGTTAAGGTGAAGAAAGAAAACAAAACTCCCAATCTTGATACTATATTGGCTATGGAAGAATTGAAGGCAGGTAAAGGTATAAAATTCGAAAGTGTCGATGCGCTTTTCAAAAGCATCTAATATGCAGGTATGTATGAAATAGTTACTTCAACAAAATTTTTAAAAGATCTGAAATTACTCAAGAAGCGATCAGTAAAAGATTTCCATTTTTTACAGAAGTTAATTAACCAGCTTGCAGAAAATGGTCATAGTGGGCTTGATAAAAAGCATAAGCCTCACAAACTTTCCGGCAAGTATAATGGATATTGGGAATGCCATGTAAAACCGGATTTATTGCTTATTTGGGATGAAAACGAAAAAATAGACCTTTTAGAATTAGTACGAACTGGTACACATTCCGATCTTTTTTAATATGCCGCAAAAGCTAATGCAAAAAGAAGAAATAATTAACCAACTTTTTTCATGAAAGATTTATTTAAAATTTAAGTGAAGAATCATAAAAAATTAACTCCTTTTGGAAGTTATATTCATATTACTTTCTGACAAATTTCGAACCTAATTTTATTATTTATACATTTGCCAAATGAAAAATGTTGATAACATGGAATACAATACTACCCGTAATCATCTTATTATAAGAGAATATGGGCGTCACGTTCAAAAAATGGCAGAATATGTGATGACAATTGAGGACAGAGAAAAGCGGCAAAAAAACGCTGATGCACTTGTAGAACTGATGGGCTTTTTGAATCCACAATTAAAAAATGTTGAAGATTTTCGTCATAAATTATGGGATCATCTTTTTTTAATTACTGATTTTAAATTAGTTGTGGATAGCCCTTATCCTATTCCTACACGCGAAACTTTAAGGCCTAAACCCGATCCGATTCCTTATCCAAAGAGATACCCCAAATACAATCATCTTGGTAAAAATATTGAGATCGTTATAGATAAAGCTCTAAAAGAAGAAGATCCCGAAAAGCGCCAGGGATTTGCCAATTCTGTCGCCTACTATATGAAGCTCACCTACAGTAACTGGCACAAAGAATTGGTCCACGATGATAATATTCAAACAGAATTATCTGCTATTACAAAAGGCGAACTCGAGTTTAATAATCGTCCGTTCATAAAGCATCGTGTCGATAATAACCGCGATGAATTTGGCGGGGGAGGAAAACACCGGAAGAATTTTGGACAAAGAAATAATCGTAATAACCAGGGACGCGATAACCGGAATAACAGAAAATTTGGGAAGAAGAGATATTAAGTGAAGAGAGTTGGAGGATTAGTTGGTTTAATATTTCTCAAAAATTGAAAAGAATTTTTCAGAATGACTGACGAAGAAATTATATAGAAAAAAGGATTGGGTAAGTTTGTAACCCTGGCATATAGACTTTTGCCGGGGTTTTATTTTTAATTTTAGAAATAATTTTAATGGGATTATTTGAAGTAACCGGAGGTAATAAATTAAAAGGATCCATAACTCCACAAGGCGCAAAAAATGAAGCTTTGCAGGTAATCTCTGCTGTTTTATTAACCCGTGAAAAAATAATAATCCACAATATTCCGGACATTATTGATGTAAATCTTCAAATTGAATTATTGGAAGGATTAGGTGTATGGGTTGAAAGAATTGATCGAAATACTTGTGCGTTTCGTGCAGATAATATAAATGTTGATTATTTATCTTCTTCATCATTCCGGCAAAAAACCGGACGATTACGTGGCAGTGTAATGCTTGCAGGTCCATTGCTTGCACGCTTTAAAAAGGCATTTATTCCCAAACCAGGTGGTGATAAAATAGGCCGTAGGAGATTAGACACACACGTTATCGGTTTCAAAAAATTAGGTGTTCAATTTGATTATGATACGGATGAATCTTTTTTTCATCTGCATACTTCGCGAATAAAAGGAGCTACTATTTTATTAGATGAACCAAGTGTGACTGGTACAGCCAATCTGATAATGGCAGCAGTATTAGGAGATGGAATTACTACACTCTACAATGCAGCGTGCGAACCCTATATACAGCAACTTTGTAAATTGCTTAATAAAATGGGTGCAAAAATTACGGGCATCGCCAGCAATATGCTTGTAATAGAAGGTGTGTCGGAATTGCACGGAACTACGCACACTATCCTTCCGGATATGATTGAAGTAGGATCTTTTATTGGGCTTGCAGCGATGACCCAAAGTGATATTCTTATAAAAAATGCAGGTTTGGAACATCTCGGAGTAATACCCGGGAGGTTTCAAAAGCTGGGTATAAAAATGAATTTTTCAGGAGATGATATTCATATCCCCGAACAGGAACTCTATGAAATTGAAACTTTTTTAGATAGTTCTTTACTCACTATTTCAGACCATCCATGGCCGGGTCTCACGCCCGACCTGTTAAGTATTATTTTAGTAGTAGCTACTCAGGCAAAAGGAAGCCTTTTAATTCATCAAAAGATGTTTGAAAGTCGTTTATTTTTTGTAGATAAAATAATTGAAATGGGAGCACGCGTTGTTTTGTGTGATCCACACAGGGCAGTAGTGGTGGGTCTTGAAAGAAAATTTCCGTTAAAGGGAATTTCAATGAGCAGCCCCGACATAAGAGCAGGAGTAGCTTTGCTGATTGCTGCTTTAAGCGCCGAAGGAAAAAGTATTATTCAAAATATAGAGCAGATTGACAGAGGTTATCAGGATATTGATGAAAGACTGAGAAGTTTGGGAGCAGAGATTGTGAGGGTTTCTCCCGATAGATATCGGGATTGAAAATGAAAAATTTAAAAATGGGAAAAAAGTACAATAAAATTATTTTAATAACTGCGCCATCAGGTTCAGGAAAAACTTCTATTGTAAAACATCTGATGAATAACCTTCCATTGCTTTCATTTTCAGTTTCAGCGACCACTCGTGAGCCGCGTAAAAACGAAAAAGAAGGGAGAGATTATTATTTTATTTCTGAAAATGAGTTTAAAGAAAAAATCCATCGCAAAGAATTTTTAGAATGGGAAATGGTATATGAAGGAAAATATTACGGCACTCTTAAATCAGAAATTGAACGCATCTGGAAAGAGAAAAAAATTCCTGTTTTGGATATTGATGTGCAGGGCGCTATTCATGTACTACAGCAATATCCGGTGAACACAATTGCGATCTTTATTCAGGCCCCTTCCGTTGAAGAATTAAAAAAGAGGTTGCAATTGAGAGGTTCCGAAACTGAAGCATCGTTGCAGGCAAGGTTGAATAAATCTGCTTATGAAATGACGTTTAAAAATTATTTTGAAAATATTATAGTAAATGAAAAATTTGCGGAAGCCTGCGAAGAAACTGAGAAAATAATCCGAAAATTTTTGAAAGACTAAAATAAAATTCATCGAATGAAATAACTGTTCATTTTCAATTTTATAAATTTGTAACATGAGTTGGATATCCTTCATACCACTTTTAGTTTCGGTCCTTTTAATTGGATTCTTTTCAGGAATAGAAATTACTTTTATTTCTGCTAATAAATTATCCATTGAATTAAGGGAAAAACAAGGTAGCTATAGTGGAAGAATATGGTCCGGATTTTTGAAAAAACCAGGCCGTTTTATGGTTAGCATTTTATTAATTTTTAATATTCTTTTAGCAGTTTGTGTTCTTTTATCAAGTAATATTTTATCCGGTGTCTGGAACTATTGGGATATTGAAAATCCCTTTATTATTCTTTGCGCAGAAACTCTGATATTTACTTTCATCTTTATAATCATAGAATCTCTGTTTAAAGCATTTTTCAAAACAAAGGAGAATGCTATCACAGGCAGTAACTTCATCACTTTCATTGTAAAATTCTTCTACTCATTTTTTCCATGGATTGCTCAATATTATGTGCGCATTGCAGAATGGATCCTGAAATATTTTTTCGATGTAAAGATCCAGAATAGGACGGTTGCATTTGCAAGGATGGAACTTAATTATTATGTTCAGCAATTAAAGATGAGTGATGCAGACGAAAATTCAGCAATGAGCAATGACATCTTTGAAAATGTATTATCATTGTCAGAGACCAGGGTGCGTGAATGTTTGATACCTAGAAAAGAAATTAAAGCTATAAATATTTATGCCTCAATTGAAGAACTAAAAAATCGGTTTATAGAAACCGGATTAAGCAAATTGGTCGTTTTTGAAGATAATATTGATAATGTAAAAGGCTACGTTCATCAATTAGATATGTTTAAAAATCCTCAGGATATTCACTCTATTTTACTTTCTATCCCGGTAATTCCGGAGAGTATGAATGCTACTGACCTGATTAATAAATTTACCAAGGAAAGAAAAAGCATTGCATGGGTAATTGATGAATATGGTGGCACGTCGGGGATAGTTACTATGGAAGATCTTCTGGAAGAAATTTTCGGGGATATCAATGACGAATTTGATGTAAAAGAAGATTTGGTTGATAAACAGATAGCACCGAAAGAATTTCTTTTCAGTGGCAGGCTTGAGTTGGATTTGCTGATGGACAAATACAAATTAAATTTTAGAAAAAATGAAGAGGCTGAAACACTCTCAGGATACATTATTAATCTTCATGGTTCTATTCCGCGCCAAAGAGACCGTATTATTATTGATGATTACCAATTCGATATTTTGAAAGTGAACGAAACCAGAATTGATATAGTGAAGCTAAAAGTGTTAAGATAATTGGAGGATTAATGTTTGGCCTATAATTCTTTTTTTTAAAGCAAAAAGTAAACAATGAGAATTTCTATTTTAATCTATCAAATATTATAATAGTCTTTTTAAAAAAAATCTATATATTAAACCTCTACATGAGAATTGCAGTTAACGCCACTTCCTTTATAAATCAGACTTTCGAAAATGATAAAAATTCTTATTCTGGTTTTTTTTTACGGTTAGCTATCTCACAACCAAAACATACATTCATTTTTATTTTTGATAAACCTCAACAAAAAGGAACTCCTTTCCCCGAAAATGTGGTACCCGTAATGGTTGGCCCGGAAGCAAACACAATAATAAAATTAAGAATTTGGTATCATATAAAAATACCGGCAGCCTTAAAAAAACATAAAGCGGATATTTTTATCAGTGAAAATTTAGTTTCTTTAAAAACAAAAATTCCGCAGTTATTAATTGCTCCTGATCTTACTTTTCTTCATCAGCCTTCATTTATAAATAAAAAGCATCTTGATTTTTATAAAAAATATACACCGCGGTTTATAAGTAAAGCTGATATCGTCATTGTTTATTCTCAATTTTTAAAAAATGAGATCATTAAGAGATATAAAACGGATGAAAAAAGAATAGAAGTAATTTACAAGGAAACAAATGACCATTTTAATCCTTTGAGTTATGAAGAAAAAGAGGTAATAAAAGAAAAGTATGCAGATGGAAATGAATATTTTATTTATAAAGGCACCATTAGTACACAACAGAATTTAATGAATTTACTAAAAGCGTTTTCTGTATTTAAAAAAAGGCAGAAGAGTAAAATGCATTTAATAATCGTAGGCAACAGCGGGATAGGTTATAAAGATTTCATGGAATCCCTGAGACTTTTTCGGTTTCATAATGAAGTAAAAGTTTTGGAAAATATTCCAATAAATGAAATGTCAAAGATGATAGCTTCTGCCTATTCTATGATATTTGTACCGCTTTATGAAACTGCTTTCACACAACCATTAGAAGCTATGGAGTGTGAAACACCGGTAATTGTTTCTTCCACAGGAGCACTACCGGAATTTTGTGGCGATGCCGCTTTGTATTGTGATCCTGAAAATTATAAAGACATTGCAGAAAAAATGATGCTGATTTTTAAAGACGAAAAGGGAAGAAAAGAATTGATAGAAAAAGAGAAAATTCAGAGAAAAAAATTCCCCTCTGGGGGATCTTTGGAGACTACTTTTCAAATCATCGAAAACCTTGCAAGAAAAACATTGAGTAAATAAATTTTAATTTCGTTTACTAATATATTTTGCTTCACCTTTTGAATTCTTCATACCCGATCACTTATATCTTTTTTAGTATTTTGCTCCCTCTCCTTGTTTTGGAATAGATTTGAGTATAAAATCTCTTAGATCTTCATTAGCTTTTGCACGATCATCTTTGAGCATATATACCATGTGGCCGCTGCGAAAACCTTTCCAGCTAATGCGGTTTTTCAATTTGCCCCCTGTATCCATTTGCCATAAACTGTATTTGGCATCGAAATAAGGTGTACCTCCGTCGTAATATCCTGAAAGTACCATTAAATGTAAAAACGGATTTTGTGCCATTGCCTGGCGGAGATTTTCTCCGGTTCTGTTATTCTTATCATCCCATGGCCATACGTTTCCAAACATATTATATTTTAAATCTGTTTTGTATTTTAATTCATGTCTTAAATAAATATTGATTGCCGGTGTAAAAGCGTGTAACCATGAGGTAAGCTCGGCATTGTAGTCTGGTGAATCGCCTGCGTCTTCACGGTCTATACCAAGATATCGCGAATCTAGCCTCCCAATGGTATATCCCTTATCGCGTAATAATTCTTTCCAGAAAAAATCACTTGGAATATCAAGGTTATGCTGCAAAATTACTTTTTGAGATAAGCCGGAATAACGGGACATCTTAGACGCAATTGTTTGTTTCTCCGAATCTGGCAGGCTACTTCCTTTGGCCAATGCGGGAATTAAATCATTGATCGTAAAGTTTTCAACCTCGGGTAAGATGTCGGTTAAATCTTTGCTTTGAAGATCTGGTGCAAGTACTTTGTGATACCATGCAGTAGCTGCAAAATACGGCAAACTTAAAGCTTCTCCGACGGGCCCATCTCGTTTAATTCCCAAATCGGTTGGCGATACCAATACCACTCCATCAAGATACATCCATTGGGTATTTTCTAATTCCAATGCGAGCCCCGCAACTCTTGTAGTACCATAACTTTCACCGACAAGGAATTTAGGTGAAGCCCATCTGTTGTTGCGCGATACAAAAGTACCGATCCATTGGGCGAGGTAGTTAATATCTTCATTTACTCCAAAAAATTTGGAATCAGAAATGTCGTCATTCACTTTTCTTGAGAAACCGCAATTAACCGGATCAACATATACAATATCTGCAACGTCTAAAATAGAATTTGGATTATCATGCAATCCATAAGGTTCGACAGGGTATCCTTCATCAGTTATATTCAAGATTCTTGGGCCGGTAAATCCTATTTCCATCCACACAGATGGAGTACCCGGGCCGCCATTAAAAGAAATAACTAATGGTCGCGATGCTCTGTCTTTTACATCGGTTCTCTCATAATAAGTATAAAAAACGGATGCTATAGGCTTTCCGTTTTCATCCCAAATTGGTAATGTTCCTGCTTTTGCGGTATAGGAAATTACTTTTCCCCGGATAGTAATCGTATGTTTAGTAGTAATGGAAGAATCCACCACCACCATAGGATTCTGCATGGCGGCTTCGCTGCTATTGGAATTATTGTTGGTGGAAATTTTGCTTTGAGCATTTGCAGATATTTTCAGGCAGTAGAAAACACATAAAACAGCCAAAATTTTTTTCATAGGATATCTTTTAAAAGTCTGAAGGAATTTATATAAAACAAAAACATCTGAAGTCATCCGATTTTTATTTTTTAAAGATAACAATTAAAATAGGTTAAACATTCCGGATACTTCCGGGCAAATGAAATAAAATCAGGAATGATCAATCAATAATATTTCTTCAATCATTTTTCTCTCATTACTTAACCGGGGTACTTTATGCTGACCGCCTAATTTGCCTTTACTTTTGAGCCATTTATTAAAAATTCCTTTTTCTAAAGAATGAATAATAGGTTCCCGCAAAGCAATATTTTTATGTCGCTTTGCTTCATAATCACTATTGACTGATTTCAATGCTTCATCCAGTCGAAAAGTAAATTCTTTTAAATCTGCCGGTGACGTTTCAAATTCAATAAGCCATTCGTGTGCGCCATTATTATTGTCGCTAAAATAAACCGGCGCCGCTGTATAATCCTTTACCACAGATCCTGTTTGGGACGAAGCTATTGCTATGGCTTTGTCGGTATTATCAACAATCACCTCCTCTCCAAAGGCATTCATATAATGTTTTATTCTACCGGTAACTATTATCTTAAAAGGTTTCAAAGAAATGAACTGGATGGTATCGCCTAAAAGATATCGCCAAAGGCCGCCATTAGTACTGATTACGAGTGCATAGTTTTTATGAAGTTCTACCTCTTTTAGTCCAATCGTTTTTGGATTGGGTTTTTTGTATTCTTCTGCCGGAAGAAATTCGTAAAAAATTCCGTGGTCTGTAAAAAGTAATAAACTCTCATCATCAGGCATATTTTGCGCGGCAAAAAAACCTTCACTGGCATTGTAAATTTCAAGATAATTAATAGGTGCCCCTATTAACCTGTTTACTTGTTCACGGTAAGGAGTAAACGAAACTCCCCCGTGCATATATAATTCTAAATTGGGCCACACTTCTTTTAAATTTTTTTTGCCGGAAATCTCGAGAATGCGCTTTATTAAAATAATCGTCCAGGTAGGCACTCCTGCCAGGGATGTTACATTTTCAGTAATGGTGCTTTTGGCAAGTTGTTCTATTTTACTTTCCCACTCATCGAGCAAAGCAATGCTTAGGTCCGGAGTACGAATCCAATGTCCCCAAAAGGGAGTGTTCTGCATTAAAACAGCGCTTAGGTCGCCATATTGAATGTCCTCATCAATGTTATGAACCTGATGGCTTCCGCCCACTACCAGGCTTTTACCAGTAAGCAAATCGCTATCCGGGAAGTTTTTATAGTAATTGGTTAATACATCTTTTGAGGCTTTGAAATGCATATCTTTCAAACTGTCTTCACTGATAGGAATAAATTTACTTTTATCGGAGGTAGTGCCACTGCTTTTTGCAAACCAATAAATAGGGGTATTCCATAAAATATTTTCTTCTCCGGCCATCATGCGATTGATATAGGGTTTCAGATCATCATATTCCTGAATGGGTATCCTGGCTTTAAAATCCTTTACAGTAAATAATTTTGAAAAATTATATTTTCTTCCAAACTCGGTATATTGAGCTTGCGTAACTATGTGCTGCAGCACATTCCGCTGTGCAGATACAGGGAAACTAATCCAGTTTTGAACGCCTCCAAAGCGCATCCTTGCTAAACGTGATATGACCGGACTGAGAAGTTTCAAATTTGGTTTTTTAGTTAACTTTTTGTCTAAATAATTGCAAATTATTAATTACTATTTACTAATGATTGATTCTTGATTCTTATTGCACGTTGCTGATTATTCATTGCCTATTTAAAAACATCTGCATGTAAATAATCTTTTCTTTTCAATTCAAAATTTCTTCCAAGATAAAGCCGGCGTACTTGTTCATTTTTGGCCAGTTCTTCAGCGGTACCTTCAATAAATATACTTCCTTCAATGAGCAGATAAGCACGGTCGCAAATGGAGAGTGTTTCATTCACATTGTGATCAGTTATTAAAATTCCAATATTTTTATACCTAAGTTTGGTAACAATAGATTGAATATCTTCTACAGCTATCGGATCAATGCCGGCAAAAGGCTCATCTAATAAAATAAATTTTGGATCCACAGCAAGAGCACGGGCAATCTCAGTTCTTCTTCTTTCACCTCCGCTTAATACATCGCCATTGCTTTTACGCACATGTTCCAGGTTAAATTCTGAGATCAGAGTTTCTAATTTCTCCTTTTGATCTCTCCTGGAAAGATGTGTCATTTCCAATACTGCTGCAATATTATCTTCTACAGTAAGTTTTCTGAAAATACTGGATTCCTGGGGTAGATAGCCTAACCCCATTTTAGCTCTTTTATACATGGGGAGCTTAGTAATTTTAAGATCATTTAGAAAAACATCTCCCTCGTCAGGCTTTACGAGACCTACCATTTGATAAAATGATGTGGTTTTGCCCGCACCATTCGGGCCAAGTAAACCGACAATTTCTCCCTGGCTTACATGGAACGAAACCTTATTATTAACCGTGCGCTTACCGTATTTTTTGGTAAGTTCTTTTGCAAAAATAGTCTGATCCAAAAATATTTTTTTATAAAAATACGTGAATGAAAATTAATAGAAGCATAGTTTATCTCTTTTAGCGTTTTCTATTTTCAATTTCTCTGTCTGGAAAGATTGAATATTTATGAATTTATAATTACAAATGCCTGATTTATTTTGTAAAATATTTGTTTATTATCTTTCGCAAAAAAGGAGACTTGAAATGGGAAAAATAAAATATGGAATAGATACCACCAAAGTTATCAGGAACCAGATAATAATTGGTATCCTTTATTAAAGAGTTTTATACTTCTATTATGTAGATTTCCCCCCGTAATCCTTTTTTTAAGTATTAGTTTTTTATTAACTGCAATAGTTTTGTTTATCGCCAGTTTCTTACTGATAGCTTATTCAGGGTACGGGAAATTCAGACATAGAGATAGAATTTTGAAAACGGGCGGGGAGGCAATCATTTCCGATTTTAAACATACCAGTGAATACAAAAAAGGATTTGAAACTCCTCGAATGAAAGTGAAAAAAGAAGGCACTTATTTTTTAGCACATTTCCGCCTCTCACAATTATTAAATCAATTAAATAAAAAGGATTAAATCTCTAAAACTTCTTTTAGTTTCATATACCCGGCTTTGCTCACCGGTATTTTAGCCCCGGTAGTAAGCAATAATAAGTGACTGTCTTTTTCATAAGCGTCTATACGGGTTATGAGTTGCGTGTTGGCAATGTATGAACGGTGAACACGCACAAAATAAAACCGGCTCAGAGATTGTTCAAAAAAACTCATGGTACGTTTTTTTAAAAATGTTCCATCGTCTGTAATAATCTTTACATAATCGTCTGCGGCTTCGAGATAATGAATTTTATTTACAGGAATTATTTTAATTTTACTACCATCTTTTACTACCACTCTGTTTTGCTGGGAAGGAGATTGAGCAGCAGTTTCAACCACTGGTTGGGGAGATAGTGCATCGGTGTGTTGCAAATATTTGTGAATCGCTTTATCAAAGCGTTCTTTGCTGAATGGTTTTAATAAATAATCAATAGCATTTGATTCAAAAGCTTTGATGGCAAATTCATCGAATGCAGTTGTAAATATTACGGAAGGAGGCGTTTCTATCAATTCGAGCATTTCAAACCCATTAATTTTCGGCATCTGTATATCGAGGAATATGAGATCAGGTTGATACTCTTGTATTGCTTTTACTCCTTCAAAACCATCATTACATTCTCCCAATAATTCAACATCAGGAAAAGAGTGAAGGTATTCCTTTACAAGCTCTCTGGCCAATGGTTCATCATCAATAATTACTACTTTCATTTCATTTTTCTTTTTCTTTTTCTTTTTCTTTTTCTTTTTCTTTTTATTGATTGAATGATTTAGTCATGAATACGATTGTTAATTCCATCGGTAATCAAATCCGTCATTTGTTTATGCATGGAAGTTGTGTACTGCTGCTGAGATTCGTTATTTTGCGGCACTATAATAGTAGTCATAAAATGTTCGTCATCCTTTTTTGTACTCAAAAGATCATTTCTTGCAAATAAGAGAAATAACCTTCGGCGAATAGAAGAAAGTCCAAAACCCGTTCCCTTCAAGGGTTGTGAAGTTTCGGGATCGAATGGATTTTGCACCATTATTTTTAAATTGTTTGATTCTTTAGTAGCTTCTATTTTTATCAACACTTCACCGGTAGTATCGTATAAGCCAAACTTTATTGCGTTTTCTACCACAGGTTGCAAAATTAAAGCAGGAATTTTAAGAGTGAGAATTTCATCATTATATATTATTTCAGTTTTCAATCGATGGCCAAATCTTACTTTTTCTATATCAAGATACAACTGAAGATATTTTAATTCTTCTTCCAAATTATTCCATTGTTGTTCATCGTTTTTTAATGTGCCTCGCAAAAAATCGCTCAATTGTTGGACCATATGCCTTGCCTTATCGGGATTGGACCCGGTAAGTGCGCTTATTGAATTTAAACTGTTGAATAAAAAATGCGGTTGAAGTTGGTGACGCAGCTTAAATAGTTCTGCTTCTTTTGCAAGTTTTTCTATCTCTCTTTTGCGGCTTTCAGATTCTTTTTGTTCCTGCTGGCTGTACCATAACAGGCTAAACATACTCATACTGCTTATCAATAAAAAGCCGGCTCCAAATCTAATACCCCAGGTATTGTGGATTACCGAGAAATAATTATCGCCTTCTTTAAAGATTATATAAAAAACGCCATGCTGGGCAAGCATCCACAGAAGGCTTACCATTAGGCTTAACACGAAGATATACCAGTATTTTTCCTGCCTCGGCAGGTAATATTTCATATTGTTGCTGATAAAAAAGGAACATGCAGCAAGAAGCACATTGCTTACAATACTGTCTGCGATAGCGTGTGTTTCGTCAATATTTAATTGCCTGAGCACGATATATTGCAGTAGCATCCACACAAGCCACCAGGCGGAAAAAAAATATCGTAAACGTTTATCTGAAAGTATGGAATTTGCCAAGCATTGAATTTTAATTCATTTGGAATGTTTTTTGCAAACTGATTTCGTGTAAATATTTTGCGCGATGATTAATGTTGCAGATATAATTTTCCGCATTTTCTTCCTCGCAAATCTTTGAATACAATTCCACACCATCTACCAAATTATCAAGCGAATGAAGTTCTGATACATCAATGAATTTCCAATGCACTGGTTTATATTCATTATTCAGGAAATTATCTTCTTCCATATCTCCCATAATCCTCGCCTTTTGAAAAGCATGCATATCATCTTCAGCCTCCACGAGTCTAAGTTGTTCATCGAATTGTGGCGTATGGTTTCCATCGCCGCAAATAATCCTGTAAACGATTTTTGCAAGATACCATTTCATATAAGTGAATTTATTTAATGAAAATTTATTTTTAATAATTAGCGAATTCAATGCCACCAAACACGCAAGAGCCTTTTAAAACAATTCTTTTGTTGGTATCAGGAGTGATGTTATAGAAATTTCTTTTATCTTCTACAGCCCCGAATATAACAGCAATTTCATTTTTTACATCCCAGTTGGAAGGGATAATTAATTTGGTGCCACCAAAAACAGTGTTCACTTCAAGTTCTATCATATGTTGAATATCGGCCTGCATAAAATTGATTTCTGCACCACCCATAATACTTACTATTTCTCCACCTTTAAAATCTTTCGACTGAATATTTTTCTTTATTCCGCCAAAAACAGCTACCACATCTATGTATTCTTCACTACCGGTTAGTGTAGAATCATCTTTTTTTTTAAAATTCTCTGAATCAGGGCTCTCAGTTACTGATGAAAAAGGAGAGTTCATGCGGTCCCAATGGCGGTATCTTCTGCCACAGCCATGATGCCTGGGACGCAAAATAAAAAGCAACCCAATGCCGATTAGGATGATGGGCGCTATGTAATTATGAAAATCAATTCCCGGAATTTGTTGATCTATCAGAAAGATGCTTCCAATGAGGATCATAATAAAAGATCCGGGATTATGAAAGTTACTTTTTAGCCCTATGATCAATCCGATTGCTATTAATAGAACAGGCCAGGTGAATATCCATCCTGGAATGGGAGCCCCCATTTTGTATGCCAACAATAATAACCCTGCTATTACTAAAAATAAACCACTCCATATTCGTGGAGTTTTATTTCCACCGAATCTTTCCATTTCATTCTGTTCCATATAAATGTTTTTAGTTTCTAATTTAATTATACAAATTTAAATGAACTATTATTGCCGGGAAAGTCACTTTAGGCTTATATCCCTAATTAATCGGTAAAAGGGTTCCTGCTGTCGGTTAAAGTAAAAATGAATTATTTCTTCATACGCTTTTTCAGTAACGCCTGTTACATTTGCACACTATGGCGCAAAAAAAATTAAAAAGATTTGGGGAGATAAAAACATTTTCAAATGTTTTGGAATATCCTGAAAATATAAAAAGTAAATGGAATGAATTTTTTAAAAACAAAAATCCAATAGTACTTGAACTTGCTTGTGGTAAGGGAGAATATGCAACTGGCCTCGCACAACTATATCCGGAAAAAAATTTTATTGGTGTAGATATTAAAGGAAACAGGCTATGGGTTGGCGCTACATTTGCAATTAAGCATCATCTAAAAAATGTAGCCTTTTTAAGAACGCAGATTGATAAGCTTAATAATTATTTTTCTGCCAATGAAGTAGATGAAATATGGATCACCTTTCCCGATCCTCAGCTTCGGGTATCTAAATCCAAAAAAAGATTAACCCATCCAAAGTTTTTGAGATTGTATCAACAGATATTAAAACCAGGAAGCCAAATTCATTTGAAAACCGATTCTCCCGACCTTTACCATTTTACAAAATTGGTTATTAAATTGTACGATCTGGCTATAATTTCAGACATTGATAATATATATCAAATCGAAAATATACCTCGGGATTTAAAAATAAAAACTCATTATGAAAGTCTTGATATTGCAAAAAGCGATCGTATTTTTTATGTTTGCTTTTCTTTACCTGTGATCATTTCAGATAATGATGAACCATTAATGCGACTTTTAAAAATCGGGGAAAATGAGTGAATACAATCTTATTGAGAATGTTCATTTTTATTATGATGAAACAGGTCTCATGGTTTTTACTAAAGAATACCATTTGCAAAGAGGATTCTGTTGCGGCAATGGATGCACGCATTGTCCCTACAATTATGAAAATGTAGCTAATGAAAAAGAAAAAGAATTCCTCCGAAAAAAAATAAGTAATAATCTTACGAAAAATTGAGATAAAATAGATCGGGGTTAATTAATACCGATTATACATCCGTAATAGTCCAATTCCATTGGACAAAACGGCTGTTATATCGGCATTATACCACAAACTTTTTGGACACTATTGAAATTATAAAAGGTATAAGCAAATATTCAGGTATGATTCTAATCATCACTGCCAAGAAACAAGTGCAATAAGATAAAAAAAAGGAAGCCAGTAGCTTCCCCTTTAGTTTATGATATAAAATACAAAATTAGTAACTCCATAAATTCTGTTCGTAATCAAATATTTCGTTTTTGATCTTTTCTCCCTCATATAATTGCAACATAGGGTGTCCTTTTAATCCTATTTGATCTTTCAGATATTGATCATAAGGATTATTTAGGGTGCTTTTGATGATTCGGCCATGGAACATTCTTGATTCAAAAAGATCTTCCCAACTCATTCGCGCTCCATAATTTTTACCGTTATATACAAAGTATTTTGCAAAAATGGGGCGCATATCAGGATAATAAACCCAGAAAAGCGGAGTTTCTCCCAGGTCAATTCCGGATGACGTGATGATATCTTTAACAGGAGCTATTCCCAGTATTCTAAAAAATAATCTCGAACTTTGCTTGTCAAAAATCACCTCTTCTTTTATCCTGAATCTATAAAAAGAATCGAGATTCACTTCCGCCTCTACTGTTTTAGTTGCCACTACATTACCCAATGAATCTGTTATGGGAACAGATACTTCCCCACCAGAAATAGTTTTAGCTACTTCCGCCCGGGTCATTGGGGTTGTAAACCTATCGTCAATATTGCTAAATGCTGTTACACCACCATTATCAGGTCCTTTCTGAATAGCATTTAAAAGAATTGAGATAAACCTTTGGTTGCCGTTATCTTCATTGGCTGGATACATAAAAGGTTGATTAATCTTTTCACGGGCATCTACTTCAAGCCACAATCTCTCGTCGTAAGCAGCATCCTCGGCACGAAGATTTTGATAGGGTAGAGGAGTTCTGTCGGCGATCAAAGTATTATGGTTATCAAGCGCAGTTTCAGGGCGTAACGACTGTTTTACCTGTGGAATCGGAATACTATCCGGCATAGGCGGAGGTGGAGCTACCACAATAGCAGTATCCGGAGTCGGCTTTACATCCGGTGTTCTTGCAGCAACAGTATGATGTGCTGTTTTCTTCCTTTTTGTATAATGTCTATAATGCTTTGTATAATGTTTTTTCTTTGTTTGAGTTTGAGCATTTGCAACATTGCATGTGACTCCTATACAGAGCATCAGCATCAGGCATTTTACAATTACAGTTTTCATAGTCATTTATTTTTATTCTTTAAAACAATATAAATCCTGGACCGGTAATGTTTCTTACTTTTCCATCCGGGCCTTGTACTTTCACATTATCAAAGGTAACAGAAGTACCGGGAATACATCTTTGAAGCAGTGATTTGATTCCTTCAAGGCTACCACCATGTATTTCAGCAGACTGAACATTTGAAAAATTAGCTCCTGAAAAATAAATCGTAGCGCTTACAATATTGAAATGAGCATCAAAATCAAAATTTTCTAAATCAGCTCTTACAAAATTCTGGTTCTTAAAAATAACTGATTGTATTCTTCCTCCGCCACTTGGTCCCACCTTGATTACAGGGTCAGGGATTGTTTTAACCCGGAAAGGGAAGGTACTATTTTTGCCGTTCGCACTTACGGTTATAGATGCGTTACCGACAGTCTTTACATTCACATCAAACTTACCCGGTGCGCCGGTTGGGGAAATGGATCCGTCACCGCCTTCTATGGATACGTGAGTTTTATCCCATCCGGTTCCTGAATTAATTGTAACAGGATTGGGAACTCCAATGTAAAATACATTCATTTTATCAAGCATTACAGCAGCACCACCTGGAGTACCTACTACATAGTTTACTGTTTGAGAAATAGGAACCGGTTTACCGTCTTCTCCAATAAACGAACCGGTTATCTGCACAGTATGGGTTCCTGCGCCGCTTACAGTAGTCGTATATTGTCCTTGTCCGCTTACAAGATTTATCGGAGTGCCATTAATGGAAATATTACTTTTTACACTTGAGCTATAAGCGCCTACTCCGGCAGTAACTGTCAATTGTTGACCTGGCATCAGGTAGTTGGAACTTTGTCCTACTAATACTCCCACCTGATCCATGTGAACTTCTACCTTACCAATCTGCGAATGACAAAAAGTGACCACCATGTTTTCGGCGTTCTTAATATTGTTTTGAAACTTACTCAATATAGTCAATGCTGCCACAGTAGGTGTCATGTGAAAAAATGTTTGGGTAAAATCTTTCTTCGTACCATCCTGTGATGGGGGAGGTGTAGTATTTACCGGGAAAATATTTTCAAACTGATGCTTAATCGAAGAATCTTCCGGAAGCCCTATATTTAGCATATCAGCTTTATATTGATCCAGTTTTTTACGTAAATCTTCTCCTTTGCCAAAAGTTTCAAAAATTCTTGTAGAAGCATCCAGATTATCTTCATTATAATCCTGAACACTGTCATGTGTTTTAGAATCGTAAATCATTCTAAGATCTGCAGCTTTCAGAAGTTGTGTTTTTAGACCGTCAATATAATTATTCAAATTGTCTGAAAGAGTTTTTGCTTTCATAGCTCTTGGTGCCCAAATTTCTGCTTTTTCTCTAGATGCGGGTTCATTAAGTTTATCTTCAAGCGATTTAAATAAGGTATTATTAGATGCGCTTATGTTGTCATTAGAAGTAATCAAACTTGTGTTTACAACTTTAAATGCATCAATTACCTCGTGGGATACGTTCAAGGCCAAGATTGCTGTAAGTACCAGGTACATTACATTTATCATTTTTTGCCTCGGGTCTCTGGGTAGTCCTGCCATGGTTTTTAAATTTAACGGTTAGTTTTTATAGTCCCGACTGCTATCCTATTAATAGCAATCGGTATGGATTATTTATAATATTATTTTCTTCCCTGCATTGCACTTAACATATTACCATACACCTGGTTCAGTTTTCCAAGATTATCTGCTAAATTGCTTATCTGGGCTTTGGTAGCCTGTGCGTCATCTACAGTAGAAACCATTACTTCGCTGGCTTTGGCCATTTTACCGTAAAAACTATTTAAAGTTTTCAGATGGTTATTACTTTCGTTAAGTTCAAGTTCATAAATGGTATTTAATGAGCCGAGATTTTTAGTAAGCACTTGTACCTGTTCGTGGAAGCCTTTCGCGCTATCTGCTGCATTATTAAAGTTGCTCATGGTATTTGCAGAGTTAGTATAAGCGTCTTTCATCAAACCCAGAGCGCTGGTAGCCTCCTTAGTTTTAGCAGTAAAATCACCAGTTGACTTTACAACATCGCCAACTTCACCAATTTGTGAAACAGTGACTCCCAATTTTTGGAAATTTTCACCAAGCCTTTTCATGTTTGCCGGAGTAATTTCTGCATCCTTCATCATTTTTTCCATTGATTGTAATGCAGGATTTCCTTCAACTATAGTATGTTGGGGATGAGCATGTGCAACTTCATGGGGGCGTGGCACCACCCACTCAATAACTGCATACACTAAAAATATACCTGTTTCTGTCCACATCCCTACACCAAGTAGCATATCTGCGAAAAACTGATGGGTCAATTTTGCCCAGGCAGCGAAAATTACAACTGCGGCACCGGCACTTACCAGTACATCTATAACTGTCAAAAAGTTTCTTCTAGAGGTTTGTTCCATGATAATTAAATTTTAATTTTTTTGGGTTATTTTTTGGGTTTTTTTATTTTAAGTTCCTACAATAAAGTACCTATACTATATTGCTAATAGAGGCTGTAAAATGTTGAACTAAAAATTATTTTATGAAATTGTATTTGATTTTTAAAGATTATTTATCCCCTGCCTTTTTTACCTTCTGCCGGTGGTAAATCAATTACACAACGGAATCCAATATAAGATTTAGCGGTATCCATGTATTCAAAAGTGCGTGTACTTACTTGCAAATAATATCCAACATCTTTCCAGCTTCCACCACGTACCACTTTACGTTTCATTCGTGGAGGATCCTGATCTTTTGCATCCCAGCGTATATCCGGATTCATATCAGACATAAAATTGTATCCACCTTCGTAATATAATGAAGAAGTCCATTCAGCTACGTTGCCTGCCATGCAGTACAAACCAAAATCATTAGGCCAGTAGGCATCTGCGCGTACGGTATAGAATCCTCCATCTTCAGGATAATTGCCACGGCCCGGTTTAAAGTTAGCTAAAAGGCATCCTTTCCTGTTCCTTAAATAGGGTCCGCCCCATGGATAAGGAGATTGTGAACGACCTCCCCTGGCAGCATATTCCCATTGTGCTTCGGTTGGCAAACGGAAATTTGTCTCAGTAGCTCGGTTCTTACTTGCCAGATATGAATTCAAATATTGAGTTCTCCATTCACAAAAAGCGGTCGCTTGTTTCCAATTCACACCTACAACCGGGTAATTTCCAAAAGCAGGATGACTATAATATTGCTTAGACATTGGTTCATTATAAGAATAAGCAAAATCTCGAATCCATACCAGAGTATCCGGGTAAACAGGAATATCTTTTTTAATTATGAATTTACTACGTGGCACATTAGGATCCCGATTGGCGGCTGCCGCTGCATAGTCAAAGGTTTCTGAATGATACACAATTTTTGCCGGGTCGATTTCTTTTCTTCCGAAAATTCGATTATCCGGAGTAACTATCATTGCATCTATCTTTTCCATTGTATTTGGATCATTCCATTTGATAGTTTTTATTTTTGACCAATCCAGATACTGACTACCACCTGTTGCTTGCTTTTCGTATCCCATAAGAGTACCTGCAATTGAATCGCGAACATAATCAGTAAACTGACGATACTGGTTATTCGTAATTTCAGTGGCATCCATCCAAAAGCCGCTTATAGATACCTGTTTGTTCCTGGCGGTGAAACTATAATTGATATCTTCGTCGCTAGGTCCCATGTGGAATGTTCCTGGTGGGATATAAACCATTCCCGGAGGTTTTGGTAAAACATAACGCGCTGCAGGCGCTACTCCATGGAGCTGTCCATCATTAGGAAGTCCTTTTGATTTTCCGAATTTACCACAACCGGATAAAATAACAGCTATTGCAGCTAATGTTGTGAAAAACGTGTTTTTCATTGTTTTTTACTTTGAGGGTAAGGGCAAATGTAATATTTATTTAAAAATCTATCTTTTTTTTGGCTAATACCTGAAATAAATTTCAATAGCCATTTTATTAAACGAGTAAGTATTTTAATTATTGTAAAGAGGGATCAAATATTTTACTATTCGTTTGTGAAAAAGTTAAAAAAACAAGTTTACTCAAAAAGAAAAATAAAACTACGAAAAAACAATCTATAAAAAATCATTTAGGAAATAAAAAAAATTAAAATATAGATTTTTACTTATAGGTCCTTCAATATTTTTCTTCTTATAAAAACCTTATTTTTCATTAATTATTGTATTACAAGTGGTTTTGTAATATTCTAATATATAATCAATAATATTAACCCTGATTTTTTTTATTTTTATTAACTATTATATAACTAAAGTTTCGGAGTTACAAAATCGATAATTTCGGCTCAGGGTGATCATTGCTGGAGTGGAAAATCCGACAACAATCACACAATAAATTTGTCAACTCCGGGTTTGTAATTACTTG
>Ga0307372_10000840_pt1 | contig 53710 bp, 44 predicted proteins | sample OX1MG_FD_202533 | JGI IMG/M metagenome (GOLD analysis project Ga0307372, IMG submission 202533) | Soil microbial communities from Risofladan, Vaasa, Finland - OX-1 | ecosystem: Environmental > Terrestrial > Soil > Coastal area > Acid sulfate soil | place: Finland: Risofladan, Vaasa | collected...
CGGCTCATCGACTCAACGGCAAACGCTACCATGAGCATTGGCTCCACAACCTCATGGCGTCAACCTCACTGATGGGCTTAAGAAACCACACACCTGCAATCCGATAGAGTCAGCAAACTCGAAGGAGCCCGCGACGGCCGAGCGTCGACAGTCCACTTCCGCTTCTCTTCTGTTCCCTGGGCTCTCGGGCCTGCCGGGGTGATGCCTGTTTCGATCCCTTTGTCCCGCCGGCAGCATAGAATCTTCGCGAGCCGCGGAGAAACCGAACGTTTGTATCACGGAGGGCGTTCCCTACAGCACGAGCCGCGCGAACCGATGCTTACGCCCGAGGCGGATTGGCGTATTCCGCGACAACGCTCGAGGGCGGACCGATGACCAAGCTCAAGACTCTTTGCGAATGGATGACCGAGCGGGGCCTCGAACCGAGCGTGCTTGCCGAGTCTTCCGGCTTGGATCGGAAGATCGTCGAGGCGCAACAAAAAAGCCTACCGCAGGCGGGGCAGGTACCTGCGATAGGCGTGTGTCGAGGTTGCCCCCGACTTCCGTTAATCATCCAAAGTCCATCAACGCTGTCAATAAGATCTCGCTGAGATTTTTTGGCGAGCATTTAGCGGCGACCGAACGGCGGCGCCGTCGCGCTGCGATCCGACTGATGTTTGCCTAGGAATTCTCTTGACATTTGCGGCCTCCGCCCGATCTATTAGTCTTCGTTGATGCTTGGCGGAGCCGATGGATTCTTTTTGAGACGATCGATCGTTTTTTGTCAGGAGGAACCGCGACGATGTCGCCGCATACCGAGTCGCCCCATGCCCAGCCGCTGCGCACCCAAGCCGCAATTCATCGCTACGATCACGTACGGGGAAACTGTGCGAATCCGCTGGCCCCGGCGGCCGGCGATCTGGTGAAAGTCGGCTCGCGGCGCTGGTTCTTGCAGTTGGGAATGGCGGGCGTGGCGGGGTTGTCGCTGCCCGAACTGTTGCGGCGCTCGGCTGCGGCCAGCGGCCCCGGCGGACGGCCGGAGAAGCGCTCGGTGATTTTGATTTGGCTTTCGGGCGGGCCGAGCCATATCGACATGTGGGATCCCAAGCCGCAAGCGCCGCAGGAAATTCGCGGCCCGTATCAAACCATTCCCACCAGCGTGCCGGGCATCGAGGTCTGCGAGCATTTGCCGCTGCAGGCGAAATTGATGCAGAAGCTGTCGATCATTCGCTCGGTCGATTGTTCGGCCAGCAACCATACGCCGATCACCATGCAGGCCGGCAATGCGCTGGCCCGGCGGAGCGACGACGGCAACGACGGGCAGGGCTATCCTTCGATGGGCTCGGTCGCCGCGCGGTTCCGCGGCCCCAACGATCCGCACGTGCCGGCCTTCGTGGGCCTGGCCGATTCGTGGAAGGCCGACGTGTACGGCGCCGGTCACATGGGCGGAGAGTTCGAGCCGGTCAAAGGAGGCGAGTTGGGCGGCCGGCTGGCGCTGCCCGCAGGGGTCAACGTGCCGCGGCTGGCCAATCGCGAAGAATTGCGGCGCCAGTTCGATCGCCTCAGCCGCTCGCTCGAACGGTCCGCCGCCGTCGAGCAGACCGACCGCTATCAGCAGATGGCCTTCGACATGGTCGCTTCGGAGCGAGTCAAGGAAGCCTTCGACATCTCGAAGGAGAGCGACGCCACGCGCGACGCTTACGGCCGCATCAGCGTGGGCGAAAAGGCGCTGTTGGCGCGGCGACTGGTCGAGGCCGGCGCGACCTTCGTGACGATGAGCGGCCGCTGGGGCTATTTCGATCATCACGGCGACAACGTTCCGCCCTGGGGCGGCATCCTCAAGGGGCTGACGCCGATTCTTCCGACGATCGACCGCGTGCTGTACGCGCTGGTCAACGATCTCGACCAGCGCGGCTTGCTCGACACGACCTTGGTGTTGATGCTGGGCGAATTCGGCCGCACGCCCATGCTCTCGTCCGACGGCGGCCGCGGGCACTGGACGAACTGCATGTCGATGGTCGTCGCCGGCGGCGGCTTGCCTTGCGGGCAGGTCATCGGCAGCACCGACAGCAAGGGCTACGCCGTCAAAGATGCCCGCGTCACGCCTTCCGACCTGGCCGCCACCGTCTTCCGCCACCTGCGGATTGACCTTTCCTGCCACTGGGTCAACCCCTCCGGCCGCCCGACGCCGATCGTCACCGAAGGCGGCCGGCCGATTCCGGAGTTGGGCTAAGGCGCGAAGGCAACGAAGGGGCGGAAGCGCATGAGCATCGAGCCTGCGGCGAGAACGCGCGGGAACGAGCGGCGTGCTCGCAAAGCGAATTGAAATCCAGCGTTCTTAGCTCCAATCAGAACGCGTCAGCCGCGACGCGGAAGCCGATTGCGCCATCGGTCGGTTGATCGTGCGGGCGATCGACGGGCGCCTGCCTCTGATCGGCGGCATTGTCCCATACGCTCCCGCCCCACATATTGCCGGAAGCGCACCATTCGGCGCTGTTGCCAACCATGTCGTATAGTCCCCATTCGTTCGCTTTGAGCGATGCTACGGTGTGAGGCGCCTTGCCGCTATTCTCTCGCGTCCAAAAATACTCTCCTGCACGATCCATATAGTGCGAAATCGGACGGTTGGCGAGAAAGGCGTGCATTAATTCGTCGCTATTCGCGAGCTTGAACTTCAAGCGAGGGTTCGTCGGACTTATACGATCAAAGAAGGCCTTGCAATCGTTGATGCTCACGTAGCTAACAGGCAACGAGTCACCTTTGACCGAACTTGGATTGCTGCCCATCACCGCAACCCACTGCTTTTGCGTCACCTCGGTCTGCCCCAAATAAAACTCCTTGATCTTGCCGTCTTTGCTCGCCGGGATCTTCACCAGCCGCAACACCACGCCCGGCGCCAGCGTGATGTCGAGGAACTTGCCGCCCGTCCCGCCGTTCTGGCCGGCTGCCGCGGCCAACGCTTCCTCTCCCGCCTCGGAAATGCGTTTTTCGACGCGCGTCTTGGCGAAGCCCGTAAGCTGGTCGGCCGCTCGGGTATACCAAAACACGGCCCGGCTCTTGTAACCCGCCTGGTCGCGCGGATCCTTGGCGTCGACGCTCAGCGCCCACCAAAGGTCTCCGGCCTTGGCCATCGTCTCGGGCTCGCCGGGCGATTCCTGGTCGATTACGGCGACCGCGCGGAGTTGTGCATCGCCCGCCTTGGTCAGGTGCTTCAAGCCGCCCGCCCAATCGTTGCGGTCGAACGCCAGATGCTTGCCGAGCGATTCGTTGGCTGCCGGACTGCCGGGATCCTCGGCGAGCGTCTTGCGGGCATCGGCGATTTCGCCCTCGACGTGCGCCGCTTGCTTGCGCGCCTTTTCGACCGAGCGGCGCTTGGCGACGATTTCCTTGCGGAGCACGGCATCGCGGACCTTCGCCGACGCGCTGGCGGCGGTCTTGAGCGCGGAATCCGCCAGATCGAACTTGCCGGCCGCAATCGCGTCGTCCGCCAGTTCCAAACCGCGATTGGCCACGCTCAGCCGGGCGTCGTTGCTCTTGGCGCTGCCGGCGGCGATCTCCAGAATCGAGCCTTTGGTCGCCAGTTCGTCCACGTCGAACACGCGGGCGAGATTTTCCACGGACTCGAACGCCAACCGGGTATCGCCGATTCTGGCAGCCACTTCCGCGGCGGAGAGATAGAGCGCAGCCTTGGCCGGATCGTCGCCCGTCGTGCTCTCGGCGGCTTCCAGCATCGCCTTGACGGCGCCCGTTTTGTCGGACTCGGCGAGCTCCTTGGCGAACGTCTCGGCGACGAGCTGCTTTGCGGCGTCGAGAGCTTTCTTGGGCGGCAATGGTTTGCCGGCGGCAAAGGCCGCCGACGAAAACAGAACGGCTACGACGAACGCCAGTGCGGTACGCATGATGCCCTCCCGGTTGGGTGCTTCGTATTACAAACGTTATCCTTCATTCCGCGCCGCGGATATTTCGTCCTGCGGCTCAAGCTGCAGAGAGTCGCTTTTCGCGGAGCGAAAAGCGACTTTGGTTGCGGCTTCGCCGCTTCGTGTTTCGCCCATTCTAAGTCGAATGCGCGGCTCGGTCCAAGCCGTTCTTACGGGCATCGCTCCAATCAATTCGCCAACGGCCGCAATCAATTCCTGAGATTGCCATTGATCGCCGCAGCGGCGGCTTGAAACGCGCGAGCGGCTGTTGATGGTTTCGCGGCTCGGGAACACGTCGCGGCGGCGCCGGCGGGCGGCGCCCACCTTACGGGAACTCGGCAGTGAGCGAATCGAGCAGCGGCGAGAGAATGGAATTATGACTCGCGCATCGTGCAACTGCGCCAAATAGCACACAAAAGCGAGAGCAAATCGCACACTTTGCGGCCATCGACCCGGCCCCATCTCGCTTGTGGCGACCGTTGAGGGCGGAATGTAGTCGCCGATTTCGACTTGGCACGGCACTTGCACGTCAAGGGCGCGCCCCCAAACGCGGTCCGACTCTTCGGAAGACGTCGGCCAGACGTGCGAGGGCCGCTGAAAAGGAGACGTCCATGTCCGATCGACCCGTCGGCCCGCCGCCCGTGCTTCAACGCGGCTCTCCGCGTCCGCTCATGGCGATCGGCCGCCGCGCGCCTCAAACAGTCTTGCAAACCGCCGAGCGACAAGTCAAGGTGATAGCGTCTGGATTCCCGCCCATTGACGGAAATCAAGCGCAGGTCATTGCGGCCCTGATCGGCCAACTCCAGGCTCAAACCGAGGCCCTGGTTCGAGTGCAGGCTCGAATGAACGCGATGTTTCAAAGTGCTATCGAGGAGGGTAACCGGCTGATCTCGCAATATTCGGAGCAAGCGAACGATTCAGACTTGGCGTTTCGACTTTCGGAGGCTTGGAGTGACGTGACGGAATGAACTTCGAAGAGCAAGCGAAGCTGATCGACGGACTCAAGGAATTACAATCACGGGTAAACGCCCTCGCCGGCGCGCAGTTGGAGTTGAAGGCGTTGCTGCTGGAAGTCATCCGGACCAACAAGGCGCTGATCGAGCGGCAGATCGAACGCGACGAGCGCCATCCTCCCCAATTCGGCACGTAGTTCGCTTAAGAAAAAACGCCGCCGGCAAGGCGGACCTGCGGCGGCGAGCGTCCGGGCGGCCTCGCGCCTCCAGGCGGCTTGTTTCTCGCCCATCGTTGGGCTCGGTCTCGCCGACGGTCGAGAGCACCAGCCGAGGCTCCAGCGGCTCCACAAACATCCGCCAGCCGCCCAGCAGGCGCGTCCAGCGGCCAGAAGCGGAAACCGGCTCGCTCGGGAAACCGGCTCGCTCGGGAAACCGGCTCGCTCGGGAAACCACGGCGCGACGCTGCTTGCCGAATCACCCGATTGACGAGCGCGGTTTTGCCCCAAAACGCCGGCAACCGACGGCGCTGAACGCTAGCAGACACCAACAGACCAGAGTCCCAGGTTCGGGAACCGGGGTGAGGCCGTCCGGGACCGTAACGACATACCCCCCGTTCTGGTTGGTTCCGAATTGAAACGTGCCGCCAGTGACGCTGGTGTCCGCCGTGACTCCAGCAACACTCATCACGAACTGTATCGTTCCTCGGCTGAACGGGTTGTGCGGCGAGTTGCCGCTGATCGAACCGTTTGCATCGTAATGCGTCTGGTAGTCGAGTCCGCCAAAGTTGGGGCTGCCCGTGCCGAACACGCTCAGGTAAGGCCCGGCGCCGAGCGTCCAACCTGTGTACGTGGTATGATTAATCGTCACGTCACCGAAAATGGGATTGCTTCCCAGGTCTTGTATCGTGCCGTCGCTATGGACAACGACCACGTCGGCGCTGCTTTGGGTCACATTTCCCGACGTCGCGCCATTGCCAAGCGTCAACGTAAAGCCGGTCAGCACTTGGGTTGTGCTAAAGGTCGGATTCTCCGTGTTGGTCAAGTCGATCGTCACCGTGCCATTACCCGTGGCGACTACGGCCTCGGCGCTAACGGGCGCCCCGTTGTTATTGGCGCCCACCTGCGTTTCAAGAAGAACGACGCCCGCTTCAGAGAAGCGAACATCCACCCAAAACATGGCGGCAAGAATCACCCAGAAAACAACGGAAATTCGTGAAGAAAAAGGCAACTTCATGATCGCTCGCATGCCTGCCATAGGCATGCCTCCGGTTCAAGCAAATCTGGGTAGAATCAACCCCAATAGGGCCTCTGCCGACCCATCACTATTACTATGAAAGAGCATGATAATCCTCTCGTGTAGGAAGTCAAGAAGAAAGTCCTCAAGACTTCAAACCCTGGTCGTCCGGACTCGGGGCGAAATCGGCCCCAGCGCTAACCTCTTCTGGATCAGATGGTTACAATACAAACTTCGACGCGCTTCCGGGAAGTTGCTTGATGAGGGTTCGCGCAGATGCTCGAGATGAACTTCGCATGTCGTAGCGCTAGAGTCGCGCCGATCGCGGCGCTAACATTCATGGCTTGGGTCGGATTGATCGCGACCGGCCGATTGATCGCGACCGGCCGCGCGGCGGATGCCCCGGCGCCGCCCACGCCCCTGGCGGAAGCTTGGGATTACGCTCCCGCGATGCGCGCCGTGGCGGCCAAGTCTCGGGGCCGCCACGGCGTAGTGTTGCACATCGGCGACTCGCTGACCTATTCCAATCCCTACGGGCAGTGGGCGCGGCTCGGGCGGGGAAAGACGCCCGAAGACAAGGCGGCGCTGGAGTGGATGCATGCCGGAAGCGACGACGATTCCGACGGCTGGTGGTTGTGCCGCTTCGATCACCCGGCCGGCGGGCGTTCCTATACAGCGGCCGGCGGCCTGACGTGCGATGAATTGCTAGCCGGCGGCAGGCAAGGATTGGAGTCGCTCGGCGAACTGCTCGCCAAGTACCGGCCGCAGATGATCGTGCTCTTGATCGGTTCGAACGACGCCAACCAGCGGCGTCCGTTGGCGGCCTACTCGGCAAACCTAAGTAAGGCGATTGATGAGACGCTCGCCGCAGGCGTGATTCCGATCGTCTCCACGATTCCGCCTCATCCGCGCGAGCCTCGCTTGGCCGCCGCCTACAACGACGCGATTCGCCAGGCCGCGCGACGGCGAAGGCTGCCGTTGATCGACCTGGAGCGGGAGATTCTCGCGCGGCGGCCCGACGACTGGAATGGCACGCTGCTGGAGAAAAACGACGTCCACCTCTCGGCCGCGCGGGGCGAAATTTCCGCGACCAGCGAACCGACGGAAGAGCATCTGCGCGAAAGCGGATATCTGCTGCGCGGCTGGCTGTCGGTGCGCAAGCTCGCCGAGGTCAAACGGCTCGTTTGGGACGCGACGCCTCGCGAAGCCTCCGCGGCCGCAATGAAGGCGCCGAAGCAGCAAACCGCCTCCGCCGCCGCCTCGCCGCGCACCGCCGCTCCGCGCGTGCGGCTGCCGGTGATTCGCGACACGTGGTTCTCCAACGTCGGCCGCGAGGCCGACGGCAACTGCGGCGGGGCCGAGCGATTGAAGGTCAAGTCGAACCAGGAAATGTCGCTGGTCGATTTCGATCCCAGCGTCTTGCAGGGGCGCGTCGTGCGGGCCGCCTGGCTGCACGTGCGCCCGGCCGGTCCGGAGCGCCTGCACCGTATCACCGTCAGCAGTTTCACCGCGCCGTGGGTCGAAGGCACGGCCGCCGGCTACGAGCCTGAAAACGGCAGCTCGACGTTCAATCACCGCCAGCATCCCGATGTACCTTGGAGCTTTCCCGGCAGCGACCTGTGCGACGTGATGTTGGGCCGTAGCGGCACGTTGTGGCGTTCGACCGACGCCAGCGAGCCGGACGTCGATGGCTGGCAAAAGATCCCCGTCGATCCGCGCGTCATCTCCGCCCGCGTCGCCGGAGTCAGCTACGGCTGCCTCGTGTTCGACGACACCGGTTCGGAATGGTCGCGCGAGGGCGAGAAGTTCACGCTGCGGATGTTCCCCAACCGTTTTCTTTACAGTCGCGAAGCGGAGTGGGGCCGGGCGCCTTATTTTTCCGTCGAACAGGGACCGGAGGATCGCGAGCCGCCGCCGGCCCCGGACGGCTTGGCGGCGGAGACCGGCGATTTGCCGGCGGGAGAGGCCTGGCTCACGTGGCGCACGCCGGCGGACCGCGGTCCGGCCGGCGTGCTGGGGTATTTCGTCGAGATCGACGGCCGTGCCGTACCGCGCTATTTGATCCCCGCAGTTTCCGGCAATTTGGCCCCGGGCGGCGCTGCTTCAGGAGAGACCGCTTTCGGAGACACGGCTTTCGGAGACACGGTGCGGATGCACGTCCGCGATCTCGCCTTGGCGCCGGGCGCCAAGGTGCGGGCGGCGGTCAGCGCGGTCGATGCCGCCGGCAATCGCGGACCGGCGGCGCCGCTCGAGTTCGAAGTCTCTCGCCGGCAGTCGCCGGAACTGCCCGCGCTGGCCAAGCTGCCGCCGCCCAATATTTCCGGCGACGGCAAACTGCCGCGGCTCGGGCAGGCCGAAGTGGCGGTCATCGACGCGCTCGACAAAGTGCAGCCGCTGACGGGCGAACTGAATCCGGCTCATCCGGCCGGGTATCTGGCCGCCAACCATCTTTGGGACGCCGCTTCGAAAACAATTCGGCTCAAGGCCGCCAAGAATGAATTCGTCGCTTTTCAACTGCTCGTGCGCAAGCCGGCGCCGGGACTTGCGGCGAAAGCGGCGTTCGCCGCGGACGCGGGCATCGAAACTTCGATCTCGGAATTGCGCTATGTCGAAACGCCGGGCGGCCCTTGGCCCGATCCGGTCGTCGAAACCTCGCCGGCGAACCGAGGCGGCGCCGGCCAAATATTGCCGGGTCAAACCTGCCAAAGCCTGCTGGTCGAACTCTACGCGCCACATGAGGCGCCGGCGGGCGTGCAGCGCGGATCGCTGAAACTCAGCGCCGCCGCAGGGAAGTCGCTCGAACTGCCGATCGAACTGGAGATCTGGGACTTCACGCTGCCCGACTATCTCAGCTTCGTGCCGGAAATGAATTGCTATGACCTGCCGGCCGACGAGCGCGAGTATTATCGCCTGGCGCATCGGCACCGCACGACGCTCAATCGTGTCCCTTATCATCATAATGGCGCCGTCTCGCCTGGCTGCGCGCCGCATTGGGACGGACGGCAGTTGGCTTGGCGCGACTGGGATCGCCGCTTCGGCCCGTACCTCGACGGCTCGGCATTCGCCGATTTGCCGCGTCGCAGCGTGCCGTTGGAGCAATTCTATCTGCCGCTGTTCGAGAATTGGCCCAGCCCGATGGCCGGCAATTACAACGAGAGCTACTGGGCCGATCGGGCCTTCCCGGCGGCTTATCGCCAGGCGTTCGTCGACGTCTCGCGGCAAATGGCCGAGCATTTTTCGCAACGCGGCTGGCGCGACACGCAGTTTCAGTGCTATTTCAACGGCAAGAACAACTTCAAAGCCGGCGGCTGGTCGCGCAGCACGTGTCCTTGGCTGCTCGACGAACCGGCCCATTTCCAGGACTACTGGGCGCTGCGCTATTTTGGCCTGGTGTTTCACGAAGGCGTCGCCCAGGCCGGCGGCCAGGCGAAAATGCTCTTCCGCTGCGACATTTCGCGGCCCGAGTGGCAACGCGACGTGCTCGACGACGTGCTCGATTACAACGTCGTCGGCGGCGCCTTTCGGCGTTACCGCCGGATGGTGCTCGATCGCCAGGCCCAGCGAGCGCAAGTCGTCGTCGAATACGGCGGCTCGAACCCGATCGAGGAAAGCAACATCCAACCGGCCGCCTGGTGCCTCGACGCCTGGACCTTGGGCGCCGACGGCGTGTTGCCTTGGCAGACGATCGGACGCGCCGAGTCGTGGCGCGTGGCCGATCCTTTGTCGCTGTTCTATCCCGCGACCGCGGAAACGGGCGGCAAGCCGGCGCCGTCTTTGCGATTGAAAGCCTATCGCCGCGGACAGCAGGACGTCGAGTATCTGGTGCTGTGGAGCCGCCTTGCCGGGCAGCCCCGTTGGGCGGTCGGCGAAGCAGTTCGCCGCGCGCTGGCGTTGGCCGGCGAGCGGCGCATTGACGGCCAACCAGCCGGTAACGGGCGGCAGGAGGCCGAAGACGCCGGCCGCATTCGCTTTGCGAAGTTGTTGCCGGAAGACTTATGGCGGTTGCGAATGGCCATCGGCTCCGAGTTGTCGCAGCGGCGGCCGCCGGCGAAAAGGCGTTGGGTCGATTTCACCCCAATCCGCCCGGCGGCGGAGCGAGCGGAACGCTGAGCGTCAGTCGTTGGCGCTGGAGGCAAATGGAACGCTTCGCCTCACGACGACAGCGGTACGGGCAGGAATAACGTCAAGGGATCGCCCAGCACCTGCTCAAACCCGTGCTTTTGATAGAACCTGGCGGCGGTCTCGTCCTTGGCATGAACGAGGAGGAGTTTCAGGCCCGCAATCTCGGCCGCCTGCATCGTTCGTAGAATCGCGTCCTTGAGCAGCGCCTTGCCCAGTCCTTTTCCCTGTTCGCGACGATCTACGGCCAAGCGGGCGAGTAACATCACCGGAATGTCGTACTTCCCCGCCCCCTTGACGAGCATCGCCGGAAGCAACTTCTGATCGAGCGAGCCGTAGACAAGCGAGTAAAACGCAACCACGATATTGTCGTCCTTGCGAGTCGTGACGTAATTGCGAACGATACCCCGCTTTTGATTTTGCAGCGCGTAATTGCGAAGATAAAGATCGAGCGCCGGCGCCCCGCAGTCGAAAACGGCCCGATCGTGGCCGCCGTCCAACGGACAAAGCGGCGAATAAGCGGGCTCAGCCATCCAGAATGGACCGTTCGGAGAGCAACTTGCGGATGGCCGCCACGCTCTTTGCGGGCGGATGGTCGAGCGTCTCAAAGACGTGCGCAAGCTGCTTTTTGCTGAGCGATATGGGCTCTTCGTCGACCAGCAATTCGGCGGCCGCCTGGTAAGCGCTTTCGAGAACGAACTCGCTGATGGTCTCTCCGTGCCGTTTCGCCGCGCGGGCAATTACCGCTTTGCGTACAGCGTCGACCCGGATGCTCAGCCTGCTTTCTTTGGTGATCGACACAGATCGGTTTTTGGCCATCTCAAGCCTTTCATTTGTGTACCCATTGTACGCCCATTCTGTCCCCCCGGCAAGGGGCGATTTCAGACGTCCCATGCCTGCGAGGCATCGGCGCCACGCGCCTTTTCCATGGCGTCGAGTCAGCACGCCGATATGGATCATCTCCGGCTCGATCGTATTCTCGCTCGCTTCGATGATCGCCCCGTCAAGAGGCCCGCCCAAAAACGACCATTTTGCACAGCCCAGGCTGAGCCTCGGCGAAGCCCCAGTTCGCTGGGGCATCGCTTCGCTCTGCCGCCAGCCACCCCGCGCTGCTTGAAATTGCCAACCCCAATTCCTAGACCTGACAATGCACTACGCCGTCGTCGCCAATTCGTCGAGCGTAAACCACTGATGTCGGATTTTTTGGCGCTTCCACGTATAAGTCGTGTGAACGCCGCCGTCGGCCGCCTGGATCACGGCCGGATAAGAGTATTCGCCCGGCTCCGATTCCAAAACGCGCGCCGTGCGCCAGGTGCGGCCGTCGTCGTCGCTCAGCGCCAAGGCCAACGGCGTACGGCCGAGATGCGTGGGATTGTAGACCAACGCGTGCCGGCCATCGGCCAAGGTGACGGCGTCGATTCCCGAATTGGGATTGGGCAGCGAGTCGATCGCTTCGGCGCGGCTCCAAGTCAGGCCGCCGTCGCGGCTCTCGGCCCGGCAAATCTGCCCGATGCGGCGCGTGCTGCGCATGAGCATCAGCAGCGAGCCGTCGCGACGCCGCAGAATCGACGGCTGGATCACGCCCTCGGCGTGTTCGGGGTGGTCGATGGGTCCGTGCTTGGTCCAGGTCTTGCCGCCGTCGGTGCTGCGCTCCACCCAGCAGGCCCACGCGCGATAGGACTCGACGGAACTGGGCGCCAGGATTGCGCCGTCTTCGAACTGCACGGGCTTGTTCTTGATCGGCCCCAGCAGTCCTGCGGGCAGGATGCGGCTTTCGCCGAACGTGCGGCCTCCGTCCGCGCTGACTTTGCAAAAGCCCGACCAGGTGCTGGGGCTGGGGCCGGCCTTGTAATAAAGTTGTACTTCGCCCTTCGTTCGTTCGCGAAACAACACCGGGTTCCAACAAGGACGGCCGCGTTCCTCGGCGACCTTTTCCGGCGCCGACCAGCGGCCGTCGAACCGCGCGATCCAGATCGCCACGTCGTCGGCGCCTTCTCGAGCGCCGCCGAACCAGGCCGCCAAAAACTTGCCCGGCTCGGTTTCGACGATCGTCGAAGCGTGACAACTCGGAAACGGCGCCCGGTCGTAAATGAATGCGGCGGTCATCACGGCCTCAGCCAACTTGGGGTTCCGGCCCTTCGCCCGCGCCGAGCACCGCTTCTTCGATCATCTCGGCCTTCTCGGCCGGCGTGATCCGCTGGCGGAAGCCGAACCAGAAGAAGATCAAGGTCAAGGCGGCGCCGGCCTGCGGCCACATCCAAATCTTTTGCCAATCGTAGCTTTGCGCCTTGCGCCATTCCGCCCGCGTCACCACGCCGTCGCCGTCGCCTACTTTCTGGTCGATGCTTCTCAAGGTCATTTCGATGCCTTGCTGCGAATACGTGTAGTGCGCGTCGGGATCGATAAACGGGTCGGGGATGTTCGACAGCGAGATGCCCTTTTCGGCCGACAGGCCGTACGCCTTCGCGATGCCGGTTTTGCCGGTCGGATCCCAATTGGGCAGCGCGGTTGTGAGCAACCTGCCTTCTTTGGCGTGCCTCGGTTCGCCTTGTTCATCGACCACGAGCAATTTGGAATAGTGCGAAGGGTATAGGTCGTGAACGTATCCGGCGGCGTAGGCGCCGACGAACATGCCCAGGCCGAGCGTGATGAAGGCGATGAAGCTCTGGGCGCTGGCGCGCTGCGAGGCGTGGGCCTTGGCGTCGACGTAGATCTGGCTGGCGACGAAGAAGAAGTCGTAGCACACGCCGTGCAGCACCAGGCCGACCACGATCAGCGGCAAGTTCAGCGTGCCGAAACAATAATATCGTGCGACCCAGGCCAGCATGCCGATGGCCAGCATCCGCTTGACGCCCAACAGCGAGATGAACAGCGGCATGGCCGCCATGAACCCCACCTCGGAAACCTGTCCCAGCGTTTGCAAGGCGGTCGGCGCCGGAGCGTCGGTTTCCTGCAGAAACACGTTGGCCAGGTTGTAATAGAAGGCCAGGGGAATGCAAATCAAAAACGACGACAGCGTGAAGACCAGGAATGACGGATCGGCCAACAAGCGCAGGATGCTCTTGCGATCGCCCTGCGGCTCGGCGCCGGCGGCTCGTTTGGGCGGCGTATGGGGCAGCGTGAAACAGAACGCTCCCAGCAGCACCGAGGAAACCGCCGCCATGACCATGAAGTTGTTGGGATTGAACAGGAAGCTGTCGGCCGGAATGACGGCCGTGATCGGCCCGTAGAGCACGCTGTCCGGTTTCACTTTCAGCAACAGGCCGACGCCCCAGCCCGCCGCGATCCAGCCGAGCGTGCCGAACACGCGAATGATCGGAAACTCCTTTTCCGGCTCCTGGATGTTTTCGAAACTGATGGAGTTGGTCAGCGCCAAGGTGGGCATATAACACAACGCATAGGCGATCATCAGCGGGTAGAGCACGTTGAACTGGTTTTCGAGTGCGGGGAATTGCTCGAGGATTCCGTGCGAAAAGGCGGCCGCCCCCAACAGCACGGCGCCCAAGAGGTGCAGCATGGCGAGCACCTTTTCCGTCGACAGCCAACGGTCGGCCACGTAGCCCATGAACAACGGCGAGATCATCGCCGCAATGGCGGTCGACGAGTACACCGCACCGATCTCGAGGCCCGTGAACTTGAGCGTGCCTCCCATGTATCCGCCAATCTCGACGCCCCACGATCCCCAAACGTAATATTGGAGAAACATCATGATGGACAGCCGAGTGCGAACAGAACCCATCGCGAACTCCCGAACGGAATGAAGTTGAATGAAAAAAATCGGCCGCAGCTTCTCTGCGCGGCCGCGGGAGGCCGCACGGAAAACGCCTATCATAAGGGGCGGCGCGCTCGGAAGAAAGCCTCAGCGGCGCAAGGCAGGCCCGGCAGGGCGATCGCCGGCCGGCAGAGTCTTTCCGATCCGCACGACGAACTCCGCCGTGTTGTACCTCGCCAAGAAAGGCGCCGCGGCCGATGTCGAATCGCGAGTCAAGGTTCCCGAAATCGCTTCGATCTCGCCCGACAACGACGCTACGGACATCAACTTTCAAAGCCGCTGGGGCGTGCCCCTCAAGCCCGTCGTTGACAAGTTTCGCACTCGGGCGAGAGACGCCAAGTAAAAGCGACGCCCGGTAAACTCGTCTAGCAAGCAAGCGGGCTGAAACAACAATCGCCGCGGTCTGCCGAACAGGTAGACCGCGCGTGGTTTCCTCGTGCGGCGAAGCCGCAGCGAAAGTAGTAGGCATACTCCGTATGCCGTAACCGCGCCATGGTTGGGCGCCATTCGAGCGCCGGCGACGGCACACAGGAGTGTGCCTGCTACTTTCTCGCAAGCGCCGCCAACGGCGTTTTCCGACGCACGTCTCGTTCTTAATCGCGCCCTGTATAATGCCGTGAAATTGCGTTGCATCGACGCGCATGGATCGGCTAGGCTGCGCCTCGGGCGGTCGGCGATCCAACGACGGACCGGTGTCAGCGAGGTAATTCGATGAGCGCAGGCGTTCGCGGCCAAGTCGCTTTTCGCCCGGCAATTTCGCGGCGTTCGGCGCTGCAAGCAGGTTCTCTCGGCCTGTTGGGACTGGGCATGTCGGAGTTGCTCGCCGAGCGGAGCATGGCGGCGCCTGGGCAAAGCGTTCCCGACAAGTCGGTGATCTTCATCTTCCTCAACGGCGGCTTGGCGCATCAGGACAGCTTCGACTTGAAGCCCCAAGCCCCCGAGACGGTGCGCGGCGAGTTTCGCCCCATCGCCACGCGCACGCCGGGCATGGAAATCTGCGAACACCTGCCGCTCTTGGCCGAACGCAGCGAGCGTTTCGCTTTGGTCCGCTCGGTGGCCACCAACAGCAACGGCCATGGAGAAGCGTGCCATATCCTGTTCAGCGGGCGGCTCGATATCCCCAACAGCCAAAGCCTCGGCACGCCTCCCAGCCCGAACGAATGGCCCTCGATCGCAGCGCAAGCGACTTACGCCACGCGCGGCCGCAACAACCTGCCGCCGGCCGTCGTGCTGCCGCAACCGAGCATCAACGAAATCGGCGCCGTGCGGCCCGGCCAATATGCCGGCAAGCTCGGCAAGCGCTTCGAGGCCTGGCACATGAACGTCGCCTCGCCCTGCGCTTTGGGTAACGGCGCCTGCCCGCATTGCTTCCGCTTCGAGGGCACGCCGTTCGAGCACGGTTCGAGCACGATTTTCGATACGCCGGCGCTGACGCTGCCCGAGGGCGGCGCTGCTCGCCTGGCGGGACGGCTCGGTTTGCTGGAATATATCGAGCACCAGCAGCGTGCCTTGGAGTCGGCGGCCGAGCAGTCCGCCTTCGGTCGCCACCGGCAACAAGCGATCTCGGTGTTGGCCGATCCGCGCGTCCGCTCGGCCTTCGAGGTCGAGCAAGCCGATCCGGCCACGCTCGAGCGTTACGGCAAGAACAAGTTCGGGCTGTCGCTGTTGATGGCCTCGCGGCTGGTCGCGGCGGGCGTGAACCTGGTGCAGGTCAATCTCGGCAAGAATTCGTCATGGGACACGCACCGCCGGAATTTCGTCAACCTCAAAGACAACTTGCTGCCCTACATGGATCGGGCGGTCGCCGCCTTGCTTGACGATCTCGCTGCCAGCGGGTTGCTGGAAACGACGCTGGTAGTGATGACCGGCGAGTTCGGCCGCACGCCGAAGATCAACAAAGACGCCGGCCGCGACCATTGGGGGCCGGTGATGACGAGCTTCTTCGCTGGCGCCGGCGTGCGCGGCGGCCAGGTGATCGGCTCGACCGACAAGATCGCCGCCTACCCGACCAGCGACCGCCAGACGCCCGAGAACATCGCAGCCACCATCTACGACGCGCTCGGCATTCCGCGCGACGCCCAATGGCTCGACGTCGACGGCCGGCCGCACGAGTTCTACCGCGCGGCGCCGATCGCGGGATTGGGGTAACAGGCGGCTCATCAAGGTGGCGTCGAGTTTCGCCGCGGAGCAGTCCCGCCCCTGCGTGCTTAGCGATCCCGCCGGGCGAGAGGCGTGCTTCATCATGAAATGAACCTGCGCGGATCCGCGCGTTCATGATTTGATCGATAATTCTCCACAGCCGCGAGCGCACGGCCTCTGACGCAGCAATTAGGGCGTGCGCATCCGCCAATCGGCCAGCCGCAAGCCGGCGATCCACGCAAAGTGCGGCGTGTTTCCGGTGACGAGTACGCGCTGCGAATCGATCGCCGTAGCCGCGATAATCAAATCGGCGTCATTGCACGGGTGGCCGTTGTTCCGAGCTTCGGCCCAAAGTTCTGCGGCCTGGGTTAAAATCGGCATGGTGATGGGGCGAACGTCGCTCGAGCCGACCATCGCGAGAAAACCGGCAAGCTGCCGCGAGGCCTGATTCGCGAGCATCCCCCGAAGCACTTCGTAGACGGTCATCGCCGAGAACGACAACCGCGCGTGAAGGGACAGATACTTTTGCGCCGAGGCGAGCGCCTGCGCGTTCTTGCCTTTGAGCACTTCGGACAGAATATCGGTGTCAAGCAGCGCCCCGTCCATGCCTAGGGAAGATCGCGAGTAAGGTTGGCCCGGGTTTTTGCGATCTTATCGATCGCCTCAATTTCTTGCTCGCTGAGTCCCTGATAGATTCGCGTCCAGTCCTCGACGGATTGGGGCGGAGCGGCGCCGGCTGCGGGAGCGTCGATTTTGGCGACCTCGATTACGAGCCGTTCGTCGGCCGACAACGGCCGGCCGATCACCTCTTCCAATGCACGGCGGTGCGGAGCGTCGAGGGCGCCGACATCGATCGTCAGATTGCTGCTCATGACTATAGCTTTATTCTACCTTCTTAGCTGCGGCAGGGCGACGTTTTTCGCCGCCGTCGCCGCGGTTCGCTAAACGCATTGAACCTGCCGCCGGGCGGGCCTATGATGGCTCTGTTTATGGGACGCTTTCAATTCTCGCTCCGCACGTTGCTGGCTGCGATCGCCGCCGTATCCGTCACCTCGGCGTTGCTCGTCGCAAAGCCGGGTTGGCTGGCGGGCTTGGGGCTCTATTTATAGGCTTTGGTTTACCCCGCCGTGTTCCTCGCCGGGGCAATCACGGCTGAACGCAATCGCAGGCTCTTCTGTATCGGGGCGCTCCTGCCCGCCATCGTGTCCTTAATGCTGGTGTTCGCTCACATGTCGGAATGCCTTAAACACCCGATCAGCTGGGCCGAAACGGAAACTCTTCGATGGTTCCTTTTGGACGTAGCTCGTCGCTATCGCCTGATTTTGGCGATCAGTTGGGCAGCGATGCCTTTGGTCGGGGGCGCGTGCGGCCTGTCAGACTGGCTGGCGTTCAACTCGGAGCGGCGTCGATGACGAGCGAGCGGACGGTTGGAGTCGGCAATTTCGCGTTCTTCGGGATATTCATCGCGACCCGCCGGCTCCGCAGCGTTGACGTTGGAGTTCGCTGGTTTCGTTGGCCTCGAATTCAGATCGAGCCGCGGCCCGGCAACCTGCCGACGGGTTTTGCGAAGCGCGGCGTCTTGCGGGGCGTTACCGAGCGTGAAGCGACGCGGCAACGTGGCGTCGGCAAAAGCCAGGGCTTCTCTGGCCGTACAAATCAGGCCGCCCGGCGACGGGCGAGAGACTCGATCGGCCCAGCCGCAACCAATGTCGCGTTTCGCTGGAGCGAAACGGCGGCTTTTCGCTCCAGCGAAAAGCGACACTCTGCCCCGTAAACTGCGCGGCTAGCGAAAGCGAAAATACGCCCGTTGCGGCGGCGCTACGATCCAGGCACGCCGGCGGGCGAAGCGAGCGGCCCGGCCCTCACCGGACCACCACGACCTTGCAATTCGGCAGTGCGGCCTTGAGTTGGTCCATCGTGGCATCCGAGGCAAAGGGAGTAACCGTTACCGTTTTGAGCTTGCGAAGCCGCTTGAGATGGGCAATCGATTTCAGGACATCCGTTTCCGAGAAGAAGCTAGTCATCACGACGTTCTGAAAGAATTCGTTGCCTATCAGTCGACGCAGCCACGCGGGACCGGGAGGCGTGAGCGGCCGATCGATAGGGAATGGATCCGCCGGATCCAGCGGAACGTCTTGCCAGTCGTAACCAACGCTCGCCTCGAGCGCTTCAATCGCCGTCACCGCTTCGCGTTGCTCGCGGGCTCGATTGACGATGACGCCGAGCCAGACGGCTAGCGTCGTCAGCAAGACGAAAAAGCCCCGCAATGAGAACTGAAGCCAGCGGCGGCGAGAAGTCATAGGATTAATCCGTCAGTCGAATCAAGGCCGGCGCGTAACGTCGATCGTTAGATTGATGCGCCGCAGCCAACCAAAACGGAGGCTGACGCCTCCGGCTCGCCGAGAGGGCGCCTTAATCGCTACACGCCCGCCCCCGCGCGGCGAAAGCCGCTGCCGCGGCCGGCCGGCGCTGATTTGGCCTGCGGCGGAGCGGCTAACAGCCGCAGGTTGCCGGGGCCGAGTAGGTCGTCGATCCGCGAACGCATCTCGGCGTTCAACTCGACCTTGATCTCGTCGCAATTGCAAATCACGCGGCTGCCGTCGGCCAACGCCAGCACCAACTGGAACGTGCAATTGCCGGGATACCCGCGGACGATCTCGCGCAGCATCTCCAGGCCCCGCTCGCCGTGCTTCGTTTCGTCGACGCAGACGCGCATCCCCTTGGTGAACCGGGCGGCCAGTTGATCGAGCGGAATCAGTTCGTTGACGATGAAGTTCGCCTCTTCGCTCCCCGGGCGCTTGTCGATCACGCCGCGGGCGGCCAGCACGGCATCGGCTTGCACCAAGTGCCCGCAGTTGGCGAAATCCTCGGGCCAGACGATCGTCCGCATGATGCCGTGCATGTCTTCCAGGTCGAACATGGCGTACTTGGTGTGCGTGCTGCCCGGCCGCGGGTTCTTGGTGTGCGAGAACTTGATCGAGGCGATCATCCCGCCCAGCATTACCTCGGTGCGGTGCGGCAAGGCCGTGGCGCCGACGGTCGTGTGCGTGCAGTAGGTTTCCAGCGTCTTTTGATATTCGGCCAGCGGATGGCTGGAGAGATAAAAGCCCAGCACTTCCTTTTCATTGGCCAGCCGCTCGCGTTCGTTCCATTCGGTCACGTCGGGCAGCGCCGCTTTCGCCGCGGCGGCCGGTTCTTCTTCGGCGTCGTCGAACAGCCCGCGCTGGCCGCTCTTGCGGTCGGCCAAGGCCGAGGCGCCCGATTGCAGCGCCTTGTCGAGCACGGCCATCCATTGCGAGCGCTTGCCGCCGCAACAGTCGAAGGCGCCGGCCTTGATCAGCGATTCGATCGCCGTGCGGTTGGCGCTCGAAGGATCGACCCGTTCGCAGAAATCGAACAGATCGCGGAACGGCCCGCCCGCCTTGCGCGCCGCGACGATCGCATCGGCCGCCTGCCCGCCGCAGCCCTTGATGGCCGACAGGCCGAACAGAATCTTGCCGTCGGCGACCGTGAAATCGCCCGAGCTGAGGTTCACGTTCGGCGGCACGACCTCGATCTCCATCCGCCGGCAATCTTCCAGGTGCTCGACGAGCGAGTCCTTCTTCTTGAAGTTGCGGCCCGAGATATCGCCCGAGAGCAGCGCCGCCATGAACTCGACCGAGTAATGCGCCTTGAGATACGCCGTCATGTACGCAATCAAAGCGTACGCCGTCGAATGGCTCTTATTGAAACCGTAGCCGGCGAATTTTTCGATCATGCCGAACAGGTCTTCGGCTTCTTTCTTGGTCGGCCCCTTGGCCGTGGCGCCGGCGATGAACTCCACGCGGAACTTGGCGATCGCCGCCAGCTTCTTCTTGCTGATCGCCTTGATGCAGCTATACGCGCTGGAAAGTTCGATGTCGCCCAGGCGGTTGAGAATCCGCATCACCTGCTCCTGGTAGACCATCACGCCGTGGGTCTCTTCCAGGATCTCTTTCATCACCGGGTGCAGATACTCGGCCGCCTTGCGGCCGTGCTTCACCTGGATGTAGTCGTCGACCATGCCCCCTTCGAGCGGACCGGGCCGATAGAGCGCGTTGGTGGCGATGATGTCGCGGAAATGGTCGGGCTTCATCCGCTGCAGCAGGTCGCGAATGCCGCCGCTTTCGAGTTGGAAAATGCCCTTCGTCTCGCCGCGGCACAACAGGGCGAAGGTCGCCTTGTCGTCGAGCGGGAACTTGTAGGGGTCGATCCGCTCGCCGCGCGATTGCTCGATCAGATCGACCGCCTTGGCCAGAATCGTCAGGTTGCGCAGGCCCAGGAAGTCCATCTTCAGCAGGCCCGCGCGCTCGACGTCGCCCATCGCCCATTGCGTGATGATTTCTTCCTTGCCCGTCACGCGCTGCAAAGGGACGTACTCGGTCAGCGGCCGGTCGGCGATCACCACCGCGGCGGCGTGCGTGCCGACGTTGCGGGCCAGCCCTTCGATCTTCTGCGCCAGGTCGAGCAGTTCGCGCACTTCGCCGTCGGCCTGGTAAGCCTTCTTCAACTCCTCGCTCTGTTCGAGCGCCTCGGCCAGTTCGATGCCCAGCGTGTCGGGCACCATCGCCACGATCGAGTCGACGCGGGCAATCGGCAGCCCGAGCGCCCGGCCGACGTCGCGAATGGCGGCCCGCGCGGCCAGCGTGCCGAACGTGCCGATCTGGGCCACGTTGGCTTCGCCGTACTTGTCCTTCACGTACTGGATCACCTCGCCGCGGCGATCCTTGCAGAAGTCGATGTCGATATCGGGCGCTTCCAAGCGGCTGATGTCCAGAAACCGCTCGAACAGCAAGTCGTATTTCAACGGGCAGACGTGGCTTAGCCCCAGCGCGAACGCCACCAGCGAGCCGACGCCCGAGCCTCTGGCCGTGGCCGGAATGTTCTGCTCGCTGGCGAAGCGGACGAAATCCCAGACGATCAAAAAGTAATTCGGAAAGCCCAGCGTGTTGATCACGCCCAGCTCGCGCTCCAGCCGGTCGAGCACCACTTGGGCCAACTCGCCGCCAGCGTACATCTCCGGCTCGTCGGCGTAGCGCCGCACGAGCCCTTCGAGGCACAGCTCGCGCAGGTAATCGGTCGGCGTTTTGTCGTCGGGCGGGGTGAAAGCCGGAAAGTGCCGCTTGCCCAGTTCCAACTCGATGTTCACGCTGTCGGCGATCGCCTGGCTTTGCTGCACTGCTTCTTCGAAGCCCGGAAACGCCTCGTACATTTCCGCCGGGCCGCGCAGAAAGAACTCGCTGCCTTCCATCCGCATGCGGTTCGTGTCGGTGCGGAACTTGCCGGTGTTGATGCACAACAGCACGTCCTGCGCCTCGGCGTCTTCGCGGTTGACGTAGTGGGCGTCGCTCGTGGCCACCAGCGGCAGGCCCATCCGCCGCGCGACGTCGACGGCGCCCTCCATCGCCATCCGCTGAATCTCGAGCCCGTTGTTCTGAATCTCGACGAAGTACCGCTCGCCGAACAGCTTGTGGAACCAGGCGGCGATCTCCATCGCCTGCTTCAAATCAGGCTCGGCCGCCTGCCCGCGGAGCAAGGCCCGGCTGAACTCGCCCGAGACGCAGCCGCTGAGGCAGATCAGCCCTTCGCTGTGGGCGGCCAGCAGTTCCTTGTCGATCCGAGGCTTGCGATAAAAGCCTTCCAGAAAGGCGCTCGACGCCAGCTTGATCAGGTTCTTGAACCCGGTGCGGTTCTGGGCCAGCAGGGTCAGGTGGTAGCTGGAATCTTCGTCCTTGCTGATTTCCTTATGCCGCCGGTCGCCCGGCGCCACATAGGCCTCGTAGCCCAGGATCGGGTTGATCCCCGCGGCCTTGGCCTTCTGATAGAACTCCAGCGCCCCATACAGGTTGCCGTGATCGGTCAGGGCCAGGGCATTCATGCCCTGCGCCTTGGCTTTTTCGACGAGCCCTCCGATCGGGCTGGCGCCATCCAGCAGGCTGTAATGGCTATGGCAGTGCAGATGGACGAACGAGCGGGCGGTCATAGGCATTCCGTTGCTAGCACGAGTGGTATTCGTTTAATCTAGCGGGTCAGGCGGGAGGATGGAACCAGGGCGGTCGAACCGTTTTTCACCCGACATGAAATACACTAGACTTTTGATGGATGACCGTCCGATTCGAGGTCAATTGCAGACGAAGCCGCCTACCGTACACCGCCTCCGCTCTTTCGAGTCTCTGGAAACACTGCTTCGATGATGAACGACCCGGAACTGCTTGAATTGCTGACCGACCTGGAGTCAGACCGGTCCGAGCGAAAAGCGTCGCTGTCCGATCGCGACCGAATTCGTCAAGCGGTCTGTGCGTTTGCTAACGACCTGGCCGATCACCGAAAGCCCGGAGTCATCTTTGTTGGCGTACACGATGACGGCACGTGCGCCAACCTTCCGATCACCGACGAACTCCTCAGGACCCTTGCCGATATCAGATCTGACGGGAACATCTTGCCATTTCCCATAATGAGCGTTCAAAAGAGGTCGCTCGACGGATGTGAAATGGCGGTGATCGAGGTTCACGCATCTTACTCACCGCCGGTTCGTTATAATGGCCGAGTGTGGATCCGAATCGGTCCCAGGCGCGGTACGGCCACGGCCGACGAAGAACGACGTTTGGCGGAACGAAGACGCGCCGGCGATTTGCCCTTCGATCAGCAGCCAGCTCGCGGAGCCGGAATCGATGACCTCGATCTCGATCTCTTTAGCCGCATTTACCTCCCATCGGCGGTGGCCCCGGATGTCCTGGCCGAAAATGATCGACCTCGCATGCAGCAGCTCGCATCACTTCACTTTTTGACGCCTGATGGAACTCCCAACATCGCATCGCTTTTGGTTTTTGGCAAAGACCCAACCGCCTGGATTCCTGGAGCCTACGTGCAATTCGTTCGCTTTGACGGGGTGGAAATCACCGATCCGATAAAGCACCAGAAGGAGATTACCGGGCGGCTTCATGAGCAGCTCTTGCTGACGGACGAAGTGTTGGAGGCGAATGTCTCCGTGGCCAGCGACGTAACGTCAGCGGCCACGGAAACCAAGCAGCCGGACTACCCCATAGTCGCGCTTCAGCAGCTCAGTCGAAACGCAATCCTGCATAGGGCTTTCGATTCCACGAACGCCCCGGTGCGAGTTTACTGGTTTTCGGACCGAATTGAGATCCACAGTCCGGGCGGACCATACGGCCAAGTGAATGCTGAGAATTTCGGTCAGCCCGGAGTAACGGATTACCGCAATCCACTTCTCGCCGAGGCTATGAAATCGCTCGGATTCGTGCAGCGATTCGGCCTTGGAATTCCTCTCGCTCGAAAGGAACTTGAAAAGAATGGCAATCCGCCTTTGGAACACGTGGTGACCGGCAACGCGGTGCTCGCGATATTGCGGAGGCGCCCATGAAAACAATCGCCTTCTTCAACAACAAGGGCGGCGTTGGCAAGACGTCATTGGTCTATCACCTGGCCTGGATGTACGCCGACCGCGGAGTTCGCGTCGTCGCGGCGGATCTCGACCCTCAAGCGAATCTGACCGCGATGTTTTTGCCGGAAGATCGTCTGGAGGAATTGTGGCCCGATGACCATCATCCGCTGACGATTTTGGGCTCCGTCGGTCCGATTTTGCGAGGCATCGGCGACATTGCCGCCCCGCACGTCGAGCCTATTTCAGACCGGCTGGGTCTGATCGCAGGAGATCTGGGACTTTCGCGATTCGAGGCGAAGCTTTCAGCGGCGTGGCCCGGTTGCATGGACCGCGATGAAGCGGCTTTTCGGGTTGTCTCGTCGTTTCATCGTGTGATCGTAGACGCCGCAAAGCAACGCGACGCGGAATTGGCGCTGATCGATGTCGGTCCCAACCTAGGCGCCATCAATCGATCGGCGCTGATCGCGGCCAATTTCGTTGTGGTCCCGCTCGCTTCGGATCTGTTCTCGTTGCAAGGCCTCAAGAATCTTGGGCCCAATCTTCGCGACTGGCGGAGCGAGTGGCACGATCGTCTCGAACGACGTCCCGGCGACCCAACGCTGTTACTTCCTGCCGGAGACATGAGTCCGATCGGTTATATCATTCTTCAACACGCCGTCAGGCTCGATCGTCCAGTCAAGGCTTACGAACGGTGGATGGCTAGGATTCCTGCGATTTACCGATCCGAAGTTCTAGATGAGCCGGCGGATTGCGTACCTCCCGCGACGGAAGATCCAAATTGCTTGGCTTTGCTAAAAAACTATCGAAGCCTGATGCCTTTGGCCCAAGACGCACTTAAACCGATGTTCTATCTAAAGCCAGGAGACGGCGCACTTGGCGGCCATGTAAATGCGGTTCAAAGCTGCTACAAGGATTTCCGTCAACTCGCTCGCAAGATCGCCGCCAAAGTTGAAATTCCTTTTGCGACGAAATCCAACGCTTAAAGCCGCGGGCGGCTCGGGCATTGGGAGTAGATTTCCGGCGGTTCGGCGTCTGGCACTCAAGAATTGCCGCGATTGGACTCGACGCGGGTCGAACTAGCGGTGGAAACCGAAGCGACCTCCCGCTCCAAACTCCCGACCGCGCACCGGCGGCTGGCTTTCGGCGGGCCGGGCGCGAAGCGAGGGCCAATCCGAGCATGGGCCCGGCGCCAAGCAGAAACGACTTGGGCCGGTATGATGCTCGACGCGGCAGGGATGCCGCGTTTTGCTCGTAGACGCGGCATCCCTGCCGCGTTCGAAAGCGGCAAGGATGCCGCTTCTACTTCAGCGGCGGCTTGGGCCATGACTTGGAAAGCGAACGGGCGAGGCGTTATGGTCGAGCGAGCTAAAGCGCACTGCGGCGAAGGTGCGCGCTGGAACCGGAGGCGATTACTTGATTTATACGCCCAGACACATTGCTTTATCGTGCGAAGCGGCCGACAAGGCGGCAAGTCGAGAAGTCACGTCGACTTGCGCTTTTCGCGGCGCCGCGGCGGCCGTGCCGTTCATAAGCCACAATGCCGCCCAGCCGGGCGTTTCTAGGGCGCCTGTCAGGCATAATACCGGCCCATCAGAGCTTGCGGCGGCGGGTTCGCAGCGCGGAAAAGCCTGGATTTCTCGGAGAATCTCGCGATCCGGCGCCGAGAGCGCACGTGCGCACTCGCGGCGATATAAATAAATCGGCCGAAATATAAATCACCGCGGCCGTCATCGCGCGGCCGGCGACTATGACGAAGCGCGGGAAAACCGCCGACTCATGGACGCTCCTTAAGCGAGCGGCGCGAGCAGGACGCAGCTCCGCAGCGAGGGCATTGGCGAAACGTGAATCCGATCGGCCTCATAAGACAAGGCAGCGACGTCATGGCAGCGCATCGCGAACCCTACGGCAACGCCCGGGCGGTGGATGGGCTGGTTGGCGGCGGCAATATGTAGGTCAGGCTTTCCAGCCTGACGCGCGTCAGGCTGGAAAGCCTGACCTACGGCCTTTGCCCTTCGCCTGGGAGTCCAAGCCAGTTCGCCGGTATCGTAAACACGGCTGCGCGCGGCGGACCGACCGAATGCCGGCTGGACAAGGGCGCCCGAACGGGGGCGACCGAAGATGGCCAACCGTGCGAGTGAACATCGACAAGACGGCCATCGTGGACCGCCAAGTTGGCCTCCGCGCCGGATGAAAATGAGGGAGCACGCCAAGATGGCCAACCGCGCCCGCGGCCTTCGCGAAGAGGGGAATTGGCGGTCTGGGAAGACCGCCCTACGATCGCACCCGAAGATGGCCAACTTCGTCGAACGTCTTCGCCAAGACGGCCGCCTTGGATCGCCGATTAGGCCGGAGATTCACCGGGCGGGATGGGAGCAGGTCCCAAGATGGCCAACCGTGAAGACAGTCTTCGCCAAGGTGGCCGGGGAAGACGGCTCGATGAGGACGAGAAGGCGCCAATCATCCCCAAGGCGGCCAACCATGCTGGATTTCTTGGCGAAGAGGGGAATCTGCCGTTCGCCCGCCCGGGTATAGGCGCTGGCCGCCGCTTCTCCGAAGATGGCCATCCCCGCCGAGCCTCTTCGAGGGCGGGTGGCTCGCCCCAAGTTGGCCAACCGTGCTCGGCGCCTTGGACAAGTTGGGCGACCGTCGCTGAAGGCGCCGCCGCGCCGCGGTTGGCGAACCTCTCGACGGTCGGCATTTTCGCCCATTCGGGTTCTCGCCCCTCGGCAATCTCGCCACGGCGGCTTGACAAAGACTGCCGTTTATAGACACGATGTCTGAGCGCAGCGTGGCGGGCAGCGCCTGCCCGCAAGTGTGCAACTCATCGCAGTTCCTGTGCGAATCGGCGCGCAGTCGGGCGACGCTCCCCAATTGCGGCGGCGCGGATTGCCGCCCTTGGTGAACTTGTGGCGCCCGGGCCGCGGGCTCGGCGGCGCATCGCCAGCGAATTTCTTGCGCTTTCTGCAACTCCGCCGCGCGTTGCCGACCGCGGCATTAGAACTGCAAGAAGAAACTGTGCTGGCGGCAGTTCTATCGATTGCCCGGAAAACCGCAGGCGAGATCGGTTCAAAGGCGTTCGTGAGGCGCCCCATGACGTGCTGGTTTAATCTAGGCGGCAGGGCGCAAAATTATCGAACGCGCACTACAAGGAGGCGGTGTCAACCCCGCGGCAGCCGGAAACGCCGCTGGGATGGCTTCGCGGGACCGTTTGGCGCCTTCGAGCGGCTCGAAGACCGGCGGTTGCTGGCGGCCGATGCGACGACGGCTGCCATACCACAGCAAGCGGTACAAGCCCAATATGGGCAATTGCCGCTCGCCTTCGAGGCCAACCAGGGCCAGACCGATAGCCAGGTCGATTTTCTCGCCCGTGGCGCCGGCTATGCGGTCTACTTGACCGGCGGCGGCGCGGTGATCGACTTGCAGCAGGCAACAGCTCCGCCGCCTTCGCGCGGCAATGCAACCGCCGCCAGCCCGACCGGCGAAATCTCGGGCACGGCGATCCGCATGCAGTTCGTCGACGCCAATCCGGGCGCGAGCGTGACGGGCCTCGACAAACAGCAAGCCGTCAGCAACTATCTCATCGGCAACGATCCTAGCCAGTGGCATACGGGCGTCGCCAATTTCGGCCAGGTCGAATACCAGAATCTCTACGCAGGCATTAGCGCGGTGTTCCACGGCGACCAACATCAAGTGGAATACGATTTCAACGTGGCGCCGGGCGCCGACCCGAAACAGATTCAGTGGCAACTCGACGGCGCCAGCGGGTTGAGCCTCGACGGTTCGGGCAATCTGCTGATCCATACGGCGGGCGGCGAGTTGCTGGAGCAGGCGCCGACCATTTATCAAGAGGCGAATGGCGCACGCGTTGCAGTTTCGGGCCGCTTCGTGCTCGAAGGCGATCGAGTCGGCTTCGCCCTCGGAAGCTACGACGCGTCGCGGCCGCTGGTCATCGACCCAACGCTCAGCTATGCAAGCTACCTGGGCGGCGTGAGAGCCGACTCCGGCAAGGCGATCGCCGTCGACGGCGCCGGGAATGCTTATGTCACGGGCGTCACCGCCTCGTCGAACTTCCCCGCGACCGTCGGCGCTTACCAAGTCAGTCTGCGAGGCGCCCAGAACGTTTTCGTAACCAAGCTGAGCGCCGACGGCGGCGGCCTGCTCTACTCGACTTTCTTGGGCGGCAGCGGCGACGACGAAGGCCAAGGCATTGCGGTCGACGGCGCCGGCAGCGCGTACGTTACCGGCTTCACCAGTTCGACGAATTTCCCCGCGACGCCCGGCGCGTACCAGATCGGAAGCGGCGGATTCAACGACGCCTTCGTGGCCAAGCTGAGCGCCGACGGCGCCAGCCTGATCTACTCGACCTATCTGGGCGGCAACGGCAATGACGCCGGCGCCGCCATTGCGATCGATGGCGCCGGCAACGCCTATGTCACTGGCGACACGCTTTCGACGAACTTTCCCACCACCCCCGGCGCCTACCAAACGACGCTCGTAGCTTTCCAGGACTCCGCCTTCGTCACCAAGCTGGATGCCGGCGGCGGCCGCCTGCTGTATTCGACTTTCCTGGGCGGCGGCGGCCAGGACAAGGGCAACGGCATCGCGGTCGACGCGGCGGGCGAGGCGTGTGTCGCCGGCGTCACGAGTTCGACCGATTTCCCGACAACCCCCGCCGCCTACCAAACGACGTTCGGCGGCGTCCAGGATGCCTTCGCGACCAAGCTCGACGTCTACGGAAGGAGTCTTGTCTATTCGACTTATTTGGGCGGCAGCGGCAGCGACGGCGCCAACGGCATCGCTCTCGACGCCGCGGGCAACGCCTATGTCACCGGCGCCACCAGTTCGGCGAACTTCCCCACCAAGGCCGGCGCCTTTCAACTTTCGCTGGGCGGCGCCGAAAACGGTTTCGTGACCAAGCTGGTCGCCGACGGCCGCAGCCTGACCTACTCGACCTATCTGGGCGGCGGCAGCAGCGATTATGTCACGGGCATCGCGGTCGACGGCGGCGGCGCCGCTTATCTGACGGGTTACGCCAGTTCGACGAATTTCCCCACCACTCCCGGCGCCTTCCAGACGAGTCCCGGCGGGCCCGCGGACGCCTTCGTAACCAAACTGAGCGCCAGCGGCGGCGCGCTGCAATACTCGAGCCGTTTGGGCGGCAGCGCCGAAGATTCCGGCCAAGGCATCGCGATCGACAGCTCCGGCAGCGCGTACGTTACCGGCTATACGCTCTCGACGAACTTTCCCGCGACGCCCGGCGCCTACCAGACGACTTCCGGCGGCGCCCAGGACGCCTTCGTCGCCAAATTCCAGATCGGACTGACGACTCCCATCGACATCGATCCAGCGCCCAACGTGGTCGCGGAAGGAGCGCCGACGGGCACGTATGTCAGCTTGACGGCTTACTCCACCGATTCCGCAGGCGCCGCCGTCAGCTATAGTCTGGCGGGCGACAGCTCGGGCGGCGGTTTTCAGATCGATCCAGTCTCCGGGCGCGTGACGGTGGCCGACGGCGGCAAGATCATCTACGACGTCAATCCGAGTCACGCGTATACGGTCATCGTTCAGGCGACCGCCGGCGGACTGACGGCTTTGCAGGCGTTCACGATCTCCGTGACGTTCAACGCCGCGCGCAGCGCGCAGTTCGTTTCGAACGTCTACAGCGATTTGCTCAACCGGCCCGTCGATGCCGGCGGGTTGGCCGCCTGGGTCGGGCGGCTGGCCGCGGGCGAAAGCCGCTTCGCGGTCGTCCTCGGCATCGAGCAGTCGCTCGAATACGAGCAAGACGTCGTCGAATCGCTCTACAGCCGTTACTTGCACCGGCCCGCCGACGCCGGCGGGTTGAGCTACTTCACGCAGCTCTTGAGTCTGGGCGTCACGGTCGAGCAGGTTGCAGCCGCGCTCGCCGGTTCCAGCGAGTTCTTTATCGTGCAAGGCGGCGGCACGAACGACGGCTTCCTGCACGCGTTCTATCAAGACGCCCTGGGGCGGCCGATCGACGCGGGCGGCCTGGCCTGGTGGAACGCCCAACTCGTCGCGGGCATGTCGCGCACTCAAGTGGCCAATGCGATTCTCGCGAGTGATGAGTACCGTCAGAACCTCATCGAATCGGCCTATCAACACTTGCTCGGCCGCAACGCCGACGCCGGGGGATTGGCCTTCTGGCTCAACGCCTTGAAAGCCGGCGCCACCGACCAACAGTTGAACGCCGGGCTGGCCGGCTCTGCCGAATACTACGCCAAGACCGCGTAGTGCTGCGCGTTGCGGCGTCGTTCCCGGCGCTTGCGCCAATGTAGCAGGCATCCTCCGTATGCCGTCGCCAGTCTTGCGGCGTCTGATTGGCCTAGCGCCCTGTCAGCCGAGAGTTGATGCATGTCCGAGTGATGGGTGGCTGGGTCTGAGCCTAGGCGAAGCCCCAGTTCGCTGGGGCATCGCCTAGGCTCTGCCGCCAGCCACCCTGGGCGATAGCCTTCGTCAAAACATGGCTGACAGAGCACTAGCGCCTCGCGGCGATTCGAGCGGGCCGGGCGACGCACTTCGGCCGGCGATGAATTCGCGGACCAGGTTTTTCGCTACGCAGAGCCGGTACTGCTCGTCGGTCATCGGAATTCCGTCTCCAGACGTCAAAAAGGGTCGGGAGCCGTAACGACAAGGCGTCGTTGCGACTCGCGCCTTCCTTTTTCCCCGCTCCGCCGCTGATTGTCCCGCCGATCAACTCTCCTTGTCGATCTTGATCCGCAGTTCCTTCAATTGCTTGGCGTCGACGGCGCCGGGGGCTTCGGTCATCAGGTCGGCGGCCTTCTGCGTCTTGGGGAAGGCGATGCAGTCGCGGATGTTGTCGAGCCCGCCGAACAGCATTACCCAGCGATCGATGCCCAGCGCGATGCCGCCGTGCGGCGGGGCGCCGAATTGCAATGCGTCGAGCAGAAAGCCGAACCGCTCGCGGGCCTTGGCCGGATCGAGGCCCAGCAGCGAAAACACCTGCTGCTGGACTTCGTTGTCGTGGATCCGAATCGTCCCGCCGCCGGCTTCCGAGCCGTTGATCACCAGGTCGTAAGCCTGCGCGCGGCACTTGCCCGGATCGGTGGCCAGCATCGCCAGATCCTGCGGCCGCGGCGCCGTGAACGGGTGGTGCATGGCGGCCCAGCACTTTTCTTCGGCGTCGTAGGCGAACATCGGAAATTCGACGACCCACGAGCAGTGCAGCGAGCCCGGCTCGTACAATCGCAGCTCTTCGCCGAACCGCTTGCGCAGCGCGTACAGCGCCTTGCAGGTGACTTCGAACGAGTCGGCCACGAACAGCAAAAAGTCGCCCGGCTCGGCCTGCATCCGCTCGGCGATCTTGGCCAGCAATTCGGGGGCGAAGTTCTTGGCCGTCGGCGAGGCCAGCGTGCGGCCGTCTTCGACCTTGAACCAGACCAGTCCCTTGGCCCCGAAGTTCTGCTTGACGAACTCGGTCAGCTCGTCGATTGCTTTGCGCGAATAGTTGGCCGCCGCGCCCTTGGCGTTCAGCCCCCGCACGCGCAGGCCCGACTCGGCGGCTTCGCGGAACACGCGGAACTCGGCTTCGCGCGCCAGATCGGTGACGTCGACCAGTTCCAGGCCGAACCGCAAGTCGGGCGCGTCGTGCCCGAAACGCTCCATCGCCTCGTCGTAAGTCATCCGCGGCAAAGGCAGCTTGACTTCGACGCCTAGAATGTCTTTCGCCAGCTTGGCGACCAGGCCGTCGATGGCGCCGATGATGTCTTCGCTGTTGACGAACGACATTTCGACGTCCAACTGCGTGAACTCGGGCTGGCGGTCGGCCCGCAAGTCTTCGTCGCGGAAGCAGCGGGCGACCTGCACGTAGCGGTCGTAGCCGGCGATCATCAAAATTTGCTTGTAAAGCTGCGGCGACTGCGGCAAGGCGTAGAACATGCCCAGGTGGATGCGGCTGGGCACGAGATAGTCGCGGGCGCCTTCGGGCGTGCTGCGGCCGAGCATCGGCGTTTCGATTTCCAGAAAGCCGTGCTGGTCGAAGTAGTCGCGCATGCCTTTGATCATGCGGTGCCGCAGCACGAGCGTCCGCTGCATTTCGGGCCGCCGCAGATCGAGATAGCGGTACTTGAGCCGCAGGTCCTCCCCCGGCAGGTCCTTGGCGCCGGGCTGGAACGGCGGCGTCAGGCTCTTATTCAGCACCTCCAGCCGCGTGGCTCGCAGCTCGACTTCGCCCGTATCGAGCTTCGGGTTCACCGTGCCCTCGGGCCGGTGGGCCACTTTGCCGGTTACGGAGACGACGAACTCGCTGCGCAACGCCTTGGCCGCCTCGACAATCTGCGGGCCGGCCTCGGGGGCGAAGACGACTTGCGTCTTGCCATAGCGGTCGCGCAGATCGACGAACAAGCCGCCGCCGTGGTCGCGATAGGAATCGACCCAGCCGCAAAGGGTGACTTCCTGGCCGATGTGGCCCGCCCGCAATTCGCCGCAAGTATGGGTCCGAAGCAATGCCGACTCCCGTGCAATCCGAGTAGACTCAAGTGGTCAACGAGTTCAACGAATTCGGTATTGTAAAGACCGGCCTACGGCGTGCCTAGGTTGGCGCGGGCGGGGGCGCGAATCGCTTGCACGCGCACCCGTTCGGGCCTGAGCGAGAACGCCAAAGTAGTAGGCACGTTCCATGTGCCGTCCGCCGGAGCAGGTTCGGCTCCGTCGCGGGGTCGGCGACGGCACACAGGAGTGTGCCTGCTACTTTTGGCTACTCTATGCTGCTTCGAGGCGAGGGACTGGATCTCAGCCGCCTGGCAGTACAAAATGAGCCGAGGATCGGTGCGTAGCGACAATGCGGGAATGTTAGCAAGCGGAAAGGGTGTAAATGCGGTTTTTCATTCCTGGTCTGGCCGGCGCCTGGCGAAGGTCGAAATCGGCGCTTTGCGGAGTGGCGGTCGGCGGGCTGTTGGCATCCGTGGGCGGCTGTTCTCCGGCGCCGCCAAGTTCCGCCGAGTTGGGCAAGGTCGTGTTCGACGCCGACCAAATGCCGGGCGCCCACAAACGCTTTCTATTGCCCGAGATCAAAGGCAAGGCGGGAGGCGGCGAATCGGCCGCGGACGGCGCCGATCATCCGCCGCACGAGGGTCATGCGCACGGCGAGGATCCTCCGGGCGGCAAGTGATTTTTCGGCTTTTGCGATTGTAACGGTCGCCCGGCGGATTAGCCTGGAAACAAGGGCTTATTGTTTGAGAGGCATCCGACGAGGCGACTTCCATGACGATTCAAGCGAAATTGCGACTGGCGTGCGGCGTTCTGGCCGCGTGGGGGGCGCTGACGGCTGCGGCGCAAGCCCAATCTCCCAACCTCCTGTATTTCTTCGGCCTGAACGGCCTGCCGTATAGCAACGGCAACGAGCACGTGCCGTATTATTCGCTGTATCCGCCGGTCTATTACAGCATGCCGGTGCCGCGGACGTACGGGCACAGCCCGTTCGCCTATCCGCCCGGTTATATGACCCCGGAAGTCGAAATGCTGCCGGCGCCCAAGACGATCGTCAATCCGCACGCCGCGCCCTCGGCGAACTCCGGCAAGCCGAAGAAGGCGGTGCCGCCCGCAGGACGCACGACGCAGGCGCCGCGAACGATCCTCAATCCGTTCGTCGAGCAGCGAGGGCCCGGCGAGCCGGAATTGTTGGCCCGCACGCGCGAGAAGCTCGCGGCCGAAGCGAGCGACCGCTAACCCGAATTGCGCACCAGCCCCGCAACTGCGCGACAGCGCGCCTTACACCAACCCGAAGCGCTAGCGAGGTAAGTCGCTCTCTCGTCCTCGCTTGCGCTTCGGGTTGGTGTGGGCTGGTGCGCAATCCGGGCTAATCGACTTTTTGCCTGGCTCGGGCGTAAACGCCTGGGCAACGGAACCGAAAGCTCTCCCCGGCGATCAACGCTCGCGGCGCAGTTCTGCGATCCGGTCGAGAATCTTCTGCCGGGCTTCGAGAAACCGCGGATCGCTCGTCGAGCCGAACCGCTCGGAGAATTCCTTGGCGCTCAAGCCTTCGACCAGATCGTCGAGGGGCGGCAAATGGCGGGCGACTTCGAATTGGCGCCGCAACGCGGAAAAAGTGGTTTGGCCCGATTTCAAACGCTCGGCCAGCGAAATGCCGGCCAGATCGGCGCAGAGATCGCAAAAGCTGAAGCCGCTGCCGCCGCCCGAGTCGCGCAGTTCTTTGGCCACGCCGGCGGCTTCGGCCGCCGCGGGTCCGGCGATCGAGGCGATCGCCGCGGAGACCCAGAAGTGCTGCGCCAGGTCGTGCCGCTTTCGCATCGTCGGCACGCCGAGCGTCTCGAGCCGGGCGGCCCGGGCTTCGGCGGGCTCGATCGTGCGAACCAGCTCGCCCAAGAGCGGCAGGCCGCGCAGTTGTTCGGTCGTGTCGAGGCCGATGGCCAAACCCAGGCAAAACGCCTGCTGGCGATAGATTTGCGGCAGATCCTCCGCCGCTTCGGCCGCCGCCCGCACGCAAGAGTCGGTCAGATCGTCCCCCTCGCGGCGGAATAGATCTTCGTGCGCAGCTTGCCGGCCGCTCGGCCTGGCCCGGTTGCTACGCGCCTGGGAGACGATGGCCTGCAACACCGACTGCGTCGCCTCGTTCAAGTCGTTGCCGGCCAGGCCGCCCGCGAGCGGAAGCTTTGGCAAACGCGGCTCGTTCGGCATACGCGGCCTGTTTGACGACCTGGGACTGTCCGGCGCGGGCGCGTTGCCGGCCGCGGATCGACGAGCCGGAGGCAGCGCCTCGTCGTTGGCGGGCGGAGACTGCGGCGCCGATTCGCCCAGGGAAAATGGCAAGGCGGCAGCGCGCACCCCGAGCAGCGCCAGGTATTGCGGCGGCGCCGGATCGTCGGGCAGGGCCTCGGCCAGCGTGCGATAAATGGCGATCAACCGCCCGCGCGCCGGCGACGGCAGCGCAGAGAACGCGGGCGCCGGCCGAGATTGCAGGGCCTCGCCGACCAGGCACATCGCCAACGCATTCAGCGGGTCGAAGGCGATGCGAAACTTGCGAACCCGGGCCTGCCGGTCGCCCAAGGTCGGACGCATCACCGAATTCGCCTCGGGACTGTGAACGGCGCCCAAGAAGTGCCCCAATTCGTGGACCAACACTTCCAGCCGTTCCGATTCGGAAATCTGCTGCGACCATTCGCGCAGCAGAATGTGCGAGTGCAGCGGCCCGCGCGTGCCGCCCAGATGGACGCGTCCCGCGACCAGCGGGTACTGGCTCGTGAAGCCGATCGCCAATCGCTGCGGCCGCGGCTGGACCTTCCGTTCGAACTCGGCCAACGATTGCTCGAAGTCGCTGATCGCGTTGTCCGAGTCCCAGGTTTCGACCTCTGCCGCGACGAATTTGACGCGGCAGCAGCGCTCGAACAGCGCCGAGGCCGTTTCGAGCCGCGCGCGGAGCCGGGCTTCCCAGCGAGGGCGCGCGGCTCGCTCATCGTCGTCGACCAGCAGCTTGACGGGAATCGAGAGCAGCTTCGCCGAGGGCGGCTCGCTTACATCCGCGGGCTTGCGGGCCTTGCGCGGCTCGTCGCGTGGGGGATCGCCGTCTGCGGCCTGAGCGGCTTCGCTCGCCAGGCCGATCGCTTCGAGCTTCAAGCGGCCGGCTTTGTCTTGATAGAAAAAATAGCAACGGTCCGCTTCCAGATCGTATCGCTCGGCGATTTGGCCGGCCAGGAATTCGAGCGTCGCCGCGCCGGCGACAGGAACGGTGGCGATATCGCCCGCTTCGACCTTCGACCAGGCGTCTGGCTTAGCCGTCGCCGGCTTTGCCTCGGCGCCGTCCGGCGCCGCCAGCCGATAGCGCACTGCCTGCCCTGCGCGATTGGCCAACACCACAACGTCGGCGGTCGCCGTGCGTGCGCCGCCCCCGAACGCCCATACCAAAGCAACCACGCCAAGGGCAACGCGTCGAGCGAACACGATCGGGGGCGCGCTCCAAAAGTTTGTGCCAAGAAGATCAAAATCCGCCCGGCTGCGGCCGCATTCCAACGGCTCACGACCTTACTGGACAGTATGTCCGCTCCCGCCGCGGGGGTCAATCAAATGTAGACGCGGCATCCTGCCGCGTACGAGAAGTAGACGCGGCAACCTTGCCGCGTACCGGAAAGCGGCAGGGATGCCGCTTCTACGAGGTACCGGAAAGCGGCCAGGATGCCGCTTCTACGGGGGCGGGGGGATGACGTCGCGAAACAAGGCTTCGAGCGACCGCAAGTGCTCGCCGGTGGCGGTGTGGATGATAACGGCTCGATGCGTGCCCGCACTTTCCACTTTCCGCACGCCGAAACCGCGGCCTTTAAGCCGACGCCGCACCTGCGAGGCGTTCAACTCGACGTACAGGCGATCGCCCTTGATGTGCGGCATAAGTTCACAGCCGGCAATTCGTGATCTGCGTCTCCAGGATCGCGCTGGCGCCGAGGGCTTCGAGACGCTCCATGATCTCGATCACTTGACTGCGCTTGACCATCACGCGAATCGCACACCACGCCGGGTCTTCCAGCGAACTGACCGTCGGCGAGTTGAAGCCCGGCGTGATTCTTTCGGCCTCGGCCAGTTTCGCTCGCGGCACGTTGTATTCCAAGAGCGAATAGCTGCGGGCGATCACGACGCCTTCCAGCCGCCGCACCACCCGATCGGCCAGTTCGGTCTGCTGGCAACCGCGGCTTTGGATCAGCACGGTTTGGTAAAGGCCGATTTCGTCGAGGATTCGCAGATGGTTGGCGGCCAGCGTGCTGCCGGTCTCGACCAGGTCGACGATGGCGTCGGCCACGCCCAGGGCGATCATCACTTCGACCGATCCCGAAAGGGTGACCAGGTGCGCCGCGGCGCCGTGCTGCTTGAGATAGGTCTGCGTGTTGTGAGGAAAGCTGGTGGCCACGCGGCGGCCGTCGATCTGTCGCGGTTCGCGAATCTCGCTGTCCTCGGGTACGCAGACGGCCAGCCGGCACTGCCCGACGCCCAGGTCGAGCCGATCGATCACGTCGGCGCCGCTCTCGGCCACCAGGTCGCTGCCGGTGATGCCCATGTCGATGGCGCCCTCGGCGCACAGCACCGGAATGTCTTCGGTGCGCAAGAAGGTGACGTCGATCGGAATATCGCGGCACCGCGCGAACAGGCTGCGTTCCGACCGCCGAAAGCTGAGCCCGGCCTCTTTCAACAATTCGCCGGCAATTTCGGACAGCCGGCCCTTGCTCGGCATGCCAATGCGGAAGTTCGTCATTTGCAATTTTGGATTTTGGATTTTGGATTTATGAATTCGGGACTCGGATTGAATCGAAAATCCAAAATCCAAAATGATTTCACGTGTCGCCCGGCTGGTTGCGAGCCGCTTTTTCGGCCAGGCCCGAAATCCCGAAGCGACGGACCAACTCTTGTTCGACGTCGGCCAGGGCGATCTCGCGCTGAGCCAGCAAGACGAACAAATGGTAGATCAGGTCGGCTGCTTCGTCGATCAGGCGCCGCCGCCCTTCATCGTCGGGCTCGCCGGCGGCTTCGAAGATTTCGGCGGCCTCTTCCACGATCTTTTTGCGGATTTTGGCGGCGCCCCCGGCCAGCAATTGGCTGGTGTAGGAGTTCTCCGACGGCGCCGCTTTGCGGTCCTCGATCGTCGCCATCAGCCGGGCGAATATGCTCTCCGAACCGCTCACTCTTCAGCCAGCCTTTTCAAACAACCTGTGCGAGGCGACAATCGTACGCAAGACTTCAAATGTAAGTCGAACCGCTCTCAGGGGCAAATGGTCCCCGTAGAAGCGGCATGTAGACGCGGCATCCCTGCCGCGTTTCGGAATCAACGCAAAAAAGCGGCAAGGATGCCGCTTCTACGCAAAAAAGCGGCGAGGATGCCGCTTCTACGCAAAAAAACGGCAAGATGCCGCTTCTACAGGAAGTATTTCCCATGCTCGCCCCGCCGCTGGAGGATGGTTGGTTTTTGACCGGGCCGACGGCCAGCGGCAAAACGGCGGTCGGGCTGGAACTGGCCCGGCAAATCGGCGCCGAAATCGCCTCGCTCGATTCGATGGCCGTCTACCGCGGGCTCGAGATCGGCACGGCCAAGCCGACGCCTGAGCAACAGCGGCTGCTCGCCCATCATCTGCTCGATCTGGTTGAGCCGGACCAGGAATTCAGCCTGGCTGAGTATTTGGAGGCGGCCAAGCGGGCGGCGGCCGAGATCGCCTCGCACGGCTGGCTGACGCTGTTCGTCGGAGGCACGCCGTTGTACCTCAAGGCATTGCTCCGCGGCGTTTTCGAGGGGCCGGCTGCCGATTGGGAGCTGCGCCGCCGCTGGCAAACGCAGGCTCGCGAGCACGCGGCCGAATGGCTGCACGCCCAGTTGGCCGCCGTCGACCCGGTCGCCGCGGGGCGGTTGCACCCGAACGACGCCCGGCGGCTGATCCGGGCCTTGGAAGTCTACGAGAAGACAGGCCAGCCGATCAGCCGCTGGCAGCAGCAATTCGATCGGGCCCGGCCCGCCGAGGCCTGCAAAGTCTTCGTGCTCGATTGGCCCCGCGACGCGCTTTACGCCCGCATCGACGCCCGCGTCGAGCAGATGTTCGACGCCGGACTGGTGGCGGAAGTCGAGGGCCTGTTGAACCGCGGCAAAACTCTCGGTCGCACCGCCCGGCAAGCGCTCGGCTATCGCGAGACGCTCGAATACCTGGCGGGCGAGCGCAGCTTGGCGGAAACGATCGAGCTGGTCAAGACGCGCACGCGGCAATTCGCCAAGCGGCAGCTCACCTGGTTTCGCAGCCTGAGCGAATGCCGCTGGATTCCGCTCGACGCATCGCTGTCGCCGGCCGACGTCGCCGCACGCATCCTGGCCCTCGTCAGCGAGCCATCGCGCTAACGCCGGCCGCCGAGCCGCTCCGAATTTGACGATAGCTTTCGACCGCGCGATCGACCGGCGTGCGCGGCGTCCAGAGATCGTCGAGCGCCTGGCGCCAACTGCTGGCTTGCGCGCTGGCAATCCCGTTGACCGACATTCGAGCCCGTAGTTCGCCATCCAACAACAGCCGTCGCATGGCGCCTTTCAGCGCGCCGGGCGCCGCGGCGTCGAAGATTTCGCCCGACTCGCCGCCGGCCACGATTTCGGCCGGGCCGCCGCGATTCGAGACGATCACGGGCAGCCCGCTCGCCTGCGCTTCGAGTACGACGTTGCCGAAGGTGTCGGTCGTGCTGGGGAACACGAACACGTCGGCGCTGGCGTAAGCCGCGGCCAGCGCCTCGCCGTCCAGGAAGCCGGTGAAGATCACGTCGGCGCGGCGATAACGGTCGCTGAGCGCCGCCAGGTAAGGCCCGTCGCCCACCACCAGCAACTGCGACCGTGCGGCGGCAGGCTCGCGCTTCAGTTCCACGAACGCTTCCAACAAGGCATCGAGGTTCTTCTCTTTCGAGACGCGGCCCACGTAAATGAACTTCAGCCCCTCGCCGGCGCCGCGGGCCGCCCAGAAGTTCGCATCGCGCTGGGCGGGCGTGAATCTCGCAAGATCGACGCCGCGCGGCAGCACGCGCAGCTTTTTGCGATCGAAGCCGTTTTCGATCAATTGACGCCGATAATATTCGCTCGGCACGTAGATCGTTTCCATCTGGTCATAGAACCAGTACATGTAGCGCCAGGTGAGCTGCTCGAGCGCTTCATCTTCAGTCAGCGTGCGCACATAGAGCGGGAAGTCGGTGTGATAGATGCCCGACAGCGGCACGCCGAGAAGCTTGCCCGCGGCCAATGCCGCCAGCCCCAGCGGCCCGGGGGTCGAGACGATCAACTCGCCGAACCGCTCTCGCTCCAAAAACTCGATGACTTCCAGAAACGGCGGAAAGCTGACCTTCTGCGAGTCGTACTCCGGCAGGCCAAACGAACCGACCGGCGCGAAATTGTGGACGTTCGCGGCGCCGGCCGGCGGCTGTTCGAGACAGGTGACGACGGTCAACTGCCGGCCGTGCTGCTGCGCCTCGGCGGCGATGCTCTTGATCATCAGGCTCACGCCGTTGACGTCGCCGAAAGTATCGGTAATCCAAGCCTTCTTGTCGCTCTTGCGGATCCGATCGCGGCTGATCTCGAAGCGGGCGGCCACCGCTTGCAGGAAGCGTTCGTCCTTGTGCTGCGTGCGGAACGCGGCCAGGTAGGGCGCCATGCTCAGCGTCACGGGCCCCAGCGAGGCGACCGATTGCAGGCTGTCGACCAATCGCCCTTCGCCGGCGTACTTGATGAACTTGCGAAAGAAGGCGTACGTGAGCAGGTGGCAGATGTGGCAGGCGATCTCGAAGCTTTGCCGATCGTCGGACGCTCCGGGCACGCCGGCCGGCGCGGGGCGATCACCCCGCGAGAGCAGCATGGAGATCTCGTCCAGCAGCCGCTCCTCGTTGGCCTGAACTCCGCGGGCGCGGCTCGCCACGCGGCGGGCGAAATAACGCAGCTTGTCGCGAAAGCCGAGGGGCTGGTGCGTCGTCTTCCCTTCGAGGACCCGGCGGAAGAGGTCGTCGATCAGGTTCTTGCGCGCGAGCGAGCCCCCCAGCAATCGCGATTTGTAGAAGCCGTAAGCGATATGGTAAAAGCTGTGCGCCAGCCGCAGGCTCGTGCCCGAGCTGCCGCCCATCTCGTGATTGCCCACGCGCAGTTGGTCGAGAAACTCTTCGACCATGCCGACTTTGGGCGTCGCCGTGTAGGCGCTGGCGATGTAAACGCCGCTATGGTCGTCGCTACCCGCGGTGAAGCGTTTGTTCCACGGCTCTTTGCCCCACGGTTCGATGCCGTGGCGGTCGGCCATCTGGGCGATCATCTCCGGCGTGAGGTTCGCCAGGATCAGCGTCACAATTTCGCTGGCCCGCGGATCGCGCGTGCCGTTGATGCCCTCGAAGCGATTGAACAACAGCAGCAGCTTTTCGAAGTGCTCGATCGTCAACTGATCGTTGACGCGAAACAGCGGATGAGCCACCGAGTAGGCGATGCGCTGCTGGCGTACGTACTGCTGAAAGTCGTAGATGTTGTCGCGAAGCTGCTGGATGTCGCGAAACTCGTCCTCGCTGACGCCGCTGACCAAGCAGTGGATTTTGCATCCGTCTTCAGGGAAGTACGTGGTGATCTCGGAGGAGATGAATGTGCCGGGCAGGTGGGCGATTTCCAGCGCCCCTTCGATGCAGTTGTGGTCGGAGATGGTGACGAACTGCATGCCGCGCTGCCGGGCGGTGCGGTAGATGTCGAACGGCTCGACGAAACTTTCAGGGGCGCCTATCCGCCGCAGAATCCATTCGCTCGGCCGATCGGAATATTTGCTGTGGACGTGCAAATCGACCCTGGTCTGCATCTTTGGCTCTCCGGCGTGGAAAAACTGCAACCTCCCGCCGTAGAAACCATACCGGGCTGATGCGCGGATTTGATTGCGGTTGTGCAAGAAATTCGAGAAACTGCCGGCGCCGGCGTTGTGCAAATACTTGGTTAATCGACGCTAGCAATCCTGGCGGCGTTGGGCGCCGTGCCTTCGCTGGCGTCAGCGTTCGCCTGCGACGTTCGCCTCGCGAAAAAACTGCTCTTGGCCCATTTCCGCAGATTTGTTCTAACTCACTCCGCAACCCGTGATGGTCGATGCCTCGGCGGCACACGTTACCCACAGCGTCGGTTGTGCCCCGCCGCAACCCGTCCCCGGCCGATGCTTTGAGGCCATCTGACGAGATGGCCTCTCTTGTTTTACGGGCCCCGCTTCTTCGGGCGCCTCGCTCGAACGGCCGCCGGAGAGCGTCTCGACGGTTTCTCCCGGATTGCATGCTCGCCGGTTGCAAATCTGCTATCCGACCGCATGCGCCCGGCGTAAGATGATTCGCAGCGCCCGGCGGATTTCAGCGTCAGGAGAAGGCCATGCTTATGTCGTTCCCGGCCAAGCTGCTTGCGTTTCTGCTCATCTGTGCAACGCTGTGCGCGAACTCATCGCTGGCAGACGACCAGCCGCCGGCGCAGCGTCCGATCAAGATCGCCTTTCCCAAGACGCTGGCGGCCGACGAGCTCTCGGCTAGCCGCACGCCGTTGGGACTGCCCAACGATTACAAGCCGTGGATCGTGCAGCTCAAAAGCGGCGAGTTGCTGATCGTCGCCTTCTGTTACGGCGGCACGCCGAGCAACGAGCTGCCCGCGGGCGAGCCTTATCGGGAGCGCGCCGTATTCTGGCGCTCGCAAGACGGCGGCCAGAGTTGGGGACCGCGCGAAGAACGCTCCGATATTCAAGGCCGCGAATTCGCCATGACGCGCCTCGCGGACGGCACGCTGATCATGCCCTGCCAATTCCTGGCGAACGACGCAGCCAACAAGGCGGGCTACGCCTACAGCAAGATCTTTCGTTCCGCCGACGAAGGCCGCACCTGGAGCGAGCAGCGCGTGGGCCCCGAAGGCTTTCCCGACAAGGCCGAGACCTCGACCGACTGGACCGCCGTCGAATTGCCCGATCCGCAACGCGCGGACAAGTCGATCGTGCAGTTGGGCGTCGCGATGCAACATGGCGGACCGCTCGCGCCGGGGCACGTCTTTTTATGGCGTTCGCGCGACAGCGGAGCGACGTGGGACAAGTCGCTCGTCGCCGACACCCAGGGCTGGATCGACGTCGACGGTTTCTTTTCACAATCGACGACCTACCGCTCCAGGTCCGGAACGCTTTGGCATCCGGTGCGGGTCGACGCCACGGGACCGCATTGGAAACTGCCGGCGCCAGGCTTCGAAACGCGATCCGGAGACCAGGACGACCGCACGATGCTCTGGAAATCGGCCGATGGCGGCCTGAGCTGGCGCCGCCATGCGGATGGCGGGCGGTTTGGAACTTATGGCGAAATGTATCCCCGGTTTCTGCCTCTGGCCGATCGCCGGCTGTTGCTCACGTTCACGGTCCGCAGCAACTCGAACGACGGCTATCCCTTGGGCTTGCGGGCGCTGATCAGTCCCGACGGCGGCGAGACGTGGGACTTCGCTCACGATCGCATCGTGCTCAGCGACCGCAACCGCGGCGCCAGCGGCGGCGGATTCGGCAACACGATCCAATTGCGCGACCAGACGCTCGTCTCCGTTTACAGTTATCGCGGCGAGGACGGCAAAACGCACGTCGAGGCGGTCCGCTGGAAGCTACCCAAAGCGAACGCCGATCCCTGAGCGAGGCTCGCTGCCGCTCGATAGGGCCGATGCGGCGGGGCCTCGGGAGGGCTTGAGAATGGGTTCGCGCGGTCGATTCCGATGGGCAGCTTTATTTGCCCCGGCCCGATGAGCGCTAGGCACAAACGGCCTATCACGCCGGAGATTGCGTGACAACGAGACAACCGATTGATACGATGCGACTGACCACAATCTACCGCCGCGCGTTAGGCCGCACATCCGCGGCCTACAGGTGATAGGCAGAAACTTCCTGTAAACAAGTTCGGCCGGAGAAATGAATGACGCGTCTCCTTGCCACCACCGTTCTGCTTCTTACCCTCGGATGCAATCCCGTGGCTGAAGAACCTCACGAAATCCGAATCGACACCCCCGATGGTGAAGTGATCGCACATGACACGAATTTCGAGGCAACTTCGCAGACCATCACCGTTGTTGATGGCGACGATCTAACGAGGTTGCAATCGCTTGATGATGCTGGCCCACAATTTGTCTCCCATTACCTACGCGATGTTACGGAACGCGGTCTCAAAGATTACGATGCCGCGTTTCGTGCGTGGCAACTGGATAAATCGCCGCCATACACCGACCAGCAAGTAATTGAACTTGTCGGCGGCTACCTCGGCAATAAATGCATCGCTGACTTTGACATGGAATGGGTAACGGTCACGGACGACTACGGAACGGACTACGCTGTCCGCAGCACTAAAGTGGAAGTGATGAGCTTTCCATTTTCGACGGTGCTGAAACGCATCGAAGACAAGAAGTACGATTTTGTGCATGGCGTGTACTACGCCGTCAAGGAAATGCTTACGAACGGTGAGTACAAGGTGCGCGAACCGAAGGAATAGGCAGTCTTAACCGCAATGCGCGGGATAACCATGGCGTGAACCGGAGCGGCGATTCACGCGGCGCCTGAAATCAATGTCAACCGTCGCCGCCCGGTTACGCCAAACGTTATGCGACAGACGTACGACCAGCGCGACGACTATCAATTCGGCCAACGAGTCATCGTTGCCATGGTCGTGGCTTCTATGCCGGTGTGGGTTGGCCTGGGTATTGCGTTCGCGCTTGACCGGCCACGCTCGCGAACGATAATCGTTCTGTCGGTTTGAAGCCTGCTTTCGCGGGCGGCCGGCAACTGAGCCTTCTACGTTCCGCGGCAGCGCACGCTGATGCCAATCGGAGGTCCAAAGAAGCCGTTGAGCGAGATGACGAGGCGCGAGATTTTCTCGACGCTGGTTGCTTTCACCGTCATCGGCGGATCGATTATCGCAGTTTGCGTTCGTGACTTGGTTGTTCGTGACCGTGGAGCGTTTGCGGTGTTTTCGGTGGCAGCCATTTTGTTTGTTCTCGCGGGAGTTGGCGTCAGTTACTTTCGAGCCATTCGCGAGCTTCGCCGCAGACGGAGAGTTTGAGTTAGGGCGTGGAAAAGGGGACATTCTACTTTTTCGCCAGGCCGAGCCACGAGCTGTTGGCGTTCCCGAAAAAGTAGAATGTCCCCTTTTCCACGCTTGGCGGCCGGCGCCAGCCCGTCGATAATCAGCGGCGAGAATTTGCGAACTGAGCGCCGATCCGCGGCGTCTCCTGCTTAGTGCGTGCGTGTCGATCGCTTTGTAACCAACCCATCGAAGGAGTTCCGCCATGCGTTTCGCGGTTTTGGGATTGTCGTTGTGGGTTTTCGTCAGTTCCGCAACTTATTGCCGGGCGGCAGATGCGGAGAAACCCGCCGAAAGCTGGTACGTTCGGCCCATCCCAACCGATGAACAGACGCTCAACTTGCTCGACGATCTGGGAGCGAATTCGGTCGGCTTCCGTTTTCACCTTCCGCCCGACATGAAGTTGACGGTGACGATCCTGGCGAAGGACGAAAAAGGAGAGCGAATCAAGGAATTGTCGGGCGTTCATGAACTGACGCCGCGCCGCAAGGCCACGCCGTTTGACACGAGCGTTCGGCTGGTGCGCATGGACCCCGGCAAGTTCACCGAGAATTATCAGGGCAAAGTGCGGTGGGTGATCCATGTCGGAAGCTCGGCTCACGAAACGTGGCAGCCGAATCGTTACACCGCAACGGGAAAGCGAGACAGTTGGTGGCAAGGCAACGCCTTCGAGGGGCCAAAACAGGGCAAGGACTATTTGCTTTGGCGCATCAAAGCCTATCCGAAGGAGCTGCGGCGATTCGATCCCGATAGTCCCGCTATGTTCTCGGTGCAGATCCATTTCCGATACGAGCCAATGCAGCCCGGCGATCTCTACGGGGCGAGGTTGGAACTCTACAACACGGCTGCAGAGCAGGAATACGACCGCGTGGTCGAAGATCCTCGCGAGCACGCCTCCTCGCAGCAGAAGTGATATTGCGGCTTTCATTTCCGCAGCCGTCCGGAGAGCCGATGGATGGCAACGCCAGTCCTGCCCGCTGCCGAACTTCCGCCACCGCCGCGACGCGTGCGCGTGCGGCGGTGCGGTGAGATTCTTGCGTCGTGCTGCTTTTCTCTCCTGTTCTTGCCTCTCGCGGGAGTCGGCCTCGTCCTGCTTGGTACGGCTGCCAGTATCTCGGCGCTTTGGGTTGGCGGCGCCGAGCGGGCGGGGAAAGTGCTTGAGTGCGATGTCGTCGGCGACCGCCTGACGATCGAATACGCGCTTCGCGACGGAACCTTGCCGCTAGCCAACCAGATGACGGTCGACGCCGACGAATACCCGAATCTGAAGCCCGGCGACGAAATCGTCCTGCGCGCAATCACGATCGCGTCGCGGACTTTGGCGATGCCCGCGGCCAATGTGACTGCGAAACGCGTTCTCGCGACGTGGCTGCTCGCCGCGATTTGGAATGTTTTCGTCGCCTTTTTCTATTACGCGTTATGGCAGGATTTCTATTGGGAATGGCGCTTGGTGGCCCGCGGCGCGGCGGTCATCGACCAGATTCGCGACAAGCAAGTTCCCCGCGGCGCCTTCAGCACGGCCTACGTAGTTTATTTCCCGACGCCGGCCGGGCTAGTTTCGATGCAGACTTCGGCGAAGTTATACGCCGCGCTTCCCAAGCAATCCGTGGTGACGATTCTCTACGACCCGCGAAAACCCGCCCGGGCCATCGTCTATGAATTGAGCCGCTTCAAGGCGGCGGGCGATCGGCGACCGCTTGCAGCGGCGCGCAACGAGGAAGATCTCGCGTGAGCAGCGTGCCTCGCAACAGGATGGGCGTCGCGAAGAGCAGCAAGCTGCCCAAACCGAGCAGCGAGAAGATGTAGAAACCCGCACCGTCGGGGATCAAGAATGCCGCGGCGAACATTACCCCGCAGAATCCGCCCAAGAAAACCCATCTCACGACCAGCTCCGCGACACTGTCCTCTCGCGGCGCCGTGAGCTTTCCGGAAAACTTCTTGTTCAGGCGGTCGTTCGCCAGCGCCAGCAGGAAGGCGCCCGCAAGAAAAGTTAGCGAGAGCAGGCGGTGCGGCCCGGCGGCAGGGGCGGGAAACGGATAAGCCGTGAAGCAAAACAGCCAGGCGGCCGCGCTGATCAACGTCAACGCCAGCTTGAATAGCTCCAACGGCGACGACAAGGCGCCAAACGCTCGGATTCCGCGGGCGGAGAAGAAGCGGCGCACTTCGCCCAGCAAGCAACTCTCGGCGCTGAGAAAGATCACGATCCACGCCAGGCCCGCCAGCCGAAGTCCGATACCAGGGGGAATCCGCCTGCCTCCCATGACTTCTCCCTCATACGTCCAAAAGAAGATGAATGCATTGGCTACGACGATCCCGAAGGCTTGCCACAAGCAGAACGCCGCCGCGGCGCCCCAGGCCGATTCGACGCGCAGTGGCGCCTGATCCTCGGAGGCTCCCGGCGACGCGGCCAGCGTTTTCCGCTCATCAGGCGGCATGAGCGTGATCCTCCGCGCTGGCGCCATTCTGTCTCGCTTCCGTCACGTTTCGCCCGCTCGTCTCCCAACGAATGCAGCGTTGACGAATCAGCAACAGCGCAGGGACGATCAACGCCAGGGCCGCAAATGCGTAAAGGAAAACGAGCATGCCGATCATAAAGCATGCATCTCCCAAGGGGCCCGATCGGGCAAGCGTCGCCGTAAAAAGCACCACGTCGGGGGTCCAAAACGCCCAATAAAGCGGCACGACGAAGATTGGCCAAAAGACGACCCCGAACCACCGCAGCCCGCGGCTCTCGCCGATCGAGACAAATCCCCGCCGCGAAGAAAGCGTCGTCGGCTGCGAGAGAAAGGGGCCGCGGTTGATCGAACCGAGCGGGCCGCGGCGCGATTTGTCCAACAGATGCTGCCAGCGATCGTCGATTCGCTTTTTTTGCATGGCGGCCTCAAATCTTCTACGAAAACATTCGCGGCCCTCTGTACGTTATTGTATCCGGTTTTACAAAATCTCTCGCGGATACGCCTCCACCGCTCGCAACGCCTCGGCGTAGGCCGCGCCGCAGGCCTTGCCGCGATAGGCGCCGATGGCCTCTTTCATTTGCTGAGCCCCGTCGCGACGAGCAGGATCGTACGGTTCGCCGCGGACTAAAGCCATGAACTTGCCGAGCCAATGGACCGCGTCGGGGAAAACGTCGCTCACGTCGACATACGTATCTGGCTCGAAGCCGATCGTGTGTCGCGGGCCGTTGTCGTACATGTATTGCCGCCGCGGGCCGCGCACCGCCCGATTGTCCAATAGCGGACTGGCGTATCTGAGCGCGATCGACGAAAGCTGCGAGGCGACCATGTGATCGTCGTGATGGTCGTGGCGCCAGAGATAGAGCGCGACGTCGGGTTCGATCTCGGCCACGGCCCGAGCGACCGCACGCTTCGTATCGAGATTGACGTCGAACAGGTGCGATTTGAAATCGAGATAGCGCATCTCGGCGCCGTACTCGCGCGAAATTTCAACCGTGCCGTGCAGCAACTCTTGCTGCCGGTCGCCGATCGGCGGCCAGTTCGAATAGTCGCCGATCAGCGACAGAATCACCACGCGGTAGTGCTTGCGGACCGCTTGCAGCAGGATGCCCGGCACGCCGAACACGCAGTCGTCGTAATGGGCGCCGATGGCTAACAGGGTTTTGTTCATGGGCGGCTTTCTGCTTGAGAAGTGGCCTAGAAGAACTCTCACGCTTCGCCCTCACCCGACCTCTCCCAGAGGGAGAGGGGAGAAAGGGACCATTCTTGACGCGCCGATCGGGCGCCGTCAATGATCTGCAAGGCGAACATTAGGTCGTCCGGCGCGCGATTTCCGCCTGGCCCCCGACGAGGTTCGCCAGATCGAGAGCCTGACGGCTCGTGAGCCGGAATGATCCCTCGGCCTATACGAATCGCGAAGTGATCGGCCGCCGCATCGAATAATGACCAGGCCGCAGCTACCGCGCCTTGGCAGTCACGTCCTCGACTTGTTCGTCGCCCTGGATCGAAATCGTCTTGATGTCTTGGGCATTCAAGTCCAGGGCCTTGAGGTCGAGCATGCGGATGCGGCTGTTCTCGAAGGTCCGGAAGTAATACCGCAGGTTCTTCAAGTCGGCCGCGGTCGTCCAGAGCGTGTAATCGGCGACGAGCTGGCCGTGTTCGCGGCTTCGAGCGGCCCCTTTGGGGATGTCGAACTGATTCAGAATGTGAAACGTTTGCAGCACGTCGCCAAACAGCGGTTGGTCGTAGGCGTTCATGCCCGCGACCGCGTACTTCGACTTCCAACGCAGGCCCGGCTTGTCGCCCGGCGCCGTGCCGACGTACTCGACGCCTCGCGGAACTACGATCAAGCTCGAGGAAAAATCGACCGCGAATTCAAGAGTCCGCCCGAAGATGATCGAGCCGTCTTGGGTCCTGATCGTGATCCCGGTGCAAGCGGCGGCCGATGAACAGGCGGCCGCGGTGAACGCGAAGATGCCAAGGATCGGCAAACTGCGGAAAAATCGCTTCATGGCTTGGTGCTCCGCGGGTTATTTTGTTTAAAGAACCAATAGTTCGAGGCCGACGGTCGGTCAAATCCAAAACGGCATAGGACCGACTCACGATGGCGGTTGCGGCGAGACTCGCGGCGAGCTAAAATCCAGTCGCTCTATAGACTTGCGGTCATTTAAAAGTGAAGCGATTCATGGCGGCTAGACGATTCCTTCTCAATCCCTCGCGCACGGCCAAGCAGGGCGCCCAAATCAACGTGGGCAAGGATAACGAGGAGTATCAGGCGATCGTCAATACGCTCTCGATGCACGCCGCCGATATGAAATCGATGGGCATTGCCCAAGGCGATTCGGTGCGCGTGCGAACGGAATTCGGCGAGGCGATCTTTCAGTGCGAAGCCGGGAAAGTCCCGGAAGGCATGCTGTTCGTTCCTTATGGGCCGCCAACCTGCAAGCTGATGGGGGGCGGGACCGACGGTACCGGCATGCCGCTGTCGAAGGGCTGGGAAGTCGAAGTCGAGTTGGTCAAAGCGGAAGGTTAAAGGAGGCGGATACGAATACCCCCTCTCCCATTGGGAGAGGGCCGGGGTGAGGGTGAATCGCGATCGGTTTGCATTCGAAGAGTTCAAGTTCAAGCCCGCCCTCACCCTAACCCTCTCCCAAAGGGAGAGGGAATGGAAGATTCAGCAGGAGTTTAAACGATGGAAAACTCAAAGCCTTACGGCGACTTCGCCGGCCCCGATGGCCCGCATTTCAATGCGGACGCCGCGCCGGCCGAATACGCCGCTTGGGAAGAAGTGGCCGCTGGCCGCTATATGCCGCGGCGCGTGCGCGGAAGCTGCCAGGGCCGCGTGCTGGGGTGAACGTTCGTCGTGCCTTCGCCCGGTTCGGGCGAAACGACCGGCGGCGAACCTTGAATCAACGTAGGTCAGGCTTTCCAGCCTGACGGCGTCAGGCTGGAAAGCCTGACCTACGCATTGTGAGCGATTGAAGCAACCAGGAGACGCCATGGACCTGACGGTAGTCAACAACGCCACCTGTACCTTCTGCGGCTGCGTCTGCGACGACATCCAGTTGCACGCCAACGAAGTAAAAATCGTCGAAGCGAAACGCGCCTGCGTCCTGGGCAAGGCCTGGTTTCTGAATCACACGGCCGAGCGGCACTACCCCGACGCTTTGATCGACGGCCGCGAAGCGACGGTCGAAGAGGCGATCGCCGTCGCGGCCGACTATCTCGACCGGGCCGACGCCCCGTTGGTCTACGGCATGAGCAATATCACCTGCGAGGCGCAGCGCGAAGCGGTGGCCCTGGCCGAGCGACTGGGAGGCGTGGTCGACAGCCACACCTCGTTGTGACACGGCCCCACCGAAATCGCCGCCCAGTTGGGCGGTAAGGTCACGTGTACGCTCGGCGAAGTCAAGAACCGAGCCGATTTCATCGTCTATTGGGGCGGCAACCCGGCGGAGTGCCATCCGCGGCACTTCACCAAATACACCTTGATGCAAAAGAGCAAGTTCCTGCCGCGCGGCCGCAAGGACCGCACGATGGTGCTCGTCGATATCCGCGAGACCAAGAGTGCAGGCGCGGCCGACATCTTCCTGCAAATCCGGCCCGGCAAGGATTTCGAGGTCCTCACGATCCTCCGCGCGATGGTCAAGGGCGAGCGGGTCAATGAAGCGATGATCGCCGAGACCGGCCTGACGAAGGAGCAATTGCAAGACTTCGTCGATCGGATGAAGCGGGCCAAGTTCGGCGTGATGTTCTTCGGCATGGGATTGTCGATGACGCGCGGCAAGCACATGAACTCCGCCGCCATCCTGACGCTGGCCGCCGAGTTGAACGCCTTCACGAAGTTCGTAGCCATGCCGATGCGCGGCCACGGCAACGTGACGGGCGCCGACGTCATCATGCGCTGGACCACCGGCTACCCGTTCGGCATCAACTTCAATCGCGGCTATCCGCGCTACAATCCGGGCGAATTCTCCACGGTCGATCTGCTCGTGCGCGGCGACGCCGATGCGGCGTTGATCCTGGGCGCCGATCCTGGCGCGACCATGCCGCAGCCAGCCATCGATCACCTGGCGCGGATTCCGACCATCGTGCTCGATCCCAAGGTGACGCACACCAGCCGCCTCGCCCGCGTGCATATTACGACCGCTGTGACCGGCATCAGCGCCCCTGGAACCGGGTATCGCATGGACGAAGTGCCTTTGCCGCTGCGTCCCGCGCTGAAATCGCCCTACCCGACCGATGAAGACGTGATTCGCCGCATTCACGAGGCGGTGGTCAACAAGCCCGACTGGATCGCCCAAAACGGCCAAAAGGTGGCGTCACAGGTTTTTTGAGGCGCATTTGTTTGAACCAACACCAACCCGACGCGCTAGCGAGGAGATCGTGGCACGTACGTTACGACCTCGCTTGCGCGTCGGGTTAGTGTAGCGCGAACTGAACGCACTCTCCCCCAAGGAACCACAAGGCCCCTCATGCTTCGGATTACAGGCGGCAAGGTTTACGATCCTGCGAACGGTCTCGACGGCGTCGTCAAGGAGATTTGCATCGCCGACGGGCGAATCGCCGCCGAAGTCGAGGGCGGTCGCACGATCGACGCCACGGGCATGATCGTGTTTCCGGGCGGGGTCGACGTTCACACGCACGTTGCCGGCGGGGCGATCAATTTCGCCCGGGCGATGACCCCCGAAGACCATCGTCGCACGATGGCCTTCATCCGCTCGCAGACCACGCGCAGCGGCATCGGCGGCATGGCGCCCACCACGTTCGCCACCGGCTACCTTTACGCCGGCATGGGTTGGACGACGCTCAATGAAGCCGCGGTGCCGATCCTGTCCGCCAAGCACACGCACGAAGAGCTGCGCGACGTGCCGATCGTCGACAAAAGCTGCTGCGTGCTGATGGCCAACAACGAAATCGTGATGGATCTGCTCGAAGCGGGCGAACTCGAGCGGGCCAAGCAGGTGGTCGCCTGGCAAATCTGGGCCTCGAAAGCCTATGGCGTCAAGGCGGTCAATCCCGGCGGCGTGGCGGCCTGGAAGTGGGGCAAGGACGCCAAGCAACTCCACGATCCGATCGAAGGCTACAAAACGCTCACGCCGGGAGCGATCATCGAGGGCCTGGCGCAGATCATCGATGAACTCGGCCTGCCTCATCCGTTGCACCTGCACTGCAACAACCTGGGGGCGCCGGGCAACATCACCACGACGCTCGAAACCATGCGGCGGCTCGAAGGGCGCCGAGCCCACATGGCCCACTTGCAGTATCACGCCTATGGCGGCGACGACTGGAGCACGATGCGCTCCGAAACGGTCGCACTGGCCGAGTACTTCAACGCCCACACGAACCTGACGACCGACGCCGGCGCCGTATTGTTCGGCGACACCGTGACGATTACGGCCGACGGCCCTTGGCAGCATTTGCTCTACAAGCTCACCGGGCGGAAATGGGGCAATCTCGACGTCGAGAACGAAACCGGCTGCGGCATCGTGCCCTACACCTATCGGCCGAGCAACCTGGTCAACGCCGTGCAGTGGGCCGCCGGCTTGGAACTAATGCTGTTGATCGACGATCCGTGGCGGGTGTTCCTGTCGACCGACCATCCGAACGGGGCCTGTTTCTGGCGCTATCCGGAGATCATTCAGCTTTTGATGTGCGCCGACTTCCGGCGCGAGTGCATCGCCAAGCTCACGCCGCACGCCAAACAACGCATCACGCTGCCCGAACTCGACCGCGAGTTTACGCTCTACGAAATCGCCACGATCGTCTCGGCCGGGCCGGCGCGGGCCTTGGGCCTTGCGCAGAAGGGGCGCCTGAACGTCGGCGCCGACGCCGACCTGGTGATTTACGAAGAAGACCACGACATCGCCCGCATGTTCGGCCATCCGCGGTACGTCATCAAAGGCGGCGAGGTCGTGATCGAGGAAGGCGAAATCCGCGCCACGCCGAACGGCCGCGAGTTCCTGGTCCAGCCCGCCTACGACGAAACGATCGAAGCCTACTTGCGTCCTCGCTTCGAAGATTGCTACACCATGTCTTTCGAAAACTATCCGGTCGAACTGCACCGCATCGAGCAGCCGGAAATTCGCGAGTGTACCCCCGCCGAATGAGCACCCTCACGCTGACGATCAAAGACCAGCCGGCCGTGCCGCTGGAAGCCGAAACGCTCTCGCCCAACGTCCTGGCGGCGAAGTCGCTCGACGAAATCCGCGCCGCGCCCGTTTACGTCGGCAAGCGGAAGCGGCGACTCGACGAGTTGTTCGAAGTGGCCGGCGAGCCGAGCGAGCATCTCGAATTGCACGGCAATCTGGGCCGGGTCAAATGGATCGGCCGCGGCATGACGCGCGGGCGGATCACGGTGCACGGCAACGCGGGGATGCACCTCGGCGCGCACATGAAAGCCGGCGAGATCGAAGTCCGCGGCGACGCGGGCGATTGGGTCGGCGCCGAGATGACCGGCGGGCTGATTCGCGTCCGCGGCAACTCCGGCGGCCAGATCGGCGCCGCCTATCGCGGCAGCATGGCCGGCATGCGCAACGGCACGATCATCGTCGAAGGCACGGCCGGGCTCGAGATCGGCATGCGGATGCGCCGCGGCACGATCGTCATCGGCGGCCCGGCGAAAGACTTCGTCGGACTGCAAATGAAAGGCGGCACGATCGTGCTGCTCAAGGGCGCCGAAATTCGCACCGGCGCCTGGATGATGCGCGGCACGATCATTTCGCTCGCGCCGATTCCGCTGTTGCCCACGTTTGCCTTCGACAGCTTGCAAATCCCGGTGTTCATGAACCTGTACGCCAAGTCTCTGGAGAGGTTGGGCATTCCCGTGCCGTACCTGGCGAGCGAAGGCGCCTACGAGTGCTACTCGGGCGATTCCTCGGTTCCCGGCAAGGGGGAGATTCTGGTTTGGCGTGCGGCGGCGAGTTTTGGGCCGACTTAAATCATGGAACCACGGATGGCACGGATGACACGGATTTTCAAATCCTGCAATCCGTGCCATCCGTACTACAAACGTTCTATTTCTTCGTGGGCCGCGAAGATTTCGTCCTTAGAGGCCGTAACAAAACGCGGTCCGATGACAACATCCGCAGACCTACTGATAGTGACTACTGTAATACAAACGTCATACAGATCAGGGACGCGGCAAGCGTCAAGAA
>Ga0307372_10000842_pt1 | contig 53624 bp, 50 predicted proteins | sample OX1MG_FD_202533 | JGI IMG/M metagenome (GOLD analysis project Ga0307372, IMG submission 202533) | Soil microbial communities from Risofladan, Vaasa, Finland - OX-1 | ecosystem: Environmental > Terrestrial > Soil > Coastal area > Acid sulfate soil | place: Finland: Risofladan, Vaasa | collected...
GCGCGCTCTCGGCTGCAAGGAAAACTCGACGACCGCGCCCGACAGCCATCGCGAGCATTTCATGGGTCGAGGGTGGCCGCCAGGCCCATGGGGACTAATGCGTGCGCGCGATCCGGGCGGTCGTCGGCGCCCGCCGGGGCCGCTAGAACGGCGCGCACGTTCGAGAAGGGAGCGGGCATGCAACTGCGCAGCGACGACTTCGAGGAGGGCGGCGCCCTCCCGGCGCGGGCCGCACATCCCTACGCGGCTGGGGAGAACCTGAGCCCGCACCTCGCCTGGGAGGGAGCGCCGCCCGGCACGGCCTCCTTCGCGCTCACGTGCTGGGACCCGGACGCGCCGACGGGAGTCGGCTTTGTCCATTGGGTGCGCTTCGACATCCCCGCCGGGGTCCACGAGCTCGCGGCCGGCTTGGGAACGGCGGCGGGGAGCTGGGTCGACGGCTTCACCGACTGGGGGGAGCCCCGCTACGGCGGGATGGCGCCCCCTCCGGGGGACGAGCCCCACCACTACATCTTCACCGTCTACGCCCTCGGTGTCGCCTCGCTCGGCCTCGACGCGACGACGACCTACGCGAAGTTTCGCTTCCTTTCCGCCGAGCACGTCCTCGCCAGCGCCCAGCTCGTCGGGCGCTTTAGCGTCGCGGGCTGAGCGCGGACGCGGAACGGGCCCGGGTCGCTGCCCGGGCCCGTTCCGCATCGCTCGTGACCTAGGAGAAGTAGGCGCTCTCCCAGGGGAACAGCGAGTACGGCGTCGCCGGCAGCCCGTGCAGGTTCTTCGCGACGATGTTGTACGGGTTCGTCGCCGCGATGTCGTCCCACGGGGTGACGCTCGACAGGTAGTTGTTGAGCTTGTGGTAGTCCGCGACCCGCGCCGCCCGGCCGTAGCTCGACCGTGCGGCGAGGATCAGCTTGTCAGCGACCGCGCTCTTCAGCCCGTTCTGGGTGAGGGCGCTGCCGGAGTAGAACCACCGGTAGGCGATGTTGTCCGGGTCGGGGAGTCCCGGCGAATTGATCTGCAACGCCGCGTAGGTGAGCGCGTGGAGGTTGGTGATCAGCGTCGCCGTCGTCACCGGCTGGATCTGCGCGTTGATCCCCACCGCCTGCCACTGCGCCTGCAGGGCGTCGGCCAGCTGCACCTGGGTCGGCACCGCGGAGACGAGCATGTTGAAGGTCACGCTGCCCCCGAGCTGCTTCACGATCGCCTGCGCCTTGGCCGGGTTGTAGGAGGGGTAGCCCCTCAGGTTCCCCGAGTAGGCCCAGCTCGCCGGCGGGAAGACGCCCTCCACCGGCTTGAAGACGTTGTGATAGAGCGCCGCGTCGATCGCCTTCGGGTTCGTCGCGTACGTCACGGCCTGTCGCAGCAGGGCGTTGTCGAACGGCGAGTGGGTGAAGGAGAAGGTCACGTAGGTGATCGAGGCCGCGACGCCGTGCGAGACCCTGAGACTCGGATCAGCCTTTGCCTGCAGGATCTGGGGCACCGCGCCGATGTCGACGAAGCTCAGCCAGGCCTGCGCCGTCCCGGACTGGAGGGCCGTGAGGGCGTTCGCGTCCGAGGTGACGGTCTCGACCGTGACCTCGTCGAGGTGCGGCTTGCCGCCCCAGTAACCGGTCCAGCGGACGAAGTTCGCCACGGACCCGGGGGTGCCGCTCTGGAACTTGTAGGGGCCGGTGCCGACGGGGTCGTTGGTGAAGCTCGCACCCTCGGCCTGGTAGGCCGTCGGTGAGACCATCAGCGCGCACTGCTGGGTGGCGAGCAGCGGGATGAGGCCGGCGTCACGGGCCGACAGGTGGATCACCACGGTGTAAGGGCCCGAGGCGACGACCGAGGTCACGACCGCGAGGTAGGAGGTGCACTCCGAGTTCACCGTCGCGCTCGCGTAGCGCTCGAGGTTCCAGACCACCGCCGCGGCGTTGAAGGCCGTGCCGTCCTGGAACTTCACGTGCTTGCGGAGCTCGATCGTGACGGCGAGGCCGCCACCGGTCACGTGGTAGCCGGTGGCGAGCGAGTTGAGCTCGATCGAGTTGGTCGCCGGGTTCATGTTGAACAGCGGGTCCCAGACGGGGAACATCGCTGCCGTCCCCGGCGGGATGTTCGGCAGGAACGGGTCCATTCCGACCCAGGCGCCGCTCGCCTGGACGCTGACGACGGTGAGGTGGCCGCCGTTCTTGCCCGGAAGGACAGGGGCGTGCGGTTTCACGCTCGCCGCCGCCGGCAGGGCCAAGGTGGCGGTGACGAGGAGGGCGGCGAGTGTGCCGGCCCAGGACTTGAATCGTGTTCGTCTCATGCGTATCCCCTATCCCCCTCCGGTGACCGGAGGGGCCCGAAGAAGCCTCCCCACAAACGGTGGCACGCGGTGCGCCCCGCCTCATCGCAGATCCGTCGTTCCTCCTCTCACTCGGCGGCCGGTGTGATCAATCGCCCGCGCGGCCGCCGGCAGCGGCGGCGCGCCTCAGGTCCACGGGTCGACGCTCACGTGGATCACGTCGCTCGTCCCGGTGCGGCGGATGGCGGCGTCCACCTCGCTCAGCGCGAGCGCCGGCGCGGTGATCTCGCGGTAGGGCAGGCGACCGTGCGCGAGGTAATCGATCGCCCAGTCGACGGCGCGGTAGCTGTGGCCGCGCACCCCCTTCAGGGTGAGCATGCGGGCGCGCATCGCCCCCATGTTCACCGTAGGCGTCGGCTCGCCGACCGCGCAGACCATCGTCCCCCGCATGTGCAGGCAGTCGATCCCCGACGCGAGGGTCTGCTCGTTGCCGGCGGCGACGTCGACGACGACGTCGGCCATCTCGCCGTTGGTGAGCTCGCGCACCACCTCGACGAGCGACTGCTGCTCGACGTCGACGGTGCGGTCAGCACCGAGGCGTTCACCCATCTCGAGGCGTCCCTTGTCCTTGGTGAGGCCGGCGACGATGACGAGCGAGGCGCCCGCCTCCTTGGCGGCGACGACGGCGCCGAGGCCCTGCTGCCCCGGACCGATGACGATCACCGCCTTACCCGGCGCCGCCCCGCCCTCGCGGTAGGCCCACTCGTAGCCGTTGGAGAGCGGCAGCGCGAGCGGCACCTCGTGGGCCGGGATCGACTCCGGCACCCGGTGCCACATCGTGTTCGGGTGCAGGTACATGTACTGGCTGTAGCCACCCCACAGCCCGGGCGCGACGTCGAGGCCGGTGGAGCCGAAGCGGATCACGCCCGCGCCGCCGGCGAAGGTGTCGGTCTCGGCGCACAGCCGGGCATCGCCGCTGCGGCACAGCCGGCAGTGGCCGCAGGGGATGTACTCCTCGATCATGATCCGGTCGCCCTCGCGCAGCCCCCAGCGCCGCTCGGCGTCCGGGCCGAGCTGGTGCACGGTGCCCACGACCTCGTGGCCGAGAATCCGGTCGGGGCCCTGGCGCTTCAGGTAGGCGCCGACGTCGCTGCCGCAGACCCCCGTCGCTTCGACGCGCATCCAGCCGCCGTCGCTCCCGACCTCGGGCACCTCGATCTCGCGTACCTCGGACTCGCCGAGCCCGACCACCACCGACGCAAGCGTCTTCATCTCGTCAACCCCCTGCACGCCACCGGCGTGCCATCGCACAACCTCTGACCCCTCTCGAGGGGCGCCTTCCCTTCCCTACGGCACCTCCACGTCCGGCAACACCGTAAGGAGGAGATCCCTGACGGTCATCGAGGAGAGCCCCGAGATCCCCGAGCGCAGCGGCGGCCGCGGCCGCGGCGGCTGCTCGCCGCGGCGCAACAGCTCGACGATCACCCGCACGCGCTCGCGCTCCAGCTGCTCGATCGCCTCGGTCGCCGTGTCGGCCTCGGCCGCGCAGTCCGGCAGCTCCGGGTACTCGGCGCGCCGCACCCACTCGCCGTCCTCGCGCTCGACGGAGTAGATGACCGCCACGTAGGGGACCGCGAGGAACTCCCCGTAGCGGTCGAGCTCGCGCTCGAGGTCCGCGGTCATCGGGCCAGCTCCGGAGGCGTCCTGGTCATCGCGCGACGCGCTCCTTGGCCTTGGAGTAGAGGAGGTCGAGGCTGAGCTTGGAGGGGTCGAGCGCGGTCTCGGTGCTGCTTGCCAGCACGTCGGCGATGAACTTGCGGGTCTGACGGCCGTCGATGCCGAGGAGCACCTCGGCGACCTCGGCGAGCTCCGGCTGGTCGGCGATCTCGACGGGCCCGGGGAAGAGCCGCTGCAGCTCCCGGAGGGTGTCGGCGAGGATGTCGCGGATCACGTTCGCCGTCGGCAGCGGGAGCTCGACGACGGCGTCGGCGCGCGAGGTCACGGCCTCGTCGAGGAGCCCCGGGAGGTTCGTCGTCCCGACCACGAAGGCCCCCGCGATCTCGCGTGCCAGCCAGTCCAACGCCCCGAGGAGCGCGGCGGTGCCGCGGAAGACGTCGGCGGGGTTGATGTCCATCGAGGCCTGCGAGCGCGCGACGGCGAGCACCTCGACCTCGTCGAGGACGACGATCAGCGGGCCGGCCTCGGCGAGCTGGGGGAGCTCCTCCTCGAAGAGCTGCACGATGTTGCGCTGGGTCCGGCCGAGCAGCTCGGAAGGGAGGATGTGCATGTTCACGTCGACGACGCGCACCTGGCCGTAGCGGTCGCCGAAGACGCGCGCCACCTCGCTGCCGAGGCCGCGGGCGAGCGAGGTCTTGCCGATCCCGGGAGGGCCCGAGAGGAGCACGAGGCCGTGCAACGGCAACCCCACGCCGCCGAGGCCGTGCTTGCGGAGCTCGATGGCGAGGATCGCGTGGTTGAGGATGCGTTCTTTGATCTCCTCCGGCACGATGATGCGGTTCCAGTTCTCCGCGAGGGCTGGATTGTCGTGCGCCGACGTCACCGTGAGCGCGTCGCTCACATACGAGTGGTGCCCACCGTCAAAGCTCATGTCGTCTCCCCGGTCACGGTGATCTCGGTCGCCCCGTGCGCGGCGGTCGCGACGGGTTGTGGTGCAGCGGCGGTCTCGGTCGAGGCGAGGAGCGGGAAGTGGCACGCCACGGCGTGCCCCGCCCGCAGCTCGACGAGCGGCGGCTCCTTCTCGGCGCAGACCGGCTGCGCGTAGGGGCAGCGGGTGCGAAAGCGGCACCCCGACGGCGGGTCGGCGGCCGAGGGGAGCTCGCCCGTGAGGCGGATGCGCTGGGTCGTCGCCTCCTCGTCGGGGATCGCCGAGAGGAGGGCCGCCGAGTAGGGGTGCAGCGGCGCAGCGAAGAGGTCCTCGGCCGGCGCCGTCTCGACGAGCTTTCCGAGGTACATCACGGCGACTCGGTCGCTCACGTGCTTGGCGACCGAGAGGTCGTGGGTGATGAACAGATAGGAGAGCGAGAACTCCCGCCGCAGCTTCTCGAAGAGGTTGAGGATCTGCGCCTGCACCGAGACGTCGAGCGAGGAGACGGGCTCGTCGCAGATCAGGAGCTGGGGATGGAGCGCGAGGGCGCGTGCCACCGCGACGCGCTGGCACTGGCCGCCGGAGAGCTCGCGCGGGCGCCGCCGCCCGTGCAGGGTGATGTCGAGGCCCACCGCCTCGAGGAGCTCGGTGACGCGGGCGCGTCGCTCCTGCGCGTTGCCGATCCCGTTCACGAGCAGCGGCTCGGCGACGATGTCCTCGACGTGGTAGCGGGGGTCGAGCGAGCTGTAGGGGTCCTGGAAGACGACCTGCAGGCCGAGGACGCCGCAGCGAGTCGCCGGTCAGCTGCGTGAGGTCGCGGCCGTTGAAGCGCACCGACCCGGAGATCGGTCGCGGGAACTGCAGGATGGCGCGGGCGAGCGAGGACTTCCCGCAGCCCGACTCGCCGACGAGCGCGAGGGTCTCGCCGGGCGCGATCGAGAAGGTGACGCCCGAGACGGCCTGCACCCGTCGCCGCGCCCCCCGCCCCGAGGTCGCGAACTCCTGAACGAGACCCTCGACCTCGAGGAGCATCTCGGTCCCGCTCTCGATGACGCTCACAGCGGGAACCAGCAGGCGTATTCCTGCCCCGGCTCGTCCCCCGCGAGCGGCGGCTCGGCCTCTCGGCAGCGGTCCTGCGCGTAGCGGCAGCGCGGCGCGAAGGGACAGCCCGCGGGGAGGTGGCTCGCGTCCGGCGGTCGCCCGGAGAGGGCGGGGAACACGCTGTGCGGCGTGTCGGTGATGCGCGGGACCGAGTCGAGGAGCCCCCGCGTGTAGGGCATCCGCACCCGCCGGCGGAGCGTCTGGGCGGCGGCCCGCTCGACGATGCGGCCGGCGTACATCACGCCGATCTCGTCCCCGTAGCTGAAGGCGAGGCCCATGTCGTGGGTGATCAGCAACAGGCCCATGTCGAACTCGCGCTGCAGGCCCTGCAAGAGCTCCATGATCTGGGCCTGCGTGGTGACGTCGAGCGCCGTCGTCGGCTCGTCGGCGATGAGCACCTTCGGCTTGCCCGAGATCGCGATCGCCATCATCACCCGTTGGCGCATCCCCCCCGAGAGCTGGTGGGGGTAGTCGTGCGCCCGCTCGGCGGCGAAGGGGATGCCCACCAGGTCGAGGAGCTCGATCGCCCGCTTGGAGGCGTCGTCCCTGCTGAGGCCGAGGGTCTCGTGCACCCCCTCGGCGATCTGCGCGCCGACCCTGATGGTCGGGTTGAGCGAGCGCGTCGGGTCCTGGAAGACGATGCCGATCCCGCGGCCGCGGATCGCGCGCCACTCCTTCTCGCTGCGGCCGAGCAGCTCCTCCCCGTCGAAACGGATCGATCCGCTCGACGAGAAGCTGTTCGAAGGGACGAGGCCGAGGATCGAGCGCGCGGTGACCGACTTCCCCGAGCCCGACTCGCCGACGAGCACGAAGGTCTTGCCGCGGGTGAGCTCGAAGGAGACGCCGCGCACGGCGTGGACGTCGCCCGCCTTCTGGCGGAAGGTGACGTGCAGGTCGCGCACCTCGATCAACCGTTCGCCACCGGAGGCCTCGGCGTCGGGGAGGAGGTGGCTCGGCACCTCGATTTCGGGGGTGCGCACCTGGTTCATCGGCCGAACCTCGCCCGGACCTGCTCGCCGACGAGGTTCAGGCAACAGACGGTGACGAAGAGGAAGGCTCCGGGGACGATCACGTTGATCGGCGCCGTCTCCAGGTACTGGGTGCCGGCGTAGACCATGTTCCCCCAGCTCGGGGCGGGGGGCCGGATGCCGGCGCCGAGGAAGGAGAGCGTCGCCTCGACGAGCATCACCACCGAGACGGTGATCGGGAAGATCGTGATCAGGCTCGGGACGATGTTCGGGTAGATGTGCCGGAGGGTGATGTGGCGCCGGCGCGCCCCCATGATGCGCGTCGCGACCACGAACTCGCGCTCGCGGATCCGCAGCGTCCCCGCGCGTGAGAGCCGGGCGTAGTTCGGGACCGAGAGCACCGTGAGGGCGATCCCCTCGTGGAACTCGCTCGGGCCGAGGTACTCGGCGATGATGAGGGCGAGGATGAGCGCCGGGAAGGCGAGCTGCACGTCGATGAGGCGCATCAGCGCGGTGTCGAGGGCGCCGCCGAAGTAGCCCGCGAGCATCCCGAGGTTGCTGCCGATCAGCACGCCGGCGAGCGTCGCCCCGAGGCCGACCTCGATCGACACCCGCCCCCCGACGAGGCTCCGCGAGAGCAGGTCGTTGCCGAGCGGGTCGGTGCCGAGCAGGTGGCCCTGCTGCCCGAGGCCGAGGTTCGCGTTCGCGAGGTTGCCGTCCTGGTAGGCCGGCAGGTGGAACAGCGCGGGGCCGAAGAAGCAGGCGAGCACCATCAGCAGGAGGATCCCGAGCGGGATCATCATCGCGAGGTTGCCCTTCAGGCGGATCGAGCGCGCCCGGCCGTCGAGCAGCGCGCCGAAGCGCCGGAGGGGGACCGCCTCAGTGGGCAGAGCCATAGCGCACCCTCGGGTCGAGCAGCAGGTAGGCGATGTCGGTGAGCAGATTGGCGACCACCACGGAGAGGCAGATCACGCCGACGAGCCCCTGCACGACCGGCGAGTCCTTCTGCTGGACCGACGAGTTGAGGAGCCCCCCCATGCCGGCGAGGTTAAAGACGGTCTCGGTGACGACGGCGCCCCCGATGAGCACCCCGACGTTCGTGCCGAGGACGGTGATGAAGGAGAAGAGCGAGTTCTTGAAGACGTGACGGATGAGCACCCGCCACTCGCTGAGGCCCTTGGAGCGGGCGGTGAGGACGTACTCCTCGCCGTAGAGCTGGTCGACCATGTCGCCGCGGAGGATCCGCGAGTAGGTGGCGAAGAAGGCGAAGCCGAGCGCCACCCCCGGCAGGATCATGATCCGCAGGTTCTGCCAGAGGTTCTGGGTGATCGGCACGAAGCCGACCGAGGGCACGATCTTCAGCTTGACGGCGAAGACGAGGAGCAGCAGCGGCCCGAGCACGAAGCCCGGCATCGAGAAGCCGACCATCGCGACGCCGCGGCCCATCCAGTCGGCAGCCTTCATCGGGCGGCGGGCGGCGAGGATCGAGGCCGGGACGGCGGTGATCACCGCAAGGAAGATCCCGAGGCAGATGAGCTCGAGGGTGACCGGGAAGCGCTGCACGATCTCGGAGGCCACCGACTGCTGGGTCTGGTACGAGTAGCCGAGGTGGCCGTGCAGCGCCTGCCAGAGCCAGGAAAAGTAGCGGTAGAGCAGGGAGTGGTTGAGCCCGTACTTGAGGTCGAACTGGTGGATCGACTCCGGCGTCGCGCTGGTGCCGAGCACGGCGAGCGCGGTGTTCCCCTGCTGGAGGTTGACGAGGAGGAACGAGACGAAGGTCGCCGCGAGCGCGACGGGGACAAGATGGATCGCCCGCCGCCAGATGATCTGCAGTGCTTGGTTCACCCCCGCCCGCTTTCTGCCGCGATGCCCTTACCGACCACCTGCCGAGCTGCGCTCCAGCACCGCTTGTCGCGGCGAGAGGTAGAGGTAGGGGAACTCGCGCTTCGCGGCGCGCTCGAAGAAGTAGCGGATGCCGAAGGCGATCCGCACCATCTCTGAGGGGACGTCCCCCTCGTTCACGTGGCGGTGCGGCGTCTGCGGGCCCGGCACGTGGAAGGCGGTGCCGGTCTTCCACGGGACCTTCTCGTCGCCGACGGTCGAGTACCCCTCCCCCTGGAGGATGTAGAGGTGCGCCTCCATGTGGGCGTGCATCCCGCCGTACTCGTGCGGGGGATCGGTGAGCAGGCCGCTGATCTCGACCTCGTGCATGCGCACGTCGTTGGTGTCCTTGCCGATGCGCATGTAGCCGAGGATCTGGGACTTGTGGAAGCCCGGTGGCAGGCTCGCCATGCCGTCGAGGTCGCCGAGGATGAGCGGATGCTCGGGGTCGAACTCGGGCATCTCGTTCGGCATCGTCGGCACGCCGTCGCCCTCGCCCTTGCTCAGGATCGCGTCCTCGCGGTGCAAAAGCACCCGCGAGCCGTCCGCCGCGTAGCCGTTCGGCGAGGTCTCGACGTCCGGCTCGGTGGTGGTGCGCCCCCAGTCCTCGACCTGCACGGTGCGGTGCAGCCCGCAGAAGTGCTCGAGGTGGGGGGAGAGGACCGACAGGTAGCGGGCGGTCGTCTCACCGGTGTTGAAGTGCTGGTGCACCGCGCCGAAGGGGATCGCGACGAGGCTGTGCTTCTTCCAGTCGTAGCGCACGTTGTCGACGACGCTGTAGCCCTCGCCCTCGACGATGAGCACCGCCTCCTCGCCGTGCTTGTGCGCCCCGGAGTGCGCGTGCGGGGGGATCTCCGCGATCATCGTGACCGTCCCCCAGGTGCGGAAGCCCGTCTCGGGGGCGACCATCAGGGCGGCGCGCGCGTCCTGGCGCGTCTCCACCCACTCGAGCTCCTCCTCGTGGATGTTCTTGCGGGCCAGCCGTCGCTCTTCCTCGGCCCGGTCCCACATTCCGAGCCAGTTGTCGTAAAAGTTCGTCACCGCGTCCCCTCCCGCCGGAATCGCACTCCTCCCGGCCCCCGATTCCCCCTCGTCAACATTTCGAACGGATGTCTCCGGTGCTGCCCTTGCAGCGCCGGCTTCCGCCCTGCACACAAGAACGCCCTGCTAGCGGTGCTTGTCCCGCCCCAGCGGGGCACGCTACCACGCTCGGTGACTTGTCAACCCCGCAAACTTTTGCATGGCTGAGGAGCGGCGCGAGGCGCCCGCGCGGGTCCCTTGTCCTTGGCGGAAGAACTGCGTTTCGGTTACGGAGCCCGCAACGCGCGCCGCGGCGACGCAGTCCGACACGACTGCGCCGGAGTGGCCGCGCGGTACTATCGGCCCGCTCCGGGGGTGGGGTCCGCCGCGGCTTGGCGGGACGAGGGGGTTCATGCCGACTTTCGTGAACGACACCGAGCTGTTGAACCAGACGGGCCCGGGCACCGAGCTCGGCGAGCTGCTGCGGCGCTTTTGGGTGCCGGCGCTGCCCGCCGACGAGCTCCCCCTCGGATGGTCCGCCCCGGTGCGCGTCCAGCTGATGGGCGAGCGGCTCGTCTGCTTCCGGGACATGGAGGGGCGGATCGCCTTCTTGCAGGAGCTCTGCGCGCACCGCCGCGCTTCGCTGTTCTTCGGCCGCAACGAGGGCGAGAGCTCGCCCGACGGCCAGGTCGGGCTGCGCTGCGCCTACCACGGCTGGAAGTACGACGTCGACGGCCGCTGCATCGACATGCCGAACGAGCCGGCGGCCAGCCGCTTCAAGGAGCACGTGCAGCTGACGAGCTACCCGGGCGTCGAGCGCGGCGGGATCATCTGGGCCTACATGGGGCCGGCGGAGCTGATGCCGGCGCTCCCCGAGCTCGAGTGGGCGATCGTCCCCTCCGAGCAGCGCTTCGTCTCCCGGCGCCTCGAGAACACGTGCTTCACCCAGGCGATGGAGGGCGGGATCGACTCGAGCCACGTCTCGTTCCTGCACGCCGACATCGGTTACTGGTCCGGGAGCGGCCCGCTCACCCAGTCCCGGCTGCTGAACGCCGACACCGCGCCGCGCTTCTTCATCGAGCCGACGGAATACGGCCTCCTCATCGGCGCCCGAAGGAACGCTCCCGACGGCGGTTATTACTGGCGGATCACGCAGTGGCTGATGCCCTGGTACACCTTCATTCCGCGCGACGGGGACGGTGCGATCGGTGCGCACGCCTGGGTGCCGATCGACGATACGCACTGCATGGCGTGGAGCATCACCTATCACCCCGAGCGAGCGCTCAACGCGCGCGAGCGGGAATTCTGCACGAACGGTCTGGGAATTCACGCGATCTGCCTGCCGGGGACGAACATCCCCATCCAGAACGAGCACAACGACTATCTCATCGACCGCCGCCTGCAGGCGCACATGATCTCGATCAGCGGAATTTCCGGGGTCGGCACCCAGGACTCGGCGATGCAGGAGAGTATGGGACCGGAGTTCGACCCCTCCCGCGAGCGCCTCGGGAGCTCGGACGCGGCGATCGTCGCGTCGCGCAGCCGCCTCGTCGCCGAGGCGCACGCGGTCCGGGACGGGGGAACGCCCTCCGGCCTCGAGCCGGTCGCGCAGCGGGTGCGCTCCACCACGGCGATCCTCACCGAGGAGGAGTCCTGGGTCGAGGCCACGGCGGAGTCCCGCCAGGCGGACTCGCGGCACTACTCGACGCTCGGCTGAGCCGCCGCCCTGGCGCCGGCTTTCGCCGGGCCGGGGCGGGCTCGCGGTCGGCCCTCAGCTCCGCCCGGCCGAGCTCCGCTCGAGGACGGCCTGACGCGGCGAGAGGTAGAGGTAGGGGAACTCGCGCTTCGCCGAACGCTCGAAGAAGTAGCGGATGCCGAAGGCGATGCGGACCATCTCGGAGTGCTCGTCGGACTCGTTGACGTGACGGTGGGGGGTCTGCGGCCCCGGCACCCACCATGCGCTGCCCTTTCTCCACTCCACCTTCTCGTCACCGACCGTCGTGTAGCCGTGGCCGGCGAGGCAGTACAGGTGCGCCTCCATGTGCGCGTGCATCCCGCCGTACGCGTGCGGCTCGTCGGAGAGGATGCCGCTGATCTCGTTCTCGTAGACCCGGAAGCCGTTCACCTCGCGGCGGCAGCTCATGAAGCCGACCCCCGACGAGCCGCCGTGGTGCATGCCGACCGGAAGGCGGCCCATGCCGTCGAGGTCGCCGAGGATGAGGGGGTGCTCGGGGTCGAACTCCGGCATCTCCGCGGGTATCTCGGGGACGGGCACCCCGTCGGTCTCCCCGCCCTGGCGGGTGCCGTCCTCGCGGTGCAGCACGATCCGGTTGCCCTCCGGGGCGAGGCCGTCCGGCGAGCGCTCGACGTCGGGCTCGGTGCTCGTCATGCCGAAGGGCTCGACCTGGATCGTGCGGTGCAGGCCGGCGTAGTGCTCGAGGTGGACCGAGAGGATCGAGACGTAGCGGACCATGTCATCCCCGGTGTTGAAGTGCTGGTGCACCGCGCCGAAGGGGACGGCGACGACGCTGTGGCGCTTCCAGTCGTAGCGGATGTTGTCGATCACGCTGTAGCCCGTGCCCTCGACGATGAGGATCGCTTCTTCGCCGTGTTTGTGGGCTCCGGTGTGCCCACCGGAAGGGATCTCAGCGGTCATCGTCGTCGTCCCCCAGGTCCGGAATCCGGTCTCCGGGGAGATCATCAATGCCGCGCGGAAATCCTGCGCGGTCTCGACCCACTGGAGCTCCTCTTCATGGATATTGCGTCGTGAAGCGGCTCGCTCTTCCTCGGCCTTGTCCCACATGCCGAGCCAGTTGTCGTAGAAATTTGCCATACCGCCCCCCTGTAAATGGACCCTCCGCAAAATAGCGCTGAGCGGGTCGCGACGCTCGGGGAATCCGCGCGCGACCGGCGCGGGCCGGCGATTGCTGCCGAGGACGCGCCTCTGGGAGAATGGGCGGGTGCCCAGGCGTCCCCTCCTCACCGCGCTGTCCTGCGGCGCTGTGGTCGGGGGAGGGACGCTCATCGGGCGACGCCTCGGCTACGAGATGGGGCCGAACCTCGTCGTGCGCTGCCGGAGGGGCCACCTCTTCACGACCGTGTGGTTCCCCGGCGCCACCGTGAAGTCCCTCGACCTCGTGATCGCGCGGCTGCAGCGCTGCCCGGTCGGCGGCCACCTCAGCCTCGTGACGCCGGTGCGGGAGCGGGAGCTGAGTGACGCGGAGCGCACCGCCGCGCACGCCGTGCACGACCTGCGCCTCCCCTGAGGGACACCGACGGGCGAAGTGACCGAACCGGCCGAGTGGGTCGCCTTCAGGCTCCCGGCAGCGAGGTGTAGGCGGCAAAGCCGCGCTCCTTGATCTCCGCGAGCGTCGCTCCGAGGCTCCCGGCCTCGGCCGCCCCGGCCGGGAAGTGGAAGGTGCCGCGCCGCGCCCCGGCAGCGATCAGGCCGCGGGCGAGTTGCTCCGCCGCGGCCGACGGGGCTCTCCCGTCCGCCGTGTCCGCGTCATCCGTGCCGTGCAGGACGAGCTCGATCGTCGTCGTGCGGCCATCGATGCTCGTCGCCCCGACGAGGAATCTGCGGCGCTGTTCGCCTGGCGGGAGCGCCTGCACGGCGAGCATCGAGGCGAGCGCCGGGTGGCGGGAGGCCTCGCAGGGACAGAACGCCGCCTCGTCCTCATAGGAGTAGGCGAGGACCTCGCCGCAGGCCGGGCAGCGGCCGTAGTGGGCCTCGTCGTGCGCGAGGCGCTCCTCGCTGCGCGGGTCGCCGCTCATCGGCGCGCGCGCATCGCGTGCAGGAGCGCGCGGCCCACGTTCGCCTCCTCCCGCTCGAGGCGACGCAGTGCGAGGCGCCGGGCGTAAGCGATTGGGTCACGGCGGGCCGCGAACAGATGACGTGTAAAGCGCAGCGCCGTGGCGCCGCGCGGGAGCGCCCGCTTCATGGGCTCGATGTTAGGAAGCTGCCGGACCGTCGAGCGGCAGAGCCAGCCCCGAGTGCTCAGGCGGCCGAAAGGCGAGGCAGCCGGCCGCAACGGCCAGAACTCAGTGGGTCTGCAGGAGCGGGCGAATTTCGTAGCCGCAGACGAAGGCGCCGGCAACCTTGTGCGAGAAGCGCTCGATCGAGGCGCCTGGGAGCACCTCGCGCAGAAGGTCGAGCTCGGAGTCGCAGGTCTCCCCGTACTGCGAGGCGAGCGCCCAGATCGCGCAGTTGTGGAGCGTGAGGCGGTACGTCTCGCCCGCCGACCGCTCGACGTCGGCGAGGTAGCCCTCGCCGTCGAGGAGGCGCACGAGGGCATCCATCTTCGCCTCCAGGCCCTCCTCGCCGGCGAGCAGGTCGCGCACCTGGTCGACGCGGTGCCCGCGGCGGCGGTCGAGGATGCGGGGGAGCAGCTGCGGGTCCTCCTCGGCCATCAGGTCGAGCAGCTCGCGGGTGAGGCCGTCGGCGCCGCTCTGGAAGTGGGCATCGGCGAGCTCGGTCGAGTGGAAGATGTCCGCCGGGCGGCCCGGACGCCCACGCGCCTGGCGGGAGCTGATCACCCCGGACGACTTGAGGGTCGCGAGATGCTGGCGGACGCCGCTCGCAGTGATGCCGAGATCCTCGGCGAGCTCCTCGGCGGTCGCTTCGCCGCGGCGCTTTAGCGCGACGAGGACCTGTCGCTGCGCCGGCGAGAGGCCGGCGAGCGCCGGTGGGGCGCTGCTCATGCCTGTCAATGTACCCTCGACCCCTCGTTCTCGCTAGTTTGGCAAGTAACAACTTTCGAATCTAACCTGTGCGCAGGCTCCGGCGGCTCCGCCCGTGGGACGTGGTCGGCGCCACGAAGGAGACGAGGTTCAGAGATGGCCAGTGCGTCAGGAGAGGGCTGGAGCGGCGTGCGATGACTGAGGTGCAGAGCGAGGTCCGCGACCTCGCGAGCCGCGAGTACAAGTACGGTTTCGTCACCGACCTCGACGCCGACGCCGTCCCCCGTGGCCTCGACGAGGGCGTGATCCGTGCCATCTCCGCGAAGAAGGATGAGCCGGAGTGGCTGCTCGAGTGGCGGCTGCGCGCCTTCCGCTTCTGGCAGACGATGCGCGAGCCCACCTGGCAGAACGTCCACTACGACCCGATCGACTACCAGGACATGATCTACTACTCGGCCCCCAAGCCGAAAAAGGTGCTGGCGAGCCTCGACGAGGTCGACCCCGACGTGCGCGCGATGTTCGACAAGCTCGGGATCTCCCTCGCCGAGCAGGAGCGGATGAGCGGCGTCGCCGTCGACGCGGTCGTCGACTCGGTCTCGGTCGCCACGACCTTCAAGGCCAAGCTCGCCGAGGCCGGCGTGATCTTCTGCTCCTTCTCCGAGGCGGTCCACAACCACCCCGACCTCGTCCGCAAGTACCTCGGCTCGGTGGTCCCCTTCCGGGACAACTTCTTCGCGACGTTGAACTCGGCGGTCTTCTCCGACGGCTCCTTCTGCTACGTGCCGAAGGGCGTCCGCTGCCCGATGGAGCTCTCCACCTATTTCCGGATCAACGCCGCCGAGACCGGGCAGTTCGAGCGCACGCTGATCATCGCCGACGAAGGCGCCTCGGTGAGCTACCTCGAGGGCTGCACGGCGCCGATGCGCGACGAGAACCAGCTGCACGCCGCGGTCGTCGAGCTCGTCGCCCTCGACAACGCGCAGATCAAGTACTCGACGGTGCAGAACTGGTACCCCGGCGACGCCGAGGGGCGCGGCGGGATCTTCAACTTCGTCACCAAGCGCGGCAAGTGCGCCGGCGTGAACTCGAAGATCTCCTGGACCCAGGTCGAGACGGGCTCGGCGATCACCTGGAAGTACCCGGGGGTCGTCCTGCAGGGGGACAACTCGGTCGGCGAGTTCTACTCCGTCGCCCTCACCGCCAACCACCAGCAGGCCGACACCGGGACCAAGATGCTGCACATCGGGAAGAACACCCGCTCGACGATCCTCTCCAAGGCGATCTCGGTCGGCCACGGGCAGAACACCTACCGGGGCGCGGTGAACGTGCTGCGCTCGGCGCACAACGCCCGCAACCACACCCAGTGCGACTCGCTCCTCATCGGCTCCCGCTCTGGGGCCTACACCTTCCCCTACATCGAGGTGAAGCACCCCTCCGCGCAGGTCGAGCACGAGGCCTCGACCTCCAAGATCGGTGAGGACCAGCTCTTCTACTGCCGCCAACGGGGGATCTCCGCGGAGGACGCCGTCTCGATGATCGTGAACGGCTTCTGCCGCGAGGTCTTCAAGGAGCTGCCGATGGAGTTCGCCGTCGAGGCGCAGAAGCTGCTCAACGTGAGCCTCGAGGGGAGCATCGGCTGATGCTCGTGATCGAGGACCTGCACGCGAAGGTCGGCGAGGTCGAGATCCTGCGGGGGATCGACCTCGAGGTCGGCCCCGGCGAGGTGCACGCGGTGATGGGGCCGAACGGCTCGGGGAAGAGCACGCTCGCGAACGTGCTCGCCGGGCGCGAGGACTACACGGTGACCTCCGGCAAGGTCACCTTCGACGGCGTCGACCTGCTCGCCCTCGCCCCCGAGGAGCGCGCCGCCGCCGGTGTCTTCCTCGCCTTCCAGTACCCCGTCGAGATCCCCGGCGTCGGCAACATCGTCTTCCTGCGGGCCGCGCTGAACGCGATCCGCCGCAGCCGTGGCGAGGAGGAGCTCGACGCGATGGACTTCCTCGCGATCGCCAAGGAGAAGATGAAGATCGTCGACATGGACGCGAGCTTCACCGGCCGCGCGGTGAACGAGGGCTTCTCCGGCGGCGAGAAGAAGCGCAACGAGATCTTCCAGATGGCCGTGCTCGAGCCGCGCCTCGCGATCCTCGACGAGACCGACTCCGGCCTCGACATCGACGCCCTGCAGTCGGTGGCGGCCGGCGTGAACGCGCTCCGCGACCCGGCGCGCTCGATGCTCGTGATCACCCACTACCAGCGCCTCCTCGACTACATCGTCCCGGACCGGATCCACGTGCTGCGCGCCGGGCGGATCGAGCGCTCGGGGGACAAGGAGCTCGCCCTCGAGCTCGAGGCGCACGGCTACGGCGCCGGCGAGGGCGGGAAGTGACCGCACTAACGGCGACCCTCGACTGGGCGGGCCCCCTCCCCGTCGAGGACAGCGGCGACGACAGCTGGCTCGGCGCGCTGCGGCGCGAGGCCTACGCGCGCGCCGCCGCCCAGGGCTTCCCGACGCGAAAGCACGAGGACTGGCGTTACACCCGTCTCGCGCCGCTGCTCGCGCTCGAGCTCTCCGTCGCCGCGGATGCGCCCGCGCCCGAGGAACTCGCCGCCCTCGACGCCCGCGTCCCGGATCTCGGCGGCGCCCGCGTCGTGTTCGTGAACGGACACCTCGACAGCTCCCGCTCCCGCCTCGGCGGGGACGCGGCGGGCTTTCGCGTGAAGGCGCTCGCGCAGGCGCTCGTCGAGGACCGCGCCGTCCTCGAGGCGCACCTGCGCGCCGCGCTCGCCACCTCGGACACCTTCGGCTCGCTCAACACCGCCTTCGCCGCGGACGGCGCCTACCTCGTGATCGACGAGGAGGCGGTGATCGAGGCGCCGCTCCACCTCGTCTTCCTGCAGAGCCGCACGGCCGGGCCGCTGCTCGTGAGCCCCCGCACCGTCGTCGTCGCCGGCGCGCACAGCCGGGCGACGGTCGTCGAGAGCTACTACGGCGCCGCCGACGGCTGCTACCTCGACAACGCGGTCACCGAGATCGTGCTCGGCGCGGGCGCGACGCTCTCCCACTACAAGGTGCAGCTCGAGGGTGAGCAGGCCTTCCACCTCGCCGCCCTCGACGTCCGCCAGGGTCGCGACAGCCACTTCTCTTCGCAGTCGCTCGCGCTCGGGGGGGCGATCGCCCGTCACGAGGTGCAGGTCCACCTCACCGGCGAGGGCGCCTCCGCCGAGGTGAACGGCCTTTTCATGCCCCACGGCGAGCAGCAGCACGACAACCCGACGACGATCGCCCACGACGCCGGCCACTGCGTGAGCCGCGAGCTCTACAAGGGCGTGGTCGACGACCGGGCGCACGGTGTCTTCAACGGCAGGGTGCTCGTCGCCCTCGACGCCGGCGGCACCGACGCCAGCCAGGCGAACAAGAACCTCCTCCTCTCGGACCAGGCCGAGGTGGACACCCGCCCCCGCCTCGAGATCCTCGCCGACGACGTGAAGGTCTCCCACGGCGCGGCTGTGGGGCAGCTCGACGACGAGGCGCTCTTCTACCTCCGCTCGCGGGGCATCCCCGAGGAGGCCGCCCGCCAGCTCCTCATCTCGGGGTTCGTCGGCGAGCTCCTCGAGCGCTTCGAGCCGGCGCTCCTGCGCAGCCACGTGCACGAGCTCGTCGCCGAGCGGGTGCCCGTTGCGAGCCGGGCCGGCCGATGACCACCCCCGTCGCCGAGGCGGCGCTGCTCGGTCGCCTCGACATCGAGGCGCTGCGCGCCGAGTTCCCGATCCTCTCCACCCGTCCCTACGGCAAGCCCCTCGTCTACCTCGACTCGGCGGCGACGAGCCACAAGCCGCAGGTCGTGCTGGACGCGATCACCGCCTTCTACGCCGGCCACAACGCGAACGTCCACCGCGGCGTGCACTACCTCTCTGAGCGGGCGACCGAGGACTACGAGGGGGCGCGGGCGCGCCTCGCCGCCTTCCTCGGGGCCGCCGCGGACTCCGAGGTGATCTTCACCCGCGGCACCACCGAGGCGCTGAACCTCGTCGCCCACAGCTACGGCCGCACCCACCTGCGCGCCGGCGACGAGGTCCTCGTCACCGAGATGGAGCACCACTCGAACATCGTCCCCTGGCAGCTCGTCTGCGAGGAGCGGGGGGCGCACCTCGTCGTCCTCCCGGTCGACGACACGGGCGTCCTCGAGCTCTCGGCGCTCGACTCGCTGCTCAGCGAGCGGACGCGGATCGTCGCCCTCGCCCACGTCTCGAACGTGCTCGGCGCCGTGAACCCGGTGCGCGAGGTCGCGGCGCGCGCGCACGGCGTCGGCGCGGTCGTCGTCGTCGACGGCGCGCAGGCCGTCCCGCACCTGCCGGTCGACGTCGCCGAGCTCGGCTGTGACTTCTACGCCTTCTCGGGCCACAAGATGTACGGGCCGACCGGCATCGGGGTGCTCTGGGGGCGGCGCGAGCTCCTCGAGGAGATGCCCCCCTACCAGGGCGGTGGCGACATGATCCGCACCGTGCGCTTCTCGGGGACGACCTACGCCGCGCCGCCGCAGCGCTTCGAGGCCGGGACCCCGGACCTCTCGGGCGCGGTCGGCCTGGCGAGCGCGGTCGGCTTCCTCGAGCGCATACGCGGCGAGGGGCTGGAGCGCCACGAGGCCGCGGTCCTCTCCTACGGCACGGCCGCCCTTGAAGCGGTGCCCGGCCTCACCCTCGTCGGGACGGCGCCCGCCAAGGTCGGCGTCCTCTCGTTCACCCTCGCCGACGTGCACCCGCACGACATCGGCACGATCCTCGACCGCGAGGGGGTCGCGGTGCGCACCGGCCACCACTGCGCGCAGCCGCTGATGGAGCGCCTCGGCATCCCAGCGACGGCGCGCGCCTCGCTCGGCTGCTACTCGACGACGACCGAGATCGACGCGCTCGTCGCCGCGCTGCACAAGGTGGAGGAGGCCTTCCGGTGAGCGAGCTCGGCGACCTCTACCAAGAGGTGATCATCGAGCACTCGAAGTCGCCGCGGAACTTCGCGGTGCTCGCGGACGCGACGGCGACCGTCGAGGCCTACAACCCGCTCTGCGGGGACCAGATCACCCTCTATCTGAAGATGGCCGACGGCCGCATCGCGGACATCTCCTTCCAGGGCCAGGGCTGCGCGATCTCCAAGGCCTCGACGTCGCTCATGACCCAGGCGCTGAAGGGCGAGGACGAAGAGACGGCGCGCGCGCTCTTCGCAGAGGTGCACACGCTGCTCACCGAGGGGCCGGACGCCGTCGCCGAGCCGGAGCACCTCGGCAAGCTCGCGGTGCTCTCGGGCGTCTCGGAGTACCCGGCGCGGGTGAAGTGCGCGAGCCTCGGCTGGCACGCGCTGAAGAGCGCCCTCGACGAGGGCGCGCAGCCGGTGTCGACGGAGTGACGATGAGCGAGGCCCGCAGCCCGGTGATCGTCTCTCGCATCTGCGAGGCGACCCTCATCCCCGGTGGCACGAAGATGCTGCTGCACGAGGGGGAGGAGGTCTACGTCACCCAGTCGCTCGGCGGCACCTTCACGGTGACGACGATGCGCGGCTACCTCGCGCGCGTCGCCGGCGCGGACGCCGACGCGCTCGGCCTCGAGGCGCCGGAGGAGGCCCCCGCGGCAGCGGCTGGCAGCGGCGCCCCCGCCGACCTCGAGCAGGTGCTCGAGGAGCTGAAGAGCGTCTTTGACCCGGAGATCCCCGTCAACGTCGTCGACCTCGGCCTCATCTACGGCTGCGAGCTCAGCGAGGCGCCCGGGGGCGGCCAGCGCGTCGAGATCAAGATGTCGATGACCGCGCCCGGCTGCGGGATGGGCGACGTCCTCGCCGACGACGCGAAGACCGCCGTCGCCGCGCTGCCGGGCGTCGAGGAGGTCGACGTCGAGCTGGTCTGGGACCCGCCGTGGGACCTCTCGCGGATGTCCGAGGCGGCCCGCCTGCAGCTCGGCATGTACTGATCCGAGGGCTCCTCCCAATCACGCGAACGGCGAGGCGCGGGCGAGATCGGCCAGGTCGACGCTCATTTTCCGTCGCCGGTGTTTTCCCCGTCGACGATGTCGATCGGGCGGAGAACCGTTCGTCGTTTCGGTGTAGGCATCTACAGGAGGTAGGCGATGAAGTACATGCTGCTGATCCACACCAACGGCTCGGACTGGGAGGACCCGGCGGAGGCCGAGGCGATGATGGGCGAGTACATGGCGTTCACCCAGTCGATCGTCGAGAGCGGCGAGCTCGTGAGCGGTGACCCGCTCGAGGGCCCCGACACGGCGACGACGGTGAAGGTGCGCGGGGGGACGACCTCCACGACCGACGGCCCCTTCGCCGAGGTGAAGGAGTTCCTCGCCGGCTACTACATCGTCGACGTGAAGGACCTCGACCGCGCCCTCGAGCTGGCGGCGAGGATCCCCGACGCCCGCACCGCGGGCATCGAGGTGCGCCCGATCCGCGAGATGGGGATGCCGAGCTGAACCCTGAGCACGTGCTCGAGGCCGCGCTCCGCGAGGAGCGCGGCCTCGTGCTGGCCTCGCTCATCAAGAGCTGCGGCGACTTCGACCTCGCCGAGGACGCCCTCCAGGAAGCCGCGGTCGAGGCGCTGCGCCACTGGGGGGAGCGCCCCCCCGACCGCCCCGCGGCGTGGCTGCTCACGACGGCGCGCCGCAAGGCGATCGACCGGGCGCGCCGCGAGGTGCGCGGCAGCGAGCTCAGCGCCGCGGCGGGCGACCCCGCTGTCGAAGAGACCTACCTCGAGGACCCGGGGCCGGTCGCCGACGAGCGGCTGCGGCTGATCTTCACGTGCTGCCACCCGGCGATCGCCCCCGACGCCCGCGTCGCCCTCACGCTGCGCACCCTCGGGGGTCTCACGACCCCCGAGATCGCCCGCGCCTTCCTCGTCCCGGAGGCGACGATGGCGCAGCGCATCGTGCGCGCCAAGCGCAAGATCGCCGCCGCGCACATCCCCTACCGCGTGCCGCCGGCCGAGCAGCTCCCCGAGCGCCTCGCCTCGGTGCTGGCGGTGATCTACCTGATCTTCAACGAGGGCTACAGCGCGAGCGCCGGCGACAGCGTCGTCCGCCACGAGCTGTGCAACGAGGCGGTGCGCCTCGGCGAGGTGCTCGCCGCGCTCGTCCCCGACGAGCCCGAGGTGCGTGGCCTGCTCGCCCTGCTGCTGCTGCACGACGCCCGGCGGGCGACGCGCCTCGACCGGCGCGGCGACCTCGTCCTCCTCCCCGACCAGGACCGCAGCCAATGGGACCACAAGCAGATCGCGCGCGGCGTGGCGCTCGTCGAGGACAGCCTCGTCGCGAGCGGCGGCCGCCCCGGCCCCTACGCGCTGCAGGCGGCGATCGCCGCGTTGCACGCCGAGTCCGGAGAGGGCGGGGCGACGGACTGGCGCCAGATCGCCCTCCTCTACGGCGAGCTGCTGCGGGTGCTGCCGACGCCGATCGTCGCCCTCAACCGCGCCGTCGCCGTCTCGATGGCCGACGGGCCCGCCGCGGCGCTCGGCCTCGTCGAGGCGCTCGCTGGCGACGAGGTGCTCGCCCGCACCTACCTGCTTCCAGCGACGCGCGCCGACCTCCTCCGCCGCCTCGGCCGCACCGCGGAGGCGGCCGAGGCCTACCAGCGGGCCTTTGAGCTCGCGCCGACCGCACCCGAGCGCGCCTTCCTCGAGCGCCGGCGCGACGCGCTGCTGCGCGGCGAGGGCTGAGCGCGCTCCCGCGGGATCAGGCGACGACGCGCTGGCGCCGGCGTGCCGGCCGGGCGATCGTCGCCATTCCCGCCCGCTCTGGCGGCAGCAGCGCCTCGAGCGCGAGGTCGCGCAGCGGGAGGGAGAGGTAGTGGCCCTGCGCGACGGTGCAGCCGAGCGCGCGCAGGTGCAGCAGCTGCTCCTCGGACTCGACGCCCTCGACGACCGTCGTCGAGCCGATGGCCTTGGACATCGTGATCACCGCCGAGACGATCGCCGACTTCACGGGGTCGCTCGCGATCCCCTCGACGAAGGTGCGGTCGATCTTCACGACGTCGATCGGGAAGCTCGCGAGGTAGCCGAGGGCCGAGTAGCCGGTGCCGAAGTCGTCGATCGCGACGCGCGCCCCGAGGTCCTTCAGCCGCGCCAGCACCTCGTTGGTGCGGGCGACGTCCTCCATCGCGAGGCTCTCGGTGATCTCGAAACAGAGCTGGGCGGGATCGACGCCGGTGCGAGCGAAGACCTGCTCGATGTCGCTGATGAGCGCGGGGTCCTGGAACTGGCGGGCGGAGAGGTTGATCCCGACGGCGATCGGGGCGGCGAAGTCCTCGGCCCAGGCGCGCGCCTTGCGGCACGCCTGCAGGAGCACCTCGCGCCCGAGCGGCAGGATGAGGCCGGTGTCCTCGGCGAGGCCGATGAAGTGCTCGGGGGAGAGCACACCGCGTTCGGGGTGGTTCCAGCGGACGAGGGCCTCGACGGCGACGAGCGTCCGCTTCGCGACCGAGTAGAGGGGCTGGTAGTAGACCTCTATCTGACCGCGCTCGAGGGCGCGGCGGAGGCCCGCCTCGAGGTCGATGCGCTCGGCGGAGCGCAGCCCCATCGCCCCCGCGTCGAAGAGCCGGAAGGTCCCGCCCCGCCCCACCGCCTTGGCCTGGTACATCGCGACGTCGGCGTCGTGCAGCACGTCGTCGCGTCCCGCTCCCGCCCGGCTGAGGCCGATGCCGACGCTCACGCTCGCGACCACCTCGTGGCCGTCGGGGAGGGTGATCGGCGACCGCAGCGCCTCGAGGATGCGCTCCGCGGCGGCGGCGGCCTCGCCCTCCTGCACGTCCTCGAGCAGCAGCGTGAACTCGTCCCCGCCGAAGCGGGCGAGCGTGTCCCCAGGGCGCAGCGTCGCCGCGATCCGCTCGGCGATCGCCATCAGCAACGAGTCGCCGACGTGGTGGCCGAGGCTGTCGTTCACGATCTTGAAGCGGTCGACGTCGCAGAACAGCACGGCGTGAAGGCCGTGGTTGCGCTCGGCCCGGCGGAGCGCGTGGTCGAGGTGGTCGAGGAAGAGGCGACGGTTGGGCAGCGAGGTGAGCGCGTCGTGGAAGGCGTGGCGGGCGAGCTGCTCCTCGAGCTGCTTGCGCTCGCTGATGTCGCGAAAGACGAGCACGGCGCCGGTGACCGTCCCCCCCTCGGCGATCGGGGAGACGGTGCAGGCGACGTCGAACAGGCTCCCGTCGGCGCGCGGGAAGCGGGTGTCGTAGCTCACGCCGTCCGGCGTCGTGAAGGCGCGCTCGGCGGCGGTCACGACAAAGGGCGGCGCGAGCGGCCCCCGGCTCTCCTCGCCGAGCACGGTGACGTCGTCCCGCCCGCCCTGCAGCTCCCAGCCGAGCATGGTGCAGGCGGCGCGGTTGGCGAAGATGACGCGCCCGCTCCGGTCGACCGCGCAGACGCCCTCGCCGAGGCTCGAGGTGATCGCCGAGAGGCGCTCCTGCTGGCGGCGCTTGGACTCGTAGAGGGCGGCGTTCGACAGCGCCCCTGCGCCGACCGCGGCGAGCGCGTCGAGCAGCGACTGGTCCGCGGCGTCGAAGGGTTCGGTGCGGCTGCGGCCGTCGACGCCGAGGACGAGGTCGCCCTCGCCGAGGGGGAGCGCCGAGCTCAGCTCGTAGCCTCCCCCCGCGGGAGCGAGCGCCGCCTCCTGGCAGCGCAACAAGGCGCGCGCCGCGTCGAGGATGTCGCGGGTCACCTCCTTCGCGCCGATCGAACGGTGGACCGCGACCGTCGACTGGAACAGGCCCTGCATCCGGGCGCGGTCGCGGCGCGCCTCGAAGTGGCCGGCGAGCACCTGGCGGAGGATGAGCAGCGGCAGCACCGCGAGCGGCAGCGCCCAGGGGAACGCCGAGGTGACGAGGGCGCAGACGGTGGCGACGACGGTGCCCCCGCCCTCGACGCGCAGGCGGACGTCGAGGCCGTCGAGGATCCCGGACCGCCACGGCGCGCCGGTCGCCCAGAGGATCGCGGCGACCGCGGCGGAGTTCGCGACCGAGAAGATCGCCGCGGCGAGCAACGCCGCCGCCACCACCGTCGCCGAGAGCGGCCGGCCGGCCGCGCCCACGAGGTCGAAGACCGCGGCGGCGACCCCCGTCGCGGCCACCAGCTGACCCGTGTTGAAGAGCGACTTCGCGAGCGGCCGCCGCTTCAGCAGCTGCGCGGTGACCGACGCCGCGCCGAAGACCACCACGGTGAGGTCGGGGCCGACGAGCAGTACGAGCACGACGAGGAAGCCCTCGTCGAGGTGGATCGCCTCGGACTGCTCACCCACGTAGACGAGGAGCGGCCGCAGCCAGCTCCCGAGCACGAGGAGGCCGAAGACCCCACCGAGCACGAGGGCGCGCGTGGAGGGCGTCGCGCCCGAAAGGCGCGCCGACGCGCCGGCGAGCGCGGCGGCTCCGCCGAGCGCGGCGAGCGCGACGACGAGACGGGCGCGGGGCGGGAGGCTCACCGCCTGCGCCCCACGATCGGCCGCCCGCGCGGACCGGTCAGCTCCACGAAGAGCCGTTCCACGCCACCGAGCTCCACGCCTCGCCGTTCCAGGCGAGCGAGTCCCACTGCTCGCCGTTCCAGGCGAGCGAGCTCCAGGCGCTGCTCGACCAGGCCCCGCCGTTCCAGGCGAGGGAGTTGAAGGTGGCGCCGTTCCAGGCGAGGCTCGACCAGTTGCCGTTCCAGGCGAGGCTCGACCAGTTGCCGTTCCACGCGAGGCTCGACCAGTTGCCGGGGTTCCAGCTGGACTGCGCCCAGGCGTTCTCGAGGGACACGGTGAGGCCGAGCCGGACGGCGGGGCCCCCGGGGTGCGAGGTGAGGGTGAGGCCCGACACCGAGGCGGCGGCGGAGGCGTCAAGCTCACCGTGGCCGTCGACGAAGGGGTTCCCCACCGGCCCGGGGGTGGTGCTCGACAGCAGCGCCGCCTTCACCTGGTTGGGCTGCTCGGAGGGGTGGGCGGCGAGGAGGAGGGCGACCGCGCCGGAGGTCACCGCCGCGGAGAAGGAGGTGCCGGAGCCGACGAAGTTGCCGCTACCGACGCGCGCCTCGGGGTAGCTGGCCTCGACCGTCGAACCGGGGGCGGCGAGGCTCACGACCGAGCGCCCGGAGGTCACGAGGTCGGGCTTGAACCAGCCGTCGGGGTTCGTCGGCCCGGCGCTCGAGAAGCTCGCCATCTGGTCGGCGGCGGGCGCGCTCTGGCCGAGGTCGTCGACCGCACCCACCGTCACGACGTCGGGGTCGTCCCCCGGGGCGAGGATCGTGCCGTTGGTCGGACCGTCGTTGCCCGCGGAGGCGACGACGACGATGCCGGCCGCCCAGGCGCGCTCGACCGCCTGGTCCAGCGGGTCGAGTGCCGTCGACTCGACGGGGACGTAGCCGAGGGAGAGGTTGAGGACGCGGATGTGGAACGCGGCGGCGTGCGCGATGGTCCACCCCACGCCCTCGATGACGGTGGCGAGGTCGGTCGTCCCGCTCGCCCCTGCGACCTTGACGGCGACGAGCCCGGCCGCGGGCGCTTCCCCGAGGTAGGAGCCCCCCGACGAGGCGCCGTTGCTTGCGATCAGCCCGGCGACGAAGGTGCCGTGGCCGTACTGGTCGTTGAAGGGGTCGCCGCCGCCGCTGAGGTCGACGCCGCCGACGAGCCGACCGGCCAGGTCCGGCAGGTTGTCGATCCCGGTGTCGAGGACGGCGACGTTGACGCCGGCCCCCTCGTCGCCCGCCGACCAGAGGTCGGTCGCGCCGGTCTGCTGCGGGTAGACCGCGGCGGGCGGGCGCGTCGTCGCCGGCGCGGCGTCCGACTGCACCTGCACGGTGAGGTCGGGGGTCACCACCACGCCCGGGAGCAGCCCGAGGAGGGTCACCTCGAGCGGGGTGAGGGTCGCGGCGACGAGGCCGCCGACGCCGAGGTCCTCGAGGGCGGTCCCGCCGACCTGCTCGACGAGGCCGATGACGGTCGCGACGGCGCTCGAGCCGAGGTCGCCGATGACGTAACGCGCCCCCCCGCCGGAGAGCCCGGGCAGCAGCGCGGCGCCGGCAGGCGCGGCACCCGGCAGGGCGAGGGCGCCGACGAGCAGCGCTCCGGCGAGGGCGGTGCGTCGGGCGGCGCCGCCGGGGCGGCGGTGGTGGCGGATGTGAAGTCCCATCGGTCTCCTCCAGTGCGATCGGGTGCGTAACGGCACCGCGCCCCCGGGAACTCCAACGGATTTGCGCGATTTTCGTGAACTTTCACGCGGTGTGATCGGCCGACCGCGGAGCGTGTTGGCCCCGGGTCCCTTCGGGGTGGGAGCGGGCCACCGGACCCACCGCCGGCCCACTCCCTCGACCCGACCATCGCCGGGGGGCGGCGGTAGGGTGGGCCGATGTTCGGTGGTGGGATCGGCAGCCGGGGCGGCTACGGGAACCCCACGCTGCGCAACATCCGGATCGGCCTCGTCGTCGCGGTGATCGCCGCCGGCCTCCTCTTCCATCGCTCGGGGAGCGCCTACTCCGCGATCCGGACCGTCTACCTCGTCGCGGTCCTCGGCTTCCTCGCCTACGGCTTCACCCGGCGCCGCCGCTCCGGCATCGGCGGCGCGCGGCGCCCCGGCTCGCTCCCCGGTGGGGCACCCCTCCCCGGAGGCTGGGGCGGCCAGCAGGGCGCGCCGGTCGACATCCGCCCGGCCCCCTCTGACCCGGCGCCACCGCTCGCCGCGGCGGGCTGGTTCCCGGAGCCGGACGACCCGGGGGTCGAGCGCTACTGGGACGGCGCGAACTGGTCCAAGCGGCGCCACCGCCAGGGCGACAGCTGGGTCGAGGACTAGCTCCCGGTGTCCGACCTGCCGCGCTACGCGGAGCTCCCCCCGGCAGCGAAGGGCGGCCGCTCCGCGTGGGGGGTCTTCGGCGCCGAGGACCAGATCGGGACGCTCAACCTCCTCACCCCCGAGCGGGTGGCGGCCGCGGCCCGCCTCATCGAGCGCGGCGACCGCTTCCCCCTCGACGCGCCGATCGACCTCTTCTCGCCGGCGCTCACCTCCCGCCGCGGCGTCCCCCGCCACCAGGTGCTGCACCGCGCGGGGACCTCCTCCTTCGACGACGTCTACGACAACTTCTACCCGCAGGCGGGTAGCCAGTGGGACTCCCTCGGCCACGTCGGCTACGACCTCGACGCCTTCTACAACGGGGCGAGCGAGGCCGACGTCGCGAGCGGCCGGCGCAACACGATCGAGCACGCCGCGGCGCACGGGATCGCCGGCCGCGGCGTCCTCCTCGACGTCGAGCGGGCCCTCACCTCGCGCGGCCGCGCCTATGACCCGGGCATCTCGACGCCGATCAGCGTCGAGGACCTCGAGCTCGCGCGCTCCGACGCCGCGCTCGCGATCACCCCCGGTGACCTGCTCCTCGTGCACACCGGCTTCGCCCGCTGGTACGCGGGCCAGCCGACCGAGGTGCGCGCCGAGCTCCCGTCCGACCTGCGGGCGCCGGGGCTCGAGCACAGCGAGGCCGTCTGCGAGTGGCTCTGGGACCAGCACGTGGCGGTGATCGCCTCGGACACCTTCGCCGTCGAGGCCTGGCCGCGCGACCTCGCGGAGATGCCCTTCGGCTACCTGCACCGCGTCCTCATCGGCCAGTTCGGCCTCTCCCTCGGCGAGCTGTGGTGGCTCGCCGACCTCGCCGAGGACTGCGCCGCTGACGGCCGCTACGAGATGTTCGTCACGGCTGCGCCGATGCGGGCGCCCGGCGGCATCGGCTCCCCGGCGAACGCGCTCGCGATCAAGTAGCCGCCCCGCCCTCGGGCGAGGGGCCGGTGGCGAGCGGCCGCTCCGGGTCGGCCGACCACTGCGACCACGAGCCGGGGTAGAGGCGCCCCGCCGCGAAGCCGGCGAGCTCGAGGGCGAGGAGGTTGTGGCAGGCCGTCACCCCCGAGCCGCAGTACGAGACGACCTCGTCGCCCGGGGCGAGACCCGCCGCGGCGAAGCGTTCGGCGAGCAGCTCGGGCGTGAGGAAGTGCCCGTTGGCGTCGAGGTTCTCGCGGCAGGGGAGGGAGCGGGCACCGGGGATGTGGCCGGTGCGGGGGTCGATCGGGTCGCCCTCGCCGCGGTAGCGGGCGGGGTCGCGGGCGTCGATCAGCAGCAGGCCGCCACCGGCGACCTCCTCGATGTCGGCGAGGCGCTCGGGGGGGAGGGGCCTGGCGCTGAAGTCCCCGGTGACGGCGACGACCTCCCCCTCCTCGAGCGCTCCCGGCCAGGCATCGATCCCGCCGTCGAGCAGCGCGCTCGAGCAGCCGAGGGCGCGCAGCATCCAGACGAGGCGGGCGGCGATCACGCCCCCCTGGTCGTCGTAGACGACGCTCTCGCTGTCGTCGGAGATGCCGTGGCGACGCATCGCGGCGGCGAACCGCTCCGCCGCAGGGAGGGGGTGGCGGCCGACCGCGGGGCCCGGGACGGCGGCGAGCTCGTGCTCGAGATCGACGAAGACCGCTCCGGGGAGGTGGCCGGCGAGGTAGGCGTCCCGGCCAGAGCGGCCGTCCAGGTACCAGCGGAGGTCGACGAGGACGAGGTCCTCCGGGTGCTCGGCGACGAACTCGGCGGTGACGACGGGCGGGAGCACCGGGCTAGCTTGCCGCTTGTCGCGCCTCGCGGCCAAGGAGGGACGGATCGGATGGCAGAGCTGCTCGCGACTCGCTCGCTGCACCGGTGAGCGCGACCCCGCTCGGCCTCGTCGCCGGGACCCTCACCACCGGTGCGTGGCTGCCCCAGCTCGTGCGCACCTGGCGGCTCGGTCGCGCCGAGGAGATCTCCTGGGGCTATCTCGCGGTCTTCGGGAGCGGCGTCACCTGCTGGCTCGTCTACGGCCTCGTCCTCTCCTCGCTGGCGATCATCGTCGCCAACGCGGCGACGATCGTCCTCGTCCTCGGCCTCGTCGCCCTGAAGTTGCGCACCCGCCCGGTCGACCGTCGCCTCGCCGACGAGGCGACGGGGCTCAGATAGCGGGCGGCGGTCGGCGATGGGGGAGATCGAGCGCGGCGGCCTCCGCCTCGCCTACGAGCGGCGCGGCGAGGGCCCCCCGGTCGTGTTCGTCTCCCCCCTCGGCTGGAGCGGCGCCCACTGGAGACTGCACCAGGTCGGCGCGCTCTCGGGCGAGTTCGAGGTGGTCACCTACGACCACCGGGGGACCGGTTCCTCGTCGGTGGCGGACGGCCCGTACTCGACCCGCCTCCTCGCGCGCGACCTCCTCGTCCTTTTCGAGGAGCTCGACCTCCTCGAGCCGCTGCGCGTCGTCGGCCTCGGGAGCGGTGGCGCCGTCGTGCAGTGGCTCTGCCTCGACCAGCCCGCGGCGGTGCGCGCCGCCGTCTTCGTCGCCTCCGGGCCGGGGCAGTTCGACGAACGCCCCCTCGCCCGCGACCTCCCCGCCGACGGGCTCGCCGCCGTGGAGGAGGAGTGGCCGGCCGCGCTCACCCGCCGCCTCGCCAGCCGGGAGTACTTCCTCGACCCCGCGGCGCCGGTCGTCGCCCCCTTCGTCGCCGCGGTGACGGACGGCGCGGCGGCTGCGGTCGCCTGGCGCTGGCACGCCGAGGCGGCGCGCGGCCACCAGCTGACCGAGCACATCGCGGAGATCGAGGTGCCCGCCCTCGTCGTGGTGGGCGAGGAGGACGAGGTCGCCCCGCCAGGCGAACCGAACCCGATCGAGAGCTCCCTCGAGCTCGCGAAGCGCCTCTTCTATGCCGAGTACGTGGAGATCCCCGGCGCGGCGCACGCCCTGCACGTCGAGCAGGCGGAGGCCTTCAACGCCTCGATCAGGGACTTCCTCACCCGCTACTGACCACTCAGCGAGGCCTGCACGTCGTAGTAGACCTGCATCCCCCCGAGGTAGTAGGGGCCGTGGCCGAGGGCGGCGGTGAGGTAGCTCGTCGCGAGGGCGGGATTGACCCCCATCGGGTCGACGAGGATCGCGTCCACCTTGTAGTTGCGCAGGAAGGCGCGGATCTCGGCGCGCGTCGCGGCGTCGTTCGGGGGCAGGGTCGCGCCGGCGGCCGGCGGCCCGAAGAGGACCGAGGCCGGCTGGCCGTAGAGGGCCTCGGTGAAGAGCACCTGGATGATGTCGGGGTGCAGCAGCGGCGGCGTGCCTTCGGGGGTGTTCGGCGGGTCCTGCGGCTCGTTCCACGGGCCGCTCACGATCGTGAAGCGCAGGCGTGTCTCGGCCTGCCACAGCAGCGCCTCGTTGTAGGGCCACACCGGGAGCGGGTAGGTGAGCACCACCGAGCCGCTCGGGATGGCGACCGCGCCGCCCTGCGTGAAGTACGCGGGCAGCTCGTCGGGGGCGGTCGCGAAGCTCGGATAGGGGATCCTCGGGATGATCGGCACGAGCGCGACGACGAGCGCCGCACCGAGCGCGAGGAGGCGCCAGTCGGCGCGCCGCCCCTCGGCACGCGCCCGCCAGCGGCCGATCACCTCGTCCACGCCGACGGCGACGACGAGCGCGACGAAGAGCTGGACGAACAGCGAGTAGCGCGAGGCGGCCTCGTCCTCGAAGAGCGGGAGGTGCGGGAAGAGGGCGAAGGGGAGGGTGATCCGGGTCACGTGCCCGTTCACGTTGAGCGGGGAGCCGAGCGAGAACACGAAGGCTGCGAAGGCGAGGAAGGCGGCCATCCCGACGAGGCGCCGCCGGCGCGCCGTGACGGCGAGGACGAGGAAGACGGCGAGGAGGGGGATCCCGAGGTAGAGGCCGTTCTCGATGAAGTCGGTGGAGACGAAGCTCGAGCCCCGCGCGATCAGCGAGGCGGGGCCGACCGCCTGGTTGCTCGTCGGGATGATGAGGCTCAGCAGGTCCTCGCGGAACTGCGCGATCTCATAGGGCGCCGGGTTGTGCACCACCCGCTGCGGGCCGGCGAGCATCGCCCAGGTCTGCCAGCCGCCGAGGAGGGCGAAGGGGGGGACGGCCCAGCACAGGCCGCGCACGACGCGGCGCAGCCGGCCGCGCACCTGGCGCGGGTAACGCGCCACGAGCGCCACGAGGGCGAGCAGGCAGAGCAGCGCCACGCCGGCGAGCACCTCGGCCGAGACGAGGAGCTCGCCTCCGGCTATGAGGCCGAGCCACAGCCCGAGGCGGCGCGCGTCGCGCCCCTCGCCGGTGACGATCCGGTCGAGGAGGAAGAAGATGAGCGGCGGGAAGGGGACGAAGACGAGGCCGAGATGGTCGTGGCCCTCGCTGATCATGTACGGCGAGAAGGCGTAGAGCAGGCCGCCGAGGAAGCAGGCGAGGCGCGAGCGGAGGTAGCGGCCGAGGACGAAGTACATCGCCAGCCCCGAACAGACGAAGGCGAGGCGCATCAGCAGGTTGTAGGTGGGGAGCGGCCCCGCGCTGAGGGTGAGCGGCGAGGCGACGAGGCCGAGGAGGGGGGCGAGGGTGTTCGAGGCCATGTTCGCCCCGAAGGGGTAGTTGATGCTGTTGGCGACGAAGGGGTCGTGGCCGTGGAAGAGCGCGTGCGGGAGCCAGGCGAGGTCCCAGACGTACTCGGCGACGTCGTCGCCGGTGTAGGTGAGGCGGCTTCCGTCAAGGAAGCCGACCGGCCAGTAGATGACGACGGTGACCGCCGCGTAGGCGACGGCGACGAGCGCGTGCACGAGCGCCGCGCCGGGGAGCGGTCGTCGCGCCGGGGTGCCCACCTCGGGCGCCGGGGTGTCCGCCTCGGGCGCCGGGGAGGCGGGCTCCTCGGCCGCGGGACCCGGTGGCGACTCCGTCGCAGGGATGGCCGGAGGAAGGCACGGCGGTGGGGAGTCCTCGCTCACCGGAGCTCACTCCTGGTCGGCACCGGCGGAGCGTAACTGAGGGGGTTTGCCGCCGGAGTTGCCGCCTCAGGACAGGAGCGGCAGCCGGGCGATCGCCGGGGCGAGGCCGTCGGCGGGGTGGGGGCGGCTCAAGAGGAAGCCCTGGACGCAGTCACAGCCGAGCGCGCGCAGGCGGCGCAGCTGGTCGGCGGTCTCGACGCCCTCCGCGATGACCTCCATCCCGAGCGCGTGCGCGAGGTGGATGACCGAGGCGACGATCTCCCGGTCGTAGGCGTCCTCGGAGAGGCCGGCGACGAAGCTCTGGTCGACTTTCACCCCGTCGACCGGCAGGCGCTTCAGGTAGCCGAGCGAGGCGTAGCCCGTGCCGAAGTCGTCGATCTCTAGCAGCACCCCGAGCGCCTTCAGCCGCCCGAGGAGCTCGAGCATCTCGTCCGCGCCGTCGAACAGCGCGCTCTCGGTGAGCTCGAGGCGCAGCGCGGAGCCGTCGACGCCGCTCTGACTGAGGGCCCGCTCGACGTTCTCGACGATGCCCGCCCCCTGCATCTGGCGGGCCGAGAGGTTGACCGCGACGAAGAAGCGGTCGTCGACGACGCCGTCTCGCCGCCAGGCGGCGAGCTGCTGCAGGGCGCGCTGCAGGACCCAGCTGCCGATCGAGACGATCGCCCCCGAGCGCTCCGCGGTCTCGAGGAAGTCGAGGGGCTCGAGCAGGCCGCGCGCCGGGTGCGCCCAGCGGACGAGGGCCTCGGCGCCGAGGGCGCGACCCGTCGCGAGGTCGAAGATCGGCTGGAACTCGAGGCGCAGCTCGTCGCGGGTGCTCGCGAGGGCGAGCTCGGCCTGGGTGCGCAGGCGCTCGCGGTGGCCGAGGCCGAGCTCGGGATCGTAGACGCGGAAGCCGCCGCCACCACTCGCCTTCGCCGCGTAGAGCGAGATGTCGGCCTCGCGCAGCAGCGCCTCGAGGTCGAGCGCGGGGGTGGAGCGCGCCGCGACCCCGACGCTCGCACCGATGCTGAACTGCTCGTGGTCGACGGTGATCGGCTGGCGCATCGTCTCGACGATGCGCGCCGCGGCCCTCGCCGCGTCCTCGGGCAGGGCGAGGTCGTCGAGGACGACCGCGAACTCGTCGCCGCCGATGCGGGCGACGCTGTCCGCCGGTCGCACGCAGGCGCTCAGGCGGGCGGCGACCTCGACGAGGACCGCGTCGCCGGCGGAGTGGCCGAGCGAGTCGTTCACGTCCTTGAAGCTGTCGAGGTCGCAGAAGAGCACCGCGACGTGGCGCCCCTCGCGCGGGGCGCGCAGCGTGGCCTCGAGGCACTCGGCGAAGAGCAGCCGGTTCGCGAGGCCGGTCAGCGGGTCGTGCTTGGCGAGGTGGGCGAGCTCGGCCTCCTCGTCGCGCAGCGCCGTGACGGCGCGCTGCAGGCGGGTCGCGAGGCGGGCGTTCTCGACGAGGATCACCACCTGGCGGGAGAGCACGGAGAGCACCGCGACGAGGCAGCTCACGGCGACGATCGCGTCCACCCGGCCGAGGTCGACCGACTGGCCGATCCCCGCCCCCACCGCCCCGAGCAGCAGCAGGTAGGGGAGGGCGAGCTGCCACCACGGGTGCGCCCGCATCGGCGGGGCCTCCTCGGCCTGCGCCGGCCACAGGGCGGCGAGGCCGACGAGCAGGAAGCCGGCCACCCAGCCGCCGTCGGTGACCCCGGAGAAGGCCGAGGGGCGGATCTGGGTCGCGTAGACGAAGCTCGTGTCCGAGACGACGAAGCCGAAGATGCCGGCGACGACGAGGGCGATGCGCACCCGGTCCTTGCGCCGCCGCTGCACAAGGAGGGCGACGGCCACCGAGGCGGTGACCACGTCGAAGAGCGGGTAGGCGAGGCTGATCGCCTCGGAGAAGCCGTTCGGGCGGCCGTCGAGCGCCGAGTCGAGGACCACGCTCCAGGTGATCGCCACGATCGAGGCCGCGACGATCACACCGTCAAGGACGAGGCGGAGTCGGAGGATGCGGCCGAGCTCGGAGCGACCGAGGGCGGCGACGCCCACCAGGATGAGCGCCGAAGCGGTCAGGTAGAAGACGTCCGAGGCCGACGGGAAGGGGAGCTCGTTGCCGCGGAAGACCGCCTGGTAGCTCCAGATCGCCTGGCCGACCGCCCAGACGAGCGCCGCGCAGCCGAGGAGGCGGAAGGGCTGGCGGAGCTCGGGCGCGCGCCGGGAGAGGCCGTAGGCACAGGCACCGGCGGCGAGCAGCGCGGCGGCGAGCTCGCCGATGTTGTCGACGTCCCCGGTGACGCCGACGCCGCCGAGGCGGAGCGCCATCCACGCCTCGAAGAGGCCGAAGACGAGCGCAGTGGCGATCGCGGCGACACGGAAGCGCTTCAGGGTGTCGCGCTGCTGGGGGACGGGCGCGACGAGGACGGGGAGGGGGGCGAGGTCTGCCTTGCGGCGCAGGAGGCCGGCGCGCCCGCGCACCGGCTCCACGGCTTCGAGGGGGAGGGAGTCCGTGATCATCTGCGCCCGCTGTCCCGGGGGTCGGCCGTGAGGGGGGTTCGCCGGGAACTGCGTCCTGTCCCTCCGGTGCGTCGCACTCTTCACTCCGCTCTGTCGTCTGCTGGTTTCGAGGGAGCCGTCGAGCGCTTTCATGATACTTCACGCATTCGCCCGCGACGCTGGCAGCGGCGAAGATGCGGCATGGCTGCTCCGTTGTGCCTGATGGCCGTGCACGCCCACCCCGACGACGAGGTGATCCCGACGGGCGGCGTGCTCGCGAGGTACGCGGCCGAAGGGGTCACCACGGTCGTCGTCACCTGCACCGACGGGCGGCAGGGCTTCGCTCCGGGCTTCGCGAACCCCGGCGAGCCCGGCCACGAGCCCGCCGCGGTGGCCGCCGTGCGCGCCCGCGAGCTCGAGGCCTCCTGCGCGCTGCTCGGCGTGCGCCACCTCGAGCGCCTCGGCTACGGGGACTCCGGGATGCGGGGCTGGGAGGGGAACGGCGACCCCACCTCGTTCTGCAACGCCGCCCTCGACGAGGCGGCGACGAAGGTCGCCGCGCTGCTCGCGCACTACCGCCCGCAGGTCGTCGTCACCTACGACGAGCGCGCCGGGGAGGGCCACCCGGACCACGTGATGGCGCACCGGGTGGCGCTCGCGGCGAGCGCCGAGAGCGGCATCCCCGACAAGCTCTACCTCTCGGTGCGGAGCGCCGCGTTCGTCGAGGAGATGGCGGCGGCGCGCGACGCCCTCGGCCTCTCGAGCCCGCGCCCGTCGGGGAGAGCGGGGCGGCGCGGCACCCCGGACGAGCTCGTGACCACCCGGGTCGACACCGGTGCCTACGCCCTCGTGAAGCAGCGCGCGCTCGCCGCGCACGCGAGCCAGCTCGACGGGAGCCCGTGGCTCGCCTTTCCCGAGGAGGTCCTCGAACACCTCTTCGCGAGCGAGACCTTCATCCGCCTCGACGACCGCACCGGCGCGCCGCTTCCCGAGGACGACCTCTTCGCCGGACTGCGGTAGACCTCCGCGTCACCGTCGCAGCGCGGCGGCACAATGTCGGAAACGACGACGGGGAGACGAACTTTGCCGGCGGTGCTCGGACAGCAGCGGTGCCCGAACTGCGGGGAGCGCTTCCGCGCCCTCAAGCCGCCGGCCGGCGCGCGCCGCGACTGCAAGTGCGGGAAGCGCTGGACGCTCACCTTCGAGCTCGTCGAGGGCGCGCTCGCAGAGCGCCTCGGGCAGTCGGCCTACCGGCTGAAGGTCGATCCCTACGTCGACGGCCGCCGCAGGGCCGCCGAAGGTGGCCAGCGCCTCTTCGACGAGGAGCTGAAGGTCGCCCCCGACGTGGAGCAGGCGCCGCCGAAGCGCGCGCGCCGGCTCGCGGTGAAGCGCGGCACCCACTTCCCGAGCGCGCGACGCCGCTGACGCCTTCCGGGCAGCCTCCTCACGAGGCGGTCTCGTTACCGAGGCGCAGCGCGTGCGGCCAGGTGTCGACCGAGTAGCCGGCGACGCGGTAGGTGTGGCTCGGCGCGCCGAAGGTGCGGGCGATCGCGGCGGGCACGATGCCGCCGAAGGGCTGCTTCGCGTAGACGAGGAAGGAGAAGCTCTGCCCCCGGTACCAGTCGGCGCTCGACTGCCGCCCGTCGGCGACGAGGCGACCCGCGCCGTCGGCGAGCACGGGGCGGAGGCGCACGGCGCCTCCTGTGTCGACGGTGACGACCGAGGCCGCCCAGTAGTCGCCGATCCCCTCGGTGAGGTGGTGGGCGAGGAGGAAGCGCTCGAGCGCGGCGCTGGCGCTGCGCGGCGGGCGCGCCGAGAGGTCGACCGCTGTCACCGCCGCCGAGGTGGCGAGTGACAGCGCCCCGAGCAGCACGCCCACGGCGAGCAGCGGACGCGGCGCACCGAGCACGAGGCGCCCGACGAGGCGTGCCGCGAGGAACGCGCCGAAGAGGACGACGGCGTCGAGGTAACGGGCGTAGGAGGGGCTGGCGCTCTCGGTCAGCTCGCAGAAGACCGCCACCCCGCCGAGGAGGCCGAAGAGGAGTTGGTCGTCGAGGCGCCAGTCCCGCTCCGCGGCGGGCGCGGCGCCCGCCCGGCCGATCCCCCGCACGAGGGCGACGGCCGCTCCGAGCACCCCTGCCGCGATCGCGAGCAGGCCGAGGAGGTGGGGGAGCTCGAGGAGCGGCGAGACCTTCGGTCCGCCGATCGCACCGCGGTGCACCCCGACGAAGGCGGCCAGCCAGTTGCCGAGCAGTCCCGGATCCGCCCGCAGCTGGGCGAGGGTGGTCCCCCGGCGGCTCGGCGCCAGCTGGAAGGTGCCGAGCGCCTCGGCGAGGAGGCGCACCACGAGCGCGAGCGCTACCGCTGCGGGCGCCGCGGCGAGCGACGCGGCGCCCCGGCGGAGCGAGTTCGTGCGCGCCGCCGCGGCCAGCCCCCCGAGCGCGACGGGGAGGACCCCGAGCGCGAGCGCCTGCAGGTCGCCGAGGAGTGCGCCGGCGAGGAGGGCCACGGCGAGGCACCAGCGCCAGCCGGGCGGCCTGCCGTCGAGGAGGGCCATCGCGCCGAGGCAGTACAGGACGGTGCCGACGTGCCAGGGCCCCTGCAGGAGGAAAAAGGCGAGGGCGTGGCCGGGGAGGACGAGCAGCGCCGCCACCGTGAACAGCGCGGCGAAGGCGGCTCTGCGGGGCTGGCCGCGCACGACGAGGAGGGTGCCGAGCAGCACCGTCGCCGCCGCGAGCACCGCCGGGACGAGATGCATCGCCGCCGCGCGCACCCCGCCGACGAGGACCGCGAGGGCGTAGAAGAGCACGTCGACGGTCCAGAAGGAGTCGAGCGAGAGCCGCCAGTGGGCGAGGGCGAGGTGACCGTCGCGCACCGCCGCGCCCTCGAGGACGACGGTCGCCCCGTCGGAGTTGCCGGCGAAGGCGTGCACCGAGACGAAGTAGTAGAGCGTGCTCAGCGCGAGGAGGCCGAGGGCGCCGAGGGCGGCGGAGCGCAACCGCCGGGAGCGCACGGGCTCAGGCGGCGTCGAAGGCTGCGAGAAGTTCGTCCTCGCGCATCGTGCCCGGCCCGCTCCCGCTCGCGACGAGCGCGCTGCCGAGGCGCATCACTGCGGCGTTCGCCGGCGTCGGCACGCCGTGCAGGCGCCCGAGGAGCACGATCTCCCCGTTCAGGTAGTCGGTCTCGACCGAGCCCGCGCCGCGCACGAGGCTCTGCCAGGTCGATCCCGCGGGGTGGGGGTGGCCCTCGACGGGGAGGAAGCGCACGAGCGCCTGCCGGCCCCCCTCCGCCCATTCTTCGGGCGAGACGGTCGCGATGCCGGCCGCGGCGAAGACCGCCCGCCCCTCGGCGCTCAGTCGTTCGAAGACCGGCCCCTCGCGCAACTCCGGCCCGCAGAGCGCGTGCACCACGTTCCCGAGGTTGCGGAGCAGCTTGGTGTGCTTCCACCGCATGACGTCCGCGCGGAGCGTCGTCGGCCACGTCGCGGCGGTGAAGTCGTCGGCGATCGTGCGGGCGCGGTCGTCGACGCCGCCGGGGTAGCGGCCGAGGTCGAAGGCCCCGCTCGTCGGGGCGGAGTGGGCCATCACCACCCCCGGCGCGAGGTAGGTCGTGGCGCAGACGACGCAGAGGCCGTAGACGTGCTCGAAGAAGCGCAGGGCGAGCCCTTCGTTGGCGATGCCGTTCTGCGCGCAGAGGAGGGCGATCGACGGTGGCGCGCAGCGTTCCAGCGCCTCGAGCGCGCCGAGGGTGTCCTGGCTCTTCATCGTGAGCACCACGACGTCGTCCGCGTCGAGGCCGACCTCGGCGGGGGTGCCGAAGACGGGCACGGGGAGGGTCACGGAGCCCTCGGGCGAGTCGACGCGCAGCCCCGAGGCGGCGATCGCGGCGCGGTGCTCGCCCCGGCAGATCAGCGCGACCTCGTTGCCGTGCTCGAAGAGGCGACCGCCGAGCACGCCACCGACGCCGCCCGCGCCGTAGATCACGTACCGCCCCACCGCCACCTCCACTCGCCGCTGCCCCGGACCTGGGGGAGACTACTGAGCATGGCCGCAGACGATCGGACCGTTCGCCGCTGCCCCGGACCTGGGGGAGACTACTGAGCATGGCCGCAGACGATCGGACCGTGCGACGCGTCGCCGCCGGAACGCTGAGCGCCGACACCGCGCAGTCGAGCGGCATGCGACGCCTCGCCGCGGTCTCCGGTCGGCTCACCGCTTCGGAGGCGCTGTTCATGGGCGAGACCCACATGGCGGCGGGGGCCGTCTCGGGCAACCACCACCACGGCGTCGCGGAGACGGCGATCTACGTCGTCTCCGGCAGCCCGGTCTTCGTCTATCTCGAGCACGGCGTGGAGGTGCGCGTCGAGGCGGCCCCCGGCGACTACGTGTACGTGCCCCCCTTCGCCCCCCACCGCGAGGAGAACCCCGGCGACGAGGTTGCCGTCGTCGTCATCGCGCGCACCACCGACGAGTCGATCGTCGTGAACCTCGAACGGCTCGACGAGCCGAGCGCCCCCGGGCGGAGCTGACCCGGCGGCCGCGGGGCCGAGCGGTCGCGGGCCGTCAGCTGTCCGGGGCGGGGCTCCCGCCGCGGCGTCGCCGACGGGAGCGCTCGAGGAGCGCAGGGCCGGCGAGACCGACGACCGCCAGCGCGAACAGCTCGGGGTAGTACGAGGGCGGCCGATAGCGGAAGGCGACGACGTGGCGGCCGGGGCTGACCGCGACGCCGACGAGCGCCGGGGCGACCATCTGGGTCGGCGCGGCGCGGCCGTCGACCGTGGCCGTCCAGCCCGGGTCGTAGGACACGGCGAGGACGACGACCGATCTGCCTGCGGCCGAGACGGTGGCGCTCGCCAGCCCCTCGGGGAGGTCGGTGCCCGCGGCCAGCACCGCGCCGGTCGTCGCTCGCGCCCCGCCCGCGGGGAGCGTCGTCGCGGGCGGCGACTGCCCGCCGTAGGCGATGACGGGATAGGGGCCGTCGAGGGCGAGCGACGAGTGCACGAAGGCCTCCGTCGCGAGGCCGATGTCGGTGCGGTCGGCGGGGATCACCCCCGCGGTCTGCACGACGCGGAAGTAGCCGTCGCCGTGCGTCTCGTAGAGCGCGTCGCCGCCGACGCGCTCTACGAGCGTGGCCCGCGCCGCGGCGATCACCTGACCCACTGCGGCGGGCGGGTTCAGCGCCGGGAGCAGCAGGTAGCGGATGCCGAAGAGCGGGTAGTCGGCGGGGTCGTCCTCGTCGAAGTAGCCCTCGGGGTCGGTCATCAGCGAGGACGTCCGCAGCGTGTACCCGACGAGGTCGACGTCGAGGCTCGCCAGGTACTTGAAGACCGGGACGCTCCCGGGCGAGCTCCCGACCGTGAAGAGGCTCCCCCAGCCATCGGTCGGGTTGCCGGCGAAGAAGCGCCCCGGGCCGAGCACCTCGGCCTGCGCGACGAGCTCCGCGATCGCCGGGCCGATGCTCGCGTCGTTCGCCCGCTGCTGGCCGACGTAGAAGGCGTCGCGGTTGTCGGTGGACAGCGCGTGCGTCCACGCCGGCGCGAGCAGGGCCGTCGTCGCGACGACGGCGCCGATCCCGGCGAGCAGTGGCCGGGGTGCGAGCCTCCACGACGTCCGCCGCACCGCGAGGGAGCGCGCGCCCGCGGCGAGACGCTCGAGGGCGACCCCAGCGAGCAGGATCCCGGCGAGCTGCACCCCGACGACGAAGCGACGGAGGAACAGGTCGCGCGCCCCCGGGAGCAGGTGGAGCAGCGGACCGAGCGTCGGACGGCCGAAGAAGGCGACCAGGGCGACCCCGAAGCAGAGGGCGAGCAGACGGGCGACCTCGTCCTCGCGCCATCGCCAGAGCGCGCGGGCCAAGCCGACGAGGACGAGCACGGTGAGGACCGGGAGGAGGCGGCCGAAGTCGAAGAGGCTCCCGTCAAAGAGCCACCGCAGCGCCTGGCGCGCGCCGTAGGAGTCGGTGTCGACGCTCCCCTGGAGGAACTCGTTCAGCGAGGTGTAGCGGCCCGTGAGGACGAGGGGGAGGGTGACCCACGCAGAGGCGAGGAAGGCGCAGAGCGCGACGAACGCGCTGCGCCGCAGCCGCCGCCGGAGCTCGGAGGGGGCCGCGAGGGGGACGAGGACGAGCGGCAACGCCGTCAGGTAGCCGGTGATGAAGTGGCTGGCGATCGTGAAGGCGATGAAGAACGCGCTCAGCGCGTAGCCCCGGCCGTGGCGGATCGCGCGTGCCGTGAACCCCCAGGCGAGCGGGAGGCCCCACATCCCGATCAGTTGGGACCACACGCCGAAGCCGACGAAGAGGTAGCTGGGCTGCTCGTAGCCGACGCCCGTCGCGCTGGCGACGAACGAGGAGACGACCGCCGCACCTCCCGCCTGCCAACGGGTGAGGCCGAGCAGACGCGCCGCGAGGTACACGCAGACGGGCCACAGCGCGACGAGCAGGTAGAGCGCAATCGAGAAGGCCCGGTCCCCGCCGATGGCCAGTCCGAGCAGACCCGCGAGCGTCGCGCCGAGGCTCTGGTAGTGCAGAAAGAGGGGAGAGCCGAGGCCGAGGTAGGGGTACCAGCCGTCGAGCGGGAGATGCCCGAGCTGCAGCTGGTGCACGGCGTAGCGGACCATCTGCTCGTGGAACGAGCTGTCGTTCAGCGTGGAGACGACCGAGGCCTCGTGGCGGAGGGCGACGAGGTTGAACACCACCGGCGCGCAGACGAGCGCGAGCGCCGGGTGGACGCGCCGCAGCCGGCCGAGGCGGCCCCCACGGCCCGGCGTGGCCAACACCGCTCCACCGCGGCCGGGGCCGGGGTCGGGCGGCGACGAGGAGGTCACGGCCGGCCCGGCGCGCGTCGTCACCGGGCACCCTCGTCGTTCGGCCGGGGGGCGTGCGCCGCCGGCGAGTTAGGAAGGCTCCGGCTGGGAGAGGTCGCCGAGGACCTCGTCGAGGCTGGTGGCGGTGTCGTCGTGTCGGCAGCGCCGATAGATCTCCGCAGCGGCGTGGTGGAACCCACCGGGCAGGCCGACTGCCTCGAAGGTCTTCGCGATCTCCTCCATCTCCCCGATCCAGCGCCACCCCTTGGTCGCGGCCTGCTGGGCGGCGGCCGAAGCGCGGGCGTCGAGTCCGGGTTGGGAGTCCGCCCACTCGGTGACGAGCGCCTCCTCGATCCCGAAGGAGCGGGCGAGGCTCCGCACCGAGAGGATGAGGGCGGAGGTGCCCTTGGTCCACGCTGCGTAGGCCGCCTTCAGCGCGGAGGCATCGCCGGGCCGCGCCGACAGCACCCGGCAGTCGAGGTTCGCGCCCTCGAGGGCGCTCGCGAGCTCCTCCGCCGCCGCGCCAGAGAGGTAGAGCTTGGTCGGTCGCCCAGGCTTGGGCGGGGCGCCGACGATCCCTCCGTCCAGGTAGTTGCCGCCGGCGGACTCGATCACGTACGCGACCTCGGCTGCGGTCGCGGGCGCGATCGCGTTGGCGTCGAGGTAGAGGCCGTCGAAGCCGGCGACCTCGTTGGCCACGTCGACCGCAGCGTGCGGCGGGCAGACCGAGAAGATCACCTCCGCCGCGGCGACGACGGCGACGACCGAGCCGAGGTCGATGAGCCCCTCGTCGGCGGCGCGCCCGCTCGTTGCCGCGCTACGCCCCTCCGAGGCCCAGAAGACGTCGTGGCCCGCCTCGGCGAGCGCCCCGCCGATCCCGGCCCCCATCTCGCCCGGGTGGAGGATGCCGATCCGCATCGCCGTACCCCGGCTACGCCGCGGCCGCGCGGATCTTGTCGGGCGTGAGGGCGTCCATCGCGTAGAGCGTGGCGTCGAGCGTCTTCGTGGCGGTGACCACCCGGACGATCGTCTCGTCGAGGCCGGAGGAGAGGGCGGCGAAGCGGGCCGCCGCGCCCGAGGCGCTCCCGTAGTAGCCGACCTCGGTGAGCAGCTCCTCGGGGACCGAGTCGCAGAGCTGCTCGATGGACTCCCCCGCGTCGCGACGTGCCTCGAGCTCGCGCAGCGCCTCGTCGAAGCCCATCCTTCCGAAGTGGCCGCGATAGGCGAGCGTGGTGTCGCCGCCCTGGCGCACGAGCGCGTAGCCGAGCACCTGCGTCGCGAAGGCGCGCCGGGCCGCCTCCACGTTCTCGTCGACGCACACCCGGATGTACATCGAGAGCACGAGCGAGGAGGCGTCCCGGCCGGCTTTGGCCGCACCCTCGCCGAGGCGCTCCCGGCTCCACGCGATCTGCTCGGGCGAGGCCCAGTTGAGGCAGGCGCCGTCGGCGGCCTCGCCCGCCAGACGCAGCATCTGCGGGCCGAGCGCGGCGAGGAAGACGGGGACGTCCACGCGCTCCCCGCCGAGCGCGTACTGATCGACGTGCAGCGCGGGGCCGTCGTAGGAGACGGTCTCGCCGGCGAGCAGGCGCCGCAGCACCTGCAGGTAGTCGCGCATCACCGCGATCGGGCGGTCGGGGAGGCCGGCGTTGTTCCAGTAGCTCGCGCCGGCGCCGCCTGTGCCGATGCCGAGCACGAAGCGGTTCCCCGAGACGACGCCGAGGGTGGCCGCCTGCGCGGCGAGCGACAACGGGTTCCAGCTCCGCGGCGCGGGGACGACGCTGATGCCCGTGCGCAGGGGGTGGCCGAGCACCTCCTCGGTGGCGAGGGACCACTGGTCACAGAGGTGGAAGGAGTCCGGCACGCCCCCGGCGGGGGTCCAGGCCGACTCGAAGCCCATCGACGCAGCCTGCCGGGCCGCCTCCCGCATCTCGGGAAGCTTCAGTGAGAGGCGTCCGTCGAGCCCGACTCCGATGATCACGATCGTTCCCTTCCTCGTCCCGCCACGGGAGAGCGTAGGGCCTCGGGCTCGCGCGGCACCCGGGGCGGGCCCGCGGCACATCGCCTGCTCAGGCTCGTTGACACCCGCGGGGCCGAGGACGACGATGGAAACAACGGGAGTGCGATCCCGGTTACGAAGGAGGGTCATCGTGCAGACGATTGGCTCAACTGAGGAGTCGGGTCCGCCCGGCTGATGACCGGGGGGGTTGCGGCCACGACGCCGCTCCGCCTTCCCCGCCACCTCCCCGCTCCCGGCCCAGGACGATGCGGGTTGCACGGTCGGCGGCTCGGAAGGAAGGAGCCACCGGGGCCGAGGGCCCCCCAACACCGGAGCTGGATGGCGGGCCGGAGGAGCCGGCCCGCCGTTCTCGTCCCCCGGGCTACCCTTTGCACGCGCAACGGTTGGCTGCGGCGCCGATCGCAGGGAGGCAGCATGGCAGAGGCCGAGAAGCTCGTCCTGAGTGACGAGATGGTGAGCAACGTGAACGGCGCCTTCGAGAACGGCAAGCCGATCGTGGTCGCCTACGTCGACGACGAGGGCCAGCCGCACCTCTCTTTCCGTGGGACGACGCAGGCCTTCTCACCGGATCAGCTGGCGATCTGGATCCGCGAGCCCACGGGCGGGATCCTCTCCAACATCGAGCGCCACCCGCGCGTGACGCTGCTCTACCGGGACTCGCCGAACCGCACGACCTACATCTTCTCCGGGCGGGCTCGTGTGCAGGGCGACGAGGAGACGCGCCGGGTCGTGTTCGACAACAGCCCCGCGCGCGAGCAGGAGAAGGACCCCGAGCGCCTCGGCAAGGCGCTCGTCGTCGACCTCGACACGGTGCAGGGGAGCGAGGGCGAGCGCCGCTTCCTCATGAAGCGCGGCTGACGCTCGCGCACTGAGCCGGCCGGCTCAGTGCCGCCGGCGGATGTACGGCCTCAGTCCGGTGTGCTCCCCGGTCCCTCGCCGCGGGCGCGCTCGACGGCGTCGAGCGCCTCGCGCAGGCGGCTGATCCACGCGGTCTCGTTGCGCCCGACGAGCTCCACACACCACGCGAGCGCCTCGCTGCGGCTGCGCGCCACTCCCGAGTCGACGAGGGTGTCGAGCGTCTGGCGCTGGCGAAGATGCAGGCGGGTCATCACCGGCACGCTCGTCGTGGTGAACAGACGCGTCGTCTCGCCGACGGTCGCGCCCCAGGCCACCTTGCGGCCGAAGCGGGACTCGGCACCCTCGGCGATGGTGATGCGCCGCTCGCGGGTGTCGTTGCGGAAGCGCTCGATACGCGCCGTCTCGGCGACGGCGCGTGCCCCGACGTCGCCCGCCGGCAGCTCCACGTTGGAGAGCGTGCCGACGACGAGGATCTCGTAGTCGTCGACGATCACCTCGACGTCACCTTCGAACCAGCCGTCGACGAGCGAGCCGATGAGCCAGCCGCGGATCCCCTCGCGGTCTTCCGGTGTCGTCGCCGGCCGCCCCCGGCGCTCGAAGTTCAGCTTCCACTCACCCTGCGGCCCGCCCTGTCCTTTTCTCATGATTACGAGATTACATAATTATCGACTGCCTCACGCAAAGGCACAGCGCGCAAGGGCACTGCGGGCACCGCCCCCGGACGCGGAACCGCCGGAGGCAAAAGCCTCCGGCGGCTCGACGCGGCCTGCCCGGCGGGATTCCCCCTACCCCGTGTGCAGGCCTTGTCCGCCCTCGGTACTGGCGAGGAGCCGAGGGCGGTTACGGGAGGGGTCGTGGCGTGGCGGCCGGACGTCCCCCCCGGATCCTTTTGCGGTACTCCTCCTTGTCTTGTGGCCTCGTCTCCGAGGCCGTGTGATCACCATGCCCGCGAGATGTGAGGCCACACCGAGCCGAGTGTGAGCAACCCATTAACCGTTACGAACCGATGACGGCCCGCTGGTCGGCGCGCCGGGATCCCCGCCCGCGGAGGTGCCCGGCGGTACGCTCCGCGGGTGGCCGACCTCGCCGAACCGATCGCCTTTACCTGCCCCCGCTGCGGCGGCGAGGTGAGCGAGCGCTTCTACGGTCCCTGCGTCGCGTGCCGCGGCGCGCTCGGCTCCATCGCCGGCGTCGCGGGGGCCGCCGCGAACGAGCCAGAGCGTTACGTCCCGAAGATGAACGTCGTCCCGAACCAGGTGGCGACCAAGGATTGATCGCCGCAATCGTTGACAGCGCGCGCACAGGAAGCCAGGCTCGGAGCTGCCGAGGTGGTGAAACTGCCCCGGCGGTGACCGGGGCGAGGGGGTTGCGATGACCGTCACTGAGGAGCGGCAGGCTGCGACAACGGGCTCGGACAGAGCCTTCAAGGTCGAACAGCACGGCATCGACTTCATCCCGGAGGCCGAACGCTGGGCCAAGCCACGCGACCTGTTCGGGATGTGGGCGGGCGCGAGCTTCCAGATCGAGTACTTCGTCTACGGCGTCATCCTCATGACCTTCGGCCTCAGCTTCACCCAGGCGGTCTGGATCACGATCGTCGGCAACCTCTCGTTCGTCCTCCTCGGTCTCACCAGCCTGCAGGGGCCGGACGCCGGTACGACGACGATGATGATCAACCGGGCGAGCTTCGGGCAGAACGGCTCGCGGGTGATCTCGCTGTTCAACTGGGCGACGCAGGTCGGCTTCGAGACCGAGGGGCTGATCCTCGTGGTGTTCGCCGCGGAGGTGCTCGCCCACAAGGCGGGATTCCTCCCCGGGACGCCCGCGAAGGTGATCTTCATCCTCGCCGCGGTCGGCATCCAGCTGCTGCTGCCGCTGTTCGGCCACGCCACCGTCGTGAAGACGCTGCGCGCCCTCATCCTGCCGTTCTTCGTGCTGTTCGCGCTGCTCGCCGGCCTCACGCTCAGCAAGGTGCACGTCGCCAGCTACAGCCACGGCGGTAGCTGGCAGCTCGTGATGGTCGGGCTGGCGTTCACGATCGCGCTCTCCGGCCTCGGTTGGACCGAGAACGGGAACGACTACTCGCGCTACCTGCCGCGCAACGCCTCGAGGAAGGCGATCGTCGGTTGGGTGACGCTCGGCACCGCGGTCCCCGAGATCCTCGTGATGCTGCTCGGCGTGGCGGTCGGCACCTACGCGTCGGGGATCGCGACGAACCAGAACCCCTTCGCCGCGTTCATCGGCGCGAAGCCTGTGGTCTCGACGTGGTTCGTCGTCCCCTTCCTCGTCGTCTCGCTCTTCCAGCTGTTCGCGATCAACAGCCTCGACCTCTACTCCTCGGGCGTCACGCTGCAGGCCGTGGGGGTCAGGGTGCGCCGTTGGCAGGCCGTCGTCATCGACACGGCGATCGCCTGTGGGATCACCTTCTACGCCATCTTCAGCTCGTCGTTCTTCAACCTCTTGAAGGACTTCGTCACCGGCGTCATCTGCTGGATCGCGCCGTGGATGGCGATCTACCTCGTCGACTGGCTGCTCCGTCGCTTCCGCCACGACCCCGTCGAGCTGCAGCGGACCGGCCCCGGCTCGCTGTACTGGCGCTCGGGCGGGATCCACTGGCCGGCGATCATCGCCCAGGCGCTCGGGATCTTCGTCGCCATCGAGTCGGTCTCCCAGCTCTTCTTCGTCGGCCAGATCTCGCGCTGGATCGGCGCCGACAAGATCGGGGTCTACCCCGACTTCAGCATCTTCTTCAGCGTCGTCGTCGCCGGCCTCGTCTACTACGTGCTCGCCCGCAAGGGGGTCCACCGGGAGGCCGAGCGCCAGGTGGAGCCGCTCGGGACGTTGTGACGTCGAAGGGCCGTGCGGCCCCGGCCCGCCTCGGCGGCGCGGCTCCAGCGGGAGCGCGCCTCGCGCCTTCGCGGCGGCTCGCTGATCGCCCGCGGCGGCGGTGGCCGGGGGGCCGTCTCAACAGGCGAGGGTCGGCCTCTCGACGAGCAGCGCGGCACGCAGCGCCCCCACCTCGGCCTCGCCGAAGCCGTGCCCGGCGAGGTAGCCGACGACCCCTCCGTAGCGGCTCGCGATCTCGTCAAGCACCGCGAGGATGAGCTCCGGCTCGCAGCGGAGGATCGCCGCCAACCGGCTCGGTGACCCGCCGGTGGCGTCGTTGCGCTGCTGCACCCCGAGGCGGAACTCCTCGGCGAGGAAGAGCCCGGTCGCCGCCTAGTCGGCGGCGATCACCTCGTCGGGGACGCCGAGCGCCCCGAGCACGAGGGCGACGAGGACGCCGGTGCGGTCCATGCCGAGCGTGCAGTGGACGAGGGCGGGGAGCGCCCTCGGCGCGAGCAGCTCGCGGAGCGCGGCGACGAGCACCGGCGCGCGCTCGTGCACGAGGAGGCGGTAGGTCTCCTCGAGGGAGGTGACGAGGCGGCGGTCGATCGGGGAGAAGGCCTCCGCGGGGGCGCCCGGCGGGCAGTAGCTGAAAAGGGGACCATCACCCGCCGCACCTCAGGGCGCAGGCGGTCCGGTGCAGCGACCCGCTCGTCGGGCTCGCGCAGGTCGAGCGAGGTCCGCAGGCCGAGGTCGGCGAGCGCCTTGCACCCCTTGTCGTCGACGAGGTGCACGGCGTCACCGCGCAGCAGCCGCCCCCAGGCGACGGTCGCGCCGCCGGAGGTGGGGTAGCCGCCGACGTCGCGCACGTTGAAGGGGCCGGCGAGCGGCAGGCGGCGGGCGAGGAAGGCCTCCTCGCAGAGCATTTCGGCGAGGTCGGTGGTGCGCGGGCTCATCGGCTCGGTCGCGCTCATCTCCTCTCACGGTACGGACCGCAGGTGAACCCGCCGTGACCGCCGCACTGCCGGGGTTTGGACGCGAGGTGAATCCTGCGCCGCGCGCTCAGGAGGAGGCGGCGGCCCCGAGATCGCTGTCGTCACCCTGCCAGTCCTCGCACAGGGCACCGTCGCGGTCGCGGCGGAACAGCGGGACGGCGCCGAGGGCGTGCACGAGGAGGGCGTCGGCTCCGAGCGCGCCCCGCCAGACCCCGGCCTCGGTGAGGAGGGTGCCGATCGCGACCGGCTCCGCGCCGACACGGCGCAGCAGCGTGAGCGCGGCGCGCAGCGAGGCCCCCGTCGAGACCACGTCGTCGACCAGTGCGACGCGCCGGCCGACCACCGCACCGAGCCGCTCGCGGTCGAAGAGCAGGCGCTGGTTGGTGTCGGTGGTGATCGAGCGCACCGGCTCGGAGACCGCGTCGGAGAGGTGGATCTTCGGCGTCTTCTGCAGGATCAGGTAGTCGTCGAGGCCGAGCGCGCGACTCACCTCGATGGCGATCGGGATGCCCATCGTCGCCACCGAGGCGACGATCTCCGGCTCGAAGGGCGCGAGGCGCTCGGCGATCTCCGCCCCCGCCCGCTCGGCGAAGGCGACGCCGTGGTCGACGGTGATGAGCAGTGCGATCGCCAGCTCCGCGGAGATCGGCATCAGCGGCAGCGACAGGTGCTGGCTGCCCACCTTGGCCTCGTGGACTCCGATCGGGCTGACCATGGCCCGTGATGCTTGCCGCCCCGCCAGCGCCCCGCAACCCGCCTCAGCGCGCGAGGAGCAGCGCCGCGGCGTGCTCGGCGATGGCGACGGTCGGCGCGTGGGTGTGGCCGTGGGTGATCGTCGGCATCACCGAGGCGTCGGCGACGAAACAGCCCTCGAGGCCGACGACGGCGAGCGCGGGGTCGACGACGGCGCCCCGGTCGCGGCCCATCCGGCAGGTGCCGACCGGGTGGTAGAGCGTCTGCGAGAAGCCGGTGACGGCGGCTTCGGCGAGGGCGGGGGAGAGGGGCCCGGCGGGGACGATCATCTCGCCGAGCGCCCCGGCGAGGGGGGCGGTGCCGGCGATCTCGATGCAGGCGCGCACCCCCGCCGTGAGCGTGGCGCGGTCGCGGCCGGCGGGGTCCGAGAGGTAGCGGGGGTCGATCACCGGCGCCGCGAAGGGGTCGGCCGAGGAAAGGCGGACCTCGCCGCGGCTCTCCGGCTGGAGGAGCACCGCGGCGACGGTGGCGCCGTCCCGCGTCGGGAGCGTGAGCCCCTCGTTCACGAAGGCCGCGGGGATGAACAGCAGCTCGAGGTCGCACTCCGCGAGGTGCGGGTCGCTCCGCAGGTAGCCGTAGGCCTCGGCGACGTTGGAGCTGAGGAGGCCTTCGCGGCGCGCGAGGTAGCGGAGGAGGGGCCCGGGGCGCCGCGCCCGCGCCAGGGTGCGCGCCCCCGGCGCGGCGAGGGCGACGCCGGCCGTCAGGTGGTCGGCGAGGTTCTTCCCCACTTCGGGCGCGCCGACGCGCACCTCGAGGCCGAGGCGCTCGAGCTCTGCGGGCGGCCCCACCCCCGAAGAGAGGAGGAGGCGCGGTGAGCCGATCGCCCCCGCGGCGAGCACGACCTCGCCGGCCGAGACCTCGTGGCGGCGGCGACGGCGGCGGTAGCTGAGGCCGGTGACCCGCCCGCGCCCGATGGTGAGCGCCGCCACCTCTGCGCCGGTGCGCACGGTGAGGTTCCGCCGCGCCCTCGCCGGGGCGAGGTAGGCGCGCGCCGCGCTGACGCGTGCGCCTTTTTGCTGGTTGACGAGGGCGAGGGCGACTCCCTCGTCGGCCCCGCCGTTGCGGTCGCGGTTCTCGACGAGGCCGTTGGCCGCCGCGGCGGCGAGGAAGGCGCGGGTGAGGGGGTGCGGGTCGCGCTGCTCGCTCACGGGGAGCGGCCCGGACCGCCCGTGGCTGCCGCCGACCCCCTCGCCGGCGCCCTCGGCGGCCTGGAAACAGGCGAGCAGCGCCTCGTAGCCCCAGGCCGGCCCGGCCGCCTCCTCCCAGCGGGCGTAGTCGCTCGCGAAGCCGCGCACCCACATCATCGCGTTCAACGACGAGGAGCCCCCGAGGACCTTCCCCCGCGGCCAGAAGACGCGCCGCTCGCCGAGCGAGGGTTGCGGCTCGGTGCGAAAGCCCCAGTCGAGGCGGCCGTCGTAGAGGGTGGGGAAGGCCGCCGGGACGCGGATCGCCGGGTGGAGGTCGCGTGCCCCGGCCTCGAGGAGCAGCACCCGGCGGTCGCCGTCGGCGGAGAGCCGGTTGGCAAGGACACAGCCCGCCGAACCCGCGCCGACGATCACGACGTCGAAGCGCTCCACCGGGACAGCCTGCCAGGAGCAGCTGGGCCCCGCCGGTCCCGCGCGGCCCGCCGCGCCGTGCAAGTAGCTTTTCGCCGTGGCCGTCCGCTTGGTGATCATCGGCGGCGGCCCCGCGGGGGTCGAGGCGGCGGCGACGGCCTCTCGCCTCGGTGCCGCGGTGACGCTCGTCGAACGGGACGTCATCGGGGGCGCGGCCAACCTCTGGGACTGCATCCCCTCCAAGGCGATGATCGCCACCGGGGGCGCGCTCGCGCTGATGCGCCGCTCGGAGAACCTCGGCATCCGCCTCGACGGCGCCGCGCCGGACCTCGAGGCGCTGCGCGGCCGCGTGCGCGGGATCACCGAGCGCCTCTCGGCCTCGACGACCCGCCAGCTCGAGAGCCAGGGCGTCCGCCTCGCGCGCGGCAGCGCCCGCATCGTCGGGGCGCACACCGTCGAGATCACCGCCGCGGACGGCTCACCTTCCGAGGAGGTCGAGGCCGAGGCGATCCTCGTCGCCACGGGCTCGTACCCCCGCGTCCCGGACTGGGCCGACGTCGACGGCGAGCGGGTGCTCGTGACCCGCCAGGCCTATCCCCCGGCGACGATCCCCGAGCACCTCGTCGTGGTCGGCTCGGGGGTGACCGGCGTCGAGTTCGTCCACATGTTCCGCTCGCTCGGCTCCGAGGTCACGCTCATCGTCTCGCGCCAGCAGGTGCTGCCGATGAAGGACCCCGAGGTGGCCGCGGCGCTCGAGACGAACTTCTTGGAGCGCGGCGTGACGCTCGTGAAGGGGGCGCGGGCGACCGGGGTGATCGTGAAGGAGGACGGCGTCGGGGTGACCTGTGCGGACGGCCGCACGATCTCCGGCAGCCACATGCTGCTCGCCATCGGTTCGGTCCCGGCCTCGGCGGGCATCGGCCTCGAGGCGGCCGGCGTCACGGTGAGCGAGAACGGCTACATCCCGATCAACCAGCACTGCCAGTCCAACGTCCCGCACGTCTACGCCGCCGGTGACGTGTCGGGGCGGCTGCAGCTCGCCTCGGTCGCTGCGATGCAGGGGCGCAAGATCGCCGAGCACGTCGTCGGCCTGCACACCCGCGACCACCGCCACCTCGACTACGACAAGGCCGCCTCGGCGATCTTCACCGAGCCCGAGATCGCCGACGTCGGCCTCGCCGAGGCGGAGGCGTTCGCCCTCGGCCAGAAGATCCGCGTCACCAAGGTCCCCTTCGCGGTGAACGCGAAGGCGATGATCGACGGCGACCCCCGCGGCTTTGTGAAGCTCCTCTCGGACCCCGCGACCGGCGTCGTGCTCGGTGGCTCGATCGTCGGGGCGCACGCCGCCGAGCTGATCAGCGTGGTCGCGATCGCCGTGATCGCCCACCTCGGCGTCGACGACGTCGCCGAGAGCCTCTTCGTCCACCCCGCGCTCTCCGAGGCGATCGCGGAAGCCGCCGAATAGGCCGACACGCCGCGCGGCGCCCCGCTCAGGCGGCCGTCGCCCGTCGCCGGCGGCCGGCGGCGATCATCTTCTTCGCCGCTGCGACGTCCTCCTTGCGCGGCCCGCTGCCGTCGCCGGGGACCTCGAGGATCACCGGCACCTCGGCGATCGCGGGGTGCGAGCAGAGCAGGCCGAGCGCCGCCTTGCCGATGAGCCCCGCCCCGAGGTTCTCGTGGCGGTCGCGGTTGGAGGCGAACTCGACCTTGGAGTCGTTCAGGTGGATGCAGCGCAGGCGGGCGAGGCCGATGGTCGCGGCGATCTCGGCGATCACCGCCTCGGCCTCGCCGGGGTTGTTGTAGGCGACCCCCGACGCGAAGAGGTGCTGGGTGTCGAGGCAGACCCCGAGGCGCTCGTCGCCGGCCGCCGAATCGAGGACCGCGCCGAGCTCCTCGAAGCTGCGGCCGATCGTCCCGCCACCGCCGGCGGTGTTCTCGAGGAGGAGGTCACAGCTCGGCGCCCCGAGGGCCTTCGCGGCGTCGTCGAGGGCGGCGACGACGGTCCTGCCGAGCTGCTCGAGCACGGCATCGGTGCCGCGGCCGAGGTGGCTGCCGACGTGCAGCACGACCCCCGACGAGCCGATGCTGCTCGCCACCACGAGGTTGTCGACGAGGTTCTCGTAGGACTTGCCGGCGAGCTCCTCGTCGCCGGTCGCGAGGTTGATGAGGTAGGGGGCGTGGCAGAAGGTGGCCGAGACGACCTTCGAGGCCTCCTGGGCGGCCCGGTAGGCCTCCATCACCTCAGGGCTCGGGCGGGGGCCGTGCCAGGCCCGCGAGGAGAGGCAACGGATCTGGATCACCTCGGCGCGCATCGCCTCGCCGCGGACGATGCCGCTCGGCAGGCCGCCCGCGGTGCTGACGTCTGCGCCGACCAGCATGGTGGCGACCTTACCGCCCCCCTGGGGCGGTGGCAGGTGAGGCGTAACCTCTCGTCATGGCGCGGAAATTCCTGGTGCGCACGTTCGGCTGCCAGATGAACGAGCACGACTCCGAGCGCATCGCCGCCGACCTCGTCGCCGACGGCCTCGAGCGCACCGAGGTCCTCGACGAGGCCGACGTCGTCGTGCTCAACACCTGCTGCATCCGCGAGAACGCCGACAACAAGCTCTACGGCAACCTCGAACGGCTCCGCCACCTCGCCCTCGACAAGCCGCAGCTGCAGATCGCGGTCGGTGGTTGCCTCGCGCAGAAGGACCGCGAGGCGATCCTCGAGCGGGCCCCGCACGTGGACGCGGTCTTCGGGACCCACAACGTGGCACGCGCCCCGGCGCTGCTCGCCGAGGCGCGCCGAAGCGGCCGACCGGTGGTCGAGATCCTCGAGGCCCCAGCGAGCGACGAGGACGCCTTCGCCTCCGCGCTCGCGGTGCGCCCCGACCTGCCGCACGCCGCCTGGGTGACGATCCAGGTCGGCTGCGACAACTCCTGCGCCTTCTGCATCGTGCCGCAGGTGCGCGGCCCCGAGCAGAGCCGCCCCTTCGGGGAGCTCGTCGAGGAGATCGCGGCCCTCGCGCGCTCGGGCACGAGCGAGGTCACGCTCCTCGGGCAGAACGTGAACTCCTACG
>Ga0307372_10000844_pt1 | contig 53559 bp, 47 predicted proteins | sample OX1MG_FD_202533 | JGI IMG/M metagenome (GOLD analysis project Ga0307372, IMG submission 202533) | Soil microbial communities from Risofladan, Vaasa, Finland - OX-1 | ecosystem: Environmental > Terrestrial > Soil > Coastal area > Acid sulfate soil | place: Finland: Risofladan, Vaasa | collected...
CGATCTGTGAACTAGCTGCCGACTCGGAGCGGAGCAGCACCGAGGAGAACGGAGCAATCTCGCCTCCCATCTCGGCGTCGAAGCGGGCGACCTCGTTCGCAGCGTCGGTAGATGCCGCCAATGTCTCTGCTGGTAGAACGAGCGTGGCGCCGGCGATTTTTGCCGGAATGGCAGCTCGGTATGGGCCCTGGTGCTTGCGGATCTGCGTACGTGACGCAGTGCCGGGGTCGTAGCTGTTCTCCCAGGAGAGTTCTTCGTATGCCACCGCCGGCCATCCCGCAGTTCCGATGTTCGCAGGCTCCATGGTTATCGGATACTAGCAGAACTGATAACAGGACCCCTCGGTTACTCGGTGGCGAGGCATCGTAGATGTTTTTCGAACTCGGCCTTGCGCTTTCAGTTAAGCCAGTCCTCGATCGTGAGTCCTGGAACCCTCCCGAAGTGGCGGACGTTGCCGGTAACCAGGGTGAGGTCATGGGCGAGCGCGATCGAGGCTATCCGAAGGTCGGGCTCATCGAGCCGCTTGCCAGCAGCCTCAAGTCCCGCACGAAGCGGTCCGTATACGTCCGCAGCCTCCTCGTCGAAAGGGAGGATCGGGACCGCGTCGGCTAGAAGCTGGCGAATTCGCTGCGCCAGGGCCTCGTTGCCGCGCCGAGCCGCTCCGTACAAGAGCTCGCCCAGGGTGATTGCAGTCGTGAACTGCTGCTCAGCAGGAATCCGAGCAAGCCGTCGGACCACCTCGAGATTGGGCTGCCGCCTCAGCACGGCGCTGATCAGGTCGGTGTCGAAGCAGTACGCGATCAGCTGATCTCAGCGACGGCACGGTCCTGGGACCTACGCCGCGCCCGGTATATATCGTCGACTACGGAGGGGAGCGCTTCCCAATCGCCCAGTGCACCCGCCAGCGCCGCCAGACCGACCCGCTCGATTTCGGCGTTCGGGGCCTCGCCCGGCCGAATGAGTTCCACCACGCGGCGCCCGTGCTTGGTGATCTGGATGCGTTCTCCTCGAGCAACGCGGTCGATCAACTCCGAGAACCGGGCTTTCGCCTCGGCCACTCCGAACTCGGCTTCAGCCGATAACTCTGACATAAAGGTCATTTTAGCGCAATCTGACCAGAATGGCGTCCAGCATGGGGCTCGGAGGCGGTGGTGGGGCATCGTAGACGTCTGTCGAACTTTTCGCGCCATACTCGCAGACGGAGTGCCACGCAGCGCAACAGCTTGGCACTATAATGGCAATCATGGCATCGGTGAGGCTTGGGCGCCAAGGCCGCCTCGTGATCCCCGCGGATCTACGTCGCAAACTTGGCTTGAACGACGGCGACGAACTCGTAGCTCGCGATGAGGACGGCCGGTTGGTGATCGAGCGGCGTTCGGCCGTGCTGACTCGAATTCGTCGACGGCTGCAGGCGCTCCCAGCCGAGGTGAGCCTCGTCGACGACCTCCTTGCCGAGCGTCGACGCGAGGCGCAACGCGAGTAACGCGGTGGACCCTTTCGCTCGCGTTCTCGATGCGTCCGCACTTCTCGCTTACCTGCGCGGGGAACCAGGAGCGGACGCCATCGAGCCGCTCATCGACGGCTCAGCCATCTCCGCGGTCAACTGGGCCGAAACGATGCAGGTGCTCCAGTGGCGCCAGGTTGGCGAAGGCGACTGGCTGGGCGATCTCGACGCTCTGGGAATCCCGGTCATACCGTTTTCCGCCGATCACGCCAGCACCGCGGTCGGGCTTTGGGGGGCAACCCATCACAAGGGGCTGTCTCTCGGTGATCGCGCCTGCTTGGCCGTTGCCTTGGATGCCGGGGTCGGCGCCATCACCGCAGATTCGACGTGGCGGGGACTCGAGGTCGGAGTCGAGATCACGCTCATCCGCTAATTCTTGCTTGGAAGGGCGGGGCATCGAGCCGTGCGCCTCCGGCCGCCATGTCGCACTTTGCGTACCGCTAAATGCGGCATGGCGGGAATCGTAGATACTTTTCGAACCTTCGGGCGGCGGCCGAATCAGCAACCGAGCGCGTAGCCAATCGCCGAACATACCCGACCCATGACCCTCTCATCCACTGCTCCGATCCGAGAGGTGAGCGAACCCTGGCTAACCGTATGAAGGCCATCGCAGTTGATCACCGACGGTCGATCCAATCCGATCTGTTCGTGATCGACCGCCACCTCCGCAGCAATACCACGCATCGAGGTTGTGACCTCGGCCACGGTTACCAAGGACCGCACATCCAATACCTCCGGACGCGTAAGGATGAGTACCGGTCGCCTCTTGCGCCCGACCTCTGCCAGCCACACCTCACCCCGGGTCATCCCTCGTCCCACGCTTCGGTCTCAGTCCAGAACGCGTCTGGCCGTTCAGGCTGACGGCGATAAGCCTCCCGGTCGGACTGCGCCAGAGCTGAGCGTACGGCGCTGGCAACGCCCTCGCGCGCAGCGGCAGAAACGTTCACGCCGAGCTCCTTGGCCCGCTGGGCTAAACGCTGATCGAGGCTGAACGTTGTCCGAATGGACGCCATAACCGGATGCTAGCACCTCGAGCTAGCGTCCGGAGGGACGAAGGCCCGAAGGATGTTCATAATCCGTTGGCGCGCCACCGGGAGGGGGAACTGGACGTCATCCGGCGCCCGGCCGGCGCCCAACCGTTCCAACATCCACCGGTTGTGGTCGAGCGCAGGCATCGACTACGACCGCGGCGCCTGGTACTGCGACGACTGGCTCTAAGCGACGCTTGGTCGCGGACGCCTGAAGCGGGGTCAGGCGGCCATCTGGTCAGATTGGTGGGAAGGAAGGGCCGGGGTAGGGGAGGGATTCCACTCCGCATGAGGCAGCCGTACGAGGAAGCCCTTGGGGTAGCGGCGATCCGTGGCAACCGAGTTTTGTGCTCTCCCGTCTGAGCAACCGGATGCCAAATTGGCTAGTCGGATCGACACCCCTACTGGTTAGCCGGTCATGTCGCGTTGACCTCCATCCGCGCCCATCCCGCCCGACACACTGTCCAATCGAGGCCCAATATGCATGTACTAGGCTGAAATCAGATGCCCGAGTATCGCTCGCACTGCTGGCGGAAGACGCCGATCGCCTGGTCCAGATCGTCAGCTATCTCAAAACGAAGATTGCTGTAATCGCGACCCCCATCCGCCCTCACGCAATGGCTGGTATTTGTAATCGCGTTGTTGCTATTGGTTGGCGTCGCGGTGCGTCGGCCTCGTTGCCGCTTCGAGACCCCATCGAATATGGCATCCGCTTGGCTCGACGCTTTCCCGAGGGGACGCCGGCCATTAAAGACGTTGATCGATCAGCACTCGCGGGCCCCTTACGCCAATATTGCTAGCCAGCCGGGTACGCCGTAGGTATGCTCTCGCAGCTCTGAGCGGGCTCGAACTTCATCTTGCGTCGACAGCGCTCCGCCGCACCCTGGTTACGACCACGCTGGACAATCCGGGGATCAACCAGGCGGGGGGCGCCGCCTGCCTCATACGCATAAGTCGGCATCGGAGCGAGAGTGGGAAGCTGTCCATCGGATCGGCTCGAAGCGGGCGGATATGGCATCAAACGTTAGAGCCGAACCCATGCTTCAACCTCGTGAATGACATTGAACGGGAGCCGCGGGGCGGGCTGAGGCGGAGATGCTTCATAAACTCCGGCCTCCACCGCAAGGTGGCACTGGGAGCTCTCCGTTGAGTCCTCAAATGAGGGACGAATCCTTCGCCGAGGCGGCGCCTGGGGCGATCGTCATACCGGCGCACAATGAGATGGCGCGCCTCCCCACGGTCCTCGCCAGGTTGGCCAGGGTTTCGCTCGCGGTGCCTCACCTGGTGATAGTCGTGGACGACCTTTCCTTGCTGGAGCGGGGCTCTACGGTATCCATGACTCCTTCCGATCGATCCCAGCTCCGCCTGGAACTTGACCAGAGGAAAGTGGCCGAGATCGTGCTTGGCGACACGCCCAACCAGGGTCGGGCGCTGGTCTTCTTGGATTGGCTCGCTGGCGAAGATCCGCGATCTGAAGCTGGCGTGTACCTCTGGAGCCTGATCTGAAGGCCACCAGGTGCGGAGCCCGACACGGGCACCCCACCCGCGGCCAGGAAGAGGACCCCACCGGCCGCATCGTCGACGGTTTGCCGTGCCCGCACTGGTCATCCAACTTGCCGTGTGCTCTCGGATGATCCGCGGAATGCGACCTCGCCACCTCGCCCTGCCCGCGCTGAGTCTGGCCGCCGCCCTCACATTGGCCGCCTGCACAGCCGGCAGCCCGGCGAATGCCACCAGCCCGTCCCCCGGCCGGCAACCTGGTGTCCGTCCCAGCCCGACCCGCCCGGCGGGTCCGCTGGTGCTGGACGCTGCCCAGGCCAGCTGGCGCCTCCCCAGCCCGCTGCAGCGCGAGGTCGTACTCGCCGTGGGCGGCCGGCTACAGATCCTCGGCGGCCTGACCGGCGCCGGCGTCTCGACGACCGCCGTACTGAACGTTGACCCGGCTCGCGGCGACCCGACACCCGGCCCAGCGCTGCCACGCGTGGTACACGACGCCGCCGGAGCCCTGCTCGGCGGCAAGACGATCGTGTTTGGCGGCGGCGGGACCAGCTCGGTGGCCATCGTCCAGCAGGCGGGGGGCGAGGTGATTGGAGCGCTGCCCATGGTCCGCTCGGACCTGGCCGCCGCCACCGTAGGGAATACCGCCTACCTGGTCGGTGGCTACGACGGCACCGCCCTAAGGCGGGAGGTGCTGGCCACCTCTGACGGCAAGTCGTTCCGCCAAGTGGCCACCCTGCCACAGGGAGTGCGCTACCCGGCGGTGGCAGCACTCGGCGGGACGATCTACGTCATCGGCGGCGAGCTGGCCAGCGGGACCAGCACCCCGGACATCGTGGCGCTAGACACCGCGACCGGGCAAGCACGCCTGCTGGGCCAGCTGCTGCAACCGGTTAGCCACGCCTCCGCTGTCGTTCTGGACGGCCAGCTGTTCGTCGCGGGGGGCACGAACGGCCAGCAGCGGACCGATCAGATCTGGCGGATCGACCCGAGCACGGGAACGACGACTTCGGCCGGCCTGTTGCCGTACGCGGTCGCCGACGCCGGGGCCGCAGTCGTCGGCGGGCAGGGCTACCTGGTGGGTGGCACCGGCAACGGCGACGCCACCCTGGACACGGTCATCACGCTGACCGCCCAGGTGGCGCCGCCAGTAGCGTCGTACACCGGTGCGGGTCCCGGAAAGCTGGCACCCGGCTCGGACCCTAGCGTACTGCCAGGGCCCCTCCTCATCGCCAACGAGGACAACAACCAGGTGATCGAGATCAGCCCCACCGGGCAGGTGCTGTGGCAGTTTCCGCGACCCGGCGACCTGGCCACCGGTCAGACGTTCAAGAAGCCGGACGACGCCTTCTTCAGCCCGGACGGCAGGCAGATCATCGCCACCCAAGAGCAGGATTTCGCGGTCACCCTAATCGACGTGGCTACTCACAGGATCGTCTGGCAGTACGGGCAGCCCGGCGTGCACGGTTCGGGCCCGAACCGGCTTTGGAACCCCGACGACGCCATGGTGATGCCGAACGGCGATGTCGTGATCTCGGACATCATTAACTGCCGGATCATCGTCGTGGCCAAGGGCGAGCATACGGTGGCCCGCAGCTACGGCCGGGTCGGCTCGTGCTACCACAACCCGCCGCTGCGGTTGGGCAGTCCGAACGGGGCATTCCCGCTGCAGGACGGCAACTGGCTGGTTACCGAGATCAACCGTGACTGGGTGAGCGAGATCGCGCCCGGCGGCACGGTGCTCTGGTCGACGCATCCGCCGGGCGTCGCGTACCCATCGGACACCAACGAAATCGGCCCCAACCGCTACCTGACCGTGGACTACTCCTTCCCCGGTCAGGTGGTGATCTTCGACCGCTCCGGCCGCACGATCTGGCGTTACCGGCCCACCGGCGCAGCGGCGCTGAACCATCCATCGCTCGCGGAGGAGCTGCCCAACGGCGACGTTATGCTCAACGACGACGCGGACCATCGGGTCATCGTCGTCGACCCACGGACCAACCAGGTGGTCTGGCAGTACGGCGTGACCGGCCGGCCGGGCAGCGCGCTGGGCCTCCTGAACAACCCGGACGGAGTGGATCTGGCACCCCCTTATTCGCTGCTGGGCAGGCACGCCGCAACGCTGCGGCCGCTGTGATCCCGGCGGTCTCAGCCGACCCCGAGTTCGCGCCGCCACAGCATCCGCCGCACCCCGCGGCGCCCTCACTGTGACTTCAACTTCGGGCTGTTCAGCGCCATCTGCGCACCGGAGGATGAAGTCATCGCGGCTGCGGGCAAAGCCGAGCTGCCATGTCGCCGGTTCCCGGAGCGCTTGGTCGTCTGCGCGACCTGGTTCATGGGCGTCTCGGCTTTGGCGTATCAGAAGCTGCTCAACCACCTCGTCCCGTTGAGCTCCGGTCGGAAATTGTCAACCCCTTTGTGGCGACCGACGGCAGCCTCATCCGCCAGCTAACTCTCGACCCTGACCGGATCAACCAACCCCCTCGGCGGGCGCTGGCCTGTCCGCAATGTCTTGCGACAGGACATTGGCGGGGCATCGTAGACGTCTTTCGAACTATCAGCGCGTGCTAGGCTTGATTCATGACCAAGGGAGTCAAGCCGGTTCGCCGCCGAGGCTACACCCGCCTGTCCAGCAAGCGCCAGGTGACGCTGCCGATCCGCGTGGTTGAGGAACTGAACCTGAATCCAGGCGATGAGCTGAGTGTCCGAACCGAGGCTGGCCGGGTCGTGCTGTCTCGGGAGGAAGGCATAGCGGCACGTCGACGACGAGCGCTAGCCGAGTTTGCGGGGAGCATGCCTGGCGTGTGGGAGCCCGGCGAGCTCCATCGCCTCCGTGACGAATGGCGCTGATCGTCTTCGACGCCAGCGTCGTCATAGCCCTGCTCGACTCCTCAGATGCCCTAAACTCCGGTGCTCAGCGGGAGTTCGACCGGGTCGCTGGGGAGGATCTCACCCTGCCGGCTTCGGCACTGGCCGAAACGTTGGTCGGGCCTGCTCGGGCCGGCAAACTCGAAGCGGCACGAACGCGAATCGAAGCCTTTGAGTTCCGAGTTACTGACATCAACGATGCGGTAGCGACTGAGGCGGCCCGGCTGCGGGGACGCCACCTCGGACTTCGCCTGCCCGATGCGTTGGTGCTGGCGGCTGCAGAGGTTCTCGATGCCGCTGAACTGCTGACCGGCGATGCCAATTGGCGCCGGCTTTCGCGCCGGGTACGCCTGGTTGTTTGACCTCGAAGGCGGTGGCGGAGAGGGAGGGATTCGAACCCTCGATCGAGTTGCCCCGATACGGCATTTCCAGTGCCGCGCCCTCGGCCGGACTAGGCGACCTCTCCTCGGCGCTCCAGTCTAAAGGTCGGCAGCGCGCCACACCCTACGCTCAGACCCTGGCCTCGGAGCCATCCTCCCCCCAGTTCGTGTGAAAGGAGAGCGAGAGATCGCGATCGGTCCGGTGGTAGGTGTGAGCGCCGAAATAGTCGCGCAGACCCTGGATCAGATTGGCCGGGCTGCGCTCGCGCCGGTACCCGTCATAGTAGGCCAGCGCGGAGGAGAAAGCCGGTGTTGCCACACCCAGATCAATGGCGCTCTTTATTACCTTCCTCCAGGAGGACTGAGCGCGCCCCAACACCTCTACGAAGTAGGGGGCCAAGAGCAGGTTCGGGAGCCCGGGCGAGACCTCGTACACCTCCTTGATGCGCTCTAGAAAGCGCGCCCGAATGATGCATCCGCCGCGCCAGATGGTTGCGATCTCCCCCAGATCGAGGGCCCAGCCATATTCCGCCGAGGCCATCCGCATCTGCTCAAAGCCCTGCGCGTACGCCACCAGCTTGGATGCGTACAGCGCTTCGCCGATCGCCTCCACCAGCCCCTCCTCGCCGCGACCGGGGGGTGGTCCGGGCAGAACCCTGGCGGCCCTGACGCGCTGCTCTCTCTGGGCGGAAAGGTAGCGCGAAAAGACAGCTTCTGCGATCGCGCTCACCGGTGCCCCCAGGTCCAGGGCCGATTGCGAGCTCCACTTGCCGGTTCCCTTATTGGCGGCCTCATCCACGATCAGGTCAACCAGGGGACGACCGGTGGCCGCGTCGACTTGGGACAGCACGCGCGCCGTGATCTCGATCAGGTAGGAGCTCAGATCGCCCTCATTCCAGCGCTCGAAGATGTTGGCCATCGACGCCGCGTCGAGGCCGGTGACCTGGGTCAGCAGGTCATAGGCCTCGGCGATGAGCTGGATGTCGGCGTACTCGATTCCGTTGTGGACCATTTTCACGTAGTGGCCTGCGCCATCGGGACCGAGGTAGGTTGAACACGGCCGTCCGTCGACCTGTGCGGCGATGCGATCGAAGATCGGCGACACCGTTTCGTAAGCGGGTCGCGTTCCCCCCGGCATGATGCTCGGACCCCAGAGCGCCCCCTGCTCGCCCCCCGATACGCCGGTGCCGATGAACTGCAGGCCCCGCCGGGACAGTTCCACCTCGCGCCGACGCGTGTCGACAAAGTGCGAATTCCCAGCGTCGATGACGATGTCGCCCGGGGCCAGGAGGGGCAGCAGCTGTCCTATGGCCTCGTCCACCGCCGCACCGGCCTGCACCATGAGAAGGATGGGGCGCGGGGCGGCGATGGACGCAACCAGTCCCGCCGCATCGAAGGTGGGTACGAATTCGCCCTCTTCACCGTGGGCCTCGACCATGCGCTCGGTTCGGCCCCGAGAGCGGTTGTAGAGGGCCACCTTGAAGCCATTTCGGGCTCCGTTTCGGGCCAGATTCTGGCCCATCACCCCCAACCCGAAAACCCCGAAATCGGCTCCCTCCATCAGGCCAGCGATCCCAAGATTTGAATCCCGTTGGCAGAGGCGATGATGCAGCCGGTCGCCATAGCAACGAACAGACCATTCTCGATCACGCCGACAATGTTATTGATCTCCCGCTCTAGGTCCCGGGCGTCCGCGATGCCGGTGGGAAACCTCAGATCCAAGACCAGGTTGTCGTTGTCGGTCCGGTAGGGATGCTCGAGGCCGCCCCGTAGCTCCCAGTTCGCCCCCAGAGCACCCAATCGAGCCGCGGTTCGACGCCATAGAAACGGGAGCACCTCGACCGGCAGCGCACCCTGGCCCAGCCTCGGGACCAGCTTTGAATCGTCGGCGATGACCACAAAGCGCTCCGAGCACTGGGCCACCATCTTCTCCCGGAACATGGCCCCGCCCCGGCCTTTGATGAGGTTCAGGCCAGGGTCGATCTCATCCGCACCGTCAATCGCCAGATCGAGACGCTGGTCAAGGTCGGAGATGACTGGGATTCCGGCCGCCCGGGCCAACTGGGCGCTGGCCTCCGAAGTCGCCAGAACACTGATCCGCAGACCGCTCGAAACCAGTTGCGCCAGACCGGTGATGAAGTAGCACGCGGTGCTGCCGGTCCCCAGACCGAGCACCATGCCGGATTCGACGAGTTCCAGCGCGCGCTCGGCGGCAGCCGCCTTCAGGCCTTCGCGACCGCTATCCAAGCGACGCCCGCAGCTCGGCCAGTCCGGCGCCGATCCCGCCAGGGTGCCCGAAGATCGAACTGCCGGCCACCACCACGGTCGCGCCCGCCTCGACCGCCAGGGGGGCGGACTCGGCGTCGATGCCGCCGTCCACCTCGATCTCCAGCGCCGGCAGCATCTGACGGATGCGCCGAATCTTGTCCGGGCTGGACGGAATGAATCTCTGCCCTCCAAAGCCGGGTTCCACCGTCATCACGTTGACCATGGAAACGTAGGCGGCGATCTCGCGCAGCGACTCGATGGAGGTTGCCGGATTCAGGACCACCCCGGCAGCGCAGCCGGCACCCAGAATCTCGGCCACGGTGCGGTGCAGTTGGAGGGTGGATTCGACCTGAACCTGGATGAAGTCGGCCCCCGCCTGGGCGAACAAGGCAACGAAGCGCTCGGGCCGCTCGATCATCAGGTGGACCTCAAGCGGCAGCCGGGTGGCGCGCCTGATGGCCGCCACCGCGGCCGGACCCATGGACAGGTTGGGGACAAATTGGCCGTCCATGACGTCGATCTGGAAGCGGTCGGCACCCGCCGCCTCCGCCTCCTGTACCTGCTCTCCAAGCCGGCCAAAGTCGGCCGCCAACACCGATGGCACGATCTTGACCGGGGTCACAGCGCCCCTGCCGCAGCCCGATCGACCAGGAACTCCGCGCCGGCAATTCTGCCCGCCGGCACCTCCCCGCGCTGCGCCCGCTGCAACGCTACCGCCTTGCCCTGGCCGGTTGCCATGAACACCACGCGTCGCGCCTCGTTGAACGCGCGTAGGGTCAGGGTGACACGCTCCGCAGGCGGCTTGGGGGCTCCGCGCACGGCTGCCACCAACGCGGTTGACTGAAGCTGGGGACTGTCCGGGAAGAGGGAGGCGCAGTGGCCGTCCTCACCCATGCCGAGCAGGACCAGATCCAGTTGCCCCATGTCTTGGAGCAACCGGTCGTAGTCGCTCGCCGCCACCTCGGGACCCAATTCAGCGGCGATGCGCAACACCCCGGCCGGCGCGATCTTGTCCAGCAATGCCCCCTTGGCCATCGCGTAATTGCTCTCGGGGTCGGTTGGCGGGAGGCAACGCTCGTCTCCAAACAAGATCAGCACCCTTCCCCACTCCAGGTCCATGGCGGCCAGCAGTTCGTAGGCGGAACGCGGCGTCGACCCCCCCGCCAAAACCAGGGTCCGGGCCCCGTCTCTCAAATCCGCGGCCACCAGCTGCGCCGCCTCGCGGGCCACCGCCGCCGCGTCCTCCAGAACCCGCACCCTCATCGCCTCCCTGCCCGACCCGCTTTCCACCGCCTGTGCATTTGGAAACGGTACGACACCGCCGCTCTTGGGGTCCGGCCGATCGGACGACCGGCCCCCAACGGCGCGATTCGAGTTCAGGGCGCCGGCGAAGCCGCTGACGGCAGCGAGCGGACCAACTCCGCCCAGGCACTCTCCGGTGAGTCTCCAAGGTCGATTCGCAGGACTCGGAAGTGGCGACCCTCGAGCGAGCGCAGGTCGCCCAGGGCCTGTGCCGCTTTCAGCACCGAGAAGCCATAGGGCTGGCCAGGGATTGCCAGCTCCTCGCCATCTATCTGCACCAACTGCAGGAATATGCCGGTGGGCGGACCTCCCTTGTGCAGCTGGCCGGTGGAGTGCAGGAATCGCGGACCGTATCCGGAGGTGGTGGCCAACCCGGATCGTCCCCGGGCCCAGGTGCGGATCGCCGCCAGCGCATCCTGAGACGCCTGGTCGGCCTCGGTGTAGGCCATGATCGCCAGGTAGTCGCCGGGGCGGCCCTGAGCCAGCAGCCGGACCAGATGGTCCGCGGCCGCGGACGCGGCCACCGATTCCGTCTCCGGAATCCTTCCCTCACGCTCAAATTCCTTCAAGACCTGGGCGGTGTTGTCCTTGCTCTCCTGGACGTTGGGCTGATTGAAGGGATCGATGCCCAGGATGGAACCGGCGATGGCGGTCGCGATCTCCCACCTCAAAAATTCGGCCCCCAGGTCCGAAAGCTCGCCCAGGGTCAGGGTGATGACCGGCAAGCCCGCCTCCTCGAGTGCGCGGACGTCGGGCCGCTCCGGCTCCGAGTCCAGTCGCAACTGCACGAAGATTCGATCGGAGCCGTATTCGGCCGCGCCTCCCAGTGGTTCGGCATTGATGGGGACGATGCCGGTGCCGCTCTTTCCGGTCGATTCCGCAATCAGCTGCTCGATCCAGTCTCCCAGCGCCTGGATGGGCGGGGACAGGATCAGGGTCAGCTTGTTCCGGCCCTGCACCGCCATCTCTCCGAGGGCGGCGCCGAGCCATAGGCCCGGACTCTTCTCCGCCTCGACCTGAGGTCCGGAGGCGGCGGCCATGGCCGCGGCGGAGCTCAGGATCGAGGTCACGTCCACACCCATCAGCGCGGCCGGCACCAGCCCGAAGTAGGAGAGCGCGGAGTAGCGCCCGCCGATGTCCGCCGGATTGAGGAAGGTCGAATCGAAATTCCTGTCCCTGGCCAGCGCCTGGAGCGGGCTGCCCTCATCGGTGATGGCCATGAAGTGGGCGCCCACCTGCTCCACTCCAGCACCCTCCACCTGCTCCCAGAAATAGGCCAGCTGAGAGAGCGTTTCGGTCGTGCTGCCCGACTTGCTGGCCACCACGAACAGCGTCCGGGCAGGGTCGATCTGCGAGCGAAGCAAGCGAATCGAGGCCGGATCGGTGGTGTCCAGGACCCGCAGTTGGGGGTGGCCGGGTCGGTGTCCAAACGATCTGGCAAAGACGTTGGGGGCCAGGCTCGATCCACCCATGCCGAGCACGACCACGTCCTCAAAGGCCGTCGCCTTGACGGCGGCGCGTTCGATGTCAGGCAGCCGGTCGGCCATCCACTCGGGCATCGAAAGCCAACCCAGCCACTTCTCGGGATGATCCGCACCCCCCCACAGGCTGGCATCCTTGGCCCACAGGCGCTCCCCCGCCCGAGCCTTGGTCAACTCCGCGAGACGCGCCTGCAGAGCGGGTTGGAGTCCGCGCAGCGAATGCCACTGCCTCGGACCCTCTCCCCTCTTGATGCGATCGAGTGAATTGGTCAGGGTCGCGATCAGGCTCTCGAAGGACTTGGCGAACGCCGCCACCCCCTCCTGTTCCAGTTCGTCGGTCACCTCATGGAGCTCGATCCCAACCGCGGCCAGGGCTTCGATCTGCGCGTGCGCCTGGTGAACGTCTCGATCCAGGCTTCGCTCCACCCGCCCGTGTTCGCGAAACGCTCGCAGCGTATCGGGGGGCACTGTGTTCACCGTATCGGGTCCGATCAGGCCGTCGACATACATGGTGTCGGGATAGCTCGGATCCTTGGTCGAGGTGCTCGCCCAAAGGCAACGCTGGGGTCGGGCCCCGGCCTTGGCCAGCGCCTCCCAGCGCGGCCCGGAGTGGAGCTCAGCCCACTTCTCGTAGGCCAGCTTGGAATTGGCGATGCCGATCTTGCCCAGCAGGCCTCGGAGAATCTCGGCATCGGGTGCATCGCCGGCGGCGGCCAGGCGTTGTTGGATGCGCTTGTCAACCTTGGTGTCCACCCGACTGACGAAAAAGCTGGCCACGCTGGCCATCTGGCTCAGATCGCCGCCGGCGCCGTGGAAATCCTCCAGGCCGGACATGAAGGCGTCCACCACCTCGACATAGCGGTCGACCGAGAAGATCAGGGTGACGTTGATGTTGATGCCCTCCGCCAGGGAGCGGCGGATGGCCGGAACGCCCGCCCTGGTGGCGGGGATCTTGACCATCACGTTGGGCCGGGCACAGCGCCGGTGGAGGTCTCTGACCATGGCCAGGGTGCCCTCGGTGTCGCTCGCGAGCTCGGGTGACACCTCGATGCTGACGAAACCATCGGCGCCACCGGTGGCCTTCCAGTTGGGCAGGAAAACGTCGGCCGCAGCCTGAATGTCCTCCACCATCAGATCCCACAGCGCCTGCTCGGCGGCGATCCCCGCGCTCGCCATCCGATTCAGGCTCTGGTCATAGTCGCTGGAGCCGGCCACGGCCTTCTCGAATATGGTCGGATTGCTGGTTATCCCCCGCAGCCCGTCATCGCGCAGGCGGGCCAGTCGTCCGGAGCTGACCAGTTCGCGGCGAATGTTGTCGAGCCAGGGACTCTGGCCGGCCGCCAGCAGCATCCGGAGGACGGGGTCGGCCGCCTCAACAAGGGCGGGCCTGGATTCCGATGTGGCGCTCATGCTGCTCACCCCTTCAGTAGCTTTCGGGCGGCTTGTGCGATTTGTCGGCCCGAAATGCCAACGTAGTCCATCAATTCGGGCCCCGTCCCTGATCCTGGCAGGAGCCGGACCGCGCACTGGATAACCCGAGGCGGCTGCGCCTCCAGGGCCAGTGCCTCCATGACGGCCGAGCCCAGGCCCCCCTCCGGATGGTGATCCTCAGCCACCACCAGGCGGCCTCCGGTGATGCGCGCCGCTGCTTCCAGCGTGGCCCGGTCGACGGGCTTGACGCTGTAGAGATCGATGACGCGAACCCTGATCCCCTCCCCCTCCAGCTCGGCCGCGGCCGCCAGACAGTTGTGCACCGTAACGCCGGCGCCGATCAGGGCCACCTGATCCTGGGCCGATTGGCGCAGCACCCGGGCGCCCCCGATATGAAAGCGTTCCGAAGCCTCGTAGAGGGTCGGGTAGGCACCCCTGGTGGTGCGCATGTAGACGATCCCGTCGGTGCCCGCCATGGCCTCGACCAGCTGCGCGGTCTGGTTGGGGTCGCAGGGATAGAGAACCGTGGAGCCGTGCACGGCGCGGAAGCTGGCCATGTCGCCCAAGGCCATCTGGGAGGGTCCGTCGGCGCCAATCTCGACGCCCACGTGAGATCCCACCAGGCGAATGTTGGCGGACGAAATGGCGGCCATCCGAATGAAGTCCTGGGCCCGGCTGAAAAATGCGGCGAAGGTCGATGCGAAGGGAACGTATCCCCGCACGCCCAACCCCACCGCCGCCGCCACCATCATCTGCTCGGCGATGAACATCTCGAAGAACCGCTCCGGATACTTCTTGGCGAACTCGTCGGCGTGGGTCGAATTGGACACCTCACCGTCCAGAGCCACCACTTTCGGGAGCACGCCCAAGGCCAGGAGGGCGTCCCCGTAGGCCTTGCGTGTGGCCACCTTCTCCTCCCCGCCATAGGTGGGCAGTTGCACCGCCAGCGGGACTCCGATCGCCACCTGGGGCGGCTCCGGCTCCGGGGAGAGGGTTCGGACGGCGACGTGTTGGACCCCACCCAGCGCAGATATGGCGCGCTCGGCCATGTCCGCGGGCAGCGCCTTGCCATGCCATCCATCGATGTTCTCGATCTCGGGCACGCCCTTGCCCTTGACCGTGCGGGCGATGATCACGGTCGGCTGATCCGCGCTCTCGTGAACCGACGCCAGAGCCTCCTCGATGGCCCTGAGGTCGTGTCCGTCGATCAAGATCGGACGGCAGCCGAATGCCTCCACCCGCCGGCCATAGGCCTCCAGGTCCCAGCCCAGTTCGGTCGCCCCCCGTTGCCCGAGGCGGTTGACGTCGAAGATGGCGGTGAAGTTCCCGAGCCGGTAGTGGGAAGCCTTGTCCAGTCCCTCCCAGATCGAACCCTCGGCCAGCTCGGAGTCGCCACACAGCGTCCAGACGTGGAACGGCAGCCGATCCAGGTAGCGTCCGGCGATCGCCACCCCGACGGCGATGGGCAGACCCTGACCGAGCGAGCCGGTCGCGACGTCCACCCAGGGCAGGGCCGGCGTTGGATGCCCCTGGAGGCGCGAGCCGAATTCGCGATAGGTCATCATCTCGTCCTCGGTGATGGCGTCGGCGGCCCTCAAGAGGGAGTAGTAGAGAGGCGAGGCGTGACCCTTGGAAAAGATGAGATGGTCGTTACCGGCCAGCTTGGGACGCTGCCAGTCGTAGCGGAGGTGACGCATCAGGAGCACCGCCATCAGGTCCGCGGCTGAAAGCGACGAGGTGGGATGGCCGGACCCCGCCCTGGTGCTCATGCGGATCGAGTCGACACGCAATTGCCGCCCCAACCGCTCCAGGTCCTCTACGTCCGTGGGAGTCAAATTCGACATGCTTTCGCTCCTGTTGTGACCCGGCCCGGCGATCAGATGGGCTCCCCTTCGATGGTACCGCGTCCTGGGTTTGACCCCCGGTGGGCCCCGCCGTCTAAGGGGCGGAGAGACGCTCGACCTCGCTAACCATGGAATCGATGATGGAGATGCCCTGCTCCCAAAAGCGCGGGTCATTGATGTCCATGCCCACCTTCATGACCGCCTCGTGGGGTGGCATCGAGCCGCCAGCGGCGAGGAAGTCCAGGTAGGCGTCGGTGAAGGCGGGATCGCCCAACTCGCGATAGCGCCGGTAGATGGACAGCGCCAGGAGGTTGCCATAGGCGTAGGCGTAGACGTAGCCGGGCGTGTGCACGAAGTGTTCCACGTAACTCCACCAGACGCGGTGTTCGCCGGTCAACTCCAGCGAGTCCTGGAACATGCGCTGGATCTGCTCCTGCCAGATCTCACCGATCTGCTCCGGAGCGAGTTCGCCCCGCTCCCGCCGAGCCAGGTGGAGCGCGTCCTCAAAGAGGTTCATGGCCACCTGCCTAAAGACGGTGGCGAACGCTCCCTCGACCTGGTGGCAAAGCATGGTCAGGCGAACCTTGGGGTCGGGCTCGCCGGCCATGATGCTGTCAAAGGTCAGCGTCTCGCCAAACACCGACGCCGTCTCGGCCAGGGTCAGCGGAGGATGGTAATCGAAGATGTGGTTGGCCTCGCCGGCGAGGACGTCGTGAAGGCCGTGGCCCAGTTCGTGGGCCAGGGTCAGAGCGTCGTTGAGCTCACCCGTGAAATTGAGCATGACGAAGGGATGCAGGTCGGGCGTGGCGAAGGCGCAGTAGGCACCACCTTCCTTATTGGGGGTGATCGGGGCATCGATCCAGGGCTCGGAGAAGAAGCGTTCGATGATGCCCCCGGCGCGCGGTGAGAACCGGTTGTAGGCGCCCTGCACCAGGTCTCTGGCCTCGGTCCAGGTGAGCGAGCGGGAGACCGTGTCAATGGGCGCGTAGCGGTCCCACTCGTAGAGCTTCTCCAAGCCCAGAATCCGGGCCTTGGCGCGGTAGTAGCGGGCCACGATGTCGAAGCGGGAACTGACCGCTTCGATGAGCGCCTTGACCGCCGCATCGGTGGTCTCGTTGGCCAAGTTGCGGGAGCTGATCCAAGAGGGATAGGAGCGCAGGCGGTCCGAGATCGCCTTCTGCTGGAGGAGGACGTTGAAGATGTAACTCCGGGTGCGCAGATCGCGCTCGAGCCCGGTCGTGATGGCGTGGCTGGCTTCCTCGCGCACCGCGCGCTGGGGGTCTCGTAGCCGCGACAGGGCCACCGGCAGGGGCAGCGGCTCGCCCCCCGACTCGATCTGAACGGCGGCACACAACTCTGCGAAGAGCCTGGTCCAGGCCGCGGTCGAGGTGGGGCTGAGCTCGGTCAGGAGCTGCTCTTCGACCTCGGTCAACTGATGGGGCCGATAGATCCGCTCGCGTTCGACGGCGTGCCGATAAGTGGCGACGGCGGGGTCAGCAAAAAGCGCCGCCAGCCGGGCATCGTCCAGAGCCGCCATCTCCAGTTCGAAGAAGACCAGGTGACGGTCGCGCTCGGCGGCGGCCTCGCGCACCCGTCCGATCAGCCATCCGGCGGCGTGATCCTGGGTGTTCTGGGTATGCATCAGGTGCGCGAAGATGGCGGGGCGGGCGCTCAGCTTGTGGTGGTCGCCGAGCGCCTCCATCATGTCGACAAATTGGTCCGCGGTCAGCTCTACCAAGCGGCCCTTGTAGCGGGCCTCGAAGTCGATCGCGAACTGCTGCGCCCGCTCCAGTTCGTGCTCTATGGCGGGATCGTCGGGCGACGCGTAGAGCTCCTCCAGGCGCCACCTGACCGACTCCGCCCCGGTCTCATTCGATGCGATGCTCATGCCTCACTACCTTACCCACTCCCCGCTCCACAGCGAGGATCTCGGGATGCCGCTCGGGGCGTCGATTTAGGCACCGGCCCGGGGTGGGCGGGCGGGCCCAGATGCTGCCCGCCGAAAGTCCTGTCGGGAGCCCAGGACGGCGCCGTGCGCCGGCCCATCGATCGAACGCCGGTACCGCCGCCGCCGTGGCTCAGCGGCGGCCGGAGATGCGCGCGATGACCTCGCTCAAGTTGGGACCGGCCTTGCCGAACGGTACCGCCGGCAGGCGGTGAGCGTAGACCATCTCCGCCACGTCGGACACGTGCTTGGGGCCCACTTCCTGGGCTTGCTCGTAGGCGGCGCTGGCCTGGGCGGCGCGGGCACAGACCAGATCCGAGCGATGCCCGTCCACCTCCAGGGCGATGGAGAGTTGGGCGATGAGGCGCAGGATGTCGCGTGAGATGGTGACCTCGGGGTGGTGGGCGATGGCCTCTCCAATCGCCCTCCGCAGCCCCGCCTCGCCGGGCTCGTTGCTGGCGTAAAAGCCGACCGGATCGTCCTCCCAGGCGGCGCGCTGCTCGACGATCTCCACCCGGCTGTCGAGATCCCGAATCCCTTCCACGTCGACGCAGAGACCGAATCGGTCCAGAAGCTGGGGTCGCAATTCGCCCTCCTCGGGATTCATGGTCCCGACCAGGATGAAGCGCGATGGGTGCATGATCGAGACGCCCTCGCGCTCGACCACGTTGACCCCCATGGCGGCGGCGTCCAAGAGCACGTCCACGATGTGGTCGTCGAGCAGGTTGACCTCGTCGACGTAGAGGATGTTGCGATTGGCCTCGGCCAGAACCCCCGGCTCGAAGCGCCGTGAGCCCTCACGCAGCGCGGCCTCCAGGTCGATGGTCCCCACCACCCGGTCCTCGGAGGCGTTGATGGGAAGTTCAACCACCCGCATCCGCCGGCTGCTGCCGGGGAGTGGGTCCTCACCCGCCTGCAGGCGCTCGCGGCACTCCGTGCAGAGGTTCTCGCGGTCCTCTGGGTTGCAGCCAAATCGGCAACCCGTAACCACCTGCTGCTGCGGCAGCAGTCGTGCCAGGGCCCGGACCGCGGTCGATTTGGCGGTCCCCTTCTCGCCCCGGATGAGCACTCCGCCAATGGAGGGATTGATCGCGTTCAACATGAGCGCCAGCTTCATCCGCTCCTGTCCGACGATCGCGGTAAAGGGGAAGGTCAGTCTTTCTACGGCCACGGGCATGAAGTTTAACGGGACTGACGACTTGACCCCGGGCGCCCCCCTAGCGCTTGCCCAGGGACTTCGACACCGCCGACGCGATCTCCTCCCGCGACAGGTCGTAAAGGCCGTAGTAGCGGGCCCCCATCCGATCCGCGAGGTCGGCGCAGGCGTTCATGGCGTAGGACTGGTACATGGGCGCCACCCGAGCCAGGTGCTGCACTGCGGGCAGGTAGCTGAAGTCTCGCGCGGAGTCGATCACCAGGCAGTCGATCTTTTCCGACTGGATCAGGGCCGCCATCTTCTGCGCCTCCACCAGCGGCTCCTCTTTGAACATCGAGATGTTGCCGCGACCGTCGGAGATCAAGACCAGCAGGGGGCGGATGGAGGGGTCGCGGGCGAGCGCCGACTTGATCACTTTGTAGCCCGACATCAGACCGTGGGTGAGGGGGGTCGTTCCTCCGACGGTCAGGCGCTCCAGGCGGCGCTGGGCGAGCGCGATCGAGGAGGTGGGTCGCAACACCACCTCCGAGCTCCGATTCTTGAAGACCACCACCGCGACCCGATCGCGACGCACGTAGGCGTCCTGAAGCAGGGAGAGAATCGCGCCCTTGGTCGCCGCCATGCGCTGCTCGGCGTCCATTGAGGCCGAGGCATCGACGACGAACACGATCAGGTTGCCGACCTTCCGCTCGCGAACCTTCTGCTGCAGGTCGTTGCGGGCGAGCCGCAGGGACTCGCCCAGCTGGCGGCCGCGCTCCTGCTGGTGGGGCGCGGCGGCGCGGACGGTGGCGTCAACCGCCAGGTCGGTGACCTTCTCTTGGGCTTGCGCCCGAACGTATCGGCCACGCCGGTCATTGGACTTGGAGGCGGCCCGTTTGCCGGTCTGCTTGCGCGGAGCCCGCTTGCGCGGCAATTCGATCTTCTTGAGTTGAAACAGCTCCTCCGACTCCGGAGCCCCATCGCTGCCCGCCGAACCGCTGCTGGTCTGGGTCTCCGAGCTTCCCGTCGCCTGCTCCCCGGAGTCCTGCTTTTCGCTCTGCTGGGCGCCGTCGGAGGAATCCTGTCCGCTCTCGGCGCCGTCCGCCTCACCCTGTTGGGTGCCCTCGCGGTTGCCCTCCGTCTCCTCCCCCTCGCCGGGCGTCGGACTGCTTTGACCCTCCTCCTTGTCCCGGTCCACGCGCGAGCGGGCGCGGTGGGCGAGGGCCAGGGCGGCGGCGTCGTAGATGTCGTCGCGGGTGGGCGTGGCGTGCCCGCGCCAGGCGGCCAGTGTATGCGCGGTCTGGGCGGTGACGACGTCCGCGCGGTGGCCGTGAACGCCCGCTTCGACGCAGATGCTCGAAACCAGGCGCGACTGGTTTCGGCCCAGCGTGGTCGCGGGCCAGATTTGGACCGCCGCCTGGATGCGCTCCGCCAACCTCTGATCCTCTTCTTCCCAGCGCTCCAGGAAGTCGCGGTCGCCGGCTCGGAAGAGCGCCTCGCGCTCGGCTATCTCCACCCTCGCGTCGGCGTCCAATATCCCCCTCACGTCGACGCAGAGGCCGAAGCGGTCCAGGAGCTGGGGTCGCAGCTCGCCCTCCTCGGGGTTCATGGTTCCGACCAGGATGAAACGCGAGGGGTGCATGATCGAGATGCCCTCGCGCTCAACCGAGTTGACCCCCATGGCGGCCGCGTCCAGGAGGACGTCAACGATGTGGTCGTCGAGCAGGTTGACCTCGTCGACGTAGAGGATGTTGCGGTTGGCATCCGCCAGCACCCCGGGCTCAAATCGCCGCTGCCCACTGCGCAGGGCCGCCTCCAGATCAATCGAACCCACCACCCGATCCTCGGAGGCGTTGATGGGAAGATCGATGACCCGCATCCGGCGGGTCGCCGTCGGCAATGGTGTCTCCCCCCGCTCCAGGCGCTGTCGACACTCGGTGCAAAGGTGCTCGGGCACCGAGGGGTCATCACCAAAGGCGCATCCCCGCACCACCGTCTGCTCTGGTAGAAGCCGGGCCAGGGCGCGGACGGCGGTGGACTTGCCGGTTCCCCGCTCGCCCCGGATCAGCACCCCGCCGATCCCGGAGTGGACCGCGTTCAGGACCAGCGCCAGTTTCATCTGGTCTTGCCCGACGATGGCTGTAAAGGGATAGGTGTGACGAACCTCGATCACTCCGAAAGCATAGTGGGGCGGGTTGGACGACCTTCGCGGCGGGCGGCGACTTTGCTTAGACTTCAGAAAAATCAAGGTTCTAGGTACTGCGGAGCGGATGGCTCCGGTGGCTCCTATTTTTTCGGGGGGTGGAACAAGTGGCAGAGGGTGCAGCTGCGGGCCGGCCGCTCAAGGTCGCGATTTCAGGAGCCGCCGGGCAGATCGGCTATCAGCTGCTCTTTCGGCTGGCCTCCGGGCAGGTGCTGGGCAAAGAGCAACCCCTCGAGCTTCAGCTGCTGGAGGTCGAGGGCGCGCTGGGCGCCCTCGAGGGCGTGATGATGGAGCTGGACGACTGCGCCTTCCCCCTGCTCAACAAAGTGTCCTCGAGCAGTGATCCCAAAGTCGCCTTCGACGGCATCGACTGGGCCATCCTGGTGGGGGCCATGCCCCGTCGCCAGGGCATGGAGCGGCGCGACCTGCTGAGCGCCAATGCCGACATCTTCTCGGTCCAGGGCCGCGCCCTCAACGAGGTGGCGGGAAGTGCGGTGCGCATACTTGTGGTCGGCAATCCCTGCAACACCAACTGTCTCATCGCGCGCGCCAACGCCCCCCAGATTCCCGCCGAGCGCTGGTTTGCCATGACCCGCTTGGACCAGAATCGGGGCCAGAGCCTGCTCGCCAAGCGGGCGCAGATGGAGGTGAGCCAGATCACCAACCTCGCCATCTGGGGCAACCACTCCGCCACCCAGTTCCCCGACGCTCGCAACGCTCGCGCCGGCGGCCGCCCGCTGACCGATGTGATCACCGATGAGGAATGGCTGCTGGGGGAGTTCGTCACCACCGTCCAGCAGCGGGGCGCGGCCGTAATCAAGGCTCGCGGGATGTCCTCGGCCGCCTCCGCCGCCAACGCCGCCATCGATTCGGTGGTCAGCATCCTCCACCCCACAGCGGCCGGCGACTGGGTCAGCCTGGCCCTGATGAGCCACGGTGAATACGGCATTCCCGAGGGACTCCAGTTCGGATTCCCAGTCCGCTCCGACGGTCGTTCGTGCTCGGTGGTGGAGGGGATCTCGCTCGATCAGCGGGCCCGGGCCATGATCGAGGTGACCAGTTCAGAGTTGGAGTCCGAGCGGGCCGAGATCCGCCACCTCCTGCCCTGATCCGGTGCGCCGCCGCCCCCCCGCCCCATCCTCGCTCAGGACGGCGCGGGATCAGAAGCCCTCGCCTTCGGCCTCGAAGAGCTCGTTGTGGGCCAGACGTCGGGCGAAGGTCAGAAATCCGGTGTGGGCAACCATGCGATGCGAGGGCCGCAGGCTGCGCCCCCTGATGGTCCATCCCCGCTCCAGCACCTCGACCGTCTCGAAGAGGCCAAAACCGCCCTCGTCGCGGAGTGCATCGAGTAGGCGTTGGACCTGGCTGATGTTGGGGCAGTGGGCGAAGATGCCGCCCCCCCCGGCCACCAGACCCGGTAGCTGACCAGCCACCTGCCAGGGTTCCGGCAGGTCGATCAGGACCCGATCAAAGCTGGCTTCCGCAAGCGGCTGGTAGGCGTCGCCCAGCTTCAACTCCAAGTTGGGTGGCAGCGCCCCCAGGGTCTCTTCGATGGCGCGCCGCGCGGCGTTCTGGAATTCCTCCCGGATCTCGTAGCTGACCACGCTTCCCCTCTCACCCACCGCCCGCAGCGTGGCCAGGGTCAAGGCCGCCGTGCCCGTACCCAGCTCCAAAACGCGCAGCCCCGGTCCCAGGTCGGCGTGCATGAGGATGGCTCCCAGATCCTTGGGATAGATGGGCTGGGCCCGCCGCTTGCGGTCGATCACCAACTCCGAGAAGCTCGGCCGCAGGGCGACCAGCCGGCCGCCCATCCGGGTGCTGACCACGCTGCCCACGGGCTGCCCGATCAGGTCATCGTGGGAGAGTGCTCCGGAGTGCAGAGAGTGGGTCGCGCCGGCCTCGAGTCGGAGCCGGTAGCGACGCCCGGCGTGGTCGTGAAGCAGGACCACGTCGCCCTCGCGCAGATCCGAGCTCAAGGCTTGCGAGCCCGAATCATGGCGTGCCAGTAGGCGTGGTACAGACGCCCCTCGATGCGCTCGGGGCGGAGGGCGGCCCGGGCCGCGGGCGGAGCCCCATCCAAGAGCCGTTCCATCTCGAGCCTTCGCTCCTTGGAGACCGACATGTTGTCCATCCAGTCATCGAAGGCCCAGAACAATTCGCGCCGCTCCGCCACCTCGATCTCCAGTCCGCTTGCGCCGATCAGGCCGGTCCACTCCTCCAACGAGCGGCTGCGCAGGTGGGAGGGATCGCGCCTGATCTCGATCTCGTGCAGGAGATCCGCCGCCTCCGCCGGCGGTGCACAGTCGATGAAGCAGGCTCGGCCTCCGCGGCGCAGCACGCGCGCGGCCTCCTCCAGGGCCAGGCGCAGGTCGCGGAAATGGTGCGGGGCGGCCCGGACCGTGTACAGATCAAAGCTGGCGTCGGCGAAGGGCAGCCGATGCACGTCGGCGTTGACCCAAACCACGTTGGTGATGCCGCGCTCCTTCGCCACCCGCCGCCCCTGCAGCAGCATCTGGGAGGTCAGATCCAGGCCCACCACTCGGTCCACCCGGGGAGCCAGAGCCAGGGCCACGTTCCCCGTTCCGGTGGCGGCGTCCAAGACAACGTCCTCCGGAACGAGTTGGGCCAGATCGAGGATCTCACGCAGTCGGTCGGCGTTGGTGTGATAGGTGGCGACCGTGTAGTTGTGGGCCACGGGTCCGAAGTGTCGGCGCGGGTCCTCAGGCATCGGCTCGCAGTCTACGATGGGAACTAGGTGACAAGAGCAGTGGCTCACTGGTCGGGCGTCAAGACCAGATTTGACGTCGAATCCGAATCCGGCCACCGGGCCGTCGTCGACGAACCACCACTGCTGGGCGAGAACGCGGGCATGCGGCCAACCGAGATGCTGCTGGGCGCGCTGGGCGGCTGCACCGGCGTCAATGCCGTCTTGCTTTTGAAAAAGAACCGTCAGCGCTTCAGCTCCCTGAAGGTCGACGTCCAGGGCGAGCAGGCGGAGCAATGGCCCCGCGCCTTCGTCAGCATTCACATCGACTTCCAGATCCAATGGGAGGCGGGATTCGAACCCGACCGGGAGCTGGTCGCCCAGGCTCTGGACAAGGCCTGTAACACCTATTGCCCGGTCGACGCGACCCTCAGCCAGGGGACCCGGATCGAACACTCGCAGAGCGACCTCTAGCGCCGCTGGCGCTCGCCTCCAGCGGCGAGCCACGGCCACCTTCTAGAATTAACATCGTCACCGCGACCCCATCTGATTGCTGGAGATCGAGTGCTTTCCGACTACATCCCGCTCCTCATATATACGGTTCTGGTCGTCCTGGTCGTCTCGCTGCTCGTGGTCCTTTCCTACGTGCTCGGTCCCAGCAAGCCCCATCGCGGCAAGCTCATGACCTACGAGTCGGGCATCGTTCCGATCTCTCCGGCCCGGCGCCGGATGTCGATTCGCTTCTACGTCACGGCCATGCTCTTCATCATCTTCGACGTCGAGGCGGTGTTCTTCTACCCCTGGGCGGTGGTCCTCCATCAACTGCGCTGGTACGGCATGATTGAGATGTTCACCTTCATGGCCATCCTGGCCGTGGCTCTGGCTCACATCTGGAAGAAGGGCGGTTTCGAGTGGGCCTAGATCAGCTCCCGGACATCCTCGGCGACAACATCATCACCACCTCGTTGGGCAAGCTGGTGGGCTGGGGAAGAGCCAACTCGGTCTGGCCGGCGCAGTTCGGTCTGGCCTGCTGCGCGATCGAGATGATCACCATCGCCGGGCCCCGCTACGACGTCGGACGGTTTGGTTCCGAAGCCATGCGGGCCTCGCCGCGGCAGTCCGACCTGATGATCGTTTCGGGCCGGGTGAGCCAGAAGATGGCGCCCGTCCTGCGCCAGATTTACGACCAGATGCCGGATCCGAAATGGGTCATCTCGATGGGCGCCTGCGCCTCGACCGGGGGCGTATTCAACAATTACGCCCTGGTCCAGGGTGTGGACAAGTTGGTTCCCGTCGACGTCTACGTGCCCGGCTGCCCGCCCCGGCCCGAGGACCTCATCAACGGTCTCATGATCCTTCAGGAGAGGATCAAGGCGCAAGGACTTCGCCTGAGCCTGTGAAGCCACCCAAGAACGTCCTCGCCTCGGGCCGTACCAACGGCGACGACTGGATCGAGGTGGCACCCGCTCAGCTTCCGACCATCCTGACCGAGCTGAAGGCGAGGGGATTTCGGAGCTGGTCCTTCATGACCTGCGTCGACCACTTGGGAACTCCCCTGGTGGTGCCGCCCAAGGAGCGATTTGAGCTCGTCTATCAGCTCCGCAACATGGAGACGCGGGAACAGATCCGGGTCCGAGCCTTCGTTCCCGCCTCCGACCCGGTGGCGCCCAGTGTGCAGGAAATCTTTGCCCCCGCCAACTGGGACGAGCGCGAGACCTGGGATCTTTTTGGCATCCGCTTCGAGGGCCACCCCGATCTACGAAGAATTCTCCTGCCCGACGAGTGGGTGGGCCATCCCCTGCGCCGTGACCATCCGGTGGGAGGAGAGCCGGTCGAGTTCTCCGACGACCACCAGAGTTGGCAGACCGCCCCGGCTGAGGCCTGATGCGCACCGACACCGAGCCGCAGGGCATGGCCATCACCCGGGAGAGCGATTCGGCGCACCTGGGCGGCGACATCATGACCGTCAATTTCGGTCCCCACCATCCCTCCACCCACGGCGTGCTGCGCCTGGTTGTGGACCTCGATGGCGAGCGCGTCGTCGGTCTCAAGCCGCACATCGGCTACCTCCACACGGGGATTGAAAAGCAGATGGAGTCGCTCCGCTACCAGCAGGCGGTGGTGGCGACCGACCGCCACGACTACCTCTCCCCTCTTTTCAACAACCTCGCCTACGCGCTGGCGGTGGAGAAGCTGATGGCGATTGAGGTTCCGCCCCGGGCCCAGGCCCTGCGCGTCATCATGTGCGAGCTCTGCCGGCTCAGCTCCCACATGGTCTGGCTGGGCACCAGCGGACTCGAACTGGGGGCGATGAGCATGCTCATGTACTGCTTTCGCGACCGGGACCGGGTCATGGACCTGAACGAGGAGATCTCCGGCTTTCGCATGCACACCTCCTACATCCGCCCGGGCGGCGTCATGGCCGACGCCACGGACAACTTTTGGACGCTCCTGGAGCGCTTCTGTCAGGACATGCCCGGCAATATCGATGAGTACGAGAACGTGCTCACCTCCAATCCCATCTGGAGGGCGCGAACGATCGGTATCGGGCTGCTCGCCCCCGAAGACGCCATCGCCCTCGGGGCCACCGGCCCCATGCTGCGTGGATCCGGGGTGGACTGGGATCTGCGCAAGGTCGCCCCCTACAGCGGATACGAGAAATACGACTTCGAGGTACCCCTCAGCGATGCCGGCGATTGCTACGGCCGCTACCTGGTCCGGGTGGCTGAGATGCGCGAGTCGCTCAAGATCATTTCCCAGGCGGCGCGCCAGATCCCGGGCGGACCCGTCAACGTCGACGACCGCAAGCTGCTCTCACCCCCTCGGGAGGAATTGGAAACCTCCATGGAGGCCGTCATCCACCACTTCAAAATCGTCACCGAGGGCTACTCCCCACCCGCCGGAGACGCCTACGCGGTGGTCGAATCACCGCGCGGCGAGAGCGGCTGCTACCTGGTCTCGGATGGGACCCACAAGCCACGTCGGGCCAAGTTCCGATCCGCCTCCTTCGTCAATCTCCAGGCGCTGGAGAAAATGGCGCTGGGCGGCATGGTGGCGGACATGATCGCCATCATCGGCACCGCCGACGCCGTTCTCGGAGACGTCGACCGCTGATGACTCTGTCCGAGCAGGCGGCCGAACGGATCCGAGCCCTACCGGCGCAATTTCCCCAGCCCCGGAGCGCGGTCATGCCCGCCCTCGACATCGCCCAGGAAGAGGCGGGTCACCTCAGCCCCGAAGCCATGGCCGAGGTCGCCGAACTGCTCAACCTGGATTCCGGCTACGTGGAGGGAGTGGCCACCTTCTACTCCCTCTTTCACTTCCAGCCCCTGGGCCGAAATCACTTCTACGTCTGCACCAACCTGGCCTGCATGCTGCGCGGCTCGGCCGACATCGTGGCCCGCCTGAAGCAGCAGACAGGACTCAGCGAGGCCCGCCAGGTGACCTCGGACGGACTCTTCAGCTTTGCCGAGGTGGAGTGCCTGGGGGCCTGCGAATACGCCCCCATGATGCGTTACCACGAGAGCTACCACTACGACCTCACCCCGGAGCTGATCGACCGGCTCGTCGAGCAGGCACGCGAGGCTGCCCATGACTGAACTGCGCGGCACCCATGGTCCGGGACCGGGCCACATCCTGACCGAGTTATTCGGCACCGAGGGCTTGGAGCGCCTCGAGGTCTATCGCGCACACGGTGGATTCGAGGGTTTGGAACGCGCCCTCGGCATGGAGCCCGCCGCCATCGTCGACGAGATGAAGGCTTCCGGGCTGCGCGGCCGGGGTGGCGCCAACTTTGCCACCGGACTCAAATGGAGCTTCATGGCGCCTCCCGACGGCGGCCCGCGCTATGTCGTCTGCAACGCGGACGAATCGGAGCCCGGCACCTCCAAGGACCGCTACCTGATGGAGAACTCCCCCCACATGCTGCTGGAGGGCGTCCTGATCGCGTGCTACGCCATCCAATCGCACCAGGCCTGGATCTACATCCGCGGCGAGTACGACCGCCCCCGCCGGATGCTGGAGGAAGCGGTCGCCGAACTGACCGCGGCTGGCATTCTGGGCGAGCGGCCGCTGGGTCACAATTACGCTCTCGACATCCGGCTCTATCGCGGACACGGAGCCTACATCTGTGGCGAGGAGACCGCCCTCTTGGAATCGCTCGAGGGCAAGCGGGCCCAGCCGCGGCCCAAGCCGCCATTCCCCGCCCTGAAGGGCGCCTGGGGCCGGCCGACGCTGGTCAACAACGTGGAGACGCTGTCCACAGTGCCCTGGATACTCCGCCACGGGGCCGCCGAATACTCCAAATTCGGGACCGAGAAGTCCAAGGGCACCCGGCTCATGTCGGTGAGCGGGAACGTGCTTCGGGCCGGCGTCTATGAGGTCGAACTCGGGTCCACCTTCCGCCACATCCTCTATGACCTGGCCGGCGGAACCCCCGCCGGGACCCAGTTGAAGTGCTTCTGGCCGGGCGGCAGCTCGCAGCCCGTGCTCCGGGCCGAACACCTGGACCTGGGCTGCGACATCGAGTCGGTGGCGGCGGCGGGTTCGGCGGCGGGTTCGGCGGGCTGCGTGGTCATGGACGACCGGTCCTGCGCCGTCGAGGTGGCACTCCGCCTCTGCCAGTTCTATGCGGTGGAATCGTGCGGCAAGTGCACCCCCTGCCGAGTGGGCGGGAACTGGGCCGTCACCACCCTGGAGCGGATCCTATCCGGGGCCGGTTCGCAATCCGATCTCGAACTGCTTGACCGAATCCAGCGCAGCATCCAGTACGGCCGCTGCCTCTGCCCCCTGGGCGATTCGGTGGGGGCCGTGATCCTGACGCTGATGAACAATTTCCGCGGCGAGTTCGAAGAACACGCCCTTCGCAACGAATGCTCGCCCAAGCGAGCCCAGGGGGTGGCGGCCGGTGTCTAGTCCCAGCAACCCGGGCCCGCCCGATTCGGAACTGGTCACCCTGTCCATCGACGATCAGCAGGTCCGGGTCCCCAAGGGCACCCTGGTAGTGGAAGCGGCCAAGCGGGTCAAGATCGAAATTCCGGTCTTCTGCTACCACCACATGATGGATCCCGTGGGTGCCTGCCGGCTCTGCCTGGTCGAGATCACGCCGGGGCCACCCAAGCCGACCACGGCCTGCACCACGCCCGTCGCCGAGGGCATGGTGGTCCGGACCAACAGCCCCATGGCGGTGGAGGGGAGGGCCGACATCCTGGCCTACGAGCTGGTCAACCACCCCCTCGACTGCCCCGTCTGCGACAAGGGTGGCGAGTGCCCGCTTCAGGACTTCACCTTCCGCCACGGATATCCGGTCAGCCAGAACCTTGGCCCGCGGGTTCATTTTCAAAAGCCGATACCCCTATCCGAGAACATCGCCCTCGATCGTGAGCGCTGCGTGCTCTGCTTTCGCTGCACCCGCTACTACGACGAGATCGCCTGGGAGCAGGAGCTGACCTCCGACCATCGCGGCATTGACACCTTCATCGCGGCCCAAGCCGGGGGACCCCTGCGCTCATTGTTCAGCGGCAACATCATCGACCTCTGCCCGGTCGGGGCCCTCACCTCCCGGGTCTGGCGCTTTGAATCCCGGCCTTGGGACATGGACAGCGAGGCTTCGGTCTGCTCCAAGTGCGCGGTCGGCTGCAACGTCACCCTCTGGCAACGCCGAAACCAACTGGTGAGGGTCACTTCGCGCGAGAACAGCGCCGTCGACGACGGCTGGATCTGCGATCGCGGCCGCTTCGATTACACCGATGTGAACCTGCCGGGCCGCGCCCAAGCGCCCCAGGTTGAGGGTGCCGCGAGCACCTGGGTGGATGCCATCGATTCCTTGCTGGGCGGTGTTAAGGGGCGTAAGTTGGGCGTCTTCGTACCCCAGGATGCCACCAATGAGGAGCTCTACCTGCTCCGGCGCCTGATCGACGGGCCCTGGCAGGGGGCTCGCGTTTCGCTCCAGAACCGCACCCTCCTCGGCGCCCCCGGCGGGGACACCATGCCCATCGCCAGCCTGGACTCAGCCCGGACCATCGTCGTCATCGCCTCCGACACCGCCGACGACGTGCCCGTCATCAACCTTCGCATCAAGAAGGCGGTGAGCAAGCGCGGCGCCCAGTTGGTCATCGTTCACGCCGGCAAGCTCGACTTGGACCGCTGGCCAACCGCCTACCACGTCGAGCCGGAGGCGGGCCAGACCGCGGCCGCGGTCCGAGCCCTGGCCTCGCACCCGCTCTTGCGGGAAGGCCCAGTCGCCATTCTTTACGGCGACGGTCGGGGCCAGGAGGATATGGCAGCGCTGCAGGAGGCGGTCTCGGGGCTGGCCCAATCGGTGGGCGGCTCGCTGATGCCGCTCTTCCGCGCCACCAACGAGCGGGGCGCACTGGCCCTCGGCCTGGGCGATCGCATCGACGACCTGAGCGGCTGCGACGCGGTCCTCTTTTGGGGCGGCCGGGGACCCGTCGCGATGCCCGAAAGCGCCGCCTTCCGGGCCGCCTGGAGCAGCCTTCCGGCCTCGCCGGAGGAGAAATGGGATGTCTTTTTGCCCGCGGCCAGCTTTGCTGAGACCCAGGGCACCTACACCTCCATCGAGGGGCGGATTCAATTCGTCCGACCGGCGCTGCGGCTCCAGCAACCGCTCCGCGAAAATTGGGAGGTGCTGGACGACCTGCTCCAGCGGCTGGGCGAGAAGGCGGGCTATTCCGGCCTCTTCGCCATTCAGGCCGAGATGACGGCTCGCTTCCCGGCCCTGGCGGCGGCGGTCCAGCATCCCGACCCGGAGCCCTCGGTCACCGCGGTGATGTACGGACCGTCCCGTCCATGAGACCCTTCCTCACCGCTCCCGATCCCTACGGTGTGTTTTCCAACCCGATCGGCCATTGGATCATCGTCGTGGTGGCGATGGTGCTGCTGGTCTTCGTGCTCCTGACCACCACCGCCTACACGGTCTGGATGGAACGGGTGGCCCTGGGCCGCCTCCAGAGCCGGCCGGGCCCGAACCGGGTCGGGCCCTACGGGCTCCTACAGATGGCCGCCGACGGAATCAAGCTGGCCTTCAAGGAGAGCTTTGCGCCCCATGGCGTCGATCCGCTTCTGTTCGTGGTCGCCCCCATGATCATCGTCGCCTCCGCCTTCCTGGCCTGGGCCGTGATCCCCTTCGGAATCTGGTACGGCTTCACCTACTGGATCGCCGACCTCAACATCGGGATCCTGCTCATCTTCGCGGTCGGTGCCATGAACGTGTACGCGATCATGCTCGGCGGCTGGGCTTCAAATAACAAGTACTCACTCCTCGGCGGCTTGCGCTCGGCCGCCCAGTTGATCAGCTACGAGATGTCGCTGGGATTGTCCCTGGTCCCGATCTTCATGATCACCGGCTCGCTCCGGCTGCAGACCATCGCCACCTACCACGCCCACTGGGGCTGGTACTCGGGCCCCCTGCCCCTGGTCATACTGGCCCCGGCCAGCTTCGTCATCTATCTCATCTCCGCCGTGGCCGAGACCAACCGCACTCCGTTCGACCTGCCCGAGGCCGAACAGGAGTTGATCGGGGGCTATCTGACGGAGTATTCGGGACTCAAATTCGTCTGCTTCTATCTCGGCGAGTACGTCAACATGGTCACCGTCGCGGCCCTCGCCTCGCTGATCTTTTTCGCTGGCTGGTTCTTGTGGGTGGTTCCCCCCTTTCTGGCTCTGGGGGCCAAGATCGTTGGCTTCCTCTTTCTCTACATCTGGCTACGAGCCACCCTGCCCCGCCTGCGTTACGACCAACTCATGCGGCTGGGCTGGAAGGTGCTGCTGCCCCTCTCCCTGATCAACGTGGTCGTGACCGCCGTCGTCTTGGTGGCCGTCCAATGAGTGAGGAAATGGAGCCCGAGCAGCGGACGCCGGCCGAGCACCCGCCGCAAGGCGTTCTGGCCGACGTGGCGGCCCTGGCCAAGGGGCTGGCCACCACCTTCGGCGAAATGGTTCGCAAGCCGGTGACGCTGGAATACCCGGAATCCAAGTCGCCGCGGTCGGAACGATGGCGCGGGCGACACTACCTGCGTCGTTACGAGAACGGGTTGGAGCGCTGCATCGGTTGCGAGCTGTGCGCCGCCAACTGTCCGGTCGGCTGCATCCTGGTCATCGCGGCCGAGAACACCGACGAGCATCGGGTCAGCCCCGGGGAGCGCTACGCCAAGGTCTACGAGATCAACATGCTGCGCTGCATCTTCTGCGGTTACTGCGAGGAGGCGTGCCCGGTCCAGGCCATCGTGCTCGGTCCCATCTACGAGCTCTCCGACACCAGTCGCGACAAGTTCGTCTACACCAAGGAAATGCTGCTGGAGCCCAATCCCGACCAGCAGGAGCCGATCTACGTGGGGCGCAAATAGTGGCGGAGGTGGTCTTCTGGGTGGCCGCCCTGCTGGCCCTGCTGGGCGGCGTGGGGGTGGTCGTCTCGCGCCAGCCGATTCGCTCCGTGCTGAGCTTGGTGGTGGTCATGCTGGCCTTGGCGGTGCTCTTCCTGCTGCTCTCCGCCCAGTTCGTCTTCGTGGTCCAGATCATCGTCTACGCCGGAGCGGTGATGGTTCTGTTCCTCTTCGTCATCGCCCTGCTGGGCCCGATCAAAGAGAGCGCCCAGGGCCGCCTGCGGCTCCAGTTCACGGCTTCGGTGATCGTGATCCTGATCATGGGGGGCTTCTTTTGGGTGATGCTTAATGGGGTCCAGTTCCGCGCCCCGCAGAACCCCGCCCCGGGCGTGTTCGGCACCGTGGAACAGATCGGCGTGGCCCTCTTCACGAGCTACCTCTACCCGTTCGAATTGACCTCCGTGCTGCTGCTGGTAGCCGCGGTGGGCGCCATCTATCTGTCCCGCGTCGACAAGGGGACGCCGGGTGAATAACGGACTCCTGCACCTCGGCTCGTCGACGCTGGCGAGTTCCGACTTCCTGATCCTGGCCGGCCTGCTCTTCTTGCTGGGGGCGGTCGGGGTATTGGTGCGGCGCAACCCGATCGTGATCCTGGTCTGCATCGAGCTGATGTTGAACGCGGCCAATCTGACCCTGATCACCTTCGCGCGCCAGCAGGGCAATCTCGACGGCCAGATCTTCGCCCTCCTGACGATGGTCGTGGCCGCCGCCGAGGCGGTCATCGGACTGGCGGTGCTGGTGGACATTTTCGGGGCCCGGGAGCTTGACGACATAGACGACCTGAGTGAGCTGAACGGCTAGTTCATGACCCTCCAGAGCGTCGCCTTAACCCTGCTTTTGCTGCCCGCCGCCGGGGCCATCGTCTTGGCGCTGGGGGCGCTGCGCCTGCCGCGCACGGCGGTCAAGTGGATCGGACCGGGTACGGTCTGGCTGTCCTTCGTCTGCGGGCTGATCCTCTTCGCCGACCAGCTTTCCCACAACCAGGCACACGATTTCACCTACTGGACCTGGATCCAGCTGGGTTCCTTCAACGTTCCCGTCGATCTCCTCATCGACCGGCTCAGCGTCTTCATGATCCTGGTGGTGAGCGGGGTCGGGGCTCTGATCACGACCTACTCGGTCGGATACATGGCGCACGAGGATGACCCCAGCTACGCCCGCTTCTTCGTCTACATGAACGTCTTCATCTTCTCCATGCTGCTCCTGGTCTCGGCCGGGAACTTCATCTTCCTGATCATGGGCTGGGCGCTGGTGGGCCTCAGCTCCTACCTGCTGATCGGCTTCTACTACCAGCGCGAGGCGGCGGTGCTGGCGGCCCGCAAGGCATTCGTGATGAACGTGATTGGCGACATCGGGCTCTTCCTGGGCGTCTTCCTGATCTTCACCACCTATCACCAGGTTCGGTTCACGGCCGTCTTCGGTCAGGTACCCAAACAGGATTCAGTGACGCTGGAGGTGATCGCCCTCCTGCTCCTGGTCGGTGCCATCGCCAAATCGGCCCAACTGCCGCTGCACACCTGGCTGCCGGACGCGATGGAAGGCCCAACACCCGTGTCGGCCCTGATCCATGCCGCCACCATGGTGACGGCGGGCGTGTACCTGGTGGGGCGGATGCATCCCATCTTCGATGTCGCCCAATACGCCCACGACGGTGTGGCCGCGATCGGGGCGCTGAGCGCCATCTTCGCCGCCACCGTCGCCCTGGTTCAGACCGACATCAAGCGGGTCCTCGCCTACTCGACCATGAGCCAGATCGGCTACATGTTCTTGGGGGTTGGCGTTGGCGCCTACGGGGCGGCATTTTTCCACCTCCTGGCGCACGCCTTCTTCAAGGCCCTGCTCTTCATGTCCGCCGGCAACGTCATCCACGCCATGGGCGACGAGCAGGACATGCGCCGCTACGGAGGCCTCCGCCGGCAGATGCGGCTGACCTCAGCGGCGTTCCTGGTCGGATCCCTGGCGCTGGTCGGAATCTTTCCCTTTGTGGGCTTTTTCTCCAAGGACCTGGTCTTGGGTTTGGCATTCAGCAAGCCGAGCCTGCACGACTTTCCCCAGATCATGTGGGTGGTGGGAACCATCACCGCCCTCCTGACCGGGTTTTACACCGGTCGCATGTGGTGGATTGCGTTCGGCGGCCGACCCTCCCCCGACCGGCCGGTGCAACATCCCCACGAGGCGCCACCGATCATGCTCTATCCGGTCTTGGCCTTGGCCCTGTTGACGTTGCTTGGTGGACTGCTTCAGGTGGAGGTCGCCTGGCACGGCGGCTGGAAGCTGGTGAGCGACTTCCTGGCCCCGGTGGTGGGCGTGACGGGTTGGTCGGAGGGCAGCATCGGTTACGTCATCGCGGCCCTGACGGTGGTGCTGTCAGCAGCGGTGTTCATGTCCGCCTACAACCTCTACGTGCGCCGGGTGTGGCCGACCTGGTCGCTGGCACTGCCCTGGGCGCAGCGAGTGTTGGAGCACAAGTACTACTTCGATGAGCTCTATTCCAGCCTCGTTGCCGCCCTCGACGGGCTCTCCCAGCTGGTCTTCAGGCGCGTCGATCAGCCCCTTCTGGACGGCACCGTGCGCACCCTTGGGGAGGCCACCAAAGCCAGCGCCGGAGCCCTCTCCGAGGTCGAGACCGGTTACCTGCGCAACTACCTCCTCTTCTTCAGCGCGGGGGCGGTCGTAATTCTGCTGGTGGTCGTGGTGAGGCTGTTCGGCTGATGTTGACCGCGCTCTGGTTGGTACCCGCCCTGGGCGGCATCGCAGTCGGCCTGGCACCGCGCTGGGCCTCGCGCTGGCTGGGCCTGGGGGTGGCGCTGGTGGCCCTGGCGGTGGCCGTGGCGATGGCCATCGGGTTCGATCCCAGCCACCAGGGCTGGCAGTACAGCGTCGACAAGCCTTGGATTTCGCAGTATGGCATCCGCTATCACATGGGCGTCGACGGGCTCAGCCTGTGGCTGCTTTTGCTGAACGCATTCCTCACCGTGGTGGCGCTGCTCAGCGCCTGGCGGATATCTCGGGCGCGAGGATTCTTCGCCCTCATGCTGCTGCTCGAGGCGACCATGGCGGGGGTCTTCCTGGCTGCCGACCTGCTCTTGTTCTACGTCTTCTGGGAAGCGATGTTGATCCCCTCCTTCTTCCTCCTCTGGCTCTGGGGAGAGGGCGACAAGGCGCGCGCGGCGGCCATCAAATTCGTCCTCTACACGCTCGTGGGCTCGCTTCTGATGCTGGTCGGCGTGATCGGCGAGTACGTGTTTGCGGGCGGTGCCGAGCACGGATTCGACCTCGCCGCGTTTGCCGCCCATCCCCCCAGCCCGACCCTGCAGTTCGGCCTCTTCTTCCTATTCGGCATGGCCTTCGCCATCAAGGTTCCCCTCTTCCCCTTCCACAGCTGGCTTCCCGACGCCTACGCGGCGGCGCCGGCGCCGATGCTGGTTACCTTCGCCGGGGTGATGGGCAAGACCGGGGCCTACGCCATGCTTCGGATCCTGCTGCCCCTCTTCCCCCACCCCATCGGATGGTGGAATTGGAACGGAGTGGTCCCGGTGCTGGCCGTGATCGCCATCGCCTGGGGTGCGATCATGGCCATCACCCGACCTGACATGAAGGACCTGGTGGCGTGGTCGTCGGTGAGCCACATGGGCTTCATAGTGGTCGGCATTTTCGCCTTCAATCAGCAGGGACAGCAGGGGGCGGTCCTGCAGATGGTGAACCACGGCCTCATCATTCCAGCCCTCTTCCTCCTCGTCGCCTGGATTGCCGCCCGGACCGGGACCAGAGATCGCTCGATCCTCAAGGATCTGGCGCCCAAGATGCCCATCATGGCCGGCCTCTTTCTCGTCGTCACCCTGGCCGCCCTGGGCCTGCCTGGCCTGAACAGCTTCGTGGGCGAGTTCACTACCCTGCTCGGGGCCTGGCAGTTCTCACCCTGGCTGGCGGTGGTCGGCGCCGTCGGGCTGCTCTTGGCCCCGGTCTACATGCTCCGCCTCTTCCAGGGCATCATGTACGTTGGGCGCGGGCCTCAGGGGGCGCCCGCGGGCGGCAGCACCGTGCGCACCGACATCGCCACCTCGGAACTGCTCCTGATGACGCCGCTGATCCTGCTCATGTTCCTCTTGGGGCTCTATCCATACCTCCTCACGCACGCCATGGACGCCCTCGGATACGCGCTCTCGGTGCCCTGGAAATGAGCAATCTGACCACCTTGCCGGTCATCTCCTACTCGTGGTCCCAGGCCGCCGGCGACCTGACCCAGATCGCGCCCATCGCCATCGTCACGGTCGCCCTCCTCGTGGCCATCGTCGCCGATCTGATGCTGCCGCTCAAAGCCCGAGGTCCGGCCGTGGCCGTGCTCTCGGCGGTGGCGCTGGCCGCCGCCCTGGTGGTGGCCTGGGTGGAGATGGCCAGGGGCGGCGGTCACCTCGCCTACCACGGCTACGTGAGCGGCGACGACTTCGCCCTCTTCTTCGAGATACTGCTCGCCCTGCTGGGTTTGTTCACGGTCGTGATGGGCCACTCCTACGTCCGTCGGCGGGGCCTTTTGGAGTCCGAATTCCACGTCCTCACCCTGGCCGCCATCGTGGGCATGATGGCGCTGGCGTCGGCCACCTCCCTGATCACGGTCTTCGTCGCCCTGGAGACCTTCTCCCTCGCCCTCTATGTCATGTCGGGGTACCTGCGCCGCGAGACGAGATCCCAGGAGGCGGCCATCAAGTACCTCGTGGTGGGCGGCTTCGCGAGCGCCTTCGTCCTCTACGGGATGGCCCTGATCTACGGGGCCACCGGGACCACGGTGCTCTCCACCATCGCCGCCCGACTTTCGGCCAACGCACTCCACAACCCGCTCGTGGTGCTCGGCATGCTGCTGCTCGTAGTTGGCTTCGCGTTCAAGATCTCGGGGGTGCCGTTCCATCAATGGACCCCCGACGTCTATCAGGGGGCCCCCCTCCCCGTCACCGCCTTCATGTCGGTGGGGACCAAGGCCGCCGGATTCGCGATGGTGATGCGCGTCTTCAATGGTGGCTTGGTGCACCTGAGTTCGGAGTGGGGATTGGCCCTGGCGCTGGTGGCGGCCGCCAGCATGATCGTCGGCAACGTCGCCGCCATCGCCCAGAGCAGCGTGAAACGGCTGCTGGCTTACTCCACCGTGGCCCAGGCCGGATACGTGCTGGTGGGGGTGGTGGCGGGCGGTCCCAGCGGCGTGGGAGGAGCCCTGTTCTACCTCTTCGCCTACCTCTTCATGAACTTCGGGGCCTTCGCCATCCTGGGCGAGCTGACCGGCCCGGATGGCGAGCACGACCAGCTGATCGACCTCGACGGACTCGGTAGCCGGAGCCCGCTCCTGGCCATCGCCATGTCGATTTTCATGCTCGCCCTGGCCGGTTTCCCACCCCTGGTGGGCTTCATCGGAAAGTTCTTCCTCTTCAGCCCCGGGGTCAAAGAAGGCTGGACCTGGCTGGTGGTGATCGGCGTCCTGACCAGCGTCGTCTCCGTCTTCTACTACCTGAAGGTCCTGATCCACGTCTGGACGCCGGTCGGCGAGGTTCGGGTCCTGCGCATCACGCCCCCCCAGATCGCGATCGGGGCGGCCGCCCTTGTGGCTCTGGCCTTGGGGATCTACCCGAGCGTGCTCTACTACATCGGATTGCTCGGAGCCAACGCCCTCAGCGCCTCCAGATAAACTCGATCAGACGGAGCGGCCCCTAAATGTTGCTCCGCGACTGGCCACCGTCGACCGTCCAGCAGGCCCCGGTCACAAAGCTGGCCTGGCTCGAAGACAGGAAGGCGACCACGTCGGCGACCTCCTCGGGGCGGCCAAATCGCCCGATCGGCATTTCTCGCTTGACAAAGGCGGCCATGCCGCCTGGATCTGCCTCCTGGCGCCGCTGCCAGGAACCACCGGGGAAGACCACCGACCCCGGCGCGACGGCGTTGACGGTGACTCCCTGGTCCGCCACCTCGCGGGCGAGAGAGGTGACGAAGCTGTTCTCCGCCGCCTTGGCCACGTTGTAGGCCGGCGGGCCCCCGGACTCGCGACCGTAAATTGACGATATGACGACGATTCGCCCCCAACCGGCTGCGGTCATGGCGGGCAGCGCCAGCCGGCTCAGGATGACCGCCGGGTAGAGGTTGCCGGCCAGCGACGCCTGCAGCTCATCCAGGCCCGTGTCCCCCCAGTTGCTGCCCGCGCGCAGACCGAGGCAGTTGACCAGGATCTCGATCGGGCCCCGCGCCGATGCCTCCGCGAACGCTCTCTGGCATTCGCTTGGGAGGGTCAGGTCGGCCACGATCCCGATCCCAGCCAACTCTGAGGCCACCTCGCGGACGACCTCGGGCTGGCGCGCCGCCACCGCCACCACCGCCCCCTCCTGGGCCAGGCTGCGGGCGATGGACAGACCGATACCGCGCGTGGCACCGGTGACCAACGCCCTCCGGCCGCCCAGGCCTAGATCCAAAGCTGGCGGCTCCTGACGCCCCCGGCCGAGATGCGGCCAGCGCCCGACCTCATCGCCACATGTCCTGCCAGAGAGCGTAGGGAACCGTCTCCACTCCGCCCTGACGGAGGATGTCGATGCCGGCCGGATCGCGGTACGCCTCTCGGTAATAGACGCTGCGTACGTTCGAGTTGACGATCATCTTGGCGCACATCGAGCAGGGGGAAACGGTGACGAAGCCCAACTTGCCCGGGGTCTGGGCGCCGGCTTTGATGAGGGCGTTGGCCTCGGAATGGATGCAGCCGCAGCGCCCTGGGTCGGGGCCGTCGCAGGCGTTGGGAAGGCCGCGCGCATTGCCGTTGTAGCCGATCCCCAGAACCTGCGTCAGATCGCCGCTGGTGATGACCGTGCCCACCCGGTGGCGGGCGCAGGTGCTGCGCTTGGCGAGTTCCTCGGCCATGCGCATGTAGACCTCCTCCAGAGGTATCCGCTCTGGTGTCGACGCGACCTGGCCTTGAGTTTCCACGGCTCCCCATGGTAATGCCGCTCGGTTGCCGCCGAGCCGGCGGCGCGTTACACTGCGCCCATCGTGGCTTTCGAACTATTGTTCGCCCTACTGCTGGTGGCGACGTTGCTCTGCGTGGGCGGTATTGTGATCCTGCTCCAGACCCTCAGTCGCCGCACCGAGGGGCAGGCCGCGGAGTTGGCGGCCCTCCGCGCCCAGCTGGCGGTGGGCGGCCAGAGTCAGGATTCGGCGGCGGTGGAGATGCGTAGTCAGCTCAGCCGAACTCAGGAGCTGGTCGAAGGGGTTCGCCAGGCCGTATCCGCCCGCCAGCAGATCGAGGATGATTCCAGGCAGAGCCTGCGCCGGCTGGAGGCCGTCATCGCCGGCAGTTCGACGCGCGGGGCGGCGGGCGAGAACATTATCGAGGAGGCCCTCCAGCACCTACCCGCGGAAATGCTCCAGCGCAACATCTGGGTGCGGGGCAAGGTGGTCGAGTTCGGCCTCCGCCTACCCGGCGGGAAGCTGCTGCCGATCGACTCCAAGTGGGCGGCGGGGGCGGCGCTTCAAGACCTGTCGGCGCCCGAGATCGAGCCCGCCCGACGCCACGCGCTCGCCCTAGCGGTGGAGAAGGAGGTCGAAAAGCGCGTCCGCGAGGTGGCCCAGTACATCGATCCAGCCACCACCACTCCCTTCGCGCTGGCCGCGATTCCCGACGGGGCCTATGCCGTCTGCCGGTCCGCCTTCGCCGAGGCCCACCGCCACCACGTCATCATCGTCGGCTTCTCCATGACCATGCCCTACGTGCTCTCCCTCTATCAGCTCCACCTGCAGTTCTCGCGCACGGTCGACATGGAGAACCTGCAGGCCTACCTGATGGACATCGACCGGCACCTAGAGCGCCTGGACGTGACGCTGGAGAACAAGCTCCGTCGCGCCATGACCATGTTGGAGAACACCTACAGCGACGGTAAGCAGGTGGTGGCCCAGGTGCGCGCCTCGGTCCGCGGCATCCAAGCCTCCGAAGGCGTGGCCGCCGAGCCCGATTTGAGCCTCCTCGAATCAGCGCCCTAAGGGGCCCCACCAGGACCCCACGAGTGACCAAGTTGCCCACAGTTATCGCACCGCCTCCGCACAGGGAATACACCCACATGTTGGGGCGGTATAGATGAACGCACCTAATATGTTGTGTTTTGATCTTGACAGCGTGGACGCTGCGAGATAGAGTTGGGGACCGTCGACCGAGGGTCCTGGGGCAGCTTTGGCGGGTGTGTTCTGGGACCTTCGCCATCTCCACAATTCGGCATCGCGGGCGCGAAGAACACAGTGACAAGGAGGCTCTCGATAAAGCAATGGCCAAAAACGCAGCAGACATCTCAGCAAAGGCAGAGCGGGCCAGCGGCGATCAGTCAGATGAGGCTCGGGGACCTCGTGGACTGAGTTTCGAGCGCTACTTCACGCCACCCCAGCAGAACGCGTACGACCTCTTGGAGTGGGAGCGTCGGACCGCGACCATTACCGGCGAGAAGGGCAACCTCATATTCGAGCAGACCGACGTCGAGGTTCCCAAGTCCTGGTCCCAATTGGCCATCAATGTGGTGGCGCAAAAGTACTTTCACGGACAGCAGGGGAGCCCACAGCGTGAGTCTTCGGTTCGCCAGCTGATCGACCGGGTGGTCGGTGCCATTCGGGGCTGGGGCCTCGCGGGCGGCTACTTCGCGACCGAGCTGGACGCTGACAACTGGGCCGAGGACCTGCGCTGGCTGCTGGTGACCCAGCACGTCTCCTTCAATAGCCCGGTCTGGTTCAACATCGGGCTCCCCGGCCGCTCCCAACAGGCGTCGGCGTGCTTCATCAACTCCGTTGAGGACACCATGGAGTCGATCTTGGACCTGGCCAAGACCGAGGGCATGCTGTTCAAGTTCGGCTCCGGAGCGGGAAGCAACCTGTCCGTCATTCGGTCTTCGCGCGAGCCACTGGCCGGAGGTGGAACCGCGTCGGGCCCGGTCTCGTTCATGCGCGGCTACGACAGCTTCGCGGGCTCCATCAAGTCCGGGGGAACGACCAGGCGGGCGGCCAAGATGGTGATCTTGAACGCCGACCACCCGGACATCGTGGAATTCGTTCGCTGCAAGGCGGTCGAGGAGAAGAAGGCCTGGGCGCTGATCGACGCCGGCTACGAGGCCGGATTCAACATTCCCGGCGGCGCCTACGACTCGGTCCAGTTCCAGAACGCCAACCATTCCGTCCGCGTCTCGGATGAGTTCATGCGCGCGGTCGAATCCGACAGCGCTTGGGAGACCAAGGCCGTGGTTGGTGGCCAGACCGTGGACACCATGAAGGCCACCGATCTCTGGCGAGAGATCTCCGAAGCCGCCTGGTTGTGCGGTGACCCGGGCCTGCAGTTCGATTCAACCATTCAGGTCTGGAATTGCGTCCCCAACACCGGGCGCATCAACGCCACCAATCCTTGCAGCGAGTTCGTCTTCCTCGACGACACCGCCTGCAACCTGGCCTCGCTGAATCTGATGAAGTATCAGGACGCCAGCGGCGCCTTCGACGTCGACAAGTTCCGCCACGCGGTGGACGTGGTATTCACCGCTCAAGAGATCCTGGTTTCCAGTGCGTCATACCCCACCCCTGCCATCGGGCGCAACTCCGAAGCCCTGCGGCCCCTGGGACTGGGATACGCCAACCTCGGCGCGCTCTTGATGTCGATGGGTTACGCCTACGATTCCGATGCCGGACGGCTAACGGCGGGAGCGGTGACGGCGATCATGACCGGGAGAGCATTTGCGCAGTCGGCCCGGATGGCCGCGGTCAAGGGTCCCTTCGCGGAGTTCAGCCGGAATCGAGAACCGATGCTGGGGGTGATGGAGCAGCACCGCGCCGCAGCCTATCGGATCCCCGAGGGAACGGCCGGCCAAGAGCTCGTTCGGGCGGCGCAGGAGACCTGGGACGAGGCGGTCGCGCTGGGCCGTCTGCATGGTTATCGCAACGCGCAGGCCACCGTGCTTGCCCCCACCGGGACCATCGCCCTGATGATGGATTGCGACACGACCGGGATTGAGCCCGATCTGGCTCTGGTTAAGTACAAGAAACTGGTTGGCGGAGGCCTGCTGAAGATGGTCAACGGTACGGTACCGCCAGCCCTCCGCAAGCTGGGTTATTCGGCCGCCGAGGTCAAGGACGTCGTCGATTACATCGACCAGCACGACACCATCGAGGGCGCACCTCACCTTCGGGACGAGCACCTGACCGTGTTCGACTGCGCATTCAAGCCTTTGAATGGCGAGCGCTCCATCCAACCCATGGGACACATCCGAATGATGTCCGCCGTGCAGCCGTTCATCTCTGGCTCTCAGTCCAAGACCGTCAACCTCCCGACCGAGGCCACGGTCGATGACATCGCCCAGTGCTACATCGACTCCTGGAAGCTGGGCCTCAAGTGCGTGGCCATCTATCGGGATGGATGCAAGCGCTCCCAGCCGCTCTCCACCTCACTCAAGGAGAGCACCAGCCCGATCGATGTGGCGGCTGCGCGACCGGCTCGGCGCCGCCTCGCGGATGAGCGGCGGGCGCTCACTCACAAGTTCGACATCCAGGGACACGAGGGATACATAACCGTCGGCATGTACGAGGACGGAAAGCCCGGAGAGGTCTTCATAACCATGGCCAAGGAGGGTTCGACCATCTCTGGGTTGATGGACGCCTTCGCCACCCAGACCTCGGTTGCATTGCAGTACGGAGTGCCGCTGGAGGTGATGGTCAACAAGTTCAGCCACATGAGATTTGAGCCCAGCGGATTCACCAAGAATCCGGAAATCCCGATCGCAAAGTCCATCCTCGACTATGTGTTCCGCTGGCTTGGCAGCCGGTTTTTCGACGAGGAGGGACGCGCCGCGCTGGGAATCATTTCGCGAGAGGACCCCGAGCGTGGGGGTGAGTTCCGAGTCCTTGCCTCGCAGCCACCCTCCGCCGGTCCCAAGAACAACCTCCCAACCGGAAGCCAGATGCTGACCTTTGTGGTCAACTCGGACGCCCCCAGTTGCTCTGAATGCGGTTCCATCACGGTTCGCAGTGGTGCCTGCTACAAGTGCATGAACTGCGGGGCCACCACCGGCTGCAGTTGATTTGTCACGTCCAGAAAACGCTGCACTAGAACGTCCAAGAAATTACGCACGGATCTCAAATGGGGCCCACCGGGTGACCGGGCCCAATTCTCGGGGGTCTGGGGACCGGTCCTTGCCCCAACTCTGACGCGAAGCGACTGGAGCCCAGCTTTGTGCCTGGTGATTATCGAGTCCGATTTTGCTCAGGAGTAATCGCGCGGCGGGTGTTACCTTCTTGCACGAGGACGTCATAGGGAGATGAAAGCTTTCGTTCTTGCTATAGCTCTGCTGCTTGCAGCAGTAGGGTGCGGCGGGACAGGCTCCCGTACCACCAACGACTCGGCCGTCATTACCGGCGGGGTCATCCCCTGTGCAGGCATGCCCGTCCCTAATGGGCCGCACTACGCAGCCGGCACGGTCACAGTCCTCAGGGGCCAGCTAAGCAGGCAGAGGACGGGCTATGGTGTTTCGGCTACTGTCTTTCCGAAGACGGTCGTAGCGCAGCAGACCATTGCGACCGATGCGACTTATCGCTTCGCTGTGCAGCCAGGCCACTACGTTCTGGATGCCCACTTCGCTCCGCCCGCCAATGTGGTTCCTTTCGTTAGCACCACGGTGTACGCGGGAGAGGTCGTACGCCTCGACATACCCAACATGTGCAAATGAGCCGCCTTCTAGCCCGACCGCGTTCGCCGTGCCCGCCAGTTCCTACATAGTCCGATGACGAATAACACACAACCTGGAGCGGTCCCTCCACACCGACATGTTTGGCGACAGTGGGGTTGGCCCGTTTCGACGCTCCAGGCCCTCAGCAGTACCTCCGGGTAGTTGGCTGTCCCCGACGCGATTAAGCTCTTTGCAGATATGCAATGTATGACACAAATCAATCACCTGAGTCGTCGAGTCCGGTTGGTTACGCACGAAGCCTGAACTGAGGCATCCGGTCAATTGCGCACGAGTCTCGCATCCGGGTAGCCGCTGTCCGGAAGGTCCAGGACGAATGTGTGATTTCATCCGTCCTGGACCGGTTATGAGTTGGTTTGTGATTCCGGCTCCGGCCTCGGGGCTGACTGACCAAGCCGTGGCAGGGCGATTCGACCAGCGGTCAGTTTCGCGGCCCAGATACGCGCATGAAGATCTCCTCAGTCCGGGTAAAAGACTCTCCAGGCTTTGGCCCGAAGACATTTGCGAGCGCCTTACCAGGGGTGGATGGACGCGATATCGGCCATCGTTATCACTCCCGGGAGGGCGTCCACGATGTAAGGCAGAGCATTGACCACCAAGGCGGCGGTGGCGGAGTCTCCATGCAACCCTCCCGGAACAATCAGTTGCAGATCGGGTTCCCCGCGCAGGTAAATCTCGTCCTTCGGTTCCGAGAGTCCAACCGCCATTTCCAGGTCCAACATGATGTACTCCGCACCAGGAGGTCCGACGCCAAGAACCTGTTTCAAACCCAAAACCTGTCCCGCGTTCACCGGACCGAGCGCGGTCGCCGTCTCCTCCGTGGCGACCACCGGTTTAATCGACTCTTCGATGTCCGAAATTGGCCACCCGAAGGTTGCAGCTAGCGCTTGGGCTGATTGGCGGAGTCCTATGTGCCCCAAGCGACCCTGAGCAGTCAGGATGTTGAATTCAGACACCTCGAGGCCAACCCCGACCTTCCTCTGCAATGGAATTCTCCGGGAACCGGCATCTTGACGCCGATACACCCGCACCGAATCAACTTGCCCTGACGCCGCCGACAGAACGATCGGCAAATAGTCCATCGCGAAGCCCGGATTGACTCCTGCGCTCAGTACGGTCACCCCGGCCTCCAGGCATGCGCGATGAAGCCTGCTGGCCTCCGTCGGCGCTTCCGACCAAGGGTAGGACAGTTCCTCGCAGGTGGTGACCACGTTGAGGCCCAGGCCGACGCAAGTCAGCAGCTCCGGCAATACGTCAAGCAGGCTGGAACTGGTGCAGTGAATGACCACCTGTGCTGCAGCAATGGAGGCTGGCAGCGCCTCCAGGTCGGCAGTGATACGAACACCGTCACCGTCCTGTATCTCCTCATCGAGCAAATCGTCCAGGAGACGCCCCTCCAGACTGGGATCGATATCCACCGCCAACACCGACCGCAGTCCTGATCTGGACCTCGCCAACCGCGCCACGCGGAGTCCGATCGGGCCCAGCCCGAAATGGACCAAACGTATCTCCCGCATCCCCGTTGGGGGCTGGCGCAGACCCTCCTTTTCCGAGCCACCACCCATCAATTCAACATCGTGGTCGCCTGGCACCAGTCGGGGCTCCGCTCCTCACCACCGGCGCCAAGGGCTTGAATCGGGAGTCGGCAGCGGCAGGGTTGAGACTCCGAGGCTGACCAATACAATCGCCCGACCTCGTGTCGTTCCAACCGCCCCTGCCTGGCTTCGCCCCCACCAACGCCTCATCCTCCCCCGTAAACCGCTCGGACCCAGCCGCGGCCTGAGGCCTTGTCCTTGGTCGCAAACTCCAGCGCCGTCCGCAGAGTGGCGGTGATTGGACCTTCGGCGCCGTCGCCAATTCGGTACCTGTCGATGCTGAGGATCGGGGCCACGCCGAGTAGACTTCCGGTCGCGAAAGCCTCCTCGCATGTGTACAGCTCGGTGCGGTCGACAGTTCGTTCGATCGCCCGGATGCCCAACTCTCTGGCCAGCTCAAGTACCGTCGACCTGGTTACGCCCTCCAAAATGCCGCTGGTGACGTCAGGCGTGACGAGGGTCCCACCCACCACGCCAAATACGTTGGCCAGTGGGAACTCGCTCACCTTGCCGGCCGAGTTGAGGAGGATCGCGTCGTCGTAGCCGTCGCGGCGGGCTTGGACCTGAGCGAGCCGGGCATTCTGGTAGTTCGCTCCCGACTTGATTCGGGGCGGAGCGCTGTCATCTGACAATCGCCGCCAGGAGGAGATGGCGACATTTATCCCTTGCGGACGCGCGTCTCCGGAGGCAGGTTTGGCAACCATGAACATGCCCGTCGGAACGGGCTCGTCCACGGCCCAAAACAAGGGACCGGAGCCAAGGTAGGCCACGATCCGGATGCCGGTGGTCTCACGTGCAGCATTGGACCTGAGTAGATCGACAACGACCTGGCTCAGTTGCGACTCGGCAAATGGGATTTCCATTCGCATGGCTTGGGCGGACCTGCGAAGGCGGCGAAAATGAGCGTCGCTCCGGAAGACGTATAGCTCTTGATCCTGGTCAGACCAGGTCGCTCGCACAACCTCATAGACATTGAGTCCGCCCAGAACGCCTTGGGTGTCCACGTGCAGCACAGCATCCTTCCACGGCACCAGCGCCCCGTCGAGCCAGGCGACCTGGGGCAGATTGGTCATTGCTCGACGGCGGCGACCCGGCGCCAGCGACGCCCGGCCGCCATCAGCGTGCCCCGACCCAGCCTGGGCCGGACATTGGATCGCGGAGCAGGAAGCGGAATGCGGCGAAATCGATCGGGGTCGATCGACCAACTCCCCACCCCGGCTTCGCCAAAGAGGTCACGCCGGGTACCCGGGCCGAACCAGCAGCAGGTGACGCGGAGGCGGGCGTTTGAGATGCGGGCGCCGGCACCATGGCTTGGTGTTAAATGCGTGTCTGGTAGCGCGCCGCCGTGAAGCCGATGATGAGCGGCACGTTGAGCATGAACATCATCAGCATCAACGTCAGCACGACCAGCGCGCTGCCACCAACGTGATTGTGGAGAAAGGCGAACTCGATCATGCCGGCGCTGATCGCGTACGAGAGAAGAGCCCACCGCCCGACCAACGAAAAGGTCTGCCAGTTGAACACCTTCACCCTTGACATCAGCACGATGTTGGTTATCAGGAGTGCGGCGCTCACCACCAGCAACGCCACCGGCAGGGCGAGCGTCGGCGATGGGTACATGGTCGACACCATGACAATGCCGCCGGTGATGACAAGGGCCAGCGAAAGAGTCCCCAGCTCCGCGACGGGCGGGAATCGGAGTGCGCTGATCTCGCTCGAAGTTCTCAGCTGGCCGTTCGTCACTGGGTTGCCACCCGGGTCATGATCACGAGGGTCGCCACCTGCATCAGTCCGGTCACACCGGCCGTGTAGACGAATCGCCGCATCAGTCGGCCGATGATGGCACCATCGGGATGCGGCCGGCGCATCTCGAACAGGACCGCTATGTTGGCCGGCTCCAAGATGCCAAGTGCGATCGTGGCCATCACCCCCACGACCACGTATGACGCCACCAGCCAGGCGTGGTTGGGGCTGGCGGGAGCCATGTTGCCAATCTCGACGGCCAGTTGAAAGCCGCTGGCCAGCGTCATGATCACCAGGGTGGGCATGATGATCACCATCATCGGCATGAACTTGGCCGCGAACTCGGCCCGCGAGGGGAGGGAGAGCCGACCCAAGATGGGACCGATCACCAAGCCAACGAAAAGATCGATCCCCGTCCAAAGAGCACCACCGGCGACGTGATAAAAGTCCAGCCCCCAGCGTGAATTGGTGGCGATGGACCATACGAGTCCAAGCAGCACGACGCCGACGATTGGCAGGCCCTTGACCGGGACTATCTGAAGGCGAGGCCGAGGCACCCCTTCACCGACGGTGACGTCGGCGGCGGCAGTTGGCGGACCAAGGATCTGATCCGACATGATCGGCATTATATCCGGCCAGGTCAAGGCCAGCAAAGGCTTTCCTGGTCCCTTAGCCATGACCCGTGGGGACCCATGTGGCCTCGCCACCGAGCAGCCGGGGTGGCTTCGCCGGTCGACCGGGAAAGAGGAGGGAAAGGATCCGAACCGGGTCCGGGCCGACTTGCGGTGGCACCGCCCGCCGCGGGTCAAAACCGGGCACCGAGAACGAGATCCCGGCCGCCCTTCGCCTGCCCAATGACTGCCGCTCCACCGGCCCCAATGTGGGGGTCTCGATGCGGCTCAAATCCACCTGGAGACCCTCCAGCACTCCCCTACTCCTACCCACCTCGCGGACGAGGCGGGATTGGAGGACGGGCCCGACGCGCTCGACGCGCTTCGGGCAACTCCCAGATTGGTCCTGGCAGCCAGTGGTGGAGACGGGGAAGACACCACCGCAGGAGGCGGAACCAAAAGCCGGCCGGAGGCAATCCGTAGGATCGCCGCAGGACGTCTGGCAGGAGGCCTGCCGTGACCTGATTAATCGGTGCAAAGATCGGACGCGGCAGCCAACGCAGCGGGCAAAGAACTGAGGCGGCCAATTCCTCGGCCTCGATGGTGGGCACCACCTCGTTTTGAAGCATCGCTGCGACATAGCCCTCGAAGGCTGCCAGGTCCACTGGAAAGAGCTGTCTTGGAATGCCCAGGGCCAAACCAGCCTCGATTGAATCTTGGTAAAAGGCTTCGGCGTCGGGCTCCGAGATCGGGGCGACGAAGGTTCGATAGGCTGACAGAGCGCTGTCGACCAGCGTGGCGTGGACCCAAAGTAGAAGCTGCGGGTTGAGGGCAGAGTACCCCGGCCCGCGCACCGAGGCATGGGCGCGGTTGATCGCACCCACCGCGTTTCGACGACGCTCGCCCGTGGCAAAGGCGATCCGACCCGTCAGCATCAGCGTCCGGTAGAGGCGCCGCACTGGACGGCGGCGAAAATCGGAATGTTGGGCAACCCCGCGGGCCACCAACGGATGCGCCAACTGCATCAGCAAGGCCCGGCCGCCGCCCAACAGCACCGCCACGTCACCGTTGATTCGCCAGAAGGCCGAACCGGGACCGGAATGCGCGGCGCCGAAGTCCTGTTGCACTTGTGCCCATATTGGCCCGGGGAGGCTGCGCGCTGCCGCGGTGAATCGGACTGCGAGTGCTCTGACCTAACTGAATCCGTGAGTCTGATCCTCACGGAATAGGTGAAATGTTCGCCACCACCGTTTCGAGGGCCGCGTTTGAGGCAGAATCGGAAGTTCGCAACCTGGATTAGATCGGCTATTAGGACGGTATGTATATAAACATTGATCACCGAAGATCACGCCCTCACGCGCTACGCGATCCCCGCCGAGGAGTCGTTCCACGAGGTCGAGGCCGAAGCCGACACATCGGCCAACCTCGATGACTCGGTTCGCGCCTACTTGCAGGAGATCAGCCGTGTCAAACTGCTGACCGCCGCAGACGAGGTGCGCCTGGCCAAGGCCATAGAAGCCGGCTCGGAGATTGACCGCGCCCATCTGATCGAAGCCAACCTTCGATTGGTGGTGTCGGTGGCCAAAAAGTACGCCAATCGGGGACTCCCCCTCCTGGACCTGATTCAAGAGGGCAACATCGGGTTGATGCGCGCGGTCGAGAAGTTCGACTACCGGCGCGGATTCAAGTTCTCGACCTATGCGACGTGGTGGATTCGCCAGGCCGTACAGCGCGCGGTCGCCGATCGAGGTCGCGCCATACGCGTGCCCACCCACAACGCGGACGTGATCAACAAACTGGTAAGGGTGGCCGACCGCCTGCGTCAGGAGCTGGCCCGCAATCCCCGACCGGAGGAGATCGGACTGGAAATGGGTTTGGAATCCGACAAGGTGAGTTGGCTCATGCAGGTGGCCCAGGAACCGGTATCCCTTCAGACGCCGATCGGCGAAGACGGTGACACCGAGCTTGGGCATTTGGTAGAGGATTCTGAGGTCATGTCGCCCGAAGAGGCGGCCTCCAAGACCATGTTGCATGAGGAGCTCGACCAGGCACTCCAGTCCCTCACGCCCAGGGAGAGGCGCGTCGTCCAACTGCGTTTCGGCCTGCTGGATGACCAGCAGCGCACGCTCGACGAGGTGGCCAAGCGGATGGGCGTTGGCAGGGAGGCGATCCGGCAGACTGAACGGCGCGCTCTGGCCCGCCTGCGCCACGAGGGAAAGGCCAAGTTGCTGCTGGAGCACTTCTCGGCCGCCTGACGGGGGCGGATCCGGAGCCGTGAGCCGGCTTAGAGGGCGGCCCGGCCACCGGCTGCGGTTCTAGAGGCTATTCAGTCGGGGGTCGGACCCGCGTCGCCAAGATGTCTGCGATTTGGAACTCACTCGGCGGCCGAATCTGATCAAAAGTGCACGATTTTGGATCACGGTCCGGCCGCCATCGAATCAGGCGCGCAGCGTGACGAAAACGTTCCCCCGACTGGAGTTTGTCAAATGAAACCTCACACACGAGATCGGGGCGGACGCTGACCCAATCGGCGCTGCGGTCCTGAGACCAGCGACTGGGAGCGCCCGGACTTCTCCCCATTTCAGGGTCCCTGGGAGCCTCTAAGCCCTTCAGTTCTCCCAGGAGGGTGTGTCGGGCTACCGAATCAAGGCCCGAGGTGTGGCCTACGAATTGCATACGGCCCTCCTGGTCGTACAGTCCAAGGAGGATCGAGGCCACCCCGTCCTGTGCCACGGACAATCGGTAGCCGATGACCACGCAGTCAGCTGTTCGTTCGTGTTTGATCTTTACCCATCCTCTCCTGCCCGCCAGGTATGGGTGCGACCAACGCTTGGCGATGATGCCGTCCAGTCCGGCACCCTCGAATTCTTGAAACCACCTCCGCCCCAGCGCCGGATCCCGCGTGTACGGAGTCAGATAGATCGAGGCCGGTGCCAACTTCAGCACGTCCTCAAGCAAGGATCGCCGCTCTGACAGGGGGCGCCCACGCAGATCCTCCCCGTTTAACTGCAGGAGGTCGAACGCTACGTACTCGGCCGGCGTTTCGCGGCTAAGGCGCTCGACGCGTGACGAGGCAGGGTGCACGCGCTGCTGGAGTGCATCGAAGTCCAGCCCGGCCGAGCCGATGATGATGAGCTCTCCATCCAGCACCACGCCCAGTGACCCGAGCGGCTCCATCGCGGCCACGACCTCCGGGAAGTAACGATTCATGGGCTTGGCGCCCCTGCTGATCAACTGCGGCCCGGCGGGCGAAAGGTGAGCGATGATCCGGAATCCGTCCCATTTCGGTTCGTACGACCAGTCCGGCCCGGCCGGGAGGTCCGCGGCTGGTGCCGCGAGCATGGGTTCGAGGTCCAGCGGCAAAGCTTCTGTCATGGCGTTAGAACTCCACCACGCCAATTGTGGCGCCGGTGTTTTGAACTATATGCGGTACCCCGCTGATCCGCATGGTACAATATGAGGGTTAAGTGGCATAGATTCAAATTCATTTCGCTCCCACCCCAGCCTGGGAACCCTGCCATCGGGCGGGGTTCCCTAACTTTTGAATCGAGGATAGGTCGCCGCCGTGCAGCGCTGGCGATGCGGGGCGGGCAATAGGCTCCGCTTTACAATCGGCCCCCACGGGGAGTGGCGCAGTCCGGCAGCGCGCCCGCTTTGGGAGCGGGAGGTCCCGGGTTCGAATCCCGGCTCCCCGACCACTTCTCACCAATCGCGACCCACAAATCCATGTCCGCCTCAGACGCCCGCCCCCTATATGTTGTGGGCGCCGGGCATCGGATGCGCGGTGGCCATGGGATTTGAACCATTGGGGGCTCATCGGATTCTGGCGGGGGGTCAGCTGTATTACCGGACCACCATCGATCCCAGAACGCGCCAATTCGGCCGGCCGGCGTAGGGCAGAGCCCGGATTCGGTAGTTCTCGAAGTTGCGGCACCCGAAGCCAATCCGCTTGATGCGTTTGACCAGGTTGTTGAGGGCCTCGGTCGGCGCGTTGGTCACCTTGGCGAGGTGGTAGTTGCAGATCTTGTCGAACCAGCGCCGCAGGGTTCGCCCGAGCCGCTGCAGCTCCGGTGGCAGCGCCTGTTTCGAGCAATGCGAGACCAAGTCATCGAGAAGGAGGCGAGCCTGGTCCTGATCGCTGGTTCGATAGAAGTCCCGCAGGCGCTCTTTGATTCGGTAGGCGATGGCCACCTCCGCGTTGGGGTCGCCCAGCTCTAAGAGCGAACGAAGACGCTCGGCCCGGTCGGCATTGAGGTGTTCCTCGCCCCTGCGCAGAAGGCGGCGAGCCCGATACAGCGGATCATCCCTTCGACCTCGATGGCCCAGCTGCTGGGTCTGCACTCGGCGGCGGATGGCGTCGAGGCAGCGGTTGGCGAGCGCGATGGCGTGAAAGGAGTCGACCACCTGTTTGGCCTCGGGCAAGACCACCGTGAACACCGACGCGTAGGCATCGGACATGTCCAGGGCCCCGTAGGCAATTCGCTGCTTCCAAGCCGGGGGCTGTTTGTCGAGCCACCTGGCCACGTCGGTGAACTTGCGGCTGGGCAGGATCTCGATGATCTGGTGGTTCTCAACCTCGGCCACGGTGGTTGCGTAGTCGCTGCATCCCTTCGAACCGAGCCTGATGAAGTTGGTCTCGTCCAGGCCGATGGCCGTGGTCTTGTTCAGCCTCTTGCGATCCGCCTTCAGCAGCGCGCTTGCGTAGGTCGTCACCGCGTCGTTGATCGTGTGCCAGTCGCAGTCGAGCTCGCCCGCCACCTCCAGCACCGTCCTCCCGGTGCCCACCTGGACCGTGGCCCACTTAGCCGCTCTGGTGGTGAGGAGCCAACTCTTGCCCGCGATGCGGTGGTCCGAGAGCACCCAGGTTCGTTGGGTTGACGCGTGGCCACGGACGCGAGGGTGACCGAGCGTAGCGTATAGCGCTACAGTTGGCGACATGGCGGAGATCATCCCCCAGAGGGAGTTGCGCAACAACAACGCAGCGATTGTCGACCGTGTTGCCCAGGGGCAGACGTTCGTCGTCACTCGCCACGGCAGGCCGGTGGCGGAGCTTCGGCCGGTCGGTCGAGGCAGGGGCCGCCTGGTTGCGCGCGCTGACCTCGCAGCAGTGGCGGCGCGATCGGAACACGTCGATTCGACAGCATTTCGCGCCGACCTTGACGGCGTCCTGAACCCTGAAATCGATCGATGAGCGCTGGCCTGGCTGATACGTCTGTGATCATTGATTGGGACGATCCGGCTGTGGTCGCGGCCCTGCCAGACGAGGTCGGGGTGTCGACCGTGACCATGGCGGAATTGGCCGCCGGGCCACACCTTTCCCTGGACCCGCGCGAGCGAGCGCGTCGTCAGACCAGGCTCCAGGAGGCTGAGTCATTATTCGACCCGATCGACTTTGATAGAGACGCTGCCCGCAGCTTCGGTCTGGTTGTAGCGGCCATGGCCGGCGTCGGACGCAAGCACCGCGGCAGGTTCGCGGACGCGATGATCGCTGCCGTCGCTCACGCAAGCCAACTCGACCTCTACACCCGCAATCCCAGCGACTTCGCGGGCCTCGAGGGCGTGGTGCGGGTTAATGCGATTTGACGCAGCCGCACCAGGCGTCGGGCAGTTCGGCTAGTTCAAGTAGCCGAGTTCTTCTAACGTCCAGAATGGCCGACCAAATCTCAGTTTTGGCCCTTTGACCCGCCGTGGCCGCCCACTTTTGAACTCGATTTCGCCCGTGGACCGGTCACTGGGTTCGATGGAGGCTTCGTTCTTCAGGAGGATGTCGCCCATGGCTGATATAGCTCGTTGTAGGGGTCAGGATAGATCTGACCTCTGCGGGGAGACCGGCATATGGCTATCCGGCTTGAGACCGTCGCGCCTAGACACCGGCCCTCGCCCTTTGACCGAGACGGC
>Ga0307372_10000845_pt1 | contig 53550 bp, 49 predicted proteins | sample OX1MG_FD_202533 | JGI IMG/M metagenome (GOLD analysis project Ga0307372, IMG submission 202533) | Soil microbial communities from Risofladan, Vaasa, Finland - OX-1 | ecosystem: Environmental > Terrestrial > Soil > Coastal area > Acid sulfate soil | place: Finland: Risofladan, Vaasa | collected...
ACCAGCAGCCGGGTCAGTTCGATCTCCGTCCAGGCCCGGGCCAGCCGATCGGTGATCCCGGGATCGTCCAGGGCTTCGGGGTTGACGGCGCGGGCCGCCTCGATCATGGCCCGGAGGTCGGCGGCCAGGCCGGTGATCTGCCCGGCGATGCCCAAGCGCTCGTGGCCGAGGGTGCCCATGGCCACCATCCACCCCTCGCCCTCGCCTCCCAACCGGTCGCCCACCGGGACCTGGACGTCCCGGAAGTAGACCTCGTTGAACATCTCGTCGCCCGACATGTCGCGTATGGGTCGACGCTCGACGCCCGGGGACTCGAGGTCGACGATGAACGCGGTGATTCCCTCGTGCTTGGCCCCGCGCTCGATGGCCGTCGGATCGGTGCGGAACAGGAATAGGCCCCACTTGGCCAGGTGAGCCGTCGAGATCCAGATCTTCTGCCCGTTGACCACGTAGTGGTCGCCGTCGAGGATGGCCATGGTCCGCAGGTTGGCCAGGTCGTTGCCGGCGTCGGGCTCGGAGAATCCCTGGCACCAGTGGTCCTCGGCGTTGAGGATCGAAGGGAGCCAGCGGTTCTGCTGCTCCTCGGTTCCCCATTGGATGAGCATGGGACCGATCTGCCAGAGGCCGTTGGCGTTGAACACGCCCGGTGTGCGGTACTCCGCCATGATCTCCGAGTAGAGGAGGCGCTGGACGGGTGTGGTCTCCCGGCCCCCCCATTCGGTCGGCCAGTGGACGGCGGCCCAGCCCCCCTCGCTCAACAGGTGTTGCCATGCCTTGCGGCGCGACTGGGAGGGAACCCCGGCGTTCCGCTGGTCTTCGTCCTCGGTCTCGGTCAGGAACCGCTCGAGGTTCTCGTCGAGCCACCCCCGGAGCTCGGCACCGAACGCCTCGTCCTCGGCAGTCAGAGAGAAGTCCACGGACGGGAGTGTAGCGAAGGCCTCCGCCGCTCAGGGGGTGAGGCCCGGCGGCAATGGCTCGGGGCGGGCCGGCGCCGGCCGGCGGGCGCGGAGTCGGGGGGTGAGGAGGTCCCCTGCGGCCGCGTCCTCGCCCTTCAACATGGTCACCGCCGAGGAGTGCGACAGCACGAACCCGCCGACGATCAGGCACAGGAGCGAGACCGCCTCGAGCGGTCCGCGGGCCCCGTTGGTCTGCAGGTCGTCGCCGAACAGGGCGATGCCGATGGCGATGCTGACCAGAGGGTCGACGAGCACCAGGGCGGCCTGGGAGGCGCCGATCGGCCCGGCGTGGAAGGCGTTCTGGGTGAGGAAGAACGAGGTCGCTCCGAACACCGCCAGGGCGTAGGTCTCCCAGTGGGAGAACATCGTCGTCCAATCGGCGGCGACGAAGTGCGAGACCACCTTGGTCAGCGACGCGGTGAAGGCGAAGCCGATGGCCGCCGACGAACCGAACATCGCCGCCCGCCACCAGCGCGGTCCGTGGAGCGCCAACGCCGCCGTCAGCACCATGCCGGCCACGCACGACCCGCCGACGACGATCCATCCGAGGCTGCCGGGCACTCCGTCCCCCCCGGTCGGGGCGGAGAAGGCCAAGAAGCCGGCGAGGCCTGCCGACGCCAGCCCGATCCCGAGCCATTCGCGGGGACCGGTCCGATAGCCGAACCAGGTGGACAGGATGAAGACCAGGAACAGGAGCTCGGTGACCAATATGGGCTGGACCTCGGTCAGGTCACCGGCATGCAGTGCCAGTGCCTGGAGGACGAACGCGCACACCATGAAGGCGAATCCGAGGAGCCACACCCCTCGTCTCAGGGCGTGGGTCAGAAGGCTCAGCCGGAGGGTGTCACCCTCCCCGGCGTCCTCCACGCCCATGCGCTGGAGCACGCTGACGAGGGCGTTCGATAGTGCCGCTCCGAGTGCGAACAGGTAGGTCATGACAGCAACCTGCAGTGTACGAGGCGTGACCCCCGAGCCGACCCGGGAATGCCGTGCCGACATTGACCGGTCGGGGGCCCGGTCAATGTCGGGACGGATCCGGGAGCTCGTCCGGGTAGGTGATGGCTATCTCGGAGATCGACTGCGGGAAGTCCGCCCGGTTGTTGGTGATGAAGCGGTCAGCTGCGGCGGTGACGGCGGTGGCGAGATGAACTGCATCTGCGGCTCGCATTCCGTACGACGCTCCCAGCGCCGCGGCCAGCTCAGCCGTCGACTGATCGGTCGGGAGAAGCTCGAGCCGGCTGAGAATCGCACCGAGGGCAACCAGCTCGTCTGTGGACCGATCGTGCATGGGCTGGGCCAACAGCTCCGGGACCAGGAGTACGGAGCCGACACCGGCAACCGGGCCTGACCGTTCAACCGGTCCGGCGGGGAACAGCGCCCGCACCCGCCGTCCGAGCGGGTGGCCGGGGGCCGCGGCATAGATCAAGACGTCGGCGTCGAAGGCGTCCATCGACCGCCGCCGGCCTCAGTGCCGCGAACGACCGGCACGGACGTCCGTCACCAGCTCCTCGGCACGCGCCTCGGAGAGGGCGGGACTTACGTCGAGCGGGTTCTTCCGGCTGCGCTCGACCAGCTCTCGTACCGTCGCCGCCGACTCGAGGGCCGCATCAGCCCTCCTCACCCGGAGGGCGTCGGGCCGGACGACCACCGCGACGGCACGGCCATGCCGGGTGATCGTCACCTCTTCCCCTCGGCTCACGGTGTCCAGGATCTCCGGGAGCCCCGCCCGGGCCTCGCTCGCGGTCACCGTTCGGGCCATGGCGGTGATTGTACCGGATTGTACCTATACGTACAACTCAGTTCCGTCGAGGTTGGGCCTTCATCATGTGCGACCGGATCCCGTTCCGTCCGGCCGGGCGGGCGGGGGGTCTACACTGACGCTCCTGTCAGGGTCGTCCACCGTCAGGTGAGGCGGGACGGCCTCCGACCAGGGGAAAGCCGAAGCGGGAGAAGGCATGGACTTCACGTACGACGCCGAACAGGAGGCGCTCGCGGATGTGGCCCGGCAGGCCATGGACCGCGAGGTCGGCAGTGCCCTGGTGCGCCGGATGGCCGACGATCCCGACGGAGTGGACGCCGCCCTGTGGCAGAAGCTGGTCGACCTGGGCTGGACCGGTCTGGTCATTCCCGTCGGATCCGGCGGTGCGGGAGCCGGCCTGGCCGAGCTCTGCATCGTCCTCCATGAGACGGGTCGGGTGCCGTTACCCGGACCCTTCTTCTCGTCGGGGGTGTTGGCCACGCTGGCCGCCCGGGCTCTCGAGGCCGACGAGCTCCTCGCCGACCTGGCGGCCGGTCGCACCCGCGGGACCGTAGCCCTGCACGAGTCCGGCCATGGCGACCCGCTGGACACCGTGCGGACCCGGGCACGGCGAAGAGGGGCGGGATGGGTCCTCGACGGCCTGAAGCCGCTGGTCCTCGACGGCCACACCGCCGACTGGGCCATCGTGGTCGCCGGAACCGAGCAGGGCCGGCGCGCCTTCCTGGTCGAGAAGCCCGACGGCGAGCCGGTCCCTGCTCTCGACCCCCTGCGCAAGGTGGCGCGTCTGGACCTGCACGACCGCCCGTGCGTACCCATCGGCCCGGCTGGCAACCAGGCCCCCATCTGGCGTCGGATCGTCGACGACACGTCGGTGGCACTGGCCGCCGAGACGCTCGGGGTGGCGGACCGGGCTCTGGAGCTGGCCATCGGCTACACCAAGGAACGGGTGGTGTTCGACCGGCCAGTGGCGTCCTTCCAGGTGGTCAAGCACAAGATCGTGGACATGTTCCACCAGGTGGAGATGGCCCGGGTGGCGGTGCAGTTCGCGGCGTGGGCGTCCGACGCCGAGGACCCGGCCCGCCAGCGGGCCGCGGCCATGGCCGCCGGCTACACCACCGAGGCGGCGGTCAAGGTCACCGGCGAGGACATCCAGCTCCACGGGGGTGTGGGCTTCACATGGGCGAATGACGCCCACTTCCTGTTCAAGCGGGCCAAGCAGAACGACGTGCTGCTCGGTGGCCACGCCACCCATCGCAAACGGCTGGCCGCCATGCTCGTCGACACCGCGTAGCCGGGCGCCCTGGCGCCCGCTCAGTGGCACGCCCCGTCGGGCGGGGGGACGTCCAGGGACGGGTTGGCCTCGAAGAAGCCCACCGGGACGAGATGGAACCCGCAGTACTCCACGGGCATCACCGGCCAGTCCTCGGGCCGGGGGACGTGGGTGATACCGAAGGTGTGCCAGGCGACGATGTCGGTGCCGGTGAGCGGCCGGTCTTGCGCCGCCCACCGGGGTAGCCCGTCACCGCCCGGGTGCTGGTTGGGGTAGTCCCCGGCACCCCGCCGCTCGTCGGGTGCGAACGGCGTGACCCACAGGTTGTGGCGGGCAAAGCCCGCCCTTCGCCCCACACTCGAGTCGGGGTGGGCCAGCATGGTGGGTGTGGACGACGGGACCAGCTTGTAGGCCACCGGCTCGCCCAGGCGGTTGCGGACAGCGGGATTGGCGAACTTCCAGAATCGGCCGGAGGCGGGGTCGACGTCCCGTTGCGCCTCCCGTTCCGACTCGAGCCTCCTGGCCACGGGGACGAACCCGTTGGACCACGGATTGTCGTCCCCGCCGGGCAGGGGCTCGGTGGACACCTCGAAGGCCTCGTTCACCCGGCCGTCGACCTCCAGGTCGAGTCGGGCGCAGAACAGGTGCTGGTGGACGGGAGCAGCGAGGTCGGGTGCGACGAGGGGGGCGAAGGGCGAGCGCTCACCGGGCGCCATGGCCCGGGTCGAGAGGATCCCGGTCAGCTTCACCTCGAACTGGATGGTGCCGTCGAGGTAGAAGTACCAGTAGAAGCCGTACTCGTAATTGCCAACCGTGGAGATGGAGGAGACCACGAGCCGCCGCGACCGCCGCACCTCGGTCCGGCCAGCGCGTTGGTCCTGGTGCTTCCAGAGGATCCCGTAGTCCTCCTCGTGGATGCACACCGCGTTCTCCACCACGTACGGCTCGCCCCGCTCGGTGGCGAAGGTGGCGTCAAGATACGAGATGACCCCGAGGCAGTCGCAGCCCAGGGTGAGCGAGTTGACCATGCGGCCGAGGCCCCACTCGCCGGCATCGAAGGCGTTCTTCCATCCGTGCAGGGGACCGGGGTCGCCGTAGGGGACCACCATCTCGGTGATCGAGGCACGGTGCAGGACGGGTCGTACCCGGTCACCGTCGAGATAGCCGACGGTGTGCAGGACCAACCCGTCGTTGGGGTCCATCGACACCCGCAGGGACCAGCGCTGCCAGCGGATCAGGTTGGATTCGACGGTGAAGCTGGGCCCCTCGGGCTGGATGATCTCGAGGGGCAGCAGGTCGGTGCGCTGGGGCTGGTGGTCCTCGGGGTAGTAGCTGCCGGCTTCGGGCGGAAGGGGTACGACCCCGAAGTCGAGTACCTCGAGCACTTCGCCGCGGGCCCCGTCGACGGTGGCGACCACGCCCTCGATGGGCCGGGCGTAGCCGTTGTCGGTCGGGTTCTCGCGGTAGTAGGCGAGGCATCGGGTGACCCGCCGGCCCTCCTCCATCTCCCTCCCGAAGTTGCCGGTCGGCCACGGGTCGATCTGCACCTTGTCGAAGTCGAAGATGCCCCGCCGCCGCATCGCCGCCTGCCAGTCGGGATGCTTCTCCAGGGCCTGGATGGAGCGGAGGGAATCGTCGAAGAGGAGGGCCGGGCGGACGTCGGGCCGCGGCTCCCAAGACACGATCTCCCCGGAGGCACCGTCGACCAGGGCCTCGATCACCGAGCTGTCGAGGCCGGGCACGACGACCAGGCGGACCAGGCGTCGGAACGGATCGCCGGGACGGTGGGCGGCCAGCACCTCCTTGGTCGGAGGTTCGAGGGTGATGGCGGCGAAGCGCGCCCGCTTGTCCAGTCGCCCGGTGGCCCGTACCGCGGCGACCGCGGCGCGGATCTCCTCCCCGGTGACCGGCTCCAGGGGGTGGGCCGGGGTGCGGACGGATCCGGCGAGCTCGGTCACGGCTGCCACCGTACCCGGACCGACGGGCATCGCCCCCGTGGCCGGGTCACGAGAAGGAGAGCGGGCCACGGCGGAGGAGGTAGCGTCGCCGGTCGTGGGAGCGCCGACCATTGCCCAGGACCGAGGGGTCACCACCCACGCCAGGAGCGGCCCCGACCGACCGGCCATCGTGGTGGGGCAGTCGGTCCTCAGCTACGGCCGGCTCCAGGACCGGGCCGCCCGCCTGGCCTCGGTGCTGGTGGAGTACGGAGCCGGGCCGGGGCGCCCGGTGGCGACGGTCCTGCCCAACGGGGCGGAGCAATTCGAGGTGGCCATCGCCGCAGCCATGGCCGAGGCCCCGTACCTGCCGGTCAACCACCATCTCCGCTCGGGCGAGCTGGCCTACATCTTCTCCGATGCGGACGCCGCGGTGATCGTCGGCCACACCGACTTCGAGGAGGAGCTGGCCGGGGCGATCGACGGCACGGAGCCTGTCATCCCGTTGCTGTTGGTGGGCCGGGGATACGAGGCGGCCATCGCCGCGGCCCCGCCCCTCCCCGGCGCGGACAGCGGCTCGGGGCCGGGGCTGATGTTCTACACCTCGGGCACCACGGCGCGGCCCAAGGGGGTGGTGCACGGGGCCATGGCCGACGCCGCCGGCCGCCGCCAGGGGACCGAGGGCCAGGTGGCCCTGTGGGGATGGACCCCCGACGACGTCTATGTGATGAGCGGTCCCTCCTACCACGCCTCCCACGCCGGCTGGGCCCTCTGCGCCCTCTACATCGGGGCCACCACGGTGATCACCGACCGCTTCGAGGCCAGGTCGTGGCTGGCCGAGGTCAGCCGGACCCGCGGCACCCGGTCGTTCATGGTTCCCTCCCACTTCATCAGGATCCTGGAGATCCCCGCCGAGGAGCTGGCCGCCATTGACCTCTCCAGCCTCAAATTGATCGTGCATGCCGCCGCACCGTGTCCGATCGTCGTCAAGACCCGGATGATGGACGCCTTCCCCGGTACCGAGATCCACGAGCTGTACGGCGCCAGCGAGGGCGGGGCCACCAAGATCTCGCCGGAGGAGTGGCGGGCGCATCCCGGGAGTGTCGGCCGGCCGTGGCCCGGCGTGGAGATCCGCATCCTCGGCGAGGACGGCTCCGCCGTGCCGACCGGCGAGCCCGGCCTGGTCTACATCCGACCGCCCGGTGACCGTCGCTTCTCCTACCGCAACGACGATGCCGCCACCTCCCGGGCGTGGCGCGGCGATGCCTTCACGGTCGGCGACATCGGCCACCTCGACGAGGACGGCTACCTCACCATCACCGACCGCATCTCGGACATGGTGCTGTGGGGCGGGGTCAACATCGCACCCCGAGAGATCGAAGAGGTCCTCTACGAGCATCCCGAGGTGGTCGACTGTGCCGTCTACGGCATTCCCGACGAGCGTGACGGTGAACGCCTGTGCGCCATGGTGCAGGTCCGCGGGACGGTGGGAACCGACGAGCTGGAGTCCCACGTCGGGGCGAGGCTGGCGAGCTACAAGGTCCCCCGCGCATGGGAGTTGGTCCCGGAGATCCCACGTGACCAGAACGGCAAGGTACTGAAGCGGCTGCTCCGCGCCAAGCACCGTCCCCCGGGCTGACCCTGATCGGCTCGGGGACGCAAAATGGCATGCTGATGGGGCGGGGGTGCCAACTCCGCCAGGCCCGAAAGGTCCGACCATGTCCCTAGCCATCTCCGAAGAGCACGAGGCACTCGGGGCCACGGCGCGCCGTTGGCTCGAGGTCCACTGCCCGCCCGCCGTTCCCCGTGCCCTCCTCGATGCGGCCGTCGAGGACCTCCAACCGGTCTGGAAGGAGTTCGCCGCGCAGGGCTGGCTCGGCATCCACATCCCGGAGCGGTGGGGCGGCCAGGGCCACGGGCTCTTCGAGCTGGCCGTCGTGCTCGAACAGGCCGGTCGATCCCTGCTCCCCGGTCCGCTCCTCCCGACGGTCGCCCTGTCGGCGCTGATCGCCGAGGCGGGGACGGGTGGCCAGGCCGGCGACCTGCTCCCCGGGCTCGTCGACGGGAGCACCACCGGTGCGGTCTCTCTCGGGTCGGGGCACCTCGATGTCGTCAGGAGGGGGGACGCGGGTTCCGTCATCGTCTCCGGCACCCTCCGGCCCGTGCTCGGCGCGTCAACCGCATCACTGGTCCTGGTTCCGGCCCGAGACGGAGACGGCCCGACGGTGTGGTGCCTCCTCGAGGTCGGCCCGGGCGGGGGAGCGGTGCAGGCCGGCCCGCTGGACAGCCTGGATCCGACCCGCCGGGTGGGCACGCTCACCGTCGGCGCAGTGAGCGTCCCGGCCTGGCGGCAACTCCCCTCGCTCACCACGGAACGGGTGCGGGAGATGGTGGTCTCCCTGGGCGCGGCCGAGCTCGTCGGCGGAGCCCGTTGGTGCCTCGAGACGGCCTCCGACTACGCCAAGGTGCGCGAGCAGTTCGGCCGCCCGATCGGGCAGTTCCAGGCGGTGAAGCACCGGCTGGCCGACATGCTGGTCGGGGTGGAGCAGATGACCGCGCTGGCATGGGACGCCGTGCTGGCCGCGGCTTCGGGCCGCTCCGAGGCGTCGGCCCTGGCGGTGGCCGCCGCCGGGGCCATGGTGTTCGACGGGTGCGTCGACCGCGCCAAGGACTGCGTGCAGCTGTTGGGGGGACTGGGCTTCACCTGGGAGCACGACACCCATCTCCGTCTGCGGCGGGCGCTGGCCACCCGCCAGCTGCTCGGTGGGTCCGACCGGTACCTGGACGAGGTGGTGGACCTGGCCCTCGGTGGTGCCCGGCGGGCCATGTCCACCGAGCTCCCCGAGGAAGCCGCCCGGGTCCGCGCCCGGCTGGCCCCGGTGTTCGACGAGGTGGCGGCCCTCGACGGGGCGGACCGGCGGCGGGGCCTGGTGGACGCCGGACTGGTGGTGCCCCACTGGCCCGTCCCCTGGGGAAGGGATGCCACCGCCGTCGAGCAGCTGGTCATCGACGAGGAGTTGGCCGCGGCGGGCATCATCCGCCCCCACCTCGGGGTGGGGGCGTGGGCACTTCCGGTGATCATCGCCCACGGAACGGAGGAGCAACGTCGCCGGTGGGTGGGCCCGACACTGCTCGGCGAGCTGAAGTGGTGCCAGCTGTTCTCCGAGCCCGGGGCCGGATCCGACCTGGCCAGCCTCATCACCAGGGCGGAGCGGGCCGACGGCGGCTGGTTGCTCAACGGCCAGAAGGTGTGGACGTCGATGGCCCTCGAGTCGGACTGGGGCATCTGCCTGGCGCGGACGGATCCCTCGGTGCCCAAGCACCAGGGCATCAGCTATTTCATCGTCGACATGCGCTCGGCGGGCCTGGATGTCCGGCCGCTGCGCGAGATCACCGGCGAGGCGATGTTCAACGAGGTGTTCATCGACGACCTCTTCGTCCCCGACGACTGCGTCATCGGATCGGTGGGGGACGGCTGGAAGATCGCCCGCGCCACTCTGGCCAACGAGCGGGTGTCGATGTCGTCGGGGTCGACCTTCGGCATCGGGATCGAATCCCTGCTCCGCCTCGCACAACGGCAGGAGGCGCCGGTGGCGGCCGCCACCAGGCTGAGGCTCGCTGAGCTGGTGGTCGAGGCACAGTCGCTCGGCCTGATGGCCCACCGCTCGATGCTGCAGACGCTGGCGGGCACCGACCCCGGGCCCGGGACGAGCGTGCGGAAGCTGCTCGGGGCCGAGCACGAGCAACGGGTGCAGGAGATGGGACTTCTCATGTTCGGCCCCGAGGGCTCGGCCCTCGACGGCCATGCCAAACGGTGGGCGCACGGATTTCTGGTGACCCGGTGCCTCACCATCGCCGGCGGGACCAGCGAGATCCAGCGCAACGTCATCGCCGAGCGGCTACTCGGCCTTCCCCGCGACCCGGAGCCGGGGGCCTGACCCCTCGATGCCGGGCCGCCGACGGCTGACCGCCTTGCGCCGGACCGGGCGTCAGCCCCTGGGCAGGCCGAGCACCCGTTCGCCCACCAGGGTCCTCTGTATCTCGTTGGTCCCCGAGAAGATCGACGCCGCCTGGTAGTAGAGCCACGACCGCTGCCACGTGCCGTCGCCCGGATTGCCGGTGGCGCCCAGCCACAGCCCGGCACTGGGCCCGAGCACGGCGAGGACCGTGTCGTGCACCCGCTTGGACATCTCGCTCCAGTAGAGCTTGAGCGTGCTCCCCTCCGGTCCCGGAGGCTCGCCCCGTTCGAGCCGGGTCAGGGTCCGCCAGTTGTGCAGTTGGAACAGCTTCACCTCGATATAGGCCTCGGCCAGGCGCTGGCGCGTTCCCCAGTCGCCGAAGCCGGGCTCGCGGTCCCGGGCCAATTCGAGGAGCCCCAACAGGAGTTGGCAGTGGATGCCGAGCTGGCGCGGGTTGACGCCCCGCTCGTGGGACAGGGTCGAGTTGGCGACGGTCCAGCCGGCCCCGGGGTCCCCGACGACGTGGTCGTCGGGGACGAAGACCTCATCGAGGAACACCTGGTTGAACTCGGCCTCGCCGGTGATCTGCACCAGGGGCCGGACCTCGACACCTGCCGCATGCATGTCGACGACCAGGCAGGTCATGCCCAGTTGCCGCTTGGGGGCATCGGGGTCGCTGCGGGCCAGGCACAGACCCCAGTCGGCGAACTGGGCGTACGACGTCCAGACCTTGCGACCGGTCACCACGTAGCCGCCGTCCACCCGCTCGGCGCGGGTGGAAAGCGACGCCAGGTCGCTGCCGGCGTCGGGCTCGGAGAACAACTGGCACCACAACTCCTCGGCTCCGAGGATGGGCGGGAGCCAGCGCCGGCGCTGTTCCTCGGTACCGTTGGCCAACAAGGTGGGTCCGACCAGGTTGATGCCGATCCGCCCGACCAATTCGGGGGCCCGGGCCCGCGCCAGCTCCTCGGTGACCACGAAGTGGTCGGTCGGCCCGAGGCCACGACCGCCGAGCTCGACCGGCCAGGTGATCCCCACCCACCGGTCGGCGGCCAGCAGCGCCTGCCATCGGCGTCCGAAGGCCACCTCCTCCTCGAGGTCGGGGGACCGCGGCGGGAGGCCGACGCCGTACTCCCACGGCAGGTTCGCCACCAGCCAGCCGTGGAGCTGGTTTCGCAGCTCGGTCTGTGCCGGTGTCATCCCCAGGTCCATGTCGGGCAACCGTAGACTCCCGGCTCGTGGACTTCGAGCTGTCGTCGGAACAGGTGGCCCTCCGCGAGGCGGCCGGTCGGGTGCTCGATGACCTCGCCTCCGGCGATCGGGTGCGCGAGTGCGTCGGACCGGCGGACTCGGCTCCCGCTGACGGGGGCTTCGACCGCCGCCTGTGGCTGGCCATGGCCGAGCAGGGTTGGCTCGCCATCGAGCAGCCCGAGGACGACGGCGGGCTCGGGCTGGGGATGGTCGAGGTGGCCATCCTGTGCGAGCAGTTGGGGCGCCGGGTGGCTCCGGTCCCGTTCACCGGGACCACCCTGGCCCAGAGCGCCTTCCGGGCCGCGGCCGCCGACGAGAGCCTGTCCCCGGCAACCAGGGTGGAATCGAAGACCCGGGTAGACCGGCTGACCACCGGCGAGGTGGTCGGGTGCCTGGCCTGGTCGGCTTCGCCGGCCGCCACCATCGCGTCCGCCGGCGATGACTGCCTCCTCACCCTGTGCCCGGAGCCGACCGTGTACGCGTCCGTCGCCGACGTCGCCGTCGTCGTCACCGGCGATGCGGTCTACGAGGTCCCCCTCGGTCCGGACGCCCGCCCCGCGCCCGAACCGGCCATGGACCGGACCCGGACCCTGGCGTGGCTACCGCTCGAGGGCGCGCCCGCCCATCGGATCGGCGACGCGGCCGCGGCCCGCCGCATGCTCGACCGGGCCGCCACGGCGCTGGCGGCCGAGATGCTCGGCGCATCGAGCCGGGTGCTCGAGATGAGTGTGGAGTACGCCACAGAACGCGTCCAATTCGGCAAGCCGATCGGCAGCTTCCAGGCGGTCAAGCACCGTCTGGCCGATGCACTGGTGGACGTCGAGGGAATGCGATCGGGTGTGTTCTACGCCGCGTGGTGCATCGCCTCGGGCCATCCCGGTGCGTCCCTGGCCGCGTCGGCTGCCAAGGCCTGGTGCTCCGATGCATCCCGCCGGGTGATGGCGTCTGGCCTCCAGGTGCACGGTGGCGTCGGGTTCACCTGGGAGCACGATCTGCATCTGTACGTGAAGCGGTCCCAGCTCGACCAGGTGAGCTGGGGTGACGCCGACTTCCACCGCGAGCGGATCGCAGCCATGCTGTCCGATCAGCGGGGCACCGACCATGACCTCTTCTGAGTTCCGGGTGGACGCCTCCGGCTCAGCGCCGGCGGCAAACGGTCATCCAGGCCCACGGGTCAGAAGCAGGGATCCGGCGATGGGACCGCCGCCGTTGGCCACCACCGCTACTTCGTGACGGCCCTGGACCTGGCGTGCCCCTCCGTCGCCGCGGAGCTGCACGCAAGCCTCGTGCAGCAGGCCGAATCCATGGAGCCGGCCGGCCGAGAGCTGCCCACCCGCAGTGTTGAGCGGAAGCCGGCCGTCGAGGGCGATACGCGAACCGCCCTCGACGAAGGGCCCGCCCTCGCCCCTTCCGCAGAACCCGAGCGCCTCCAACCACACCATGGCCAGAATGCTGAAGCCGTCATAGAGCTGGGCGATGTCCACGTCGGTGGGACGCAGATCGGTCCGCTCCCACATGCTGGCGGCGGCGTCCCTGGCCGCCATGGAGGTCATGTCGTCGAACTGGTCCCAGCTGGGCCGCCCCCGCAGAGCGGTGCCCACTGCGTTGACGTGGCAGGAGGGATGCGGCGCGTCCGCGGCATAGCCGGCATGGGACACCACCAACGCGGTGGACCCGTCACAGGGCGCATCGCAGTCGAACAGGCACAGTGGGGACGAGATCATGCGGGCGTCCAGGTAGTCGTCCAGGGTCATCGGCTCCCGGTAGATGGCCTTCGGATTCAGTCCGGCATTGCGCCTTCCGTTCAACGCCACCTGGGCCAGCTGCTCGCGGGTGAGCCCGAATTCGTGGACGCGGCGCTGGCCCACCAGGGCGATCCAGTTGACGGCTGAGACTGCGCCGAAGGGCAGCGACCACTGGAGGAAGCCAGAGAAGCGGGGGGTACTCCCGCCGCCACCGCTCCCGCCGATTCCCTGGCGGCCCCCTTCGCCCTGGGCCGTCGACTCGGAGACCGTGCGGTAGACGAGCACATGACGGGCGGCGCCGGCGGCGATGGCGAAGCAGGCGGCGATCACCGCCCTCATCTGGCCGGGGCCCTCGGCCCCGCCGTCGTGCCAGTTGAGCCGGAGGCGCAGGGCGTCCTGCACCTCGGGTGTTCCCGGTCCCGCGAATCCGCCGGTACCCAGCCCGGCCCCGGGGTAGGTGGCCAGGCCGTCGATGTCGTCCCTGGTCAAGCCGGCGTCCGCCATGGCCTCCAGACAGGCCTCGAGGGTCAGGTCGAGATCGGTGCGGCCGAGGCGCCGCCCGACGGCCGACTGGCCGATGCCGGTGATGGCCGCCCGGCGCTCGGCCGGAGATCCGTTCACTGCCCACCGCCGGTGGCCGACGGGTCGTCCGGCAGGGTCGATGCGGGTCGGAACAAAGGCAGGTACACGTCTTCGCTGTGTTCGAAGGTCACCTCGACGGCGCGGCCGATCAGGGTGTCGTCGGGCTCGCAGTCGACGAGGTTGGTCATCAGGCGCACGTCCGGCTGCTCGTCGATGGCGACCAGACCGATCACATACGGGTCCGACCCCGGGATCCAAGCCTGGTGGTTGACGGTGAACGAATGGACCGTGCCGCGCCCGCTGACCGGTTCCGGGCCCAGTCTGTCGCTGAGACAGGCCGGGCAACGTGGAACCGGTGGGTGGATGAACTGACGACACGATCGGCACCGCAGGAACCGCAGGGTCCCGTCTCCTCCCCCCGTCCAGAAGAACCGGTTGTCGGCATCGAGCCGGGGAAGCAGTCGGATGGCGGGGCCGTTTGCGAACACCGGCCGGATGCTAGCCAAACCGGCGTCCCGGCGGCGCCGGCCACGGTGTTGCGCGCCGGTCGGTTCTGTTAGCTTCCCTGTCGGTGGCGACCTGGTTGACAGACGACGAGTACCGGACGCTGACCGCGGTGTGCGAGCGACTCATTCCCGCCGACCATACGCCCGGGGCGACGGACGCCGGCGTCGCCGACTACATCGACGGTCTTCTGGGTGCGTTCTCCTTCGATCCACCGCGGATCTGGGCCGGTGGTCCGGCCTCGGGACGATTCGGTGGCCCGGGCGGATTCGCCGGGTTCCATCCTCTCACCGCTCTGGACGAGCTGGCCTGGCGCACCCGGATCGAAGGCTCGCTCGGCCTGCCCGAGCGCGAGTTCAACGGCCCGGTGGTCGGTCTGCAGGAGCGCTACCGGGCCGGTCTGGCCGCGCTCGGGCCCGACTTCGCCGACTGCGGCCCCGAGGAACAGGGTGCCCGGCTCCATGCCGACCCCGACTTCACCGGGCTGGTCTACGGGCACGCCTGCGAGGGCATGTACGGGGCACCCGAGTACGGGGGGAACCGGGACGGGGTCGGATGGTCGAACATCGGGTTCGCCGGTGACGTCCAGCCCCGGGGATGGACCGACCGGGAGGTCTCGGAGCCGTGACCGCCGACGCCATCGTCGTCGGGTCCGGGCCCGGGGGAGCGACTGCCGCCGACGTGCTGACCGCGGCCGGATGGTCGGTGGTGATCTTCGAGAAGGGCCGCAACCATCTGATCGATCTCGACGAGCCCGCCCGGCTGCTGGGCGACTTCTCGAACGACGAGATCAAGTTCATCGATCGCCACTTCCTCGGTCCCGACCCGTTCCTCGAGCCGCGCACCTTCCGGGTCGGTCCCGACGACGGTGACCACTCCTTCGTGGGGGAGGTGAACTCCATCCCCTCCACCGTCGGAGGCGGGGGCACCCATGCCGACGGCAAGGTCCCCCGCTTCCGCGAAGAGGATTTCGCCATGCTGACCAGCCGCGGCCCCCACGAGGGTGCGTCCGTGGCCGACTGGCCCCTCGACTATGCCGAGCTCGAGCCCTTCTATGCCGAGGCCGAACGCATGATCGGCGTCTCCGGGCAAGCGGGCGCCAACCCGTTCGCGGCATGGCGGTCGGGCCCGTACCCCATGCCGCCAGGGCCGTCGATGTACGGCTCGAACCTGTCATCGGCAGCCGCCGAGTCCCTCGGGTTCCATCCCTACCCGGCTCCGGGCGCCACCAATTCCGAGCACTACGACGGCCGGCCCGCCTGCAACAACTGCGGGTTCTGCGCCTTCTTCGGCTGCCCGATCCACGCCAAGGGAGACCCGGTGGCCATGTTGCAGCGGGCCCTCCTGACCGGGAACGCCGAGCTCCGGCCGGAGACCTTCGTGTCCCGGATACGAACCGCGGGCGATCGCGCCACCGGGGTGGACTACATCGGCCCCGACGGCATCGAGCACTCGATGGACGCCCGACATGTGGTGGTGGCGGGCGGAGCGGTCGAGACCCCGCGTCTGCTGCTTCTGTCGGGGATCGACCATCCGCTGATCGGCCGGCACCTGATGACCCACTTCCAGACCATCGTGGTGGGCGGTTTCGCCCACCTCCGCCTTCACGGCGAGCGGGGCCGGGCGGTCACCGAGATGCAGGACGACGCCCTGGTCCCCGACGACGCCTCGCGGGCCGCGGCCAAGGAGGCAGGGCTTCCCTGGATCAAGGGGGGGATGGTCGAGCACGGTGGGCCATCGCTCCCCATCCTCGAGGCGAAGATCTACCCGTGGGGACGGTCCCACAAGGAGAGCATGCGCTCGTCGCCCATGCGCGACCGGATGTGGGCCTTCACCATGCAGGGGGAGGACCTCCCGGTGGCCACCAACCGGATCGACCTGGACCCGACCATCCGTGACGTCCGGGGCTTCCCCGTCGCCCGCTACACCTACAAGCCCCACCGCCACGAGCTGGCCGCCGCCGCCCACCATGGCCCCCGGTTGGCCGCAATCCTCGAGGTCATGGGCGCGGGCTGGACCTCCATCGTCACCTCGCCCGGGACCGCCGGAGGGCCGGGGGGCCGCACCACCGAGCATGCGCCCATGAGCCGCCATGTCATGGGCACGGTTCGGATGGGGACGGACCCGGCGACGTCGGTGGCCGACGGCCACGGGCGGCTCCACCAGTTGGAGAACGTGGTCATCGCCGACTCCTCGGTCTTCGTCACCTCCTCGGGCTACGGACCCACTCTGACCTTGGCCGCCCTGGCGGCCCGCTCCGCTGCGGCCATGCTGGCCTGACCGTGCCGACCGGGCTCGGAGGTGGCTACCGTGTCACCGATGAAGCTGTGTCGCCGATGAGAAACTGCCGTCGATGAGAGCACTGGTGTTCGGCGTGCCACGCGACGCCGACGACGCCCATGAGGGTCCGGGCGACGATCTCGATCGCCGGATCGACTCGCTCCCCTTCGGCCTGCACGAGGTCGATGACGCCCGGATGGTCCGTCCAGACTGGGTCATCACCCGGCCGCTTCTCTCCGGGGTGTGCGGGTCGGAGACCAAGCTCGTGCTGGGGGACTTCGACACCGGCGACATCGACAATCCGATGGCCGCGTTCTCCTCCATTCCCCACATCCCCGGCCATGAGGTGGTAGCCGAGGTGGTGAGCCTCGGCCCGGATGCCTCGGGCCTCGAGGTCGGCCAGCGGGTACTGCTCAATCCGTGGTTGACGTGTGGTCCCCGTGGGGTGGATCCGCCGTGCCCGGCCTGCCGACGCGGCGAGCTGAACCTGTGCTGGAGTTTCACCACCGGTGCCCTCGGTCCGGGAGTCCACGTCGGAGTGGCCAGTGACGCGCCCGGTGGCTGGGCCGACCTGATGGCGGCCCACGACTCGATGCTCATTCCGGTTCCCGATTCGGTCACCGACGAGGTGGCGGTACTGGCCGATCCGTTCGCCGTGTCACTTCACGCCATCCTCCGCTGCCCGCCGCCTCCGAATGGCCGCGCCCTCGTCTACGGTGCTGGGGCGCTCGGGGTGACCAGCGTCGCCATCCTGCATTCGCTGTACCCGGAAGTGGAGGTGGCGGTGGTGGCCCGCTTCCCCGCCCAGGCCGACCTGGCCGCCAGGTTCGGCGCCGGCCTGGTGCTCCCCCACGAGCCAAGGTTGGAGTTGATCGAGTCCCTGGCCGAATGGTCGGGGGGCGTGCTGCACACCGCATTCGCCGGGCTACCGATGGCCCACCCCGGAGGTATCGACGTGGTCTACGACACGGTGGCCCGACCCGAGACCCTCGAAGTCGGTGTCCGGGTGCTCGCCGAGCGCGGTTCCCTCGTGCAGACCGGGGTGCACACTCCCGGGCGGTGGGAGTACACGCCCATCTACTTCAAGGAACTGTCCATCGTCGGCTCCAACGCCTTCGGCATCGAGGAGGTGGAGGGGGTGCGCCAACACGCCATACGCCACTATCTCGACTTCGTACAGGAGGGGCGGGTGGACCTCACCGGCATGCTCACCCACCGCTTCCCGCTCGACCATTGGCACGACGCCCTCCGCGCCCTCTCCACCCAGGAGGAGAGCGGGGCGGTGAAGGTGGCCTTCGAACCGGCCACCACCGGCTGACCTACGACTACGGCCCTGAACCCAGGTCGGTGAAGCGCCGATAGCGGTCGTCAGCCGCCGGCCTCCACCGGTCGTCGGGGTCGACCCGGGTTCCAGGCCGGGCCCATCGACCCGATCCGTCGAGGGACGGCTCGAGCCCCGCCGCCATGCGGGCGAGGAAGGCGGCACCGAGGGCGGCGCCCTCGGGGACGGCCACCGTCTCGACCGGGAGGCCGGTGGTGTCGGCCACGGCGGCCATCCATGCCCCCACCCGTGTGCCGCCGCCACTGGCCACGATTCTCCGCGCCGTGACTCCCGAACGTTCGATCATGCTCCGCACCACGAATCCGCTGGCCTCGTAGGCGGCGCGGGAGACACCCGATGGGCCGTCGGTGATGTCGAGGTCGAACAGGCCGGCCCGCAGCGTCGTGTCGTGGAACGGCACGCGTTCGCCTCGGAGGTAGGGGAGCCACAGCGGCACACGACGCGGATCCCCTGAACGGCAGTCCGCCGGGCCGTCTGCCGAAGTGTCGGGGGCGTGCGCCCCCCGAAGCAGGGACCGGGCCCAATCCACGAAAAGCGCTCCGGCGTTGGAGGGCCCCCCGATGAGTACCCGGCCGGGCTCGGTGTGCGGCACTGTCCACAGGCCGGGGGCTTCGATCCAGGTGTCGGTGACCACCCAGACGATCAGGGTGGCACCGAAGATGACCAGTACGTCGCCCACCTGGTCCGCCCCGGCGACGATCTGATCGCAGAAGGCATCGATGGAGCCGCCGGCAACGACGGCTCCCCGGTCGTCCCAGGCTCCCTCGACGCGGGGGGTGACGCGGCCGGGGGGGACGCGCCGGTCCGGCCGCAAGGTGCCCGCGGCCTGGCCGGTCGGCACCACCCTCGGAAGCTGGCGCAGCTCAACGCCGAGCCGGGCCATCAACTCGTCGTTCCACCGTCCCGACACCTGCAGGTCGCCGAGGGTCGACGCCACCGCGGTGTCGATGGCCGCGTGGCCACTCAGGGCATGGGTCGCCACCGCCTGGGCCGGCCAGTAGCCGTAGGCATCCGGCATCTGCCGGGACGTCCATTGGAGGAATCCCTCGGCATCCGGCATCGGCCCCGCCCGGTGGTCCTCCGGAGGCGTGCCCCCGGTCCGACCGCGGACGTCGCCGTACAGGAGCCCGGAGGTCCGAGGTATCCCCCGACGATCCACCGCGGTGAGGGACGGGACCATGCCGGCAACGCAGATTCCGGCAACGCGCACAGAATCCGCCGGCCGCCGCTCCCCGCCGTCCGAACCGGTGACCGCCGCTCGGACCGCGGCCAGAGCGCGACGGGGACCCCTGCGCCAGGCGGCCCGGGCGTCGTGCTCCATGTGGTCAGCCGATGTGTGGATGATCCGGTGGGGCACCCGGGAGCGGGCCACCACCACCCCGTCCTCGGTGACGGCCAGGGCCTTTACCGCGGTGGTCCCGATGTCGATGCCCACGGTGACGGGCAGGGGCCGGCCGTCAGCTCCCATGGTGTGGGACCGGTGTCATGGACGGCCATTATGCATGATCGCCGTTGCCATGATCAGGTCGAGGGGCGGCATCGCCGGTGCACGTTACGCTCGTGTCATGCCGGCCTCCGGTTCAGACCTGCTCGACGAAGCGGCCCTTGCCGACCTGTTCGAGCGGGTGCGCGGGGGATCGGCGGAGATCCTCGGCACGCTGGAGGGGGATCCGATGCTGGTCGTGGACCTCGACCGCCCCACGCGGGCCGGCCGGCTCGACATCCCCCCGGCCTTCGGGTCGGTGGTCGTCGGGATCAGCCGCACCGGAGCCTCGTGCGAGGGGCTGTCCGGGGTGGACGTCGCCATCACCGAGGCGGACCGGTCGGCACGCCCCTGGGTCTCGGTGGCCGATCTCGACGCCGAGTTGGACGCCATGGCAGTCGCGGTGCAGCGCTCACCGATGGCGTCGGTCGCCTTGGTTCAGGTCCTCCGGTCGGGCCGCTCCGAATCGCTCGACCACGACCTGGTCCTCGAGTCCCTGGCCTATTCGACGCTGCAGGGCGGACCGGAGTTCGCCCGCTGGCTGGCCGCCACGCCGACGACGCCCACGACGCCGACCGGGGTCCCCTCCCTTTTGGTCGAACGGATCGGCGACCGGCTGTCGATCACCTTCGATCGACCCCGGGTCCGCAACGCCTACAACGGAGCCATGCGCGACGAGCTGTGCGAGGCGCTGACGGTGGCGTGCGCCGACCCGTCCGTCCGGGAGGTACACCTGCACGGGAGCGGACCGGACTTCAGCAGCGGGGGCGACCTCAGCGATTTCGGCACGCTCCCCGACCCCGCCACCGCCCACCTGATCCGAACCTCGCGCAGCGCGGCCCGGTTGCTGGCCGTCGTCAGGGACCGGACCGTGGCCCACCTCCACGGGGCGTGTGTCGGCGCGGGCGTCGAGCTCCCCGCCCTGGCTGCCGGCGTCGTGGCCCGCTCGGACACCCGCCTCCGCCTCCCCGAGGTGGCCATGGGGCTGATCCCCGGGGCCGGCGGCACGGCGACGCTCCCGAGACGGATCGGGCGGCACCGGACCGGATGGTTGGCCCTCACCGGTCGATTCATCGGCGCGGACACCGGACGTGACTGGGGGCTCATCGATGAGATCGCCGAGGGGTAGGCGCCGAGGGGTAGGAAGGGTCGGCGCTGCCGTTGCCGGGCCTGGGTCCGGGCCATCCGGAGGGCCGGACCGTCGGAAACCTGAAGGCGGATGCGCCTTGGGGTACTGTGAGCGAAAAGCCGATTCTCACCTCGGGGCCCCTCGGCTCCGACCCGCCGGGACGCGGCCAGGGAGGTAAGCCATGTCGCAGGCTGAGGAGTCTGGGGCCTTCGAGCCGGAAGGGTTCATGGACCCGGACGTGAGCGCCAATCCGCAGCCCTTCTACCGCCGGGCGCAAGCCGCCGGAACGGTGGTCGCGGGCACGTTCGGACCCCAGGTCGTCCGCCGGTCGGCGGTGGAATACGCCCTCCAGCATCCAGAGGAATTCTCCTCGGCAATGGAGGCGGTCGAGCTGGGCCAGTCGGTGCCGCTGATCCCCCTGCAGGTGGACCCTCCGGACCACCGGAAGTATCGCCGGCTCCTCGATCCGATATTCGCTCCCCGCCAGATGAACCTGCTCGAGCCGGACATCGCCCGGCTGGTCAATGAGCGTATCGACGGGTTCATCGGCCGGGGCGAGTGTGAGTTCGCCGACGAGCTGGCGGTACCCCTGCCGTCATCGGTGTTCCTGCGACTGGTGGGCCTCCCGCTGTCCCAGCTCGACCTGTTCTTGACCATGAAGGACGGGATCCTCCGGCCATCCGGCTCGGACCTCGTCGAGATCCAGGCCAGCCAGAAGGCGGCGGCCCGCCAGATCGAGGAGTACTTCGCCGAGATCGTGCGCGGACGCCAGACGAGCCCCGGGGAACAGGACGACCTTTTGAGCCTCTTCCTCGGCGCCGAAGTCGAGGGCCAACGGCTCACGGTCGACGAGATCGTGGGGATCTGCTTTTTGTTCATCCTCGCCGGCCTCGACACGGTGACCGACAGCCTCGAGTGCTTCTTCGCCTACCTGGCCCAGCATCCCGACCAACGGCGCCGGATCGTGGACGACCCGTCGCTCATCCCCTCGACGGTGGAAGAGCTCCTGCGATGGGAGTCACCGGTCACCACCGTGTCCCGAACGACGACCTCCGACCTCGAGCTCGACGGTTGCCCGATCTCGAAGGGCTCCACCGTCGGGATCATGATCGGCGCCGCCAACATCGACGAGGAGGCGTTGCCCGACGCCTTCACCGTGGATCTCGAGCGCAACCCGAACAAGCACCTCGCCTTCGGTGGCGGGATCCACCGCTGCCTCGGGTCCCACCTGGCCCGCTTGGAGCTTCGCATCGCGCTGCGCGAGTGGCACCAACGGATTCCCGACTACTCGCTCGCCCCCGGGGCCGAACTGGTCTACCAGGCGGGTCTGCGCCAGATCGAGAAGCTGCCGCTGGTCTTCAACGCAGACGGCTCGAGCGGGTAGGGCCCGGGTGGACCTGCGCATCACCGACGAACAGCAGCTGCTTCAGGAGACGACCCGGAAGTTCCTGGAGAGCACCGTGCCCCTGGAGGCCGTCCGCCGGCTGGCGGATGTCGAGCCGGAAGGTTTCGACGCGGCCTGGTGGAGGAGAGGCGCCGAGTTGGGCTGGACATCGCTGCTGGTCCCCGAGGACGACGGAGGAGGCAGCGTCTCGGGTCACGGGCTGCTCGACCTGGTCCTGGTGGCCGAGGAGATGGGCCGGTTGGTCTCGCCGGGTCCGTTGGCGCAGACCAACGTGGTGGCAGAGGCATTGGTCCGATCGGGTACGCCCGCCCAGCGAATGGAATTCCTCCCCGGCCTGATGAGCGGCGACTCGGTGGCCGCCTGGTGCCTGGGTGCGCCGGCGGCCGGGATCGCGCCCGGTGGGCAGGTTCGGGCTGACGTCCGGGAGGACGGCGCGGTCCTCGACGGCGCCGTCGGCCCCGTGGAGGCGGCGGCCCGCACCGACCTCTATCTGGTGACAGCCGGGACCCCCCATGGGGTCGCCCAGTTCGTGGTGCCGTCGGATGCGCCGGGGCTGACGGTCGAGCCGGCACACAGCCTCGATCTGGTGAGGCGCTTCGCCGAGGTCCGATTCGACGAGGTGCGGCTGGCCGACGATGCGGCGCTCGGGACGCCTGGGAGCGCCGTCGGCGACATCGAGCACCAGCTGCAGACGGCAGCGGTGCTCCAGTGCGCCGAGATGGCAGGAGTGTTGGACCGGGTGTTCGAGTTCACCGTGGAGTATGCAGCCGACAGGTACTCCTTCGGGCGGCCCCTGAACTCGTACCAGGCGCTGAAGCACCGCTTCGCCGACATGAAGCTGTGGCTCGAGGCGGCCCACGCCACCGCCAACGCCGCAGCCCGGGCGGTGGACTCGGAGTCGAAGCACGCGCCCGAGTTGGTCAGCGTGGCGAAGGCCTACATCGGCGAGCGGGGCCCAGCCCTCATCCAGGACTGTGTGCAGATCCATGGCGGCATCGGCGTGACCTGGGACCACGACCTCCACCTCTACCTCCGCCGGATGGTGGTGGACCGTACCCAGTGGGGGACTCCGGCCGACCACCGGGAGCGGGTGGCCGTGGCCATGGGGATGGAGAAGGGGGAGGGATGAGCTTCAACCGGGGCGACAACGACGGTACCGAGGTCGCCGAGGGAGAGACCGGCTCGCAGGAGCCCGTCGACTCCTTCCGTGAGCGGGCCCGGGTGTGGCTGGCCGAATCGATGCCGCTCCTCCCCGAGGGGTACACCAACCAGCAGCTGTCCCGCCAGGACGAGTCGGGGGCGCTGGCCCGCCAGTTGCAGCGGACCCTCTTCGACGGCGGGTTCGCCGGGATCTGCTTTCCCGCCGCCTACGGCGGCCTCGGCCTCTCCCGAGCCCACCAGCAGGCCTTCACCCGGGAGTCGTTACCGTACCGGATGCCCACCGTGTTCAACGTGCCGACGCTGACCATCCTGGCGCCGACCCTCCTCGACTTCGGCACCGAGGAGCAGAAGCTGCGCCACATCCCCGCCATCCTCCGGGGCGACGAGCTGTGGGTCCAGTTCCTGTCCGAGCCGAGCGGCGGCTCCGATCTGGCCGGCCTGGTGACCAGGGCGACCAGGGACGGCGACGTCTTCGTCCTCAACGGGTCGAAGATCTGGAGCTCGGGGGCGTTCCGCTCCGACTACTCCTTGTGCCTGGCTCGCACCGACTGGAGTGTGCCCAAGCACCGGGGGCTGACCATGTTCATCCTCAAGATCCATCAGCCCGGGGTCGAGGTCCGACAGATCAAGATGTCCAACCGGACGGCCGAGTTCTGCCAGGAGTTCTTCGATGACGTGCCCATTCCGGTGGCCGATGTCGTGGGGGACATCAACGACGGGTGGACGGTTGCCTCGCGGTTGCTCTTCCACGAGCGCGATGCGGTTGGTGGTGGCTCTCCCTTTGCCAGTGGGGCGGTGGTCGCCGCCGCAGGCCAAGGCGGCCAGCGATCTGAGCTGGCGGCCTTGGCCCGGTCGACCGGCCAGGAAGGCGACCCCCGGATCCGCCAGCTGGTGGCCGAGGACCGGATCAACGAACGGATCCAAGGTCAGCTCGTCGAGCGGGTGACCACCGGCATCCGCACCGGCGCGTTCCCGCCCCCTGCGGGCGCACTGGCCCGGCTGTTCGCCGCCACCAGCAGCGAGCGCCGCTTCGACATCGGTCTCGAGATCGCCGGCGCCGGCATCGGGGCCTGGATGGGCGATGAAGCCCTGCCCCTGGGTGAGCACTACCTACAGCGTCAAGGGACCAGCCTCGGGGGCGGGAGCACCGAGATGCAGCGGAACATCATCAGCGAGCGAGTGTTGGGCATGCCGAGGGAGTACGCGGCCGACCGCGACAAGCCCTTCGACGAGATCCGCCACAACTGAACTCGGGGCGATCGCTCCGACCGTCATCACCGAGCCCTCCACCGCCGTTGCACAAGTGGAACCCTCAGTTCCGGTTCTGCTAGCTTCGAGCAATCGGAATCCTTCATTCCGCTCATCTGGAGCCCAGGGGAGAGCCCGTGGAGAAGCGCATCCACCACGTGACCACGTTCGCCGTGCTGGCGACGGCGGCCCTGGCCTTCAGCCTCCTGCAGTCGCTCATCGTTCCGGCGATCCCGCTCCTCGAGCGCACGCTGCACACGACCACCTCCGGAGCCACCTGGCTCCTGACGGGCTACCTGCTCAGTGCGGCGATCGCCACGCCGATCCTCGGGCGGATCGGCGACATGGTCGGCAAGGAGAAGATGATCGTCGTCGTCCTCGTAGCGCTGTCGGTGGGCACCCTGATCAGCGCCCTGGCCACCACGTTCCCGGTCATGTTGGCCGGCCGGATCGTCCAGGGCGCAGGGGGGGCGGTCTTCCCGCTGGCCTTCGGGATCATCCGTGACGAGTTCCCCCCCGAGAAGGTGGCCGGGGCTATCGGAGTGCTCTCGGCCATCCTGGGTGTGGGCGTGGGCACCGGGATCGTCCTCGCCGGACCGATCATCGAGCACCTGTCGTACCACTGGCTGTTCTGGATCCCCCTCGTCCTGTCGGTCGGGGCGACGGTGACGACGTTCCTGTTCGTGCCGGAGTCACCGATCCGGTCGCCTGGTCGGGTCAATTGGCTCGGTGCATCGATCATGTCGGCCTGGCTGGTGACCGGGCTGCTGGCCCTGTCCTACGGGCCGCTGTGGGGATGGGGGAGCGCCTCGGTGGTCGGGCTCTTCAGCGCCACCGTCGTGTTGATCCCGTGCTGGATCCGTTCGGAGACGCGTTCGGACACGCCGATGGTCGACATGAAGATGATGAGGATCCCCGCCGTGTGGAGCACGAACCTGGCCGCTCTGCTGTTCGGGTTCGGAATGTTTGCCATGTTCATCACCGTGCCCCAGTTCGCCCAGACTCCGGCGCGGGTGGGTTACGGGTTCGACGCCTCAGTGACCCAGTCGGGCCTCTACCTCCTTCCCTTCGCCGTGGCCATGCTGGTCATCGCCCCGCTGACCGGTCGCCTGACCGTCGCCATCGGCTCCAAGCCAATCTTGATCCTCGGGGCGCTCTTCGCCGCCGCGAGCTACGGATTCCTGGCTCTGGCCCACGGGGAGTCCTGGGACATCTATGTGGCCGCCGGTCTGCTGGGAATCGGTGTGGCGCTTGGCTATGCCTCGATGTCGAACCTGATCGTCGAGGCCGTGCCGCCCAGCCAGACCGGGGTCGCGACCGGTATGAACACGAACATCCGCAATATCGGCGCCGCGCTCGGCAGCGGGGTCGCCACCAGCCTGATTGTGAGCGGGAGGCTGGTGCGGGGCTACCCGAAGGAGGGCGGCTATGTGCTGGCTTTCGTCGTGTGCGGCGGGGCACTGGTGGTGGCGGCGATCGCCGCCCTCATGATCCCGACTCGCAGCCGGCCCTCGGTCGTTCTCAGCGAGTCTCATCCCGCCCTGACCGCCGAGGCGGAGGTGGTCGTCGGGGCCATCGGCTATGTCGCCGAGAACTGACGTGGGTCCCCGAAGCGCAAAGGTGGTGCCTGGAGTGACCGAGGCCAAGTCGCTGCGCCGGGATGCCGAGCTCAACCTGGCCCGCATTCTCTTGGCTGCCCGGGACGTCTTCGCCGAGCACGGCTACGAGGCGTCGATGGAACAGATCGCCGCCAGGGCCGAGGTCGGGATCGGGACCCTGTACCGCCGCTTTCCGAACAAGGCCGACCTCTTTGCCGCCGTGGTCGACGCGGCGACGGACCGGACCCGCCAGATCGCCGACGAGGTCCTCCTCGAGGTGACTCCGGGCGAGGGGGCCTTCGAGTTCGTCCGGCGCTGCGTGGACGCGCCGAGCTGTTGGCGGGCCGCCACCTCGCGGCGACCCTGGAGCGGGGGTGGGGCTGACCGGGCTCTGGCCGCCTTGGTGCCGCTCATCGGGCGGATCCTCGAGGCCGGCCAGCGGGCGGGTACGGTCCGGTCCGACATCGTCCCAACCGATTTGATGGTGACCCTGATGTCGGTACGGGCCCTCGGCGACCTCTGCGACGCTGACGCCCCGGGCACTTCCCGTCGCTTCCTGGAGCTCGCCCTCGATGGCCTGAGGCCGGGACATATGCCGCCGGCGCAGCCCCCAATGTCGGTCAAGCAGCTGGGACGCGTGCTCACCGTCCGTTGAGGAGGTCTTCCCTTGCTGCCGCCGGCCGCGGTGATCGGCCGGGGAAAGCATCGAAAAGTGCAGTCATCGATCCCCCGGCAACTCAGCCGAGGAGGCTGAGAGTGCCCTTGGTCGTACCGGCCGAAGGTCGGGGCTATCCCGGTCCGGCCTTCATGATCGCCCTGCGCGACCTCGATGACATGACCGAGGATCGGGAGCCGGCCGAGAGCACCGACCCGACCGAGCCGAAGGAGCCGATCGAGAAGGCTGAGAGGAACGACCCGACCGAGCCGATCGAGAGTGCCGAACCGATCGAGCCGATTGACATGAAGGATCCGCGACTGCCGATCGACAAGACCGAATTCTCCGACCACAGCGACCACGTGGAGTGGGCTGGATGTGGTGCCATGCCTCATTCTTACTCGTGGAAGGAGTCGGTGTCGTGTCGAGGGTCACCGTTGCCGGGTCGGCCAGAGGGCTCGGGCACCGGTGAGAGACATCGACTCTCGGAATCCCGATGCCGCCGAAGGGCCACCAGGTGGCCCAGCCGGGGCTCAGGCGTCCCGCACGATGAGCGAGGAGGCATCAGGCCAGAAGTACCGGTACCCTATTGCCGTTCCACCCCCGGGGAACGGCCCACGGAGCTGGCTATCGACCCGGATCCCTCCCCGAGCATCGTAGAAGGACTGCGCCGCCTTGTTCTGGTCGAGCACCCAGAGGTGGATGGCATCCGATGGCCGATGTCGGAGGAGCCCGAGAGCGGCGTGGGACAACAACCGGGTGCCGATGCCTGTTCCTTTCAAGCGGCTCCTGACGTGCAGATTGTCGAGAAGGGCTCCCCATATCGGATCGATGTCGAACACGGTGTGGGCGAATCCGACGACCTCACCGCCGGCATCGGCGATCACGGTGCATTGGTCGTGCCGGGGAGGAGCAAGGCGAGCCGTCCAGACCTCGAGACGATCGGCGACGACGTCGCCCTCAAGGTATGAATCCAGGTACGCACCCCGATAGTGGCGCCGCCAACTGTCGGCGTGGAGCGCGGCGATATCACCTGCATCCTGTTCAGTGGCCTCTCGATAGTGCACAACTGGAGCAGGTCGGTGGTGGTCGAACCGGGCATCCGCCATGGCGGCCTCCTCATCGATCCTGGCATTGGCACCGTGCCGAAGCCGGCTGCCGGACCTTCAAAGGGCCAGGTCCCTCAGGTCGCTCTGGATGAACGAAACGCAGGATACCTCGCGACGGCTGGATCGGCGTGTCCACCGTCGCCGCTTTGGCGAGCGTCGGGCGCATACGGTCGAGGCCGGAATGCAACTGGCAATGCCCGCTGCGCTTCGTGTCGTTGCCACAGCCGGCAATCGGGCCCTCGTCGGTGCGAAGGGGTACATTGCGCCAATGGACGACCTGAGCGCACTGGACATGGTCCGAAGCACGTCCGATCCGATCCATGAGATCGGCACGGCGATCTACCTCAGCCCCGAGACGTTCGCCCGGGCGGCGGAGTGGGGATGGGCGAACCCGTTCGCCTTCTACTTCGGGGGTCGTGGCGGTGTCCTCGGCTCGACAGACGCCGACGTGATCTCGTCGGCCATGGGCTATTTCAATCCGGTGGTCCTCACCGATCTCTATGCCGAAGGGCTGGCCGTCGCCGGACCACAGGGCGCGGCGGACCGCATGATGGAGGCGACCGCGGCCTGGGGGAGGGACCACCTGGAAGGCGTCGAGGGTCTGGCCACCTTCGTGAGGTTGGCCGACCGATTGGTGGACGGTGCCGAGGGCGCAGCCCTGACGCTCTTCGCGGGATGGCGGGCCCAGGCCCGGGTGGACGACACGGAGGGACGGGCAGCCCAGCTCTTCCAGATCCTGCGCGAATGGCGGGGTGCCGCGCACCTGGTGGGCACCACCGCAGTGGGGCTCACACCTCTCGAGGCAATCCTCACCAGCGACGGCCCGGGTCAGGCGAAGTTCTTCGGCTGGTCGGAGCCTTTTCCGGACTGGACAGGGGTTGCGGCCCTCCAGGTCGATGCCGAAGCGATCACCGACGATCTCTGCGCCCGTGAGGTGGACCGCCTCCTCTCAGCGGTCGATCGACGCGGATTTGCCGACGCGGTGATCGCGGCCGCCGCTGTCCTCAAGGGGTAGAGGGCACGCATGCTCCAGTCCGGTGGGTCTGAGCGTGCTCCCGATTGCTGGCCCGGTGAAGCCAAGTGGGCGGGTTGGACACGACCTCTGTGACGCCGCCAGACGAAAGTCGACTGGGGCCGCGCCCTCGAGCCGCACGGCGATCTACGCTGATTCGATGGTGCGGGTCAGGCACAGTGGGTTCGATCATGTGACGATTGCCGTTACCGACCTGGACAAGGCAAAGCGATTCTTCGGACTGCTCGGCTTTCACGAGACCAAGGCAACCGTTGTCTCCGGCGATGAGATGTCCCGGTACATGGGAATCCCGGAGTGGGAGGCCGACCACGTCACCCTCGAGCTGGTGGAAGCTCCGACCCACCAGGAGGTACAGCTCCTGTGCTTCCATCACCCGACACTGCCCGGCAATCCGTCGGAATCGAATCTGGCCCGCTTGGGCTTCAATCATGTCTGCTTCGCAGTTGACGATCTCGACGCCACCCTTGCGGTTCTTGAGGATGGCGGCGTACAGACCCGCAATGAAGTGATGGACTTTCACGACCGCCGCCTGGTCTTCCTTGTGGGACCTGGGGATGTCACCATTGAGCTAGCCGAATGGAGGGCGCCTGAGGAGGACTGATTGAACAGTGAAGAACCATGAACCGGAGGTCATCTGATGGAATTCACCATTCCCGTCGGCACAGCCGGGTCGCTCATCGCGTCGATCAGGCCTCTGTTCGACACCGATATACGCGTCGGCAGTATCGATCACGGCCGCCTACGTGGTGGATATGCGATCCGGGAGCCTCGACCGGGCCGTCGAGGCGACTCCATTCAGGCGGCAGACTCGAACCCCATCAGGCGGTTCAGGTTTCCTCCCATGATCTTCCGCACCGCCTCGTCGGGCAGGTCGGACAGCTCGTCTACGAAACTGAGGGGATCGGCCATTCCTTCGGGGTGGGGGTAGTCCGAGCCGAAGAGCACCCGGTCCGGGCCGAGGATGTCCACCAGACCGATCGGGTCCTCCTCGTGGAAGGGATGCACGTAGATGTTGCGCTTGAACACCTCCACCGGATCCTCGTCGAAGGACTTCGGCGCAGCCGCGTAGGCGTGCTCCATGTCCCGGAGGATCGGGCGCACCCAGTTGCTGCCGTTCTCCACCGGGGCGAACCGCAGCTCGGGGAAGCGGCTGCACAGGCCATGGCCGATGAGCGATGCCACGGTGTCGATGATGGGCCGGCCCTGGTGGCCGATGATGGCCATGAAGCCAGAGCCACCCTTGAACGGAGTCATCTCACCCCTGGTGACACCCTCCCACTCGTTCATGTAGCGCTGGTAGCCGCTGTCCGAGGCGTGCATGCCCACCGGAATGCCCGCTTCGACCACCAGTTTCCAGAACGGGTCGAATTCGGGCAGAGCCATCGAACGCGGCCCCATGAACCCGGGCACCGGAGCCGGGCGGATGAGGACGATCTTGGCGCCCCGCTCGAGCACCCACTCGAGCTCGTCGATGGCCCGGTCCACGATCCCGAGATGGATCACCGGGGTGGGGAAGATCCGCGACTCGTAGTTGAAGGACCAGTGCTCGTGCATCCACTGGTTGAGGGTGTGCACCACCGCGTGCGTGGCGATCGGATCGTCGCGCAGCCGCTCCTCGAGCAGGCTGGCCAGGGTGGGCCACATCAAGGCCCTGTCGATGCCCAGCTCGTCCATGAGCCGGAGGCGGGGCTCGGGCGCGCTGAACCCGGGCAGCGACCGGATGGGCTTGCCCATGATCTCCCGCCGGGACTTCCCCTCGGGGTTGCCGCTCTTGAAGTACTCCTCCTGCGCGCCGGGGGCCGCCACGACCTCGAAGGTGGGATTGGGTATGTAGTTGCTGATCAGGCCGTTCACCGCGATCTTGGTCCGCCCGTCGACCTCCACGTATTTGATGAGGCCCGAGTACTCCGGAGGGAGGAATTTGGTGAACGCGTCAGTTGTCTCGTACATGTGATTGTCGGCATCGAAGACCGGAAAATCCAACGTTCGCGGAGACATGGCCATCGCCTTCCTGTGCTCGCTGTGCCGCCGGTCCCGAACACGGCCGGAACGGCGGGGGGTGATGCATCCTGGCTCCCGGTGGTCCCCGGCAGCCGTGGCCATACTACCAGCGCGGCGCCTCCAGTGGAAATGCCGTTTTCGCTGGGAGGAGTAAGAGCCGACGGTGGTCCGGTACAGGACATTCGGTACACTCCGACCATGCGGGTGATCGTGGACCGGGGCCGGTGCGAGTCCAACGCCCTTTGCATGGCCGCAGCCCCCGAGGTGTTCGAGGTGAGCGACGACGACGAGCTCCATGTCCTCGCCGAGGAGCCGGACGAAGGCCTTCGATCGAAGGTCGAGATGGCCGTGAGGTCCTGCCCCAAGGTCGCGCTGAGCATCGCCGACTGATTTCGGCCCGACCCGTCACCTGCTCCCACATTCCCACCGCACCACTCGCCGCACCACCCGTCCGTGCGGGACCCAGAGGAACGAGGTATACCGTGGCCCCTGCGACGGCACCGGTGGCGACCAGGAGGGAGATGCGGAGATGACTGACTACAGGTACGTGACGTACGAGGAGCTGGAGGGCGGCGAGGTGGTCCGCATCCTGCTCAACCGGCCCGACACCCGGAACGCCCAGAACCGCGGGTTGCTGGTGGACCTCGACGACGCGTTCGGCCGGGCCGAAGAGGAGGACAAGGTGCGGGTGGTCATCCTGGGTGGGGTGGGGCCGCTGTTCTCCTCGGGCCACGACATGGGGTCCAAGGAGGCCAGGGCCGAGCGTGAGCCCGGCCCTGGCCAGCACCGCACCGCCACCATCAACGGCGCCACCCGCAAGGGTGCCGAGGCCCGCATGCTCCAGGAGTGGCACTACTACTTCCAGAACACGATGAGGTGGCGCAATCTGCGGAAGATCACGGTGGCCCAGGTGCAGGGCACGGTGTACTCGGCCGGCCTCATGCTGATGTGGGCCTGCGACCTGATCGTGGCCGCCGACGACGTGTACTTCGCCGATGTCGTCGGCACCCGCCTCGGGATGTGCGGGATGGAGTACTTCGGGCACCCGTGGGAATTCGGGCCGCGACGCACCAAGGAGATGATGCTGACCGGCGACGCCATCGATGTCCACGAGGCCCACCGGCTCGGGATGGTGAGCAAGGTCTTCCCCGCGGCCGAACTGTCGGAGCGGACCCTCGCCTACGCTCGCCGGATCGCCCAGGTACCGACCATGACCGCACTGATGATCAAGGAGTCGGTGAACCAGACGGTGGACAACATGGGCTTCTACAACTCCCTGCAGGCCTGCTTCACCCTCCACCAGTTGAACCACTCCCACTGGGCGGAGATCCATGAGAGCAAGTATCCGGTGGCCGAGCCCGCTGACGGGATACCCAATTGGAAGGATGCCCCACCGGTGCGAATGGCGACTCCGGACCTGGTGGAGGGACCTGTCCCGGGCCGGTGAACCTCCGACCGACCTACCGCCAGGCCGAGGCCACGCGGTATCTGCGCCCCGGGGGCGCGTGGGATGTCCCGACGCTCGACCAGCTCCTGTCGTCCCGCCGTCCGCCGTCCGGCCCGGCCATCGTCGACGGAGAGGCCCGGCTCGACGCGGCCGCCCTGGAGCGGGTGGTGGCCGCGCTGTCGGGCGGGCTCCGGTCGCTCGGCGTCCGAAGGGGGAGCGTCGTCACCTGGCAACTCCCCAATTGGTGGGAGGCGATCGCCCTGTTCCGCGCCTGTTGGCGGTGCGGGGCGGTGGCTGCCCCCATCCACCACCAGGTCGGGCCGACCGAGGTGGGGCGGATGGTCGAGTCCCTCCGGCCGACGGCGTCCTTCGCCGCCCCGGGCATGCCCCTGGCCGAGCGCCAGGGGACGATCGGAGTGCGCGGCGCAAACGGGCGCCTCGGCGAGCTGCTGGCCTGCCACCCGGTGGCGACGGGAGCCGGGCGGGGCGCCGACGTGGCGGTGGTCCTGTTCACCTCGGGTTCCACCGGGCATCCCAAAGCCGTGCTCCACACCAACCGGGGCCTCGCCTACAAGGCCCGCTCGATGGTGAGGGCCCATGCCCTTTCGAGTGCCGACGTGGCTCTCATGCCCTCGCCCCTGGCCCACGTCTCGGGACTGCTGAACGCCGTGCTCGTCCCGGGGGCCGCAGCCATGAACGTGGTGCTGATGGAGAGGTGGGACCCCGAGGCGGGAGTGCGGCTGGCCGGCGAGCACTCGGTTTCGTTCATGATCGGTCCACCGACCCTCTTCCTCGACATGATGGACGTGGCCGGCCCGCCGGCTCGACTGTCCAGCCTGCGGGTGGTCTCCTGCGGGGGCATGGGAGTGACCCCCGAGTTCATCGATGCGGCCCGCCGGGGGCTGGGGGCGACGGTGAAGCGCACCTACGGGTCGACCGAGGCGCCCACCGTGACCACGTCCACCGCCGCCGACGGTCCCGACAAGGCGCGTGACACCGACGGGCGCAGCGTCGGCGACGCGGTCATCCGGGTGGTGGACCCGCTGAGCAACCGGAGTGTCCCGCCCGGTGAGCAGGGAGAGGTCCTGTTGCGGGGCCCCGAGCTCTTCGTCGGCTACGGCGAGGCGTCGGAGACGGCGGAGGCCGTGCGCCGCGGCTGGTTCGCCACCGGTGACCTGGGCACCCTCGATGCCGACGGCTGGCTGACCATCGTGGGGAGGTGCAAGGACGTGATCATCCGGGCGGGGGAGAACATCGCGTCGGCGGAGGTCGAGCGGTTGCTGGAGGCGTATCCGGGCGTTCGCCAGGCCGTGGTGGTCGGGTGCCCGGACGAGCGCCTGGGGGAGCGGGTGGCGGCATTCGTGGTGGGGGACGGCCGTCTCGACGTGCAAGAGTGCCGGCAATGGTTTTCCGCACAGGGCGTGGCCCGGTTCAAGACTCCCGAGTTGGTCGTCCACGTCGACGAGATACCCTTGCTGGGCATCGGGAAGCCCGACCGGTCGGCGCTGAAGGCCCGGGCGGCCCAGCTGGCCGGCGTCGGGCGCTGACCGTGGGACGAGGGGAAGGGCAGTACTGATGGCCTCCGGGATCGTGTCGTGGGCCACCTACCTCCCGTACTGGCGTCTCGAACGGGCCTCCATCGGCGTCGCATTCGGCACCACGCCCGGCCGCGGCACCCGTGCCGTGGCGTCCTACGACGAGGACACCACCACCCTTGGCGTGGAGGCCGCCCGTCGGGCGTTGCAGCCGGCCGGGGTGCCGGTCCCCGATGACCTCTTCTTCTCCACTCCGGATCCGGCCTACCTGGACAAGACCAACGCCTCCACCATCCACGCCGCCCTGGGCCTCCCCCCGTCCACCGGCGCCTACGACCTCTGCGGATCAGTCCGTTCGGGCTGGGCGGCCATGCGCCTGGCCGCCCTGGAGGGCGAGCGCCACGCATCAATCGCCGTGGTCTCCGACCTGCGTACCGGGTTGGCTGGGGGAGCCGAGGAGAGCCAGGGGGGGGACGGAGCCGCCGCCTTCGTCTTCGCACCGGAGGGGGCGGTGGCCGAGGTGCTCGGCCACGCCTCCGTCACCCACGAATTCCTCGACCGCTGGAGGGTCCCGGGCGATTCCGCCTCGCGCCAGTGGGAGGACCGGTTCGGGGAGGAGGCCCTGGTGCCACTGGGCCGGGCGGCGTTTTCCGGGGCGCTCGCCGATGCCGGCCTGACCGTCGACGAGATCGACCACCTGGTGGTGGCCGGGCTGCATGCCCGAGCCGTCGGCACCCTGCGCAAGACACTCGGCGTGGCGCCCCAGCGGGTGGCCACCGATTACACCTCGCTGATCGGGAACCTTGGCGCAGCCCAGGCCGCCACCGGCCTGGCCGAGGTGCTGGAGAGGGCGGGGCCCGACCAGGCCGTCGTGGTCCTGGGAGTGGGCGACGGCGCCGACGCGGTGGTCTTCCGCACCACTCCCGCACTGGTCGGGGTACAGGAGGCACGGCGCCGGGAGGGGATGATGGAGGTGGCCGCCTCAGTCGACCAGGGGCGTCGCGACCTGCCCTACGCGGTGTACCTGACCTGGCGCGGGCACCTCCGGCGGGAGCCACCGCGCCGACCCGACCCCGAACGACCCGACGCTCCCGCCATGCGGCGCAACGAGGGTTGGAAGTTCGGCTTCGGCGCCAGCCGCTGCCTCGAGTGCGGGTTCGTCCACCTTCCCCCGACCCGGGTCTGCCTGTCGTGCCGATCGGTGGACCACATGGAGCCGCAACGGCTGGCCGGTGTGCGGGGGACGGTCGCCACCTTCACCGTGGACCGGCTGGCCTTCAGCCTCTCCCCTCCGATGGTCGGCGCGGTCATCGATTTCGACGGCGGCGGCAGGTACCGGGGGGAGATGACCGACGTCGACCCGGAGGCACTGGCCATCGGAACCCGGGTGGAGATGACCTTCCGTCGGTTCTACAGCGCCCAAGGTGTGCATAATTACTTCTGGAAGGCACGACCGGTCTCCGACCGGATCGATGACCGGGGCGAGCAGGTCGGAGGGGTGGTGCCCGCCGAGGTGGGCGGGGGAGAGGGAGGCTGAAGTGGCCAGTAGAGGGATTCGTGACCGGGTGGCCATCGTCGGGATGGGCTGCACCCCGTTCGGCGAACTGTGGGACAAGAGCACCGACGACCTCCTGACCGACGCCACCACCGAGTGCGCCCGGTCGGCCGGCATCGCCCTCGGGGACGTCGACGCATTCTGGCTGGGGACCATGGGCTCGGGCCAGTCCGGGCTCACCTTGTCCAAGCCGCTCAAGATCGACTACAAGCCGGTGACCCGGGTCGAGAATTTCTGCGCCACCGGCTCGGAGGCGTTTCGCAACGCCTGTTACGCGGTGGCATCCGGCGCCTACGACGTGGCCATGGCCGTCGGGGTGGAGAAGCTGAAGGACTCCGGCTACTCGGGGCTCACCGGTATCCGCCAGGTCGGCGACGGGACCAACGCCGGCCTCAGCTCCCCGGCAGTCTTCTCGCTTCTGGTGCCCGCGTACGCCCACAAGTACGGGGTCGATCCCGAGGAGCTGAAGGCGGTGATGACCCGGATCGCCTTCAAGAACCACCAGAACGGTGCCGTCAACCCGAGGGCCCAGTTCCGCAGCGGGGTCTCGATGGAGAAGATCGCCTCGTCGCCGCTGGTGGCCGGGCAGCTCGGCGTCTTCGACTGCAGCGGCGTCAGTGACGGTGCCGCCGCGGTGGTGGTGTGCCGGACCGAGGACGCGTCCCGCTATACCGACTCGCCCCTCTATGTCAAAGGCCTGAGCTTCGTCGCCGGTCCGGCGGCCGGGATCATCGACCCCGAGTACGACTACACCAGCTTCGAGGAGGTGGTCCGATCGGCGGCCGACGCCTACCGGCAGGCGGGGATCACCGATCCCCGGTCCCAACTGGCCATGGCCGAGGTCCACGACTGCTTCACTCCCACCGAACTGGTCCTGATGGAGGACCTCGGCTTCGCCGAGCGGGGCACTGCGTGGAAGGAGGTACTGGCCGGGACCTTCGACCGGGACGGCGAGCTCCCGGTCAATCCCGACGGAGGCCTCAAGAGCTTCGGCCACCCGATCGGCGCATCAGGCCTGCGGATGCTGTTCGAGTGCTGGCTCCAGCTGCGGCGGAAGGCGCCGTCGGAGCGCCAGATCGCCACCGTGGCCGACCCGGGGCGCACCCTGGGTCTGACCCACAACCTCGGCGGTGGCCCCGGAGAGTGCGTCAGCTTCGTCGGCGTGGTCGGCAGCGAACCGACAGACTGAGGCCCGGCCCGCGTCGGGTCGACGAGGAGGGACACCGATGACCGGATTTGGCCGGACCGGGGGAGATGGGGGTCCCGACGACGGAGGGACGTCGAGGGACCGGGGCCGGCGTGCCCCCGGCTAGAACACTCGGAAGGGTCATCGAAGGAGTGACCGAGGTGGATCCCGGCCGGGTGGCCGTGGTCATCGACGGGACGTCGACCACCTACGGCGACCTCGACGCGTCCATCCGCAAAGCTGCCGCCGCCCTCCGTTCGGCCGGGGTCCGGCCCGGGTGGCGGATCCCCCTGGTCGACGACGCCAGCCTGCTGTCGGTGGCCGCCCTGGTCGGTGCCGCCCGGGTCGGAGCGGCGACTGCCCTGATGAACCCCCGCCTGACCGCCGACGAGGTGGGCGTGCTGATGGAGGTGGTGGAGTCGGCTCCGATCGGGGTGGCCGGGGCCGCCTATGCCGAAGTGCTGCGCCAGGCCGGACAGCGCGTGGTCCTCGGGCTCGGGGAGCTGGCGTCCGACCACCACCCCGAGGGCGCACCGGTCTTCGATCCCGCCCCGCAAGAGGACGCCGTGGTGCTCTTCACCAGCGGCACGACGGGGACGCCGAAGGCGGTGCCGCTTCCGCATTCCATGGTCGCCTCGAGGATCGCCGCCTACTCGCCGACCGTCGAGCCTGCTCCGTCGGTGGCCCTGATGTGCGTGCCGTTCGTGCACATCGGCGGGATGCTGGGGCTGTTGGTGGCGCTGGCCAAGGGCAGCACCACCGTGGTCCAGACCCGGTTCGATGCCGGCGGGTGGCTGGCGCTGGTCGAGCGGCACCGGGTGAACACGTCGTTCCTCGTGCCGACCATGCTCTACCGGATCCTCGAGCATCCCGATTTCGCCACCACCGACCTGAGCTCGCTGACCGCACTCACCTACGGGGCTGCGCCGGCGTCGCCCGAGCTGATCCGCCGGGCCATGGACGCCCTCCCCGGCGTGGGCCTGGCCAACACCTTCGGCCAGACCGAGACGTTGGGCTCGATCACCCTGCTGGGGCCCGGTGACCATTCGGCCGAGCGGCTGGCCTCGGTGGGCCGCCCCCTTCCCGGCGTCGAAGTGCGCATTGCGGACCCGGTGACCAACGAGTCGGTACCGACGGGCGCGGTCGGCGAGCTCTGGGTCAAGAGTGACAACAGCGTGATCCCCGACTCCCAGGCCAACGACCCGTCGATCCCCGCCGGATGGTTCCGCACCGGGGACATGATGTCCGAGGACGCCGACGGGTACCTCTACCCCTGGGGACGACTGGCCGACACCATCAACCGGGGAGGGGAGAAGTTCTCGCCCTCGGAGGTGGAGACCGTGGTCCGGACCCACCCCGCGGTCCGAGACGTGGCGGTGGTGGGGTTCCCCGACCCGGAGATGGGCCACCGGGTCGGTGCCGCCGTCGTGGTCCGCGAACCGGTGACTCTCGAGCAGCTGCGGGAGTTCTGTGCCGGTCGCATCGCCGGCTTCAAGATTCCCGAGCAATTGGTGTTCGTGGAGGAGATCCCGTACAACGACTTCGGCAAGGTCGATCGAAGGGTGGTGCGGGCCCGGCTCGGAGGTGCCCGATCGGTGCCGACCGCGGGGGAAGCCGGATGACCACCTCTGCCGGGGGGACCAAGCCGACCGATAACGGGACCCGGGGGCCGGCGGTGGATGCGGCGCTGCGCATCTTCAAGACGATGCGCACCATCCGGTCCACCGAGGAGCGGATAACCGCGGGATTGAACTCGGGGGAGTTCCGGATGACCTACTACGGGGTGCGGGGCCAGGAAGCCATCCCGGCGGCGATCTGCGAGCACCTGCGCCGAGACGACTACATGGTCACCACCTATCGGGGGATCCACGACTGCATCGCCAAGGGGGTCCCCCTCGACGAGCTGGTGGCGGAGATGTGCGGAAAGGCCACCGGGACGTCCAAAGGGAAGGGGGGGCCGATGCACCTCTCGGACCCGAAATCGGGGCTCATGGTCACCACCGGGGTCGTCGGTGGTGGGCTGCCGATCGCCGTGGGCCTGGCTCTGTCGAGCAAGCTGAGGGGGACCGATCAAGTGACCGTGGTCAACTTCGGCGACGGGGCCACCAGCATCGGCGCAACCCACGAGGCCTGCAACCTGGCCGCGCTGTGGGAGGTGCCCGTGGTGTTCGTGTGCCAGCACAACCGGTACGGCGAGCACACCCGGTTCGCCGACTTCACCAGGACCGTGAGCCTGGCCGACCGCTTCCGGGGCTACGGGATGGAAGCAAGGACGGTCGACGGCAACAGCGTCCCGGCCATGGACGAAGCCGCGGGGGAGGCCATCGGGCGGGCCCGGGCCGGCGGCGGCCCGACCTTTCTCGAGTGCATGACCTACCGGTTGGGCGGGCACACCTTCGGATCGACCACCGAGTACATGGATCCCGCCGAGTTCGCGGAGGCGGAGGCGGACGAGCCGGTGGCCCGCTACCGCCGGTGGCTGGTCCAGGAGCGGGGGATCGGAGAGGCGGTCCTCGACGAGATCGAGCGCGACGTCGTTGCCCGGGTGGATGCCGCAGTCGTTCAGGCCAAGGCCAGTGCGCCTCCTGCGCCCGACGAGCTGTTGACCGACGTCTTCTCGGACCGCGGGGCCGGGCCCGGATGACGGTGGAACCTGGCAGGCGGGAAGCCCCGGGCGACCCGGCCTCCACCATGTCGGAGGCGGTGAACCAGGCCATCGACCAGGCCATGGCCGACGATCCGGACGTCTTCGTGATCGGGGAGGACATCGAGGACCCCATCGGCGGGGTCATGAAGGGGACCAAGGGACTCTCGACCAAGTACGGCCGGGAGCGGGTTCGGAACACCCCGATCTCCGAGCAGGCCATCGTGGGCGCGGCGATCGGTGCATCGCTGGTCGGGATGCGGCCCATCGCCGAGGTGATGCTTATGGACTTCTTCGCGGTGGCCATGGACCAGGTGGCCAACCATGCCGCCAAGCTCCGCTACATGTCGGGGGGCCGGACCAACGTGCCCATCACCCTGCGCACTGCGGTCGGCGGCGGCCGCCAGTTCGGCGCCCAGCACTCGCAGTCGCTCGAGGCGTGGATGATGCACATCCCCGGTCTGAAGGTGGTGGTTCCGAGCACGCCCCGCGAGGCCAAGGGCCTCCTGTACTCGTGCATCTTCGACGACGATCCCTGCATCTTCATGGAGACGATGTCGCTGCTGTTCACCCGGGGACCCGTACCGCCGGGAAGGTTCGAGATCCCCCTCGGTGTCGCCGACGTGAAGCGGGCGGGCGACGACGTGACGGTGGTGACCTGGGGCTGGCAGGTCCCCGAGGCGCTGGCCGCAGCCGACGCCTTGTCCGCTGAGGGAACCAGCGTCGAGGTCGTCGACGTGCGGACCCTGGTGCCGCTGGACAAGGACACCATCCTGGCCAGCGGGTCCCGGACCGGCCGGGTGCTCGTCGTGCACGCCGCCACCGAGTTCGCCGGACCTGGGGCCGAGATCGCCTCGATGGTGTCCCATGACCTCTTCGGCCGGCTGTCGGCTCCGGTGGAACGGTTGGGCGCGGCATACTCCCCCGTTCCCTATGCGGCGGAGTTGGAGAAACTGCACTATCCCGACCGGGATCGGATCGCCGAGCGGATCCGTGCCCTGGCCCGGCCGGGCTGACGCCGGGCCACCGACCACGGCGATGAACGAGAACCGGCGAACTCCCATCCAGATCCCCCAGGCCGGCGTGGCGATGGCTGAGGGCACCATCGTCGAATGGCTGGCCGCCGAGGGCGAGCGTGTCCGGCCCGGCCAGCCGCTCTACCTGCTCGAAACCGAAAAGGTGGAGATGGAGGTGGAGTGCCCGGCGGCGGGCGTCATCCACATCACCGGCCGACCCGGCCAGCTCTACCCGGTCGGCGAGGAGGTCGGGTATATCGACGGGCCGTGACGGGCGCGATGCGCACAGTACTGTGGTGGCCCGACCGGCAGCCGCCGGAGAGGCGGCTACCGGCGGAGTGGTCTGCGCCGCTCTATCGGCACGACCAGGAGAGCCCGCATGGAGCGAACCGAGATGGAGACGATCATCTACGAGAAGGACGGCGCCATCGCCCGGATCGTCTTGAACCTGCCGGAGAAGGCGAACATCCAGACCGCCCAACAGGTCTGGGACTTCGAGGACGCGCTGAAATGGGCCGATCGAGACGACGAGGTGAAGGTCCTCATCGTGAAGGCCAACGGCAAGGGGTTCTGCGCCGGTCACGCCATCGTCAGTCCCGAGGAGATGGCCGAGGTGTACCCCACCACCGGGCCGACGCCGGAGCGGACCTGGAAGGCCCACAACTACGACCTCTTCGTCTGGCCGCCGCTGAATCTGTGGGAATTCCCCAAGGCGACCATCGCCCAGGTCCACGGCTACTGCCTCGGTGGTGGCACCATCTACGGCTACCTGACCGACCTCACCATCGCGTCGGATGACGCGTACTTCCAGATGCCCCTACCCCAGGGGTTCGGCCTACCAGGGGCCCAGACCCTGGTCGAGCCGTGGGCGTTGATGAACTGGAAGCGGGCCTACGAGTACCTCTACCTGTCCCCGACGCTGTCGGCGGAGGAGGCGAAGGAGTGGGGACTGGTGAACCGGGTGGTTCCGAAGGCCGACCTCGAGGCCGCGGTCGAACAGACCGCGTCGACCATCGCCCAGATGCCGCTCACCACCATCCTGACCATCAAGGCCGGGGTCAAGCGGGCCTGGGAGACGATGGGCATGCGGGTCCATCTGCAGAGCACCGCGGACTTCACCACCATCGCCAGCTCGGCCACCGATGTGCGGGAGTTCATGGCCGCCCGCAAGGGCCTGCGACCCCGCCAGATGGCCGAGAGGCAGTCACAGGCGGTGCGGGACGGGGAAGGAGCCCCGACGGGCCCGGATGGTCCCTGAGTCCGTGGTGGCGGGGTCCCGAGCGCCCCGGCGGGTCGGGGCCGGGTGGTCTGGGGTCATGCGTCAGCGGTGAATGTCCGTCGGACGAAGCGCCAGGCCCCTCCGAGCTTGACCAGGGAGTCGGTGTACGTCCCCGAGGCGGTGACCGTGGGCCGGGGCGGATCGCCGACGAGGGCGTACATCTGCACGTAGGCGCGGAGCACGGCCTCGCCGCCGCCGCCGTCGATGAGGAGGCTGGTCGCCACATGGCGGGGACTGCGGACAGAACCGGGGAACGCCGAGGCGAACCGCCGGAGGGCGGTGCGTCCCTCGAGCACCAGTTCGCCGGCGTCGAGCACCCCGTCGTCGACGAACGTGTCCGCGTACGCCGCCCCGTCCCCGCTGTCGATGGCGTGGTTGTAGCGCGCCGCGAGCTGCTGGATGGCCAGCTGGTCCTCTACCGTCAGCCCCACCTTCGCCATCGACCCCCTCGCCGCTCCCACGCTCGACGCCGCTGATATCGTAACGTCCGAGGGCCAGGGGCAGGTGGTTGGATCTCGGGAGGGCATCGCCAATGGCCGAACCTACGGACCGGCTCCCTCTGGGCGAACGGGTGGCCGCGCTGGCCGGGCTGGCCCACCGACCCGGGGCCCGGCTGTCGCCGGCAGCCCCCCCTTCCGCGGTTCCCGAGGAGTGTGATGTCGTCGTCGCGGGCAGCGGGGCGGCGGCGCTCTCGGCCGCAGCCGGCGCCCTCAGCCGGGGCGCTTCGGTGGTCATCTTCGAGAAGGGCCCGGTGCACGGCGGGACGACCGCCTGTTCGGGCGGTGTGGCCCATATCTATGCCAACTCGGTGATGCAGGCCGCCGGCATCGAAGACCCCCGCCCGGAGGCGCTGGCCTACATGGCCCGGGTGGGCTATCCGGCCACCTACGACCCGGACTCCCCGTGCCTCGGTCTCCAGCCGGCCGACCATGCCCTGCTGGAGACGTACTACGACCGGGGCGCCGAGGTGATGGCCGGCCTGGCCCAGATCGGTGCCGTGCGGATGGAGGCTCCCTGGCTGGCCTGGGACGGCCGGATGTTCCCCGACTACTTCGAGTTCCCGGAGAATCGAGCGGTGCGGGGACGGGGCATCCAGCCGTTGGCCCCCGGCGGCGGAGCCGGCAACGGGGGTGAGCTGGTCCGCCAGCTCATGGCCTTCGCCTCCCGGCGGGGAACCGAGGTCCGCCTCGGCCACCGGGTCGTGGACCTGGAGATGGAGTGCGGGGTGACGACCGGTGTCGTCGTCGATGACGGAAGGGCATGTCGGAGGATCCGGTGCCACGGGGGCGTCGTGTTCGGATCCGGCGGCTTCGCCCACAGCCCCGAGCTCCGGGAGCGGTTCCTCCGCGGTCCCATAGCCGGCGGCTCGGGGGTTCCCTCCAACACCGGCGACCTGGTGGACATCGGGCTCCGGGCCGGCGCCCGGTTCGGGGGGATGCACAACGGGTGGTGGAACCAACAGGTCCTCGAGGCGGTCGACGACTACGCCAACTCGGTACTCGACGTCTGGGCCATTCCTGGCGACAGCATGGTGCTGGTGAACCGGCTCGGAGTACGGGCCGTCGACGAGAAGCGCGAGTACGAGTCCCGAGGGCGGGTGCACCACGCCTTCGCCGGCGACGAGTACGTCAATCGGATCATGTTCATGGTCTACGACCAGCGGACCGCCGATCGGTTCGGCGGCCGCTATCCGATCCCGCCGCCCGGGGCGATCGCCGACCACGTGACGAGCGGCTCCGGGGTGGCCGGGCTCACCGTTGCGTTGGCGGACCGGCTCCGACTGACCAATGCCGCCATGCCCCCGGGCATCGGCCCGGTCGGGTTGGTGCCGGGGTTCGCCGAGGCACTGGCCACCACCATCTCCCGCTTCAACGCCATGGCGGAAGCCGGTCACGACGGTGAATTCGGTCGAGGGTCCAAAGCAGTGGAGTTCGCCTTCCACGGTCCTGCCGCGCCCGACAATCACTTGCCCAATCCGCTCATGTACCCGATCGACACCGGCGGGATGCTGCATGCCATCTCACTGGTCGGTACCACCTTCGACACCGACAGCGGTCCGCTCGTCGGGACCAACGGTCAGATGCTCGGAGCCTCGGGACCGATCAGTGGGCTGTACGGCGCCGGCAACTGCGTCGACGGCGTCTTCGGGGAGGGCTACCCGGGAGGAGGATCGACGATCGGCCCGGGGCTGGTGTTCGGATTTCTGGCCGGGGCGCACGCCGCCGCCTCGTCGCCCCGGACGGGTGCCGGGCGGTGAAGCTCGCCTACCGGGACACCGACTCCGCCGCTCCGGGGTTACCCGTCGTGGTGCTGCACGGTGACGGAACGGGCTCGATCGACCTCACCGGGGTCGCACGGGCCGTCGACGGGTTGGGACGGGTGGTGGCCCCCTTCGGGGACTACGCCCACACCGCCAACGGCATGGAGGTGGCGGGCACCTGCTGGTACCGGATCCTGCCGGGATACGAGGGGACCGATCCCGTCTCCCTGACCAAGGCGGTGGTGCAGGTGTGCGACCTCCTCGACGACCTCGCCCTCGGGCGGCCTGCGCTCATCGGGTGCGGGCAGGGCGGGGTGGTGGCGCTCGGGGCCGGACTCCTCCGGGCCGACGAGGTCGGCCCGGTGGTGTGCGTCGACGCCTCGCCGGCCCACGTCGAGCTCCTGCCGCCGGCGGCACTGGCCGGCCCCGGCCCCCGTCTCCTCCTGGTGGCCACCGCCGCGAGCAGGGCCGCGGCGCTCGGTGAGCTCCGGGCTCACCTCGCCGCTCACCGCATCGACTCGGACACCTGGCAGTGGTCGGGGGACGCGGAGGGACAGGCGCGGGACGACGCGCTGACCCGACGGATCGGAGGCTGGCTCGAGGAGGGTGGAGGCCGATGAGTACCGAGACGACCACCATGGAGTCGACCGGGAGGGACGGGTCCGGGTCGGACGTGCCCCCGAGGTGGCGGCTGGGCCCGGCCTTCGTGCCCAAGGGCCGCTACACCGACCCCGAGTTCCTCGGCCTCGAACTGGAGCGGCTGTTCCCGGAGACCTGGCTGAACGCCTGTCGGATGGACGAGGTGGAGAAGGTCGGGCAGTACGTGAATTTCGAGATCGGCGATCAGTCGATCGTCGTGGTCCGCACCGAGTCGGGACTCAAGGCGTACTTCAATGCCTGCCGGCACCGGGGGACCAGGCTGGTGAGTGGACAGGGCCGGATCGGCGAGTTCCGCTGTCCGTTCCACGCGTGGCGCTGGAACCTGGACGGATCGATCAGGTACCAGGCCGATGCCGCCCACTTCGAGCCCCGGCCGAAGGAGGAGCTCTGCCTACCCGAATGCCGGGTGGGGCAGTGGGGTGGATGGGTGTTCGTCACCATGAAGGCGGACGCCGAGCCGCTCGAGGACTTCCTCGACCCGCTCCCGCGACGGCTGGACGGCTTCAAGCTCGAGGAGATGCGGATCGCCTGGTACAAGTCGGTCGTCCTTCCCGCCAACTGGAAGACGGCGCTCGATGCGTTCATCGAGAGCTGGCACGTGCCCGGGACCCATCCGCAGCTCCTGCGAGCCGACAAGAGCGCCACGCCGCCGACCATCGCCGAGTGTGAGCAGTACGGGTCGACGTTCAACGAGCTGTTCCGCCTCCACTCCCGGCACGCCGACCTCTTCCGCTACGGGCCCGAGGGCGACTCCACCAGCCTGCGCGCCGCCTACCGGGCGGATCCCGGGGCCATCCAGCGGAACGTCGAATACTCGCTGCGCGAGCTCCGGGCCCTGTACCTGAGGTCGGATCTCGACGCCGCCGGCGAGCTGGTGACCACCGCCGGGGCCGATGGCCCGGACGGCAACGCCATCTACCAGCGACTGAGGAAAAAGCATGCCCGCCGGGTGGGGATCGACTATCCCGACCTGACCGACGAGCAGCTGAAGGGGGCCATGTACGACTGGCATCTGTTCCCCAACACCGTGTTCCTGGTCGACATGGGGTGTTGTCTGACCTACCGGGCCCGGCCGAACGGCACCGATCCGGACAGCTGCCTCTTCGACGTCCAGGCTCTCGAGCTCCCGACAGCCGACGGGCTGGAGACCGCCGCGCCCCGGTTCTTCGACGACTGGCGGGACGGCGACGTGGGCGAGATCCTGAGCCAGGACTTCTCCAACATGTCAGAGGTGACCGCCGGCCTGCACTCGCGCGGCTACGACGGCCACCACCTCAACACCGAACAGGAGATGACCATCTGGAACTACCACCGGGCCATCGACGGTCACCTGTTCGGCTGAACGGTCCGGGGGGCACCGCTCGGGCACTCCCGCCGGCTCGCCGGTATCCTTTGCCGGTGCCCGCGGTCGCCGACGATGCGGTCTCCGGCGCTGCCCAGGTGACCCCGGAGTCCCTGGCAGAGCGGAGCCAGTTGATGGATGCGGCGTTGAAGGTGATGCGTCGCAACGGCTTCCAGGGTGCGAGCGTGCAGGACATCCTCGATCGTGCCGGACTCTCGACACGCGCCTTCTACCGGCAGTTCCAGTCCAAGGACGATCTGTTGCTGGCCATGTTCCGCACCGCATCCGCTGGCGACGTCGACGAGGTGGCACGCCGGGTCGGCGAGGCGCCGACCACCGTCGAGGCGGTCCGGGTGTGGATCGACGAGGTCCTGTCCATCGCCTATGACCGGAAGCGGATCCAGCGTCTGGTCATGTTCAATGCCGTCGCCCGCCAGGCCGTCGGCTACGAGCCGGAAGAAGCGTCCCTGCAGGACCGGCTGGTGTCACCCCTGCTCCAGGCCATCCGCCGCGGTTCGGCCGACGGCTCGTTTCCCGACACGGACCCGTTCCCCGATGCCTACTCGATCTTCGACCTGCTGTGGAGCGTGGCCGGTCCCCACGTGCGCCAGCGCCGGCCGATGGACCGGGAGCGGGCGAGGTCGCACATCCTGCGCTTCTGCCTCCCCGCGCTCGGGGTGGACCCGGGCGAATGAGGCGGGCAGCGTCCGCGCCGGGGTCCCCACGACGGCCGAGGGTCCTAGGGTGGAGGGGTGAGGATCGTCTTGGACACCGAGCGGTGTACGGGCCACGGCCGCTGTTACTCGCTGGCTCCCGGCCTCTTCGACTGCGACGACCGCGGGTACGGCACGGTCATCGACCCGGAGGTGCCGCCTGGAGCGGAGGGTCAGGCCCGGACGGCGGAGTCCAACTGTCCCGAGCAGGCCATCGCACTCGAGGATTGACCGGCTCCCCGCACTGAAAACGGGATTGTCGCCCCTGGCGGGGGTGGACTAGTCTCGCACTTCGGGCAAGGCACGGACGGCGTGCCGACCCGATGGCGCTCAAGGGGGGCCATGGACACTGACGGATCGCTCGCCCTGGCCCCCGACCGGCCGTCGCCGTTCCGCCCCGGGCCACAGGACGGGCCACAGGACGGGATCGCCCGCCCGCTGACCGAATGGCTCGCTGCCAACCTCACCCCCGAGGTGGTGGCGGCCGGACGGGACGGGGCTGTCACCCCCGCCACGCTCGAGATCCTGCGCGGGTGGAACCGCACCCTCGCCGATGCCGGATGGGCGGCGATCTCGTGGCCGGCCGAGTACGGGGGCCGCGACGCCCCGCTGGCAGATCAGTTGGCCCTCCACGAGGTGATGGTCAGGTTCCATGCCCCGGGTCCGGTCAATGTCATCGGGGTGGCCAACATCGCGCCCGCCATCATGACGGCGGGCCGCACCGAGCAGAAGGAGCGGTACCTGGCGCCCATGCTGCGGGGCGACGAGATCTGGTGCCAGGGCATGTCCGAGCCCGACGCCGGCTCGGACCTGGCATCGCTCAAGACCGCGGCAGTCGCCTGCGACGGGGGATTCCTCGTCAACGGGCAGAAGGCCTGGAACAGCCTCGGGCAGTACGCTGACTGGTGCCAGCTCTACGTCCGCACCGATCCCTCTGCCCCGAAGCACCGGGGGATCAGCTGTCTGCTGGTGGACATGAGGTCGCCCGGTGTCGAGGCCCGTCCGCTGCGCACGATGACCGGCGACTCCACCTTCTCCGAGCTCTTCTTCACCGATGTCCGGGTTCCCTACGACGCCCTGCTCGGGCCGATCCACCAGGGTTGGCGGGTGGCCATGACCACGCTCAGCCACGAGCGGGCCGGAGTGGCCCGCCTCCATCTCGGCCTGACCGCCCGGTTCGACGAGTTGGTCGAAGCGGCGCGGCGGGCGGGCGTGTCGACGACGCCGGTCCAGCGCGACCGGCTGGCCCAGGTCTTCGCGGTCATCTCCTGCATGCGCTGGATGACCTCCCGTGAGCTGGAAACGGTCGGCGGGGGCGGGGAGCCCTCGGCGGCCATGGGCAGCCTGACCAAGCTCATGTGGGCCCGGGCCACCCAAGAGCTTGCCGACCTGGCCGTCGGCCTGCTCGGCTCCGGCGGCCTGACCGGCGCCTGGACCGACAGTTTCACCGCCTCGCCGGGAGTCTCGATTGCCGGGGGAACCAGCGAGATCAACCGGAACATCGTGGCCGAGCACGGGCTCGGCCTGCCGCGGTGACCCGGCAGTGGGACAGTGAGAGCTCCGGTAGGAGCCAGTGAGAGAGGGATCGACATGACTTCGGTGTGGAGCTACGAGGGCAAGCGGGTCATCGTCAGCGGGGGCGGTGGTGCGGGCATGGGGGCGGCCACCGTCCGGGAGCTGCACCGGCTCGGGGCCGAGATCCACGTCCTCGATCTGAAGGCGCCCCCGATCGAGGTCGCCGGATACCACGCCGTCGACCTCCGACAGCCCGACGCCATCGCCGCAGCCGTGGACGCCATCGGGGGGCGCGTCGACGCCCTGTTCAACTGCGCCGGCCTTCCGGGCGGTCGGTTCTCCGATCTCGACACCATGGTGGTGAACTTCGCCTCCCTGCGGCACCTCACCGACCTGGTGGTGACCCGTATGAGCGAGGGTGCGTCCATCGCCAGCATCTCCTCGGGGGCCGGCGCCGGGTGGATGGGGAATGTGGCCAAATGGATGCCACTGGTCGCCTGCGACGGATTCGCCGAGACCGTCCGGTGGCTGGAGGACCACCCCGAGGAGATCGCCAGCGGTTATGCGCCCTCCAAGGAGGCGATCATCGTGTGGACGGTGTGGCGCTCGTTCGAGCTCGGGAAGCTGGGCATCCGCATCAACTGCACCAGTCCGGGCCCGACCGACACCCCGATGATGCCGGACTTCGAGGAGCAGGTCGGCAAGGCCTTCATGGACAACTACCCGATCCCCCTGGGGCGCCGATCCACCCCCGAGGAGCAGGCCTACCCGCTCATCTTCCTGAACTCGGGAGCGGCGTCGTCCATGACCGGGGAGAACATCCTGACCGACGGCGGCACCATGGGGGCGATGGCAGTGGGGACCCTCGACATCTCGGCGTTCGCCTTCCCCGAATGAGCGTCACCGCCGGCAGGTCAGTCTCGTCAAGGAGGAGGGCGCAGTGAAGGGCATCATGAGTGGGGTGCGGGTGGTCGAGGTCGCAGCGTGGACCTATGTGCCCATCGCCGGAGCCGTCCTGGCCGAATGGGGCGCCGACGTCATCAAGATCGAGCATCCCGAGGTGGGTGACCCCCAGCGGGGCCTGGTGAATTCGGGACTGGTCCCGAGCGGCCCCGGTGGGGTCAACCACATGATCGAGTTGCCGAACCGGGGGAAGCGGAGCGTCGGTCTCAACCTCAAGACCGAAGGGGGCCACCAGATCCTCCTCGATCTGGCCAAGGGGGCCGACGTCTTCCTGACCAACTTCCGCCCGCAGGCGCGACAGAAGCTGAAGATCGACGTGGAGGACATCCGGGCCGTCAACCCGGACATCATCTACGTGCGGGGCTCGGGCCTCGGTCAGCGGGGACCCGAGGCCGAGCGGGGCGGCTATGACAACTCGACGTTCTGGGGTCGCGGCGGCGCGGCGGACATCATCTCCCCCCCGGGTGAGTACCCGGCCAGCCAGCCGGGTCCCGGGTTCGGCGACGTCATCGGGGGCCAGACCATCGCCGGGGGGGTGGCAGCGGCACTCTTCCACCGGGAGCGGACCGGAGAGGCGGTGATCGTCGACAATTCTCTGCTGGCCAACGGGATGTGGGCCATCGGGGCCACGGTGCTGGCCGCCGACCTCTTCGGGTTCAGCCGTATGCCGCGCGGGGACCGGACGAAGATGCCCAACCCGTTGGTCAACAACTTCAAGACCAAAGACGACCGCTTCTTGTCCCTCATCATGCTGGAGTCGGACCGGTACTGGGGCGACCTGGTCACCAAGATCGGCCGGCCGGACCTGGCTGACGACCCCCGATACGCGGACTCGGCGGCGCGGGCCGAGAACTGCCAGGAGTGCTGCCGCACCCTGGACGAGGTCTTCGCCGGCCGCACCCTGGAGGAGTGGAAGCCCATCCTCATGGACGTCGAAGGGGTGTGGGCCCCGGTGCAGACCGCCGACGAGCTGCTCGTCGACCCCCAGGCCATCGCCAACGGTTACCTCCGGGAGGTGGTCTCGGCGTCAGGCACCACCTTCCACATGGTGCCCTCCCCGCTCCAGTTCGACGAGGAGCCCCCCGACCTCACCCGGGCGCCCGATCACGGGGAGCACACCGACGAAGTTCTCGGGGAGCTGGGGTTGGAGATGGATGCGATCCTCGACCTCAAGGTCAAAGGAGCCGTGCTCTGACCGGGTCAACGCCGACGCCGGGCGATGCGCCGCTCTGATGGACGATCCGACCTGGGGACTGGTGGCACCGGAACTGCTCCGCCGGATCGTGGTGGTCTCACCGCATCTCGACGATGCCGTGCTCGGCACGAGCCACCTCCTCTTGCGCCACCGCGGGTCAACCGTGGTGACCGTGTTCGCCGGATTCCCGGCGCGCTACCCCGATCCGCCCGCGCCCTGGGATGCCGCCGGCGGCTTCCGGTCGGGTGACGACGTCGTCGGTGCCCGCCGCCAGGAGGACCGTCGCGCGCTGGAACTCGTCGACGCCCGGCCGGTCTGGCTCGACTTCGTGGAGCACCAGTATCTTCCCCTCTCCGACCGCCCGACGCCCGAAGCGGTGGCCCCCGACCTGGAGACGGCCATCCGGTCGGCGGGGGCCACGGCCGTGTTCCTGCCCATGGGCCTGGCCAACCCGGACCACGGCACCGCCCACGACGCCGGAATGCTCGTGCGCCGGCGGATGATGAGCCTGGCCTGGTTCTGCTACGAGGACGCGGGCTACGCCCACCTCCCGGGACTGCTCGCCTGGCGGGTGGGCAAGCTGTTCCGGGCCGGCATCTGGCCCACCCCGGCTGTGGTGCCCCAGCAACCGGATGCCGAGCGCAAACGGCAGGCCGTCTGGTGCTACTCGAGCCAGATCCCACCTCTCGAGGCCGAGCACGCGCTGACGCCCCGCCTGGAGGCCAACGTGGGGGAGCAGTACTGGCGCCTTGCGCCCCCGCCGGCAGGCTGGGAGGGTCTCGTTGACCTGCCCTAGTCTCGCTCGAGGGGAACCGGAGGAACCGGGTGCCCGGGAGGAACCAGGATGAGCCCAGCCGTCATGAGCCAACCGTCATGAGCCAGCAGTCATGAGCACGGTCACCGGAGGCCGCGACGCGGTCGTCGTCGACGTGGTGCGGACCGCGTTCGGCAAGCGGGGTGGCGCACTCCAGCACTGGCACCCTGCCGACCTGCTCGCCTTCGCCATCTCCTCCCTGCTCGACCGGACCGCGGTCGACCCGGCGACCATCGACGACGTCATCGGCGGGTGCGTCGCCCAGGTCGGGGAGCAGAGCACCAATGTGACCCGGAACGCCTGGGTGTCGGCCGGGCTGCCCCAGCACGTCCCGGCCACCACGGTGGACCGGCAGTGCGGGTCGTCCCAGCAGGCGATGCACTTTGCCGCCGCCGGCGTGGTGGCCGGCCACTACGACCTGGTAGTGGCTTGCGGCGTCGAGTCGATGAGCCGGGTGCCGATGGCGAGCAACGCCCGCGGGGGAACCGGGCCGTTCCCTCCGTCCTTCCTCTCGGCCATCGACGGGCGGCTGTGGGCCCAGTTCCGGGTGGCCCAGGTGCTGGCCGACCGCTACGGGATCTCGCGCCGGGACATGGACGCCTATTCGCTCGAGAGCCATCGCCGGGCGGCTGCGGCGTGGGACACCGACGCTCTCGCCCGCGAGGTCGTTCCGGTTCCGACCAAGGCCGAGGACGGGTCGCTCACCGGGCTGAAGCTCGCCGTCGACGAGGGCATCCGCCGGGGAGGATCGATGGAATCATTGGCCGGCCTGCCCCCGGCCCAGTCCTGGGAGCCCGAGACTGCGCCCGACATCACCGCCGGGAACGCCTCCCAGATGACCGACGGCGCCGCGGCCATGCTGGTGGCTGAACGATCGGTGGCCGAGCGCCTCGGGTTGCCCATCCGGGCCCGGTTCGCCCATTTCGCAGTGGCCGCCGAGGACGCCGCCATCGTCCTGTCCGCCCCGGTGCCGGTGACCCACCGACTGCTCGACCGGTCGGGGATGAAGGTCGGGGACTTCGATGCCATCGAGTGCAACGAGGCCTTCGCCGCCATCGCGCTGATGTGGTCCCGTGCCTTCGGTCCCGACCCCGAGGTGTTCAACCCCCACGGGGGCGCCATCGCGATGGGCCACCCGCTGGGGGCATCCGGGGTGCGCCTGGCCGCGTCGCTGCTGAGCCGGCTCGAGGCGGTCGGCGGCCGCTACGGGTTCCAGACGATGTGTGAAGGGGGAGGCCAGTCCAACGCCATGGTGATCGAGCGCCTGCCCTGACCCTCTCGGGGCCGGGCTCAGTCCGGTGGCCGATCGCCCTCGAAGAAGGCGGCCGCCTCCCGGGCCCGCCGCCGGAGCACGTCAGCCGTATCGGTGCCGTCGTCATCGAGCACACCGGCCACGTGCTCGATGAACACGCCGACCACCACGGCCCTCAGCACCCGCGCCATGGCGGCCCGGGACCCGGGCTCGCAGAGGCTCGGACGGGCCTCGTCGAGCCACCGCTCGAGCGATGTCTGGGTGGCAGCGAAAAGATCGACGCCCACCGCATGAGCGGTCTCGTCCCCGCGCATCACCTCGCCGAGCATCAGGCGGACGAAGTCCTCCACCTCCAGCATCGACAGGACGATGTCGGTGAGCAGGTCGGCCAGCCCGGTGGCCGGGTCCCGGGCCAGTGCCGGAGGCGAGGGGGCGGCCAGGTTGTCGACGAAGCCGTGCTCCTCGAGCACCGCCACCAGCAGGTCCGCCTTGGACGGGAAGTAGTGGTAGAGCGAGGCCACGTTGAGACCGGTGGCTGCGGCCAGTTCCCGCATGCTGGTGCCGTCCACTCCGTTCTGGGACATCAAGGAGAGGGCGACGGCCAGGATGTGCTGCCGCTGGGCGCGGCCGGCCGGCCGGGGCGGCTGCCGGTCGACGGAGGCGGAGGAGGGCACGACACCCATTGTCGGACCAAATCCGGCCTGCGTCGAACGCGGCCCGGACCGACGTCGGGTTGAAACCCAACGAACGTTCGGTTACAATCGGCCCGAACCGACCTCGGGTCCCGGCGGGTCGTTCGAGGCCGACAGACCAGGAGGTCCATCCATGTCGACGGTCGCAGCCGGCACCGGCGTTGACCCTGTGCCCGAGCGGTTCGACCCGTTCGAACTGCAGGACACCGTGTCCGGGGACATCCGGGACCCGTATCCCCGGATGCACGAGCTCTGCCGCGTGAGCCCGGTGCATGTGGGCCCGGTGGACCTCGGGGACGGGGCCACCCCCGCCGATCCCGACCGGCCGCCACCGGTGACGGTGTTCGGGTTCGACGAAGTGGTCCAGGTTCTGCGGGACAACGAGACCTTCTCCTCCAGCGTCTACGAGGGCGTGATGGGGGCGGTGATGGGCCGGACCATCCTGCAGATGGACGAGCCCGACCACCGGGTTCACCGGGCGCTGGTCTCGCCCACCTTCCGGTCGAAGGTCCTCCAGCGGTGGGAGGAGGACCTCGTGCAGTGCGTGGTGAACGAGCTCGTCGACGGGTTCGCCGATCGTGGCCGCGCCGACCTGGTCCAAGAGCTCACCTTCAACTTCCCCGTCCAGGTGATCGCCCGGATCCTCGGGCTGTCACGAACCGACTTCCCGGTGTTCCAACGCTGGGCCATCGCCATCACCAGCGTTGCGGCCAACTGGGATCGCGGCATGGCCGCCTCGGAGGCGCTCCGCGACTACTTCGCCGGGATCCTCGAACAAAGGCGCCGACAGCCGGCCGACGACCTGATCAGCGAGCTGGTGGTGGCCGAGGTGGACGGGCGGGTGCTGAGCGACGAGGAGATCTACTCGTTCCTCCGGCTCCTGCTGCCGGCCGGGGTGGAGACCACCTACCGGGCCTCGGGCAGTTTGCTCTACGGTCTGCTGACCAACCCAGATCAGCTGCGGGCGGTGATTGCCGACCGCGAGCTGTTGGTCCCCGCATTCGAGGAGGTCATCCGCTGGGAACCGCCGGTGACGGTGATCCTGCGGAGGGCCGCCCGGGACACCGACATCGGCGGA